>JAESFZ010000232.1_pt1 | contig 53401 bp, 53 predicted proteins | sample 9269561 | NCBI WGS metagenome assembly JAESFZ01 (sample SAMN14515552, study PRJNA621657) | algae metagenome | isolation source: Tildeniella nuda ZEHNDER 1965/U140 and co-occurring heterotrophs from wet... | place: Switzerland: Stansstaad, Zurih | collected 1965-01-01
GTCATGCCCGTTTCCGACGCCATGGTGCGGCAGCCAAAGCGCTGACCCGCGGACAGAAGCACGAAGCCCGGACACGCAACCCTGTTGACCGCAATTACAGAAGCTTGTCGAACCACGAGGGCGCCAGGCACGACGTCAGCGCAATATCTGGGAAGCCGGTAGCCGCTTCGCGGGCGAGAGGTGGCCCGAAGGGTCGGGAGGGATTTTCACCAGAGGTGGCGACTTGCCACCGCGGCATGATCGCCCGTCGACGGTTTGCTCTTGCGTCCACAGGCAGCATTGGCTTGAAGATCAGCATCGATGATCATCCTCAAGCCGCTCCGTCCCCTCATCCTTCTGGCCGCGCTCGCCGTCGGTGTGCCGCTCGCCGCCGGCTTCTTCAACGCGCTGCATCCCGCGCTCGATTCCTTTGCGCATTTCAGGGCGCATCTTGCCGTGCTGCTTGGGATCGCCGCGCTGGCGCTGCTGGCTGTCAGGTTCTGGGCGTTCGGTGCGACAGCGCTTGTTGCGGCGGCGCTTACCCTGGCGACGACCTCGGGCAGCGTGCCCGCCATCGGCATGCGCTACGGAGCGCTGCACCCGGCCGACCCGGAACGTCCCGTCTACAGGCTGCTGCAGTTCAACCTGCGCTACAACAATCCGGAGCCGGCGCAAGTGCTGTCGCTGATCGGGCGCGTGCAGCCCGACGTGCTGACGCTCGACGAGGTCACCGCCGCCTGGAGGGAGAAGCTGCGGCTGATCGAGGCCACCTACCGCTACAGCCTGTTCTGCCCCTATCCGAACGGCCTGTTCGGCGTGGCGATCCTGTCGCGTCGGCCCTTCGTCGAAGGCAGCGAGCCGTTCTGCGACGGACGCGGCGCGCTCGGCATCGCCGCCGTCAATTTCGGCGGCCAGACCGTCGACATTGCCGCGCTGCATCTCGGCTGGCCGTGGCCGTTCCCGCAATATTGGGAGGTCGGCGGCCTGTGGCCCTCGTTCGGCCGGCTCGGTCCGACGGCGATCCTGGCCGGCGATCTCAACGCGACGCCGTGGAGCCGCACACCTGCCCGCGTCGCCGAGGCCGGCGGGCTGACGCTGATGCCGTCGCCCGGTCCGACCTGGCTGTCGCGGCACCTGCCCAAGGCGCTGTTCTTCGCCGGCCTGCCGATCGACAACGTCTTCGCCAAGGGCGATGTCGAGATGCATTCGATCCGGACGCTCGAGCCGACAGGCTCCGACCATCTGCCGGTGCTAGTGGAATTTTCGCTCAGGTCGAGCCCGGCCGACCCTGGCACCGACGTCGCGGCACTACCAGGCGCCGATTCTGGTTAGCGCATGATCCCGAAAAGTTGCAGACTTTTCGCGATCATGCGGCAAAACAAAGAGACAGAGCGGAATCCCGATCATCCTGATCGGTTCCGCTCTAGCGCCGGCGGCCGATCAGGGCACCGACCATCCGGTCGACCGGGCCGCCCGGCTGGTGTTCCAGGACGTCGAACCGCTCCTGCCGCGCCTCGTAGTCGGCATAGACATCCCGCACGACGCGCGCCACCTCGCGCTTGGCGCTCCAGCAGCAGCGGATGCAGAACCAGTCGTCGTCGGCAACCACGCGCAGCGCCGCCCGGCGCGCCTTGACGGTCATCTGGCGGGCGAGGCGCCCGTGCGTCTCCTCGTGCCGTCGCACGCCGGCGAGAAAGCGAGCCCAGCGTTTCCGCAGGGCTGGCGACGCCTTGCCGACAAGCTCCGGATAGCGATAGTTGACCGACAGGGTGACGTCGGCAGCGTCCAGCCGGCACTGCCCATCCTCCACCTTCCAGCCCATTTCCCAAGCGACGGAATAGCGGGTCTGGGCAATGGCGCGCGCGGCAAAGCCGTGGCTGGGGCCGTTGCGATCCATCGCTGCCATCAGCGCCTCGCCGCTGCCGCCGCTGACCCGGTATTTCTCGATCCTGACAAGCGTCTTGACGTCCGCCGCGGCGTCCGCCGCCGCAAGACAAGTCATCGCCAACACCACCAAACCGAGCGGCCGCACCGAACTCTCCGAAGCCGAGAGGGCATTATGCGCAGCCGCCGGGCCGGGCGCAACAACGACGGAGCCGGCGCGCGACGCAACCGGTCACAAGCTGGTATAGACCGGTCCCTCGCCGCCCTGCGGCGGCACCCAGTTGATGTTCTGGTTCGGATCCTTGATGTCGCAGGTCTTGCAGTGGACGCAGTTCTGCGCGTTGATGACGAAGCGCACGTCCTTGGCATTCGGATCGGCCGCGGCATTGCCTTCGGCGTCGACCCACTCGTAGACCCCGGCCGGGCAGTAGCGGGTGGACGGGCCGGCATAGACGTCGTGCTCGGAACGAACCTGCAGCGCCATGTCCTTCACCTGCAGGTGGACCGGCTGGTTTTCCTCGTGGTTGGTGTTGGACAGAAACACCGAGGACAGCCGGTCGAAGGTGAGCACGCCGTCCGGCTTGGGATAGTCGATCTTCTGGTGCTGCGCGGCCGGCTCCAGCGAGGCGGCGTCGGTCTTGCCGTGTTTCAGCGTGCCGAAGGGGGAGAAACCGAACAGCGTGTTCAGCCACATGTCGAGCCCGCCGAGCCCGACTCCCACCAGCGTGCCGAAGCGCGACCACAGCGGCTTGACGTTGCGGACCTTCTTCAAATCCTTGCCGATGTCGCTGCCGCGCCAGGCCTGCTCGTAGCCCGAAAGCTCGTCGTTGGCTCGGCCTTCGGCGATCGCCGCCGCCACGTTGTCCGCAGCCAGCATGCCGGACAGCACCGCATTGTGCGAGCCCTTGATACGCGGCACGTTGACGAAGCCCGCCGCGCAGCCGATCAGCGCGCCGCCCGGGAAGGAGAGGTTCGGCACCGACTGCCAGCCGCCCTCGGTGATGGCGCGGGCGCCGTAGCCGATGCGCTTGCCGCCCTCGAAGGTGCCGCGCACGGCCGAATGCGTCTTGAAGCGCTGGAACTCCTCGAAGGGAGCGAGATACGGGTTCTTGTAGTTCAAGTGGACGACGAAGCCGACCGCCACCAGATTGTCCTCGAGGTGGTAGAGGAAGGAGCCGCCGCCGGTCTTGAAGCCGAGCGGCCAGCCGAAGGAATGCTGCACCAGGCCGGGCCTGTGGTTCTCCGGCTTGACCTGCCACAACTCCTTGAGGCCGATGCCATACTTGCCGGGCTCGCGCCCCTCGTCGAGCTTGAATTTCGCGATGAGCTGCTTGGCGAGCGAGCCCCGCGCGCCCTCGCCGATCAGCACGTATTTGCCGAGCAGCGCCATGCCCGGCGCGAAGGCGGGTCCGTGCGAGCCGTCGCGCTCGACGCCCATGTCGCCGGTGATGACACCCTTCACCGCGCCCGCCTCGTCATAGATCAGGTCGGCGGCGGCGAAGCCCGGATAGATCTCGACGCCGAGCGCCTCGGCATGGCCGGCCAGCCAGCGGCAGACATTGCCGAGCGAGACGATGTAGTTGCCGTGATTGTTCATAAGCGGCGGCATCAGGAAATTGGGCAGCCGCACCGAGCCCGCCGGCCCGAGAACGAGAAACTGGTCGTCGGTCACCGGCGTCTTGAAGGGATGGTCGGTCTCGGTGCGCCAGCCGGGCAGCAGCCGGTCGATGCCGATCGGGTCGACGACCGCGCCGGAGAGGATGTGGGCGCCGACCTCGCCGCCCTTTTCGAGCACGACGACGGAAAGGTCGGGATTGATCTGCTTGAGGCGGATCGCCGCCGCCAGCCCCGCCGGCCCGGCGCCGACGATGACGACGTCAAACTCCATGCTTTCGCGTTCGATCTCGCTCATCGATCCTCCGAACTGGCTGCGCTATCCCCGGCGCTTGCTGGTCATCGGCTCCATAGCGCATCGTCGAGTGTGACGAAACCGCATCGGCGAAAAGGCAAGGCGGCAAAGTGACGCTTCGGTGACTGGCTCTCCTCTCCGGTGAACAAGGCAAAGGGATTGCAATCCCAGTATTCGCCGGGTTCTTTATCCGGCATAGTTCGCAAATGCCGTCGGCCGCCCGCTTCCGCCACCCGGTGCAGCGCCTGCGTTCGGTCCGTCTTCTGGTTCGGACCCTCGCAGCAACAGCCTGGCTTTTTGCCTTCGCCCTCCCCGCCTATGCCCAGGACGAAAGGCCGTTCGAATGGCTGGCCGGCGCCTATTCCTTCTCCGACGAACTGGGCGGCTTCGTCATCGATTCCGTCTCCGGAACCGGCACACGCACCGACCCCATCGTCATCCGCGAGACCTTCGTCTCGGCGTCGCCGGCCACCCTGGTGATCCGCGCCAGACGTCCCATCCGGTTCTTCGACACCGGCACCTTCTACGCCAACGGCATCCTGCACATGCGCATCCTGGCGCGTAATGGCAGCGGTCATGGCTGGGTCGAGTTCGAGTTCGAGCTTCAGGAGATCCTGCACAAGGCGAGCGTCTTCGGCGACGGTCTCTCCTTCGACCAGCGCAGCGAAAACAGGGAATTGATCTCGTCCGACAGTTTCGCCGAGTTCAGCCGCGACTTCGAACCTTACGACAAGCTTTTGTTCCGCAACGGCAAGATCGACCCCGGCCGGACCGGGGGCTTCTCCTTCCTCATCACCGACTTCACGCCGAGGAGCCAGTTCTACCTGGTGCAGGATCCACGCGTCCCGTCGACCTGACTTGCATTCGGCGGCCCGGCGCAGCATGGTCCGGCCATGTCCATGTCGATCGAAGGAGAGCGCGAGACGCTCAAGAGCCTGCTTGCCTTCTATGCCGAGGCGGGCGTGGACGAGCCGTTGCTCGACGATCCGGCCGACCGCTTCGCCGAGACGGAGCGGGAGAAGGCGCGGCGGACCGCGGCGAAGCCGGCGGAGCGGCCAGCCCCTCCGCCGATGGCCGCAGGCGGCGAGGCGAACCGACCAATCCCGCAAAGGCCCCCGACCCCCGCGCCTGCCGCGCCGCGTCCTGCAACAGCCGCTGTCCCCGACGGCGCCCAGGCGGCGCTGGCGCGCGAGCTCGCCCGCTCGGCCGGCTCGCTCGAGGAATTGCGCCAGATCATGCTCGGCTTCGACGGCTGCAACCTCAAGACCACGGCGAAGAACCTGGTGTTCGCCGACGGCAATCCGCAAGCCGACCTGATGCTGGTCGGCGAAGCGCCTGGCCGCGACGAGGATCTGGAGGGCCTGCCCTTCGTCGGCCGCTCGGGGCAGTTGCTCGACCGCATCCTGGCGGCGATCGGCCGCGACCGGACGTCGGCCTACATCGCCAACGTCATCCCGTGGCGGCCGCCGGGAAACCGCACGCCGACGCCGCACGAGACGGAAATCTGCCGCCCCTTCATCGAGCGGCAGGTGGAGCTCGCAAACCCCAAGGTGCTGGTGACGCTGGGTGGTCCGTCGGCAAAAGTGCTGCTCAACACCACGGACGGTATTTTGCGCACCCGCGGCGCCTGGCGCGATCATGCCACGGCATCGGGGGTGTCGATCCCGACAATGCCGACGCTGCACCCGGCCTATCTGCTGCGCAACCCGGCACACAAGAAGCTCGCCTGGCGGGATTTTCTCGAGGTGCGGGCGCGGCTTGCGGCGCTTTCCTGAGAAGCTGGTTGCCGCGCCTTCCCTCCCCCTTGAGGGGAGGGTGGCCGCGAAGCGGCCGGGTGGGGTCGCCGCGGCCAAACGCCGACGTGGCTTTTGCGCCGAGCACTGCCGAGACGACCCCACCCGCCTCGCTTCGCTCGGCACCCTCCCCGCAAGGGGGAGGGAGGCGTCGGCGCTCAGGCCGCGACCGCCTGCGCACGCCGCATCGCGACGAGCTGCAGCTCGGCGAACAATGCGACGGCCGCCGCCTGGGCGATGACGAACGCGTAGCCGAGCATGGTCGGCGCCACCCAGCCGGTGAACAACAGGCCGATGCTTGCCGCCACCCACAGCGCGTTGATGCCGATCACGTCGACCAGCAGCAGCCGCGGGACCGAGGGGCGGCGCGACAGGACAACCAGTAGCGCCACGAACGGGACGAGCGCGATGCCCGCCCAGAACAGCAGCGGCTCGGGCAGGCCGAGCAGCGGCGAAAGCAGCGCGGAGCCACCGGCCATCAGCACGGCCGCGGCACCCGAGACGACGGCGTCCAGCAGAAGCGCGTTGCGCAGGAAGGGCGTGATGGAAATGGTCATGGCATCATCCTTTCGGTGGGCCCGGCCTTTTCGCCGGAATGCTTCCAGGATGGCCGAGGCCCTGCTGCCTGGCGATTACGTCGGAGGTAATGGAATTGATCCCGGTGGTCGCCTAAACTCCTCGCCATGCACACCGCCCTCGCCTCCCCCGGTCCGCTCATCCGCGAATGGCGCACCCGCCGTCGCATGAGCCAGCTCGACCTCGCCTTGGAGGCCGAGATCTCGCAGCGGCATTTGAGCTTCGTGGAGAGCGGCCGCGCAAAACCGTCGCGCGAGATGGTGCTGCTGATCGCCGAGCGGCTCGGCCTGCCGCTGCGCGAGACCAACCGGCTGCTGCTCGCCGCCGGCTATGCGCCGGGCTTCGTCGAGCGCGGCCTCGACGAGGCGGCGATGGCGCCGGCGCTGGCCGCGGTCGAGATGGTGCTGAAGGGCCACGAGCCGAACCCGGCGCTCGCCGTCGACCGGCACTGGAACCTGGTGCGCGCCAACGCAGCCCTCGCGCCCTTCCTCGCCGAGGTGGCCGACCCGGCGCTGCTGGCGCCGCCGGTCAACGTGCTCAGGCTCAGCCTGCATCCGCAAGGCGTGGCGCCGCGCATCGTCAACTTCGCCGAGTGGCGCGACCACATCGTCGAGCGGCTGCACCGGCTGAACCAGGCCGTCGCCGACCCGGAGATCGTCGAGCTGGAGCGCGAGCTGCGCGGCTACCCCGTGCCGAAGCGGACCGGCCCGCCGCCGTCCCCGCAGAACTACTCGCCGATCGCCGTGCCGCTGCAGTTGCGCATGGGCGACGCCGTGCTGTCCTTCATCTCGACCATCACCGTGTTCGGCACGCCGCTCGACGTGACGCTTTCGGAGCTGGCGATCGAGTCGTTCTTCCCTGCCGATCCGGAGACGGCGGAGACGATGCGGCAGGCCTTCCCTCCCCCTTGAGGGGAGGGTGGCCGCGAAGCGGCCGGTGAGCGCTGCCGAAGCGACCCCACCCGCCTCGCTTCGCTCGGCACCCTCCCCTCGAGGGGGAGGGAAGGTGCGCCCTATTGCGGCGGGGCGGCCTCGCGCGCTTTCGCCCGCTCGATGCCGAGCTGGCGCTCGCGCAGGATGATGAACAGGCCGGCGCCGACGACGATGGCGCCGCCGACCAGCATGTGCAGCGTCGGCACGTCGCCGAACAGCAGGTAGCCTACGGCGATGCCGAAGATCATGGAGGTGTATTCGAACGGCGCCACCACCGAGGCCTCGGCATGGCGATAGCCTTCGGTCATCAGCAATTGGCCGATGCCGCCGCATATGCCGGCGCAGACCAGCAGCGCGGCCTGGCCGGCGGTAAGCGCGCTCCAGCCGAACGGTATGGTCACCAGCGACAGCACCGTCGCCGACAGCGAAAACCACAAAACGATGGTGCCGGTCTTCTCGGTGTGGACCAGGCTGCGCACCAGGATCATCGCCAGCGCCGACGCGCCCGCCGCGGCGAGCGCGGCGATCACCCCCGCCGCCTCGTCGCCGCCAAAGCTGCCGGCGCCGCCGAACAGCGTCAGTTTCGGCCAGGCGATGATGAAGACGCCGAGCAGGCCGACCACGACGGCGCTCCAGCGATAGACGCGGATGGTCTCGCGCAGGATGATCGCGCTGAAGACGACGACCAGCAGCGGCTGGGCGTAGTTGAGCGTGATCGCCTCGGGCAGCGGCAGCCGCGCCAGCGCGTAGAAGCCGAGGCCCATGGCCGTGACGCCGACGCAGCCGCGCGCCACATGGCTGAACGGCCGCGCCGTGTGGAAAGCCTTCGCCAGGTCGCCGCGCAACGCCAGGAAGGCCATGATCGGCAGCATGGCGAAGAACGAGCGGAAGAACACGACCTCGCCGGCCGGCAACGGGCCGGCCGCCTTGATCGTGCTCGACATGGCGACGAAGGCCACCACGGAGGTGACCTTGAAGGCGATCCCGGTGAGCGGCCTGTCGGGGTGGGCGCTGCCGCCCGGACTCACCGCGCCGACGCTTCGGCGATCGCCGCCCACACGCGCGACGGCGTCGCCGGCATCTCGATATGGCCGATGCCATAGGCACGCCACAGCGCGTCGGTGACGGCGTTCATCACCGCCGGCGTGCCGCCGATCGTGCCGGCCTCGCCGGCGCCCTTGATGCCCATCGCGTTGGTGGTCGAGGGCACGTTGCGCGTCTCGAAATGGAAGGACGGCACGTCGTCGGCACGCGGCATGCCGTAGTCCATGAAGCTCGCGGTCAGGAGCTGCCCGTCCTCGCCATAGACGGCATCCTCGGTCAGCGCCTGGCCGAGCCCCTGGACGACGCCGCCATGCACCTGGCCGGCCAGCAGCAGCGGGTTCACCGTCACGCCGAAATCGTCGACGATCGTGTAGGCGACCACCGCGGTGCGGCCGGTGTCCGGGTCGATCTCCACCTCGCAGATATGGGTGCCGTTCGGATAGGTGCATTCCTCCTGCACGAACTCGCCAAAACCCTTCAGGTCGTCGGGGCGCTTCGCCGCCTTGGCAAGCGCGGCGAAGCTCATCGCCCGGTCGGTGCCGACGATGCGCGCCTCGCCGTCGACGAGCTCGATGTCGGAGGCCGAGGCCTCAAGCTCGTCGGCCGCAAGCCTACGCAGCTTGACGGCGAGGTCCTCGCCGGCGCGCGACGCCGAGACGCCGCCGAGCGGGATCGAGCGCGAGCCGCCGGTGCCGCCGCCGTCGTCCAGCTTGTCGGTATCGCCCTGGTGGACGATCACCTTTTCGATGTCGAGGCCGAGCTTCTCCGAGACGAACTGCGCATAGGCGGTGGCGTGTCCCTGGCCGTTCGACTGGGTGCCGATGAACAGGGTGACGGTGCCTTCCTCGTTGAGCTGGACATGCGCAGGCTCGGAGCCGGGGAAGGCGCAGGCCTCGATATAGGTCGCCATGCCGATGCCGCGGATTTTTCCGTTCGCCCGCGCCGCCTCGGCGCGGGCGTCGAAGCCGGCCCAGTCGGCGCGCTCCATCGACTGCGTCATGTGGCCGTCGAACTCGCCGACGTCATAGAGGCGCCCCGTCGCCGTGCGGTAGGGGAACTGCTCAGGCCTGATGAAGTTGCGCCGCCTTATCTCCTCGCGCGGCAGGCCGAGGTCGCGGGCGCAGGCGTCGACCAGCTTCTCCAGCAGGAAGGCCGCCTCGGGCCGGCCGGCGCCGCGATAGGCGTCGACCGGGCAGGTGTTGGTGTAGACGCCGGCGATGGCGACATCAAGTTCGGGGATGTCGTAGACGCCGGTCGACATGGTGGCGCCGACATAGGGGATGAACGGGCCGTACTGCGAGATGTAGGCCCCGATGTTTGCGGTGAGCTTCACGCGCAGCGCCAGGAAGCGGCCCTCGGCATCCATCGCCATCTCGGCCTCGACGACATTGTCGCGGCCCTGCGCATCGGTCAAAAAATGCTCGGTGCGGTCGCCCGTCCACTTGACCGGCCGGCCGAGCCGCCTGGCGGATTCCAGCACCAGCGCGTATTCGCGATAGACGAAGCTCTTAGGGCCGAAGCCGCCGCCGACGTCGGGCGTGATGACGCGAAGCTGTCCGGGATCGATGTCGAACACCTGCTTCGCCAGGATCGTCCGCATCGAATGCACGCCCTGCGAGCCGGTGGTGAGCACCAGGCGGCCGCTACCCTCCTCGACCTCGCCGATCGCGGCACGGGCCTCCATGTAGTTGCAGACCAGCCGGTTGTTGTAGAAGGCGATGCGCGTGACGCGCTCGGCCTTGTCGAAGACAGCCCCGACCTTTGCCGGCTCGCCGAACTGGTAGGTGAAGGCGCGGTTCGAGCCGAGCTCCGGCCAGACCAGCGGCGTCTCCGGATCGAGCGCAGTGGCCGTCTTGCCGGCCGCCTCCTCCGAATCATAGTCGATCTCGATCAGTTCGGCCGCGTCCTGCGCCAGAGCCCGGCTGTCGGCCACGACGAAGGCGACGGCGTCGCCGACATAGTTCACCCGGTCGGTGCACAGGATGGGAATGTCGCGGGTCGGCGCCTTGCTGCCGTCGGGCTGGCGCTGCATGACGCCGGATTTCAGCGCGCCGAGCTTGCGAAGGTCGGCGCCGGTCAGCACCAGATGCACGCCGGGCGCGGCGCGCGCCGCCTCGGTCGAAATTATGCGGAAGGAGGCCTTGGCAGCCGGCGAGCGCAGCACGTAGCCATGCAGCTGGCCTGGCCTGGAGATGTCGTCGGTATAGCGGCCCTTGCCGGTGATGAAGGACTGGTCCTCCAGACGCGTCACGGACGCGCCCATCCCGAACTTGGGTGTAAAGACGGTCATGTCGGCTCCGGGAAATGTGTGGCGGGTTACGCTCTGGAGATAAGAGCTCCGTCAGTTTTGTCGAGAGACGGTTTCGTGTAAAGAGCAACACCCCGGATTTGTTGGGCCAGTTTCGCGCTGGCCGTCGCCCCCAACAGGAATGCCCGATGATGCGTACCGATACCGGCCAGGTCTTCCGGCTCGAGGACTACCGGCCGAGCGACTACCTGATCCCGCGCACCGAGCTTCGGTTCGTGCTTTCCCCCGACAGCACCATCGTCACGGCAACGCTCACCATCCGCCGGCGCGATCCGGGTGAGCGCGGCGCGCCGCTGACGCTCGATGGCGACGGGCTGGTGCTGCGCCGGCTGGAACTGGACGGCATGCCGCTTGCGCAGGACGCCTATGCGGCGACGCCCGACCAGCTGGTGATCCATGCGACGCCCGACCAGGCGGAGTTCACGCTGACCATCGAGACCGAGATCGCGCCGTCGCAGAATACCGCGCTGATGGGCCTCTACCGCTCCAACGGCGTCTACTGCACGCAATGCGAGGCGGAAGGTTTTCGCCGCATCACCTATTTCCTCGACCGGCCGGACATCCTGTCCGTCTACACCGTGCGCATCGAGGCGCTGCGCCAGGAGGCGCCGCTGCTGCTCTCCAACGGCAATCCTACCGAGAACGGTGATCTCGGCGGCGGCCGGCATTTCGCCGTCTGGCACGATCCGTTTCCGAAGCCGTCCTATCTGTTCGCGCTGGTGGCGGGCGACCTCGGCGTAGTCGCCGACCATTTCACCACCATGTCGGGCCGCAAGGTATCGCTCGGCATCTATGTCGAGCACGGCAAGCAGCACCTGGCCGGCTATGCCATGGACGCGCTCAAGCGCTCCATGACGTGGGACGAGCAGGTGTTCGGCCGCGAATACGACCTCGACGTGTTCAACATCGTCGCGGTATCCGACTTCAACATGGGCGCAATGGAGAACAAGGGCCTCAACATCTTCAACGACAAATACGTGCTGGCCGACGAGAACACCGCGACGGACGCCGATTTCGCCAACATCGAGGCGATCATCGCGCATGAGTATTTCCACAATTGGACAGGCAACAGAATCACTTGCCGCGACTGGTTCCAGCTCTGCCTGAAGGAAGGGCTGACCGTTTTCCGCGACCACGAATTCTCCGCCGACCAGCGTTCGCGCCCAGTCAAGCGCATCGCCGAGGTGCGCACGCTGCGCGCCCACCAGTTCCCGGAGGACCAGGGACCGCTGGCGCATCCGGTTCGGCCGCGGCGCTATCGCGAGATCAACAACTTCTACACGGCGACCGTCTACGAAAAGGGTTCGGAAGTCGTGCGCATGATCCGCACGATCCTCGGCGCCGAGGATTTCCGCAAGGGCATGGACCTCTATTTCGAGCGGCACGACGGCGAGGCCGCCACCATCGAGGATTTTCTCAAGGCGTTCGAGGATGCGTCCGGCAAGGATCTCGGCCAATTCGCGCTGTGGTACCATCAGGCCGGCACGCCCAACGTCACCGTCACCTCCTCGCATGACGCCGCTGCCGCGCAGTTCACCCTGCAGATCGAGCAGTCGGTGCCGCCGACGCCGTCCGAGAGCCGCAAGCGCCTCATGCACATCCCGCTGGCCTTCGGCCTGGTCGGGTCGGACGGGCGCGATCTTGCCTATGCGGCGGCGGACGGCGCGGCGGTGGAGGACGGCGTGATCCACCTGCGCAAGCGCCGGCATACGGTCACCTTCTCCGGCATCGCCGAGCGGCCGGCCATCTCGCTCAACCGCGGCTTTTCGGCGCCGATCACGCTGTCGGTCGAGCAGCGGCTCGAGGACCAGCTCTTCCTTGCCCGCCACGACGGCGATCCGTTCTCGCGCTGGCAGGCCTTCAACACGGTCATGACCGATGCGCTGATCGCCGCCTCCAGGCACATCCGCGACGACCGGGCGCCGCCGTTTTCGCCGGCGATCGCCGAACTGGCCGCTGCGGTCCTGGGCGATGACGGTCTGGAGCGGGCGTTCCGGGCGCTGGCGCTGACGCCTCCCGGCGAGGCCGACATCGCCCGCGAGATCGGCAGCAACATCGATCCCGACGCCATCTTTGCCGCCCGCGAGGCGCTTCTGCGTGGCATCGCCGAGGTCAATGCGGAGTTCTTCGCGGCCGCTTATGAGCGCCTGGCGGACAGCGGCCCGTTCAGTCCCGACGCGGCAAGCGCCGGGCGCCGGGCGCTGCGCAACGTGCTGCTCGACTACCGCTCGACGCTCGCCGGCGGCGCCGACCTCGCCGCCCGGCATTTTCATGCCGCGAGCAACATGACCGACCGTGCCGCCGCGCTGACCGTTCTGGCGCACCGCCATCAGGGCACGCCGCAAGCGCTGGAGGCACTGACCCGGTTCGAAAAGACCTTCTCCGGCGACGCGCTGGTGATGGACAAGTGGTTCGCCATCCAGGCGGCGGCGCCCGGCCCGGCGGCGGTCGAGGCGGTGCGCGGCCTCTCCGCCCATCCGGCCTTCTCCTTCGGCAACCCCAACCGGCTGCGCTCGCTGTTCGGTACCTTCTTCAGCGGCAACCAGACCGGCTTCCACCGCGCCGACGGCGCCGGCTACGCGCTGTTCGCGGAAACCATCCTGGAGATCGAGAAGCGCAACCCGCAGGTGGCCGCACGGCTGGCGACCGGCCTGCGTTCATGGCGCTCGCTCGAGCCGAAGCGGCAGGAGTTGGCGCGCCAGGCGCTGGTCCTGATCGCCTCGACGCCGGGACTGTCGGCCGATCTCAGCGACATCGTGGAACGCACGCTGGCGTGAGCGTATAGTGGCCCAAACGGCCTTTTCGCGATGGACGAGACAAGCAGCCAAAGCCACTGGCAGAAAACCTATTCGGAGAAGGGGGAAGCCGGCGTGAGCTGGTTCGAGGACCGGCCCGCCGTTTCGCTCGACCTGATCGGACGGACTGGAGCGAACGCCGCATCCTCGCTGATCGATGTCGGCGGCGGCGCCTCGCGCCTGGTCGACGCGCTGCTCGGCCATGGATGGCACGCCCTTGCCGTGCTGGACGTCTCGCAGACGGCACTCGATGCGGCGAAAGCCAGACTCGGCGGGGCTGCGGACGCTGTCGAGTGGATCGTTGCCGACGTGACCCGGTGGCGCCCTACCCGCATCTATGACGTCTGGCACGACCGGGCGGCCTTCCACTTCCTCACCGAACCGGACGAACGGGCCGCCTATGTGGAGCGGCTCGCGGCAGCGGTGAAGCCCGGCGGACATGCCGTCATCGCGACCTTCGCGGCCGACGGTCCGGAACGCTGCAGCGGACTTCCGGTAATGCGCTACGAGCCGGCAGCGCTCGCGGCGACCGTCGGATCCTCGTTCCGACTCGTCGACGAGCGCCGCCATGTCCACACGACACCCTGGGGCACTAAGCAGGCGTTCCAGTTCAGCGTGCTGCGCCGCTGCGGACCCTGACCGGTCCGCTCACGCCGAACGGGCGACCTCCGCCTGATAAGCGGCAAGCAGGCCCGGCCATCCGCCTTCGGCGTCATAGGCGCGGCGCGCCGCTTCGGCGGCATCGCCCATGTTCTCGAGCAGCCGGTGCTCCAGTTCGACACGCGTCTGCTGGTCGCCGACCGGGACGAAGCGGACTTCGACCTCGGTGTGCAGCGCGGCGTCGTAGCGCCAGTCGGCGCCGATCCGCCAGGCAAGCACGAGCAGCGTCGGCGCCTCCCATCTCAGCACCTCGCCCCAGTCGCATTCGCTTCCGTCGTCGCCGATCTCGTACCAGCGGCCTCCGGCGCGCGGCTCGATCACCGCCTTTCTCAGCGGCGAGGTGCCGATCGAATGCGTGGCCGGCCACCAGCGGCCAAAGCCGGCCGTGAACACGTCGAAGGCCTTGGCGATCGGCACGTCGATGGTCGTGGATTTCCGTACCGGCGCGGGCTTGGTCATGGCGTTCATCGCTCCTTCTCCCTGCTGTCGTTGATCTCCTTACGAAAAGCGTCCAGCGCTTCCCCCCATATGCGGTCGAGCCAGGCGCGCATCTCTCCCAGCCCGTGCGGATCGATATGGTAGATGTTGCTCGCGCCACGCGGCTCGGCGTGCACCAGGCGCGCGTCCTTCAGGACCTTGAGATGCTGCGAGACCGCCGGCTGCGACACCGGCAGGCAGCGCGTCAGTTCGGCAACCGAGCGCGGCTGCTCCGCCACGAGTTCGAACACCTGGCGGCGCGTGGGATCGGCGAGCGCGATCATCGCGGCGTAATCATAAGACATTGCTTATCATAAGCATAAACTTATTATGCTTGCAACAGTATCCTGGGTGCGGTACGCGAGCCTGCGCGCAAATTGTTCACATCGGCAGGGATCGGCTTGACGGTTTTTTAACAGCCCACTGGACAAGGCGAATCGCGTCTGATTCTTTAGGGCAGATTCGGGCGTGCGGCTTACCCGGATCATCTGGAAAATCGGGGAGCCATTCTCATGGCAAGGACGGACGCGTGGATCGCGCCCGACAGATCGGCTTTTGCCGGGCGCAAGGGGGCTCGCACCAGCGGCAGCCTGTTCCTGGCCCCCACCTATCGCCGGCTGCTGGCGATCGAGCCGCTGCTCAGGCGTTCCATCCCCATCCTGGTGATCGTCTTCCTGATCGTCATCGCGACCGTCCGCGTACTATCGCTGCTCGCCCAGCACGACGAGGTCGAGCGCAATGCGCGTACCGTGCTGGCGCTCGCCGCGGCGGGCCTGCAAGCCGAGCTGGCCAACATCGACGAGGGCGACCGGGCGACCGATGCGCGCGCGCTCGTCGACGACGCGAACCGTCGGGCCATGCTCGGCTCCCGCCATGTGCTCGCGGTGACGGACGAGCGATTCACCGTGCTGGCGGTCACGCCGTCCGCTTCGGCCTGGCGCGGCGCGCGCCTCGACGCGATCGTCTCCGGCGGCCAGCCGCTGTTCATGTTCGGCGACCGGGCCGGCGTGGCGGCGGTGACCATAGACGGCCAGCCGTGGTTCGCCGCCGTCGACCTTTCGTCCGACCGCAGCGTCGCTGCGGCCGCGCTGGTCCCGCAGGATGCCGTCTTCGCCGACTGGCGGCGCGCCGTCTCGCTCAACATCACCCTGTTCGTGCTGACCGGCAGCGTGCTGATCATCGTGCTCTACGCCTATTTCCGCCAGGCGGGCCGCGCCCAGACGGCGGACCGCGTCTATCGCGACGCCCACCAGCGCATCGACCTCGCCCTCATCCGCGGCCGCTGCGGCCTGTGGGACTGGGACATGGTGCGCGGCAAGATGTACTGGTCGCGCTCCATGTACGAGATGCTGGGCTACGAGCCCTGCGAGTCGATGCTGTCCTTCGGCGAGGTCGCCGGCATCATCCATCGCGACGACCACGACCTGTTCCACCTTGCCGAAAAGATCGTGGCGCGCGAGATCGACAACATCGACCAGGTTTTCCGCATGCGCCATGCCGAGGGGCGCTGGATCTGGGTGCGGGCGCGCGCCCAGGTGATCGACGCCGAGGCCTCCGAGATCAAGCTCATCGGCATCGCCGTCGACGTCAGCGAGCAGCGCCATCTCGCCGCGCGCTCCGAGGCCGCCGATCTGCGGCTGCGCACGGCCGTCGAGAGCATCAGCGAATCCTTCGTGCTGTGGGACGCGGCCGGCCGTCTGGTCATGTGCAACACCAAATACCAGCAGGACAGCGGCCTCTCCGACCGGGACACCTTGCCCGGCACTCCGCGCCAGGAACTGGAAGGCCGCATGACCGCCTTCGTCGCCGAGCGGCGCATCGCCAACCCGAACGGGCCGCGCGGCGGCGCCACCTACGAGCGCCAGCTCGCCGACGGCCGCTGGCTGCAGGTCAACGAGCTCAAGACGCGCGACGGCGGCACCGTCTCGCTCGGCACCGACATCACGCTGATCAAGCAGCACCAGGAGAAGCTGCTCGACGGCGAGCGCCGGCTGATGGCCAATCTGCACGATCTCAGCCAGGCGCGCCGCAACGAGGAGGAGCGCACGCGCGAGCTGGTCGACCTCAACCGGAAATACATGAAGGAGAAGGACCGCGCCGAGGCCGCGAACCGCGCCAAGTCGGAATTCCTCGCCAACATGTCGCACGAGCTGCGCACGCCGCTCAACGCCATCATCGGCTTCTCCGAGCTGATGGCGTCAAAGCTGTTCGGACCGCTGGGCTCGCCGCGCTACGAGGAATATGCCGGCGACATCAACAGCAGCGGCAAGCACCTGCTCGGCGTCATCAACGACATCCTCGACATGTCGAAGATCGAGGCCGGCCAGTTCTCGATGGAGCGCGAGGAGATCGACGTGCACCCGCTGATCAGCGAGACGGTGCGGGTCATCTCGCTGCAGGCGGCGCAGAAGTCGATCGCCGTGGAGACCCGCATCGCCGAGGCGATGACGCTGGTCGCCGACCGCCGCGCCATCAAGCAGATCGTCATCAACCTGCTCTCCAACGCAGTCAAATTCACCGGCGAAGGCGGCCACATCCTGGTGCGCGCCAAGAACGTCGCCGGCGCGATGATGCTGACCATCGAGGACAATGGCTGCGGCATCCCGAAAAGCGCGCTGACCAAGCTCGGCCGGCCGTTCGAGCAGGTGCAGAACCAGTTCTCCAAGAGCCATGCCGGCTCCGGGCTCGGGCTCGCCATCTCACGCTCGCTGGCGGAGCTGCACGGCGGCAAGCTGAAGATCCGCTCGACCGAGGGCGTCGGTACCATCGTGTCGGTGCGCATCCCCGCGCGCAAGACGCCGGCGGTGGCCCGCCCCGAGCCGATGCGGGAAGCGGCGGAGTAAGGCGCAGCGACTGCCCTCCCCCTTGAGGGCAGGGCAATCGCATATGGCAGACGGCGACGAATTTCGCTGCTCCGTTACCCCCACCCCTAACCCCTCCCCTCAAGGGGGAGGGGGACTTTGCGGCTGCTATGCAATGCGAAACCGTCGACGATTCGTGGTCGGCGGAGACGCCAGCCGGTCCCCCTCCCCCTTGAGGGGTGGGGGTAGCTCCATATGCGATTGCCCTCCCCCTTAAGGGGGAGGGAAGCAGCGTTACCGCCGCCAGTTCCTGCCCTGCCGCATCTCCTCCGGCACGATCTTGCCGTCGTCGTTGCGGTCCATCAGCGCGAACATCTTCTTCTGACGTGACTCGATCTCGGCCGCCGTCAGCATGCCGTCGCCGTCCGCGTCGAAGCGCTCGACGATGCGCCGCGCCCGCCGCTCGGCGCGCATGCGCTCGATCTCGGAGGCGATCTCGGCCACCGTCATCTTGCCGTCGCCGTCGGTATCGGCCGCGCCGATGCGGCTCTTCATCGCCGCCGCGAACTCCTCGAAGGTCACGTCGCCGCTGGAATCGGCATCCGCGCGCTCGAAGCGGAGGTTCTCGCGTTCGCCGCGCTCGCGCGGCCTCTCGTCGGCGAAGGCCGCGCTGCCTGATGCCGTGGCCACCGCCAGGAAGGCCATCGCCAGTTTCGTGGAAGTCTTCATTCCTGCTCTCCTTTGCATCGTCACCCCCGATGCGGTTCCGGCGCGACGTGACGGCGTCCGGCCGTCAGGTCCCCCCGGCACGAAGCAGCCGGCCGAAATGGCTTCGGACCCGCTGCGCCGTCTCCTTGACGTGCGCTTCAAGCACGCCGATGTCTGGCAAGTCGGTCGCCCCGATGAGAAGATCGATGAGGCCGGGCGGCGCCTCCTTGCGCTCGAACGGACCGGTCAGGCAAAGCCTGATCATCTGCGTGAGCGCCGCGTACAGCGCATCGGCGTCGCAAAGCTCCTGCCGCGTCTGCGCGTCGGCGAAGGCGGGCGAAAGCCGCGCCAGCACCTCCGCCGTGCCGGTGACACGGTCGCCCTCGGCATTGCCGGTCAGCACCGCGCATTGCGCGATGAATTCGAGGTCGATCAGCCCGCCGGGGATCAGCTTGATGTCCCACATGTCGCGCGGCGGCTTCTCCTCCTCGATCAGCCGGCGCATGTCGGCCGCTTCCTTCAAGACCTTGGCCGGCTTGCGCGGCAGCGCCAGCACCGCCTCGACCTCCGCCTCGACCTCGGCGCAGAGCCCCGTGTCCCCCGCCACCGGCCGGGCGCGTACCAGCGCCATGTGCTCCCAGGTCCAGGCGTCGTTGCGCTGGTATTTGCGGAAGGCATCGATATGGGTGGCGACCGGCCCCTTGTTGCCGGAAGGCCGGAGCCTGAGGTCGAGCTCGTAGAGCACGCCTTCGGCGGTCTGCGCCGAGACCGCGGCGATCAGGCGCTGCGTCATGCGCGCGTAATAGTGCGAGGGCGCCAGCGGCTTGTCGCCGTCCGATTCCTCGGCGTCCTGGTCGTGGTCGTAGAGCAGGATCAAATCGACGTCGGAGCCCGCCGTCAGCTCGCGGCTGCCGAGCTTGCCCATGCCGAGGATGGCGACGCGCCCGCCGGGCACGTGGCCGTGGCGGATGGCGAATTCGGCGACCACCGCGTCCAGCGCCGCCCCGATGGTGAGGTCGGCAAGGTCGGAGAACGCCTTTCCCGCCCGCGCCGCATCGATCGCGCCGGCCAGCAGCCGCACCCCGATCAGGAACTTCTGCTCGGATGCGAAGATGCGCAGCCGGTCGAGCACCTCCTCATGCGCCGTGGCGCTCGCCACGAAAGAAGCCAGGCGGCCGGCCAGGTAGTCGCGGCTCGGCAGCTCGGCCAGCAGCGCCGGGTCGAGCAGCCCGTCGAAGACGTGCGGCCGCCGGGTGATGATGGCGGCGAGCGCGGGTGCTGCGCTCATGATGGTGGCGAGCAGCTTCAGCAGCGCCGGGTTGGACTGCAGCAGCGAGAACAGCTGGATGCCGGCGGGCAGGCCGGCCAGGAAGGCGTCGAAGCGCAGCAGCGCCTCGTCGGCGCGCCGGGTCTTGCCGAAGGCCTGCAGCAGCGCCGGCGTCAGCTCGGTCAGCCGCTCGCGCGCCTCGGCCGAGCGGGTCGCCCGGTAGCGGCCGAAATGCCAGGAGCGGATGACCCGGCAGATGTCGCTCGCCCGCTCGAAGCCGAGCCGCTTCAGCGTCTGCAGCGTGTCGGGATCGTCGACGTCGCCGGTGAAGACAAGATTGCCGACGCCCGAGGAAAGTTCGGGCGCGCTCTCGAACAGCGCCGCATAGTGGCTCTCGACCTCCTGCAGCGAGGCGCGGAACGCCGCCGAAAAATCGTCGCAGCCGTCGTAGCCCAGCAGGCAGCCGATGCGGTCGAGCCCCTCATCTGTCTCCGGCAACGTGTGTATCTGTTCGTCCGCCACCATCTGGATGGCGTGCTCGACGCGACGCAGGAACCAGTATTGCGCGGCGAGCGCGTCGCGCGCCTCCGCCGTGATCCAGCGGTGCTTGGCGAGCTCGGCCAGCATCGGCACGGTCTGGCGGCCGCGTAGCTCCGGGAAGCGGCCGCCGGCGATGAGCTGCTGCGTCTGCACGAAAAACTCGATCTCGCGGATGCCGCCGCGCCCGAGCTTGACGTTGTGGCCCCTGACGGCGATCTCGCCATGGCCCTTGTGCGCATGGATCTGGCGCTTGATCGAATGCACGTCGGCGATCGCCGCGAAATCCATGTACTTGCGCCAGACATAGGGCTGCAGCTCCTTCAGGAACCTCCCGCCGGCAGCGATGTCGCCGGCCACCGGCCGCGCCTTGATCATGGCGGCGCGCTCCCAGTTCTGGCCGCGTGCCTCGTAATAGTTGAGCGCGGCCTCGACGGGAAGCGCCAGCGGCGTCGAGCCGGGGTCCGGCCGCAGCCGCAGGTCGGTGCGGAAGACATAACCGGCCTCGGTACGGTCCTGCAGGATGCGCACCAGCCTTTTGGTGAGCCGCGAGAACAGGTCGGTGGCCTCGAGCCGATCGAGGATCGCCGGCGCCTCCGGCTCGAAGAACACCACCAGGTCGATATCGGAAGAAAAATTGAGCTCATGGGCGCCGAGCTTGCCCATGCCGAGCACGATCCAGCCGGAACCCTCACCGGGTTTTGCCGGATCGGGCAGCTTCAGCTTGCCGGCCTCATGCGCGTCGCGCAGCAGGAAGTCGATCGCCGCGGCGGTGCAGGCGTCGGCCAGGTCGCTCAGGCGGCGCACCGACTTGTCCGCGCCGGTCATGCCGGCGAGATCGTCGAGCGCGATCAGGAAATGCGCCTCCAGCTTCAGCCGGCGCAGGTCGGTCATCAGCGCCTTCTCGGTGACGCCGTCGGTGAAGGGCAGTCCGCGCACCGCCGCGACGATCGCGGCAAGCCGGCCCTCGACAGAGACGTCGAAGAGCTGATCGAGCATCTCCGGCCGGCGGCGGGCGCAGTCGCGCATGAAATCGGACAGGTCGAACACGGCGGCGAGGAACTCCGCCTCGGCGTCGCGGCCCGACAGCAGCGCCGACAGGCGCGGCAGATTCTTCTCCTTCGCCGCCTCGGCGACGTCGCGCAGCTCCCTCCTTGCCTCGGCCGGATCGAGCGGCTTCAGCCGGGCCGGCCTGCCTTCGAACAGACGCGGTTTTGCCACTGCCTTGTCCGCCGCTCCCGCCATCTAGGTCTCCCTCCCGACCGGAAAGCTCATGTTGACGGATAGTCCGGGATCGCGCGGCTCTAGATCAAGACGGCCGCCGTGGAATTTCATCACCGCCTTGGCGAGGCTGAGGCCGAGGCCGGAGCCCGGCTGCGACCGGCTCTGCTCCAGCCGTACGAAGCGCTCGGTGGCGCGCTTGCGGTCGGCCTCCTCCGGAATGCCGGGGCCGTTGTCTGAAACGGCGAGCACGATCTCGCCGCCCCGCTTCTCCAGCGCCACCGTCACCCTGGGCGCGGCGTTGGTACCGGCCGTGTATTTTATGGCGTTGTCGACGATATTGGAGACCGCCTGGGCGATCAGCTCGCGGTTGCCTTCGATGGTCATGCCCGCGGGGACATCGGCAGCCAGCGCCACCTCCGTCTCCTCGGCCACCGGCTCGTAGAGCTCGACCACGTCGCGAACCACCTCGCTCAGGTCGACCGGCGCCGTCTGCTCGGCCGAATAGCCGGCCTCCAGCCGCGAGATCATCAGGATGGCGTTGAAGGTGCGGATGAGCTGGTCGGATTCGGCGATCGTCGCCTCCAGCGCCTCGCGGTAGCCCTTGTCGCCCGGTGCGCCGCCCAGCGCCGCCTCGGCGCGGTTGCGCAGTCTCGTCAGCGGGGTCTTCAGGTCGTGGGCGATGTTGTCGGAAACCTGCTTCAGGCCCTCATTGAGTTCGGCGATGCGGCCGAGCATGACGTTGAGGTTTTCCGACAGCCGGTCGAACTCGTCGCCGGCCCCGGTCACCGGCAGGCGTCCGCTCAGGTCGCCGCCCATGATGCGGCGGCTCGCCTCCGACACGTTGTCGATGCGCTTCAGCGCGCGGCGGCCGACGAAGAACCAGATCAGCAGCGCGCCGACGCCCATGATGCCGAGCGCCGCCATCAGCGAGCGGCGCACGATGACGCGGAAGCGCTCAGGCTCGCCGAGGTCGCGGCCGACCAGCATGATCATCTGGTTGGGCATCCTCAGCACCAGCGCGATCGCCGCATGCCGGACCTCGGATTCCGCCGCGGGCGCTTCGGGCACCGCGGCGGAGCGCGCGCGGCGCTCTCCCTCGCCGAACCGCTGGTAGGAGAACGGCCGCTCGGTCCAGCCTTCCACGTCGAGCACGCCGGGCTCCAGGCTCTCGACATTGCCGGAAAGGATGCGGCCGTTGGCATCGGCGATCAGATAGAGATTGGCACCGGGCTGGCGCGAGCGCCGCTCGACGGTGCGCACCAGCAGCGGCAGCCCGCCGCGTTGGTAGGCGTTGGCAAGCCCGACCACCTCCTCGTTGATGGTGTCTTGCGTCTGCGAGGCGAGCATGCGCGCCGACAGAGCGGTCATGTAGAAGACGAGCGCCACCGCGCACAGGCCGAACAGCAGCAGATAGAGCGCCGAGAGGCGGGCGGCCGTGGTCCTGAAGCTGGCGGGAAGCCGCATCCGCTATGCAGCCTTCAGCATGTAGCCCGCGCCCCGCACCGTGTGCAGGATCGGGCTGTCGAACCCCTTCTCGATCTTGGAGCGCAGGCGCGAGATATGGACGTCGATGACATTGGTCTGCGGATCGAAGTGGTAGTCCCAGACGTTCTCGAGCAGCATGGTGCGCGTCACCACCTGCCCGGCATGCCGCATCAGATATTCGAGCAGCTTGAACTCGCGCGGCTGCAGGACGATCTCGCGGGAAGCGCGCCGCACCGTATGCGACAGGCGGTCGAGTTCGAGGTCGCCGACCTTGTAGACGGTCTCTGCATCCTTGATGTTGGCCCTGCGGCACAGAACCTCGACCCGGGCGAGCAGTTCGGTGAAGGCATAGGGCTTCGTCAGATAGTCGTCGCCGCCGGCGCGCAGGCCGGTGACGCGGTCGTCGACCTCGCCCAGCGCCGAGAGGATCAGCACTGGCGTGCTGTTGCCGCGCGAACGCAGCCCGGCGATGACCGACAGGCCGTCGCGGCGCGGCAGCATGCGGTCGACCACCATGACGTCGTAGTCGCCGGTGTCGGCGAGCGTGAAGCCGCTGTCGCCGTCGCCGGCGACGTGTACGGTATGCCCCGCCTCCGAAAGCGCCCTCTGCAGGTAGTCCGCGGCTTCGCGATCGTCTTCGATGACCAGAATCTTCATCGGATCACCATACGCGAATTCGCGAAATTCTGCCGGCAGGATGCTCATCGCCTTTCCTCGCAATTGTGCGGCAGCGGCCCGATGGACCGCTGCCGCCGAACCGGCCGTGACAGACTGACTACGCCGGCCGGTCCGACGTTGCCGGCCCCGCCCGGGGGGTGGTCGGGCGGAACGCCGGCAACACCGGTCAGCTGCGGCCGATGGGCAGCGCCACGAAGCGGCTGGTGTCGTCGCGGCTGAGCTGCATGAGGACGGCCTTGCGGCCGGCCTTGGCGGCGTCGTCCATGGCGGTGGTCACGTCGCTCGGACCCTTGACCTCGCGCGAATTGACCGCGGTGATCACGTCGCCGGGCTGGATGCCGCGGTCGGCTGCATCGCTGTCCGGATCGACATCGGTCACGACCAGGCCTTTGCCGTCCTCGGAGGGAGCGACGGTCAGGCCGAGATCGGCGAGCGAGGACGGCTCGACCTGCTGCGGCTTGCCGTCGTCGGCCGAAGCCTGCGTGTCGCTGCCCGGCAGCGTGCCGAGCTCGAGCTTGACCTGCTCGGACTTGCCGTCGCGCCACACGGTCAGGTCGACCGACTTGCCGGGCTGGATACCGCCGATGAGGCGGGCCAGCTCACGCGGCGAGCCGACCGGCTTGCCGTCGACGGCGGTGATCACGTCGCCCGACTTGATGCCGGCCTTGACGGCCGGGCCGTCGGCCTGCGGCTCGGAGACGATGGCGCCCTTGGCGTCGGCCAGGCCGAGCGAATCGGCGATGTCCTTGGTCACCGGCTGGATCTGCACGCCGATCCAGCCGCGCGACACGCTGCCGTCGCGGATCAGGTCCTTCACCACGTCGCGCGCGGTTGAGGCGGGGATGGCGAAGGCGATGCCGACATTGCCGCCCGACGGCGAGAAGATGGCGGTGTTGATGCCGACGACCTCGCCGTTCAGGTTGAAGGCCGGGCCGCCGGAATTGCCGCGGTTGACCGCCGCGTCGATCTGGATGAAGTCGTCATACGGGCCGGCGCCGATGTCGCGGCCGCGCGCCGAGACGATGCCGGCCGTCACCGTGCCGCCGAGGCCGAACGGATTGCCGACCGCCACGACCCAGTCGCCGACGCGCACCTTGCCGTCGTCGGCGAAGTCGACATAGGTGAACTTGCGGCTGTCGTCGACCTTGAGCACGGCGAGGTCAGTGCGCGGGTCGGTGCCGACCAGCTTGGCGTCAAGCTCGTCGCCATTGTCCATCACCACGGTGAAGGCCGAGCCGCCCTCGACGACGTGATTGTTGGTGACGAGATAGCCGTCCTCGGAGATGAAGAAGCCGGAGCCCTGGGACATGGGACGGGGACGCGGGTTCTCGCGATTGCCGCGACGCTGCTGCCAGCGGTCGCTGCGATCGCCGTCGCCGCGGAACTCGCGGAAGAAGCGCTTGAGCGGGTGGTCGTTGGGAAGATCGTCGAAGCCGGGGCCCGAGAAGACGTCGGGACCGCGATCGGACGCGGGCGAGATCTTGGCCTTGACCTGGACGCTGACGACGGCCGGCGAGACCTTCTCGACGACGTCGGCGAAGCCGGGGGCCTGCGGTCCGTCGATGCGGACGGCTTCGGCGAACACGGGAGCCGTGCCGCTGGTGACGGCACCGAAGCCGATCGCACCGGCAATGGCAAGGGACGCGGCCGCTGCAAGCAGGCGCGTGCGGGTCCGCGAAACGGGAGTGTTGGGGGTGTTCATGGTCGCTCTATTCCTCTTGAAGGGATGCGTCTCGAGCGGCATCCGCTGGCAAGAGAAATAGGAGCCGGCACATTACGGCGCCATTTCCGGCACATGAAATTTAGGTAATGTTCGCGGGAGCTTGGACTTCGCTTGTCCCGGCCCTCCTCCTATATGTCCGATGCGTGGCGGCGCAGGAGGACATCGTGGCCGACCTGGAAAATTCTCAACTGCAGCCGATCGCCGCCTGGCTGATCGGCCCGGCGCGCAAAAGCCTTCCGCCGGAGGGGATTGTCGGAGGGCTGGCGGAGCGTCTGGTCGCCGCCGGCGTTCCGCTGTGGCGGGTGCGGATCGGCCAAAGGGTTTCCAATCCGCTGATCGGCGCCTGGGGCGTGATATGGACCAGGGACGGCGGCGCGGAGCTCTACACGGTGCCGCGCAGCATGCTTTCCACCGCCTCCTATCGCGGCAGCCCGTTCGAGCACGTCATCACCACCCGCACGAGCTTCCGATGTTCGCTGGAACATCTGGTGGCGGGCCGCGACCATCCCGTGCTGTTCGAGCTGGCGGAAGCCGGCAGCACCGGCTATCTGGCCCTGCCTATCGAATATGGCGACGGCTCGGTGCAGGTCGGCGCCTTCACGACGGACCGGCCGAGCGGCTTCGCGGATCCGGAGGTGGCGTTGATCGAGGAACTGGCGCCGGCGATCGCCGCCGCATTGGAACCCGCTGCCATGCGCCATTCCATGGAGAGCCTGCTCGAGGTCTATCTCGGCTCCGGCCCGGCAAGCCGCGTCGTCAAGGGCGACTTCCAGCGCGGCCAGATGACCGAGGCGGAAGCCGCGGTGCTGGTGACCGACATGCGTGATTTCACCGGCCAGTCGGAACGGCTAGCCCCGGACGCGCTGCTCGACCGGCTGGGACGCTATTTCGAGGTGGTCGTCGATTCGGTGCGCGCCGAGGGCGGCGACGTGCTCAAGTTCATCGGCGACGGCGTGCTTTCCGTCTTTCCCGCGCGCGACTCCGGACGCCGGGATGCCTGCCTGCGCGCCGCCCGCGCCATCGCCGCCGCGTTCGCTCACGAAGCGGCCAGGGACCTGCCCTTCGTCGCCGCCCTGCATGTCGGGCCGCTCGTCTACGGCAACATCGGCAGCCGGGACCGGCTCGACTTCACCGTGGTCGGCCCGACGGTCAATTATGTCAGCCGGCTGGAAGGCATCGCCAAGCTGCTCGACAAGCGCGCCGTCTGCTCGGCCGAGGCCGCCGCCGAACTGCCGGCCGAAGCGGTCGGGGACCTCGGCAGGCACGCGCTCAAGGGATTCGCGGAGGAGCAGCGTGTGTTCGAGCTGATGACAGCGATCGGCAATCACCCGTAGCTCGCAGTCGGCCACCAAAGCGTCAGGGGTGGCTGTCAGTCAGGCGCCTTCTGGCCGCCCCTTGCCATTCTCATCGAGAATCCGCCGCAGCGCCGCCTGCTCCTCGCCGGAAAGCTTCTCGCTTGCGTATCGCCGCCTTGATCGGCCGAACGCGAAAACGACAGCGCCGCCCACCACCAGCAACAGCACGGGCGTGCCCCACAGCAGCGCGTTGCGGGCGTTGAAGCGCGGCTTGAGCAGCACGAACTCGCCGTAGCGGGCGACGACGAAGTCGAGCACCTGCGCATCCGTGTCGCCGGCCGACAGCCGCTCGCGCACCAGCACGCGCAGATCATGCGCAAGCTCCGCGTCGGAATCGTCGATCGACTGGTTCTGGCAGACCATGCAGCGCAGCTCGGCCGAAAGCGACCGCGCCCGCGCCTCCAGCGCCGGATCGGCCAGCCTCTCGCCCGGCTGCACAGCGCCGGCGGGTATTGCGGCCGCGACGGCGAGCAGCAGCGCGGCGGCAAGGATGCCGAGCCGCCTCACGCCTTGGCTCCGGAGGGCACGGCCGACGGCCGGGTACGCCGCGACGGCGCGCCGACGCGCAGCCGCCGATCGGTCAGCGAGACGGCGCCGCCTGCCATCATGACCGCCCCGCCCAGCCAGATCAGGGTGACCAGCGGCTTCCACCAGATGCGCACGACCATGCCGCCGTCGCCGGTCTCGTCACCCAGCGAGACATAGAGCTGACTCAGGCCCAGCGTCAGGATGCCGGCTTCCGTGGTCGGCATCTGGCGGGCCGTGTAGATGCGTTTGGCCGACGTCAGCGCGCCGCGCGAAACGCCGCCCTGCATCAGCACGAAGCGCGCCTGCGTCTCGGTGAAGTTGGGCCCTTGCACCGGCGCGACGCCCTCGAAGCGCAGCGTGCGCCCGGCGATCTCGGTGGTCTCGCCCGGCTTCATGACGGTGATGTGCTCGACTTCGAAGGCGACCGTCGCGACGATGCCGAGAACGCTCAGCCCCATGCCCATATGCGCCAGCGCCGTGCCGAACACCGAGCGCGGCAGTCCGGCGAAGCGCCGCGCGGCGACGCCGAGCGGCACCGCACCGAGGGCGGATTTCTGCGCCAGGTCGGTGAGCGCGCCGAGAACCATCCAGACCGCGATCCCTATCCCGAGCGCGGCGAACACCGACGCGCCGTCGACCAGCAGCAAGGTGGCGAGCACGGCGAGCAGCGCGCCGCCGAACGCCGCCATCAGCCGCTGCGCCACCGCGTGGACGTCGCCGCGCTTCCAGGCGAGCAGCGGCCCGAAGGGGATGAGCAGGAGCAGTGGCAGCATCAGCGGCCCGAAGGTCAGGTTGAAGAACGGTGCGCCGACCGAGATCTTGTCGCCGGAGATCGCCTCGACCACCAGCGGATAGAGCGTGCCGACCAGCACCGTCGCCGTCGCGGTCGTCAGGAACAAATTGTTCAGCACCAGCGCGCCTTCGCGCGAGATCGGGTGGAACAGGCCACCCGCCGTGAGGCTGCCGGCACGCAGCGCGAACAGCGCTAGCGAACCGCCGATGAAGACGACGAGGATGCCGAGGATGAAGACGCCGCGCGTCGGATCGGTGGCGAAAGCATGCACCGAGGTCAGCACGCCGGAGCGGACCAGGAAGGTGCCGAGCAGCGACAGCGAGAAGGTGAGGATGGCGAGCAGGATCGTCCAGATCTTCAGCGCCGAGCGCTTTTCCATGACGATCGCCGAGTGCAGCAGCGCGGTACCCGCCAGCCACGGCATGAAGGAGGCGTTCTCGACCGGATCCCAGAACCAGAAGCCGCCCCAGCCGAGCTCGTAATAGGCCCAGTAGGAGCCCATGGCGATGCCGCCGGTCAGGAACACCCAGGCGGCCAGCGTCCACGGCCGCACCCAGCGGGCCCAGGCCGCGTCGATGCGCCCCTCGATCAGCGCGGCGACGGCGAAGGAGAATGAGATGGAGAAGCCGACATAACCGAGATAGAGCAGCGGCGGATGGATGGCGAGGCCGATGTCCTGCAGGATAGGGTTGAGGTCGCGGCCCTCGAACGGCGCCAGTTCGAGCCGGACGAACGGGTTCGAGGTGGCCAGCACGAACAGCAGGAAGGCGGCGCCGATCCAGCCCTGCACGGCCAGCACTTTGGCGCGCAGCGTCGCCGGCAGGTTGCGCCCGAACACCGCCACCAGCGCGCCGAAGAAGGCGAGGATCACCACCCAGAGCAGCATCGAGCCCTCGTGGTTGCCCCAGGTGCCGGTGATCTTGTAGAGCATCGGCTTCAGCGAATGCGAGTTCTGCCAGACATTTGCGACCGAGAAGTCGGACTGGACGTAGGCCGCCGTCAGCGCCGCGAAGGCGAGCGCCGTCAGCGCGAAACCGGCGATGGCCACCGGCCCGCCCGCCGCCATCAGCCGCGCTTCGCCGGTGCGCGCGCCGACCAGCGGCACCACCGACTGGACCAGCGCCAGCGCGAAGGCCAGCACGAGGGCGAAATGGCCGGTTTCGACGATCATGTCACGACCCCGATCCCGCCGTCTCGTCCTTCCATACGCCCTTCTCCTTCAGGCTGTCGGCGATTTCCTTGGGCATATAGGTCTCGTCATGCTTGGCGAGAACGCTGTCGGCGGCGAAAACGCCGTCCGGCCGCAGGGTTCCTTCGGCGATGATCCCCTGCTCTTCTCTGAAAAGGTCCGGCAGGATGCCGACATAGGCGACCGGCACCGATTTTTCGCCATCGGTCACAGAGAACGACACTTCCGTGCCCTGCCCGCGCTTCACCGTGCCGGCCTCGACCAGCCCGCCCAGCCGCACGCGTTGGCCGGGCTCCAGGGCTGCCGCCTGCAGCTCGGCCGGCATGTAGAAGAACGACGCCTTCTGGCCGAGCGCGTAGAAGGTGAGCGCCGTGGCGGCGCCGAGGAAGGCGAGCGCGCCGGCGATCACGGACAGTCGCTTCTGCTTGCGGGTCATCGGCGTCTCACTCCGTCGCCGGCAGGCCGAGCGAGGCGGCCAGCGCCAGCAGGCGCCTGCCGTCCTCGCTGTCACCGTCGAGCGCCTCCAGGCCGCGCGCCAGCGCATCCCGGGCCGCATCCGTCCGGCCGAGCATGGCATAGGAACGCACCAGCCGCATCCAGCCTTCCGGATCGCGCGGATTCTCCCTGAGCTTCTGATCAAGCCCGGCCACCATCTGCTCGATCATGGCGGCGCGGTCCTGCGGCGACATCTCCTGCGCCGCTTCGATCTCGCTTTGGCTCGGCCCGGCGGCGGGAGCCGCATCGGCCGCGGCCATGCGGCGGTCCGCCTCGGCGATCGCCTGCTGCACCGCCTCGCGCCATGGATTGTCGGCCGGCAGCGCTGAAAGCATCGTCCGCCACGCCTCCCCCGCCTCCTTCAGCCTGCCCTCCTGGGCGAGCGCGGTAGCGAGATAGAAACGCGCCTTCGGATTGGCGGGGTCCGCCGCCATTGCTTGGTCGAAGGAAGCTCTTGCCTCGGCGGTGACCAGCCCGCCGGCAGCGCTCGCCTGCGCCTCGCCGAGACCGGCAAGGCGGTCGGGCGTCTCGCCCTGCAGCCGGATGGCGTTGCGATAGGCGGAAACCGAATCGGCGAAGCGCCCGCCGCGCAGGTAGATCGGCGCCAGCACGTCCCAACCGCGTCCATCCTCGGGATTGGACACGAGATGACCCTCGGCGCGGGCGATCAGTTCCTCGAGCGAGCTGTCGGCAGGATCTTCGGCCAGCCGGGCGCTGAGCGGCTGGCCGGGCAATGCCGGCGAGCCGGTGACGGCGTAGACGCCCCAGGCGATCACGGGAACCGCAAGCACGGCGGCAACACCGACCATGCGCGGAAGTTTTGCGCCGGCCCTTGCGGAATCCGCGTTCTCGGGCCCGGCCAGCCGCAGGATGCGCCGGCCGATCTCGGCTTTCGCCTCCTCGGCTTCGGCAGGGCCGATCAGGCCGCGCGCGGCGTCGCGCTCCAGCTCCCTGAGCTGGTCGCGATAGACCTCGATGTCGTGATCACGCGGGTTGTCGGCGCGGGTCCGGCCCGCCAGCGGCAGCATCACCGCCAGGCTGGCAGCCAGCGTCAGCAGCGCGGCGACGATCCAGAACAGCATGCGCCTTCCAATATCCGTGTCGGCGGCCCCTGCCAATCGCCGGCGCTGCGGCTGATTGACCGGGCGTCGGCCGTCCGGGCCGGGCTGTCAGCTCAGCGTCGCCCAGCTTCCGTCGGCATTGCGGCAGGCCGTGCCGCGCGCCGTGCGCGTGGCGCCGTCGATCACAACCTTGTGCGTATACTGGCGGCAGTCCTGCGATCCGACCCGGTAGGGCTGCGCCGGCACCACGTCGCCGGAGCGGCCGGCGCGGCCGCCCGTCCAGGAGACCGTCTGCCCGCTCTGGGTGTATTCTAGCGCCTGGTATTCGGCGGCGAGCGCCTTCTGCCTGTCGCCGGAGCCGAGACCGGAGCCGAGCGACCCGGTGATCAGCCCGCCGACCATGCTGGCCTTGCCGGAGCCGCTCGGCGGCGTGACGTCCGTGCCTGCGCCGCCACCGGCGCCCGATATCGTCGCGCAGCCCGAGATGGCCAGAAGAGCGGCAAGCAGCACCGTACGAATAGCCATTCCCACCACCGACCGATGCCGCGCACGACATTGTGAATGCCGCCGCGATAGGGTTGATATTTGGCCGAAATTTGGCCGCGGCACCTTGCCACGGCCAAGCCTCAGCCTCTACTCGACGCGGCGCAGGAGGACAACCGCCTTCAGACCGCCGATGCCGGCGCGGCCCAGTTCGATCGCGCCACCGTACTCGCTGACCAGATCGGAAACGATCGCCAGGCCGAGTCCGGTTCCCGGCTTGCTCTCGTCCAGCCGCCTGCCGCGCTTCAGCACCTCGCGCGCCTTGTCCTCGGGAATGCCCGGCCCGTCGTCCTCGATGGTGATGGCGAACATGCCGTGCTCGTCCCTCAGAGCGGCCGGCGCGAGCGACACCACCACCCGCCGGTTCGCCCATTTCATCGCGTTGTCCAGGAGGTTGCCGACGATCTCCTCCAGATCCTCGCGCTCGCCGGCAAACAGGATGTCGGCGGCCGGCGGCGCGAACGACACGCTGACGCCGGCATTCAGCTTCGCCATCACCCGTACGATGCGCTGCAAAAGCGGCGTCACCGGCGTGCGGTAGACGACGCTGTCGCGCTGCGCGGCGATGCGCGCGCGCTGCAGATAGTGCTCGAGCTGGCTCTGCATGGCCGTCGCCTGGTCGGCGATGATCTTGCCCTTGTCGCCGCCCAGCGCCCGCGCCTCGTTGATCAGCACGGCCAGCGGCGTCTTCAGCGAATGGGCGAGATTGCCGACCTGGGTGCGCGAGCGCTCGACGATGCGGCGGTTGTTCTCGATCAGCGCATTGGTCTCGTTGGCGAGCGGCTCGATCTCGGTCGGAAAGGTGCCGCGCAGCCGCTGCGCCGTGCCCTCGCGCACCTTCGCCAGCGCCTCGCGCACGCGGCCGAGCGGCCGCAGGCCGAGCAGGATCGCGGCGGCGTTGATGGCGATCATGCCGATGCCGAACAGCGACAGGTAGGTGAACAGCCGCCACTCGAAGACGTCGATCTCCCGCTCCAGCTCCGAGCGGTTGCCCATGACGCGGAAGCGCGCGACGCGGTTCTGCTGGTCCAGCACGAACTCGCTCTCGAGCACTTCCAGTTCCTCGCCGCCGATGCCGTCGGTGAGATAGTTGCGCTGGAAGCTTTCGTTGAACGGCGCCTCCTCGGCGCTCGGCGAGGGAACGTCCTGCGTCATCGACAGCGAGCGCAGGTCGCCGGTGAGCCCGCGCGCCACCGGCTTGACCTCCCAGTACCAGCCCGATTCCGGTTCGGAGAAGCGCAGATCGCCGAGATCCGGCGAGCCGGTGAGCATACCGGAAGCCGACACGCCGACGGAGCCGATGAGGTTGAACAGATGCGCCGAAAGCAGGCTGTCGAAGCCGCGCTCGCTGGCCTGCTGGTAGAGCGCGGCGATCACCGTGTAGATGGCGATCAGCGCGATGATCGCCCAGATGGTGGAGAAGGCGACGACACGGACGGCCAGCGAGCGCGGCGCCAGCCTCGGCGTCCAGCGCCGCGGTTTTTCCGCCCGCGGCGCGACGTCCGTCACGCCGCCGGCTCGCGCATGCGGTAGCCCATGCCGCGCACCGTCTCGATCATGTCGACGCCCATCTTCTTGCGCAACCGGCCGACAAACACCTCGATCGTGTTGGAATCCCTGTCGAAATCCTGGTCGTAGAGATGCTCGACCAGCTCGGTGCGCGAAACCACCTCGCCCATGTGGTGCATCAGATAGGCCAGCAGCCGGAACTCGTGCGAGGTCAGCTTCAGCGGCATGCCGTTCATGTCCGCCTTCGACGCCTTGGTGTCTAGCCTGAGCGGCCCGCAGGTGAGCTCGGATGAGGCATGCCCGGCGGCGCGGCGGATCAGCGCCCGCAGCCGCGCCAACACCTCCTCGATATGGAACGGCTTGGTGACGTAGTCGTCGGCGCCGGCGTCTATGCCGGACACCTTGTCGCTCCAGCGGTCGCGCGCCGTCAGGATCAGGACCGGCATTTTCCGCCCGTCGCGGCGCCAGCGTTCGACCACGCTGATGCCGTCCATCTGCGGCAGGCCGACGTCGAGCACGACGGCGTCGTAGGGCTCGGTGTCGCCGAGGAAATGCCCCTCCTCGCCGTCGAAGGCCTTGTCGACCGCATAGCCCGCATCCGTCAGCGCCTGGGTGAGCTGCCGGTTCAGGTCCTTGTCATCCTCGACGACCAGTATCCGCATGGAATCATCCGCCAGAACAGGGGAAAGGTATCTTACAGGACCGGCGGCGCCACGCGAACCGAGTTCAGTTCAGCGGCACGACGACTTCGGTGCGGCGCGGCCGCTGGCCGTCCTTGCCGGGGATGAGCACGACGATCACGCAGACCGGCCGCCCGCCCTGGTTCGACTGGCTGGCGCGCGCCAGCGTGCCGCCGCGCTGCGCCGCCACTTCCTGGCCGATCGCATAGCAATCCGCCTGCGCGAGCAGCACGGGGCGCTCGTCGGCGGAGACCGGCGGCAGCGCCACGGGACCGGCAACCGCTTCGGAGGCCAGGAAGCCCGCCGCGCCGAGCGCCGCAAGGCCGGACCGGAGATGGGAAAGCAAGCGTTTCATGCCGCCGTTTCTAGCGCATTCCTTCTGAACGCGGAATGAACGATTCCGGAGCAACTCTGCAGGAAAATCTCACCCGATCCGCGCCCTCGCGGCCAGCCGGCCGAGCAGCGCCACCACGCCGGCGACCGCCGTCGCCGCCTGCAGCAGCGTGTCGACGAAGGCCGCATCGTCGAAGCCGTCGGTCGGCACGCCGAGCAGGCCGAGCAGCGCGACCAGGATGGTGACGACGGCGGCCCACACGGTGCGCGACAGGTACCAGGGTTTGCTATCGGTCATTTGCCAAATCCTTTCAGGCAATTGGGGGAAAGATCGAAGACGCCGATTCAGGCCGTTCAGACACTGAATCATCTTCATGAGAGACCGGGCCAGCCGGGTCGTCAGAGAGCGAACCGCCGCGTCGCCGGAATGCCCCAGCCGGCGGGAAGGCTGAGCTGGCGCACCGTCACGTCGAGTTCCGAAGGCATCCCGCCGGAATCGGCAAGGATCTCGGCTACCGGATAGGTCCACGCCGGCAGCACGACGGTCACGCTGCGCACCACCAGCCCGCCCACGGCGGCGACGTCGATCCGGTATTCCTGCCGCTCCTCGCCCAGCGGGATTTCCGTCGCCGCCCAGTCGTCGGCGTCGATCCGGCCGCGCCGCACCCAGGAGAAGGCGAGGTCGCCGCCCGCGACCTTCCGGCATCTCAGATGCACCGGCGCCAGCGGCAGCCTTGCCCGCAGGCCACCGGTGCCGGAATGGCTGGAGAAGGTCTCGACGGACAGCACCGCGCCGGCCGGACCGACCCGCCAGTTCAGCGGCAGCCCGATCTCGCCGCTCATCAGCCCGGCGGCCCTCACCCGCTCGTTGAGCAGGACGAACGGCGCGCCGGCCGCCGCGCCCGCCGCCATTGCATCGCCGGTGCCGAGCTGGCCGCGCAGAAGTTTGGCGAGCCGCCACAGATCCGGCGCGATTTCTTCGGCCGTCTCGAACTGCAGCACCTCCCAGACGCCGTTGGCGGCCAGCACCGCCGCTGCGTTGCCGCCGTTGAGCAGCTGCAGCCGGCTGACGCTTTCGGCCTCGGCATCGAACAGCGTGACGAGAAGCGCCGTCGACCGGTCGACCCGCCCCTCGAAAGCGCCCGGCAGCAACGGGTCTGCGAGTTCACCCAGATCGGCCGGCCGGTCGATCGTCGCGCGCTGCGAAAAGCCGGTCGTGTCCGGCGAGGCGAGCAGCACCTGGCTGCGCCACGGCCTTTGCCAGGCGGCAACGCGGAAATGGTCCTGCGGCGCGGTCGTCGCGGCGCGGCCCGGCAGGTCGAGGAACAGCACATGCGGCTGGCCGGCCTCGATCACCGGGCCGGGCTGCGTCTCCGGCGGAACAGTGGCCCACACGGACGGCGCGGCCCGCTCGATGCGGCGTGCCTTCAGTCGCCGCACCAGCCCGTCCTCGACCTCCGTCACCAGATATTCGGAGATGTCCGGCCCCGGCAGCCGGATGACGGCGCCCGGCTCCAGCCCCTGCCGGTAGCTTGCGGCCGAGAACGCCACGGTCTCGCGGCCGGCCCAGGCGCGGGCCAACCAGTCGGCGGCGAGCGCCTGCGCCTGCTCGCGCTCCAGCACGCCGGGAAAGCTCACTGTCTGCTGGCGCTTTCCCGCCGCGCCCGCCCGCAGGCAACGCACGGAAGCCGACTGGAACGCCGCCAGCGGATCGCGGAAAGCGAGAACCGCCTCGACGGGAAGCTCGTGATCGGGCGCTCGCGTCCGCTCGACGGTGGCGGCGCCGTCCTCCACCACCATCGCCTCGATCGTCAGCGGCGCGGCCGTGCGCGCCCGTGCCGAGCGGAACACCAGCCCGCCGGGCTCCTCCCGGACGGCGAGATCGAACAGATCGACCAGCGGCTCGAGCGCCGCCCGTGCCGAGCCCGGCTCGTCGACGACATAGCCGTGCAGGCAGCCGTCGGCCTCGCTCGCATCCGCCGGCGGCAATCCGTGGTCGGCGAGGATGGCGTTGATCAGCGAGCCGGCGTCCGGCCCCTCCAGCCGCCCGTTCAGCCAGTGGCCGAGCTGCCAGTTGGCGCCATCCGCCCACACGTCCGCCTGCAGCGGAAAGGCCGGGAAAGGCCGCGCGTCCCAGCACCAGACATAGATCCTTTCATGGTCGAGCATGCGCCCGCCATAGACGGGCGAGAGCGGGTTGTCGGCCGGCCGGAAGCCTGGGCTCGCCGGATCCCAATGCGAGGCGTGCGCCTCGAGAAAACGCTTGACCGCCAGGTCGCTGCGGCCGCCGCTGGAGAAATAGGGGGTAAAACTCTCGCTCGACTTCGGATCGACGAAGACGTTGGGCTGGTTCGGCCCTTTGTCGACCGCCGGGCAGCCCAGTTCCGTCAGCCAGATCGGCTTGCCGCGCGGCACCCAGTCGGTCGGCGTCGGCAGTTCCACGCCGCCTATCCGGTTGAAATGCGGGTTCGACCACCAGCCGACCAGATCCTTGTAGCGGAACACCCACGGCTTTTCGTAGGCGCCGTCGGTGATCGGCGTGCGCAGCCGCGCCTGGCGGTCGGCGAAGCCGGCATAATGCCAGTCGAAGCCCTCGCCCGAATTGATCGCCGCCCGCAGCGCCGTGGGATCGTAGGGTCCGCTGGCGCTGTCCGGATTGCCGGAAAAATAGTCGGCGTCGCGCCAGTCCGACAGCGGCATGTAATTGTCGATGCCGACGGCGGCCATCGACGGCCGCGCCCACAGCGGGTCGAGATGGAAGAACACGTCTCCCGAGCCGTCGGTGGGACGGTATCCGAAATACTCGGTCCAGTCGGCACCGTAGCAGATCGCCGTCTCCGGCCCGAGCAGCGCCTTCGCCGCGTCGGCCAGTTCGCAAAGCGTCTCGACGAAGGGAAAGGCGTTCGCTCCGTCGCGCAATGTGGTGAGCCCGCGCATCTCCGAGCCGACCAGGAAAGCGTCGACGCCGCCCGCCGCCAGCGCCAGATGCGCGTAGTGCAGCACCAGCCGGCGAAATCCCCAGTCGCCCGCGGAGCCGTCGAACTCGACCGTCTCGTCGTCGATGGAGAAATCCGCCGGCTCGGCCGCCCCGCAAAATGCCTCGACCTGCAAGCGCGCTGCCGCGGTCTTGTCCGCGGACTCCCCCTGGTTTGGCCCGGGAAAGCAGGTGATGCGGCCGCGCCAGGGATAGGTCGCCTGCTCCGTCCCGCCATAAGGGTCGGGCAGCTCGTTGCCGGGCGGCACGTCCATCATGACGAAGGGATAGAGCGTCACCTTCAGCCCGCGCGCCCTGATCTCGCGGATCGCGGCGACGACTGAGGCGTCGGTCTGCGTGCCGCCATAGGCCGATCCTCCGCCATGCGAGGACACCAGCCTGGCGCCGCCGCGCCCGACGCCGGACACGCTCCATGGTTTCGAGAAATTGACGCCGGTCGCCTTGGTCACGCCAGGCCGCACGGTGCAGTGGCCGGCGCGCAAATCGTCGCCAAACCAGGAGACCACCAGCGCGATGTCGGCGAGGTTGGGGCAAAGCGCCTGCAATTCGTCGAGCGAGGCGGTGATGTCGGCCGCACCGAACAGCACATGCCGGTTTTCCGGCACTGTCTCGCCCGGCCGCAGCCTTTTCATGACCGGCCGCGGGTCGAGCCCGTATTCGGTCGAACCCGGAATCAGCGCCACGGCGCGGATGCCGTCGCGCAGCTCGCCCACCGGGCGCAGCACCTCGAACTGCATCTGCGGGATGCGGTTGCCGTAGTCGTTGAGCGGAAGCCGCTCGAACACGACATAGGCAAGGCCGCGATAGGCCGGCGTATTGGCCCCGCCCTGCTTTGCCGCGATCAGCGGATCGGGCGGCTGGTCGGCAGTACCTCTGTGAACCCGCATCTCGAGCTTGGTGAGATCCAGCTCGCGCCCGTCGGCCCAGACGCGCCGCACGCCGGCGATCTCGCCCTCGCACAGGCCGAAGGCGGCGTTGCCGAAATAGCTGTATTCGGTGACCTTGGTGCCACCCTTGCCGCCCTGCCGGCGGGTGGTCGTGACCTCCTCGAAGCGCGTCGCCCAGATCACCACGCCGCCCAGCCGCGCCGTGCCGTAGAGCCGCGGCACCGGCGCCCCCTCCTCGGCCGTCAGCGGGCGAGCGCCGGAAAGCCGCGGTCCCTCGATCCGACGTGTCCCGTCGAGCAGGGCGCGGTCGAGCGTGTAGCCGGCGAGCGCCCCGGCGGCGGTGCCGATGGTGGCGCCGAACGAGCCGAACAGCCCGCCGAGATAGGCGCCGGCGGCTTGCAGGAGAAGAACTGCCATGGATCAGCCCTGACGATCAGGCGTCGAGATGTCGGGAAAGGCGAAAACCCCGGCGATGCGCTTTCGCCATTGCGGCACCAGCGGGCTCACCACCACCGCGCTGCCCTCGTAGGCGTGCACGAAGCGGTCGGGCGCGATCAGGATCGCCGCATGTTTTGCCGGCAGACTTGCGCGCCAGCGGAACAGCAGCAGGTCGCCGGCGGCCGCCGTGCCGGCCGGCTTCTCGCGGCAGTGCCGCCGTGCCGCTTCAAGCAGGCGGTCCTCGCCGCCGGCCTCGGCCCAGTCGGCCGCATAGGGGCCGGGGTCCTCCGGGACGGTCCCGTAGACGCTTCGCCAGACGCCGAGCAGCAGGCCGAGGCAGTCGCAGCCCACGCCCTTGCGTGATCCCTGGTGCCGGTAGGGCGTACCGACCCAGCCCAACGCCTCGGCGACGATCCGCTCCGCCGCGTCGTATCCCGCGCCCATGTTCATGGCACCAGCGGTCCGCCGTCGAACACGTCGCCGTCGACGGCGTAGCCATAGGCCGCGTCATTGCCGGGAAGATGCGGAAAGCCCTGGAAGTTCAGCGCGTTGCCGAACTTTTCCTTGCAGGTGGAAAAAGCCTTGTCGCAGCCGGCCCGGACGACGAAGCCGTCGCCGAGTTCCGGGGCTACGCCCTCGCCCGGCTGGAGCGCCAGACAGACGCCGGTCTGGTCCTTCACATGGCTCGTCACATGCGAGACCCGGCCGGCCAGCGCCCCGGTGGTCCATTCGACACGCCCGAGCGAGAACCAGCCGGATGCGAATCCGTCCAGGCCCGAAACCGTCAGCAGGTCGGGAGTGGATGCGGCCAGCACCGTGCCGCTGCCGGAAAACGCCGGCTGATCGAGCGCGAAACGACAGCGGCCATCGCCCAGCTCGGCATCGCATCTCTTGGAAAAATGCCGGCCGTTGACCTGGTCCAGCGCATGCGCGCGGCTCTTCAGCTCGGCGACGAAGGCGTGGTCGCGCCGCGTGATCTTGCCTATCGTGGCACTGCGCAGCACGGCGAACTGCGACGGCTCGGCCCAGTTGACCAGCAGCGTCTCGACAGTCGCCCCGTCATAGAGCCCCCGCGCGATGTCGGCCTCGTCGATTTCGTCGGAGGACAAAGCGCCCTCGACGTCCACCGTGTCGATCGCCAGGCCCAGAGTGTCGCGTGCCTCCGTTGCGCTGAAGCCGGTAAGCGGCCGGAAATCGGCAGCATCCACCGTGAGCGGCCGGTAGTGGTCGGTAAATCCCCTGACCGTGCCGTCGCGCCGCGTCAGCCGCCAGCAATGGCAGACGGTCGTCGTCTCGCCGTCGAGATGCGCGGCCAATGCCTCCGGATAGACGCTCAAAGCTGCACCTCCACCAGCGGGATCGAGGGGATGCGGCCGGCCTTGAAGGCGCTGATGCCCACCTCCAGCCGGTCGGTGTCGAAGCGCACCGGCACGTCGAACTCGTAACCGGCCGTCACAACCTCGCCCGCGCCCGGCACGGCTGCCGGTACAAACACGATATCGCCCGTCGCCTCGTCGAAACCGTAGTCGCCCGGCGCCGCTTGCGGGCTGCCCGCCACCGCCACCCGCAGCGTCTCGATCACGGGCTTGCGGATCGGCCGGACATAGGAGCCAGCCCCGTCGCCGTAGCGCTTGACCAGGGCAAACCGCGCCCTGCTGCCGTCGCCGGTGCCGAGCACCTGGTCCGCGTCGGACGGCGCCTGGTCGGCACGGCACGATTTCATGTCGAACGGGTCGCGGAAGCGGAAGCCGTGCAGCGAGCCGCGCCGCGCCTCGAAGAAGTCGACGATGTCATAGAGGTCGGCCAGCGAGCGCACGCCGGTGCCGGCGTCGTAGTGGTGGCGCGACTGCGCGAAGCGGGCGTTGCGCTTCTCGCGCCCGGAGGTCAGCGCCACGATCTCGTTGCGCCGCTCCGGCCCGCCGGTCGCCCCGAACGACACGGCGACGGGAAAGCGCACGTCATGAAAGGCGGAAAGTTCGGTCATGTGAATTCCCTGGAGGGCAGTAGGGCAGTAGGGCAGTAGGGCAGTAGGGCAGTAGGGCAGTAGGGCAGTAGAACTGCGAGCCGGAGGTCCCAAAGACGGTCAAGAAAATTCGGCCGACGGTCATGCCCTTCTGGAACTAAGCTCACGGAGGTTATTTGCAGGGAGTGGCAGCCCTACTGCCCTACTGCCCTACTGCCCTACTGCCCTACTGCCCTACTGCCCTACTGCCCTACTGCCCTACTGCCCTACTGCCCTACTGCCCTACTGCCCTACTGCCCTACTGCCTCAAAACGTCCTCGCCCCCCGCGACACCGCGCGCGCCAGCATCCCGGTGAGCTGCGCCTCCGACTTGCGGAACGAGGCGGCGTCCTGCGCCGTCACATTGAAGACGATGTTGACTGGCTGTGCGGCGCCGCCCGCCGCGACGCCCAGCCGGCCGTCGGCGCCGCGGCTGAGCGGCAGCACCGCCTCCGGCCCCGCCTCGCCCATCAGGCCCAGCCGGCCGCCGGCGGGAAAATAGGTCGGCGCCGAAACCACGCCGCCGGAAGCGAACGGCACGACGCCGCCCTTGGCGAAGGGCAGCAAACCGCCGCCGATATTCGAAAACAACGATCCGAACAGCGACTGCAGCGGCTGCAGCCCCTGGTTCAGCGCCATGCCGGCGAGGTTCAGCGCGATGCGGCGCAGCACGCTGTCGAGCTCCTTGCCGTCCACCACCGCCCCGCGCAGCGCGCCCGCAAGCTGCGAGCCGAAGCCCGCCGACAGCCTTTGCAGATTGTCCAGCGCCGTCAGGAACGGCTCGGTATCCGCCTCGATCGCGACGGTGACGGTCTCGGCCATGCCGGCCTCCTTAGGTCAATCCGACGGAACCGCAGGGGACAGTTTACTTTGTTTCGGCAGAAAGGCCGCAGCGGTTCAGAAGTCGCGCAGGCCGAAAAAAGTAAACTGTCCCCGGCACTTCCGCCGTTTTTTTTGCGTTCATTTCGGGCTGTCGGGTAGACTTGGCATCAGTCCGGAAACTGGGTCATCAGCGCCGCCAGGTCGCGGCGCGCCGGAGCGGCGTTCAGCGCGTAGCCGTACAGGCTCATCGCCCGCTCCATCTCGCGCGGCGTCATCGACCAGAAATTCTCGGGAGAAAGCCGCAGCAGGCCGAACCCCACGGCCATCACCGTGTCCCACGGGAATGTCCCCCGCGAGGGCTCGCCCGCACCCGCTGCGGCCGTCAAGGGTGTGGCGTCGCTTCCTTCGTCCCGAAGGTGGCGGCAAGCAGTTCCGACACGATGCGCGCAAAACCCGCCGCGCCGTCGGCCGCCTGCATCGTCGCCACCTCCTCGTCGGTGACGGAATTGCCGGCACCGCGCAGGCCTGCGCCGACGATGCGGATCAGGTCGCGCGCCGAAAGCCGCCCGGTGGCGAAGCGCTCGACCAGGGCGCCGAGATCGTCGGCGGCATAGGCCGCTTCCAGCTCCGCCAGCGCGCCGAGCGTCAGGCAGAGGCGATAGCTCTGGCCGTCGAGGTCCGCCGCCACCTCGCCGCGGCGCCGGTTGACGCTCATGGCGCGGCCGCGAAGCTGATTGCGCCGGCCGATTCCAGCCCGATCTCGAAGGTCACCTCGCCGTCATGGCTGCCGGCATATTCGAGCGCGGTGATCTGGAACGGCCCCTCGACGAGGCCGAAGCCTGGAATGGCTAGCTGCCAGTCGACGATCTCGGCGGAGAAGAAACGCGAGCGGATAGCCGCGTCCGATTGCGCATCCTTGAAGATGCCCGAGCCGCTCGCCGAGGCGCGCTGCACGCCGCTGCCGGCGAGCAGCTCGCGCCAGCGCCCGGCCGAATCGGCATCGGTCACGTCGACGGTCTCGCTGTTGAAGGCCAGCCGCCGCGAGCGCAGCCCCGCGACGGTGACGAAGTTGCCCAGCCCGTCGAGATCGATCTTGAGCAGGAGGTCCTTGCCCTTCTGTGCGACCATGTTCGTGTCCTGGTGGTTGTTGAAATGCGCGGCGCAATCCCTCCCCCTCGAGGGGAGGGTGGCCGCGAAGCGGCCGGGTGGGGTCGGTCCAGGCCGGGCTCGACGTTCCAGCGGAGCCCCGGCGGGCTTACGTATCCGCCAGCTTCGCACCCCTCGAGCAGAGAGCTAAGCCGCCTCTTCCATCAGCACCCGGAACCGCAGCAGCCCGTGATGCACGGAAATATCCTCGTCGAAGCGCACTTCCGAGAATTCCAGCCGGATGCTGACCAGGTGGTAACCCGTCATCGCAAGCGGCGCATCGTCGAGCAGCGCCTGTGCCCGCTCCATGATCGCCAGCGCCTCCTTCTTGCCCTGGCTCTTCGACCAGATATGCAGCGTGAACAGGTGCTCGGTGCCGATTTCGGTGCCGGTGCTCCAATCGAAGGCGCTGGTGCGGCCGAAGGTGATGTAGGGGAACGCCACATGCGCCGGCGCATGGTCGTAGACCTTGCCGCCGCCGAGCAGCGCGGACAGCGCGCCGTCGCCGGCCAACGTGGCGAAAACGGATTTCTGCAGCTCAGCCGCGGCGGATGTCATCGTCATTGCCCCTCGTGGCGGCTCGCGAACGCTCGGGGCGATCGCCAGCGGACACACCACCTCCCAAGGTTGCAGCATCCGGGAATTCCACATCTTCCGCAAGCCTTTGCGCCTGCAATCTCAACGCGCGAATCAAGCCGTCGAGCGTCAGTCTCATGGCAAGGTTCATGCGCCGGTCTCCTTGACGCGGCAGACGAGGTAGCGGCCGCTCTCGTCGGGGTCCTGAACGATAACGATCGCGAAGACGCGGTTCTGCCGGACGAGCCGCATGCCGCTCGCCACGCCTTCGCGATGGCGGATGGTGACGCGGTGCGTATGCTCCTCCAGCGTCTGGCCGGCACCGAAGCGCGCCGCCTGCGCAACCGGCTCGATCTGCCCGAACACGGTGGCGACTTCCTGCCATCCGGTCACGTGGCCGCCCATGCCGTCGCCGGCCGGGGCGGGAGCCTGCAGCGACAGCTCATGCCGCAGCGAGCCGGGATCGATGAAGGTCGCCCGCATCAGATCCTCCGGTCGCGGTAGCTCGCAATCATCCGCTCGTAGGCCGGCGGGTAGGAAACCGGCTGCTCGTCGGGGCCGTAGCTCGCCCGGAACTCGTACCAGTGCGCCGCCAGCACCAGGATCGCCCGGCGCAGCAGGTCGGGCACGTCGGTACCCGCCTCGCCGAAGCCGGCGCGGAAATCGATGTCCAGCCCGTTCATCGCCCGCATCGGCTGCGGGCGCCTGATGAACAAGAGCCGCGCCGGGCGCGACACCACGTCCGCCTGGTAGTCGCCGGCGCCGACCAGCGAGGCCTCGCCCTCGGTGCCGTAGGCGGTGACGGCGATGATCTCGCGCACGGGATGGCGCATCAGCAGCACAATATCGCTTCGCGGGATGCAGTCGATGGCGAGCCGCCACGCCTGGTCGATCAGCGCCAGGCCCGTCGCCCGCTCGACGTCCTCGCGGGCGGCGCGGATCAGGCCCTCGATCAGCCCGTCCTCGGCCGATCCTGAAAGCCGCAGGAACGCCTTGGCTTCGGTCAGCGTCACGGGCTCGACCGTCGGCTCGGCGGTGCGCAGCAATGCCATGGAACGACCTCGTTGTGAGAAATGGAAGCGGCCCCGGCGGGAGGAACCGGGGCCGCGACGGCACCTGCGGACCGGAGGCGCAAGGAGAGGTGATCGCCGTCGGCTAGGTGCCGTTTCTGGCAGTTCCAGACCTGCCCAGGAGAAAATTCGCCAGCCCGGCGAAAATGGTGTTCGGCGAGCACCGCGCGGAGCGTAGGTCGAGCACACGGCACCGGAGCGCGGCAGAACTGTAGCGCGCAAATCAAATGGCGCCGCGCGCAACTTCAGTGCACTGAAATTACCTGCGAAACGGGGCTGGTAGCGAAGGTGGCTTGCCGCGTGGGTGGCGACTTATGTTTGCCTCACTGCCCTTGGTGATCGCCTGAACGAGAGGTCCCACTTCTTCAGCGATCTCGCGCGTCGATATCCCGGCCTCCATGGTATCAGAGATAAGCAGGTGGACATGGCTCTCCAAGCCAAGCACCGCTAGATCGGGGTGCGACAAGCTCTCTTCGACATATTTATCGAACAAGCGGCGGCCGCGTTCCGACATAGTTCCCCCTGTAGCTTTGCTGCTCTACTCACCGTATTCGTGTCGGTGCACCTGCCGAATGCCCAGAGTTCAATGGACATGGTATGATCATCCTGTTCGGGTTTGGAAACAAAGATGACCAGGACGGCATTTCCGGACTGAGGCGGGCCGGACCAGGCATCCTAAACAGTAGTCTTTCTTCGAGGACATAGCAAAACGGAGGATCACCATGGCATGGCAAGTTCCGCTTTCCACTAGTCAGGTTACGACCGTCGCGGCGCTGGGCGAAACAGACAGCGCTCTCATCATGCGCGGCGTAGCAATTGCCTCCACAGGCGACACAACTATCCGGGGTTTTGGCAGCAACCATGAGGTGATTGTCGATGGAGCGGTCACTGGCGTCTACGATACGATCTGGCTTGGGGCTGACCCTTCGAACGATTCGAATAACAAAGTCACAGTCAGCGAGGGCGCTTATGTTCGGTCGGTAGGCTCAGCCAGCGACAGCGGCATTGCGTCTTGGGGAACCAAGGCCGAAATTGTCAATCACGGCACGGTGAGTTCGAGTGGCTTTGCCGTCATTTTGACCGGGGTCAGCGCCAGCACTGCTTCGACGGTCATCAACACCGGTTTGATCGACGGTGGAACCATTGGTGTGGCGCGAGTGGGAGGCGGTACCGAGACGATTATCCTGAACAATTCCGGCACCATAAGCGGCGGGACCGCTTCCTATGGGGAATATAATCAGCAGGCAGTTGCAGGCAAGGACCTGATCGCCAACAGCGGCAGGATGATCGGCGACATCCTGCTCGGCGGCGGCGACGACCTTTATGATGGCCGGCTCGGTACCGTGGACGGCGACGTGTTCGGCCAAGCCGGCACCGACCGCCTCTATTCGGGGGCCGGCAACAACCGCCTGTTCGGTGGCGACGGTAATGACACGCTTATGGGCGGTGCCGGCGCCGACTATCTCAGCGGCGGCCTCGGCAGCGACCGCGCGGCCTACACCACATCAAAAGCGGGCATCACTGTCAGCCTCGCCAACGCTTCGCTCAATACTGGCGACGCCAAGGGAGACACCTTCAATTCGGTCGAGAACCTGACCGGCTCAGATTTTTCCGACACCTTGTACGGCACCAACGGCGTCAACGTCATCTCCGGCGGTGCCGGCAACGACACCATCAAGGGCTACCGGGGCAACGACACCCTTGCCGGCGGTTCCGGCAAAGATCAATTCGTCTTCGCTTCGGCGCTAAGCGGCACAAGCAATGTCGACACCATCACGGACTTTCGCGCTGTTGATGACACAATCCGACTCGACAATGCTTATTTTGCCTCACTGACGACACTCGGGACGTTGAGCGCAGCTGCTTTTCGGGCGAACACTACAGGGCTCGCGCAGGATTCGTCCGACCGGATCATCTACGAGACAGACACGGGCGAGCTCTATTACGACGCCAACGGCAACGCAGCCGGCGGCGCCGTGCTCTTTGCCAAGGTCGGCCCTGGGCTCGGCATCACCAATGCCGATTTCGTTGTGATCTGAAGTCTGTTCGTTCCTGTCGCGGCGGATGCGACAGTTCCGGTCGTAAGCTTCAAGACGACCCGCCGCCGAGGCCTCGGTCGTCCGTCCAGGCGTGATTTCCCCGTAAATCATTGTAATTTAATAAGTTTTTTCGGTTTTGCTCGACCAAAATCGGAACTCTAATGATGGCTGGGCATTCCTTGGGGAGACTACCCGTCGATGAGGCAACTGCACTTTGTCGTTGTGCCGTATCGCGTCGTAAGAGGGGACCTGCGGCCAGCAACACTGCTTCACCACGAATCCTCTCTATACACGGCGAAATGCCTGAATAATTAGCAAAGGTTGCCTGACTTTTTAGGCGCATACTGGCTATCTTTGGTGCCATCCGAACTTGCGCTGTCGATCGCCCGGTACGCCACTTGTGCCATTTGAACTGCGCGTGCGTTCCGGGACTTCGATCTTGCGCCTTACAAGAACGCCATTTGCGGGCCGGCATGGCGGATTTTCCGGCAGGCTTACGTCGTGCCGTATTTCATCAGCTTGATCGCGTCGAAGTCCTGCACGCCGCCGCCGACGCGCTTGGTCGTGTAGAACAGCACGTAGGGTTTCGCCGAATACGGATCGCGCAGGACGCGCACCCCGGTGCGGTCGACCACCAGATAGCCGCGGGAAAAGTCGCCGAAGGCGATCGGCGTGGTGTCGGTGCCGGCGTCCGGCATGTCCTCGGCCTCGACCAGCGGAAAACCCATCAGCATTGCGCGGCTTCCCGGCGTCGCCGGCAGCTGCCACAGATAGTTGCCGTCCGCATCCTTCAGCTTGCGGATCGCCGCCTGCGTCTTGCGGTTCATCACCCAGCTGGCGTTCTGCCGGTATCCCGCCTTCAGCGCATAGACCAGGTCGATCAGCTTGTCGGACGGGTTGCTCGCCGGCAGAGCGCCGGCGACGCCGGTGGCGATGTAGCCGATATCGCCCCAGGTCCAGCTCGCCTCCGCCACGGTGTCGTAGGCGAGAAAGCCTTTGGGCTTGTTGGTGCCGTTGCCGATGACGAAGGCCGCGCCCTCCTGCTCGGCGAAGGCGATCTCGATCTCGGCCGCGATCCACTGGTCGAGGTCGACCACGGCGTCCTCCAGCAGCGTCGGCGTCGCCGCCGGCATGGCATAGAGCTCCGCCGTCGGAAACTGCAGCTCGTCGAGCGTCGGCGAATTGGTCTGCGTCCGCGCCGCGGTCTCCGCCACCCAGCCGACGGCCGGCCCGCCGATCGAGAACGGTTTCTTCAGCACCGCCGACGACACCTGCCGCACCGAGGCGATTCCGCGGATCGGCGATATCTGCGAAAGCCGCCTGCCGATCTCCACCTCGATCTCCTCCGGCACCAGGTAGCCGCCGTCGGCACCCGAGCCGGCCGACATCGCCTTCACGTCGAGCGCGCGCATCGCCCGCTCGTCGCCGCGGCACAGATAGGCATCGAAGCCGCCTTGTGCTCGGAGGGTGCGGCCCGTCGTCCCCCGTCGCCCAGCGGCGGGCGCAGGCGCTTCAGCGCGAGATCGTCCAGCCGGCGTTTCTGCTCGTCGAGCGCCGTCGAGATGCGCTCCACCTTGTCGGTGGTCACGACGTCGGCGCCGAGCCGCCGGTCGATATCAGCCAGCTTCTCCTCGTTGGAGGCCTTGAACGCCTCGAAGGTGGTCATGAACTCGCCGAAGGCATCGGCGATGTCGGCATCCCGCGCCGACTTGGTTTCCAGCCCGTGCGGGCCCGTCATGTCAGTCATGGTCTCACTGTCCTTGCTCGTTGCATCATGCGTGTAGCCTCGCGAAGCCGGTTCACGAGGTCGGCGGTCGACCCGGGGGCGGCGTCCCGCGCCGCCAACAGGGTGGCGTAGCCCTTGGCGATCACCGTGCGGGCCTCGCCATGCGTCAGCCCCGCATCGCGCGTGAGCCAGCGTTCGAAAGTGCGGGCGGTCGGCAACCCGCCGCCCTTCACCGACTGCACGCGCGCGCCGGGCAGCATCGGAAAGGTGACGACCGAGATCTCCCACAGATCCGCCTCGACGATGCGACGGATGCCGGTCGTCGGGTCGTTGTGCGCCTTCACCGCGCGAAAGCCGATCGACAGGCCGTCGAGGGCGCCGGCGCGCATCAGCGACAGCACCTCGCGGGCGCGGCCGACATTCCTGGCCAGCCGCCCGCGCACCAACAGGCCGCGCGCGTCCTCCTTGAGTTCCGTCCACACGCCGATCGGCTCGCCCGGATCGTGCTGGTAGAGCATGCGCACGCCGGCCGCGCCGCGCTCGCTGATGGAGCGGGCGAAGGCGCCGCGCATCATCATGTCCTTGCCGAGATCGATGGCGCCGAACAGGCTGGCATAACCGGAGAAGGCACCGTCGGCCTCGACCTCGCTCAGCGCCAGGCCGGCATATTTGCGCTCGCAGGCGCCGCTGCGTCTTTCGCTCATCTGTCGCTCCCGTTCCTGAAAATCCGGCCGATCAGGCCGTTGCCGAAGGCGCGCTTGAGAAAGCCCAGCCCCCACCAGGCCGACAGGCTGGCCGCGGCCGCGCCCATCAGCGCCGTCTCGCCGGCGCCGAGCATGTGCCCGATGCCGAGCTCGGCGGCGATCTTGAGGCCGGCGGTGCCGCCGAACACGAGGCCGCAGACCAGGCCGACGGCGAAGCGCACCGCCGCCTCGCGCCGCCCGGCCGGCAGCATGTAGGCGAGCGAGATCGCCGAGCCCGCGACCGCGCCGGCTCCCTTGGCGACCCACAGCCAGGCCGCCTCGTTGATGTCTGTCATTGGGGGTTTCCGATGAGATGGGCGGCAGGCGTTCCAATCCGGAGACGGAGCCGGCTCGGAAAAGAGCCCCCTACTGCCCTACTGCCCTACTGCCCTACTGCCCTACTGCCCTACTGCCCTACTGCCCTACTGCCCTACTGCCCTTTCGAAAGACATCGATCGATGCTATTTCTTACGGAGCATCGATCGATCAGTGCCAGGTACGACCATGCCCGACATCGCCACGCTCTCGGCCAAATTCCAGATATCCATCCCGAAGGCCGTGCGTGCGGCCCACCGGTGGCAGGCAGGCCAGGAGTTCGCCTTCATCCCAAAGGGAGCCGGCGTCTTGCTCGTGCCGGTGCCGAAACCGGCGGAACTCGCCGGCATCGCGAAAGGCGCGAAGGCAAGGGACTACCGCGACCGCAAAGACAGGTTCTGATGCGCCTCGTCGACACGTCGGCCTGGATCGAATGGTTGATCGCATCGCCGGCCGGCAAGGCCGTGGAAGCCGCGATCCCGGCGCGTGAAGATTGGCTGGTGCCGACGATCGTCCAGCTCGAACTGGCGAAATGGCTGACCCGCGAGGTGGGCGAGGACAAGGCCGATCAGGTGATCGCCTTCACGCAAATGTGCCGGGTCGTGCCGCTCGATACGAAGATAGCGCTTCTGGCGACCGAACTCTGCAGCAGGCACAAGCTCGCGACGGCCGACGCGATCGTATACGCCACCGCCCTGCAGAACGAGGCCGAGCTGTTGACCTGCGATTCGCATTTCGAGGGCCTGTCCGGAGTGACCTTCATTGCAAAATCGGCGGGCAAGGCACGCTGACGCCGTCACGATCCCGCTCCTCGCGGCTGGTATCCCACCGCCTCGCGTTTCTCGTCGTCGGTGAGAAACTCTGCCGCCCCGACCCGCGCCCACAGCGCCTCGCGCTCGGCCGCCAGCCCGTCCACCTGGTCGGCGTCATAGGCCACCCGCAGCCCGTCGCCGAAGGCCGGCGCCAGCCAGGCGGAGAATTCGCGCACGGTGCGCGCCACCAGCGGCAGCACGGTCATGCGGTAGAAGGCGCGGTTGGCCTCCTGGTAATTGGCGTAGGTGTTGTCGCCGGGAATGCCGAGCAGCATCGGCGGCACGCCGAAGGCCAGCGCGATGTCACGGCTGGCGGAATGCTTCGCCTCGATGAAGTCCATGTCCTTGGGCGACAGGCCCATCGCCTTCCAGTCGAGCCCGCCTTCCAGCAGCAGCGGCTTTCCGGCCTTGGCCGCGCCCGTATACTCTTCGCTCAGATCGGCCTTCAGCCGCTCGAACTGCTCATCGGTAAGATTGCCGCCCTCCTTCGGCGCGTAGACCAGAGCGCCGGAGGGGCGCGCGGAATTGTCGAGCAGCGCCTTGTTCCAACGCCCGGCCGCATTGTGCGTGTCGAGCGCCATCAGCGCCGCCTCCAGCGGCGGAAAGCCTCTGACATCGTCGAGCGGATGAAACAGCGACAGCTGCAGCGCCCCGCCGGCCGTGGCGCCGCCGAGCGGCACCACGCGCTTGGCCTTGTCCGTCCGGTGCTCCAGCGCCACCGGCCATCCCTGCCCGTCGCAGACGACGCCGACCCGGTCCGGCCGCAGCAGATGCAGCTCGCGCAGGTCGCCGCCCGCCTCGACCAGCTCGACATAGGCGTTGCCGGAAATCAGCAGATGGCCGTAAAGCGCCTCGAGAAAACTGGCGCCGGCCTGCCTGGGATTGGGCCGCTCCATGAGCATGAGCAGCGGATGCCGCGACATCTCCGCCCCGCCCTCGTAGAGCAGCCACGGCACGGCGGCGGCGGTCTCGGCGACCAGCCGCACGCAGCGGTGCACGACCGGGTTCTTCATGAACCCCTCGCGCGCCAGCGTCGCATAGTCCCGCCTCGTCCAGCCGGCCTCGGCCTGCACATGCAGGGCGACGAAGCCGCCCGACCAGCCGGCCTTGCGTTCGGGCACGGCCGCTCCGTTCCGGGCGCCGCGGCGCCAGGGCCAGTTCCATTGCATCGGCGATCCTCGATTGGAGCGAATAGCGAATAGGGAGTAGCGAATAGGGAACTATTTCATTGACTTGTTCCCGTCCGAACCGATCCTCGCTATTCGCTATTCGCTATTCGCTCAAATTCCTCACCCTCGGCTCCCCCGTCCGGCCGGGAAGCAGCTCGCTCACCGCCCAGACCAGCGCATCCACCCGGTCGGGCGAGCGGCCGCCGGAGAGCCCGTCGGGGCCGAAGTCGCACATCTCGTCCTCCAGCGCCGGGAAGCGGCCGGCATGCCGAACCTTCTCCTGCTCGTAGAGCATCGCCACCGGCTCGGCGCGGATCCATTTGCCGCGCATCGCCCTGACCGCCTTCACCGGCACGAGCGGATCGGCGGCGCGGATCACCGCGCTCACCATGTCGCCGCCCTGGTTCACCTCGGCCACGATCGTGTCGGCCTGCAGGCGATGGAACAGCGCCACCGCCGCACCCGCCCAGTCCTGCGGCCGCGCCGCCTTCACGGTAGCGTCGGCCAGCACGAAAACTTTGCCCTCGCCGTCCAGTCCGGCGGCGACGATACCGCAGGCGTCGGAGCTGCGCCTGGCACTCGCCGGCGGGTCGACCGCCACGACGATGCGCCGCAATTCCGGCACCTCGGCCGCGAATGCCCGCTCGATCAGGTCGCGCGTCCACAGCCCGTCCTCACGGTCCTCGACCAGCTCGCCGTCGAGTTCCTGCCGGCCGAGCTTTGTGGCGCCGTAGCGGTCCGTGACCGCCGCCACGAAGCCCGGCGCGAGATTGGAGGCGTTGCCGGACGTGGTGAGTTTGCTCCTCGTCACCAACGGGTCGGTCATGAGCTTCCTCACCAGCCTGACCGGCCGCGGCGTCGTGGTGATCATCTGCCGTGGTTGTATGCCCAGCCTCAGCCCGAACTGCAGCATATCGAACGTCTCGTCGGCGTTCGTCCACTTGGCCAGCTCGTCACACCATGCCGCCTCGAATTGCGGTCCGCGCAGGCTTTCCGGGTCCTCCGACGAGAAGACGTGCCCGACCGCGCCATTGTCCCAGACAATCCGGCGCCGGCTCGGCTCGTAGCGGGCGCGGTTGCCGCGCGCCGTGCGCGCGATGCCGGCCGGCCCGTCGATCATCACCTCGCGCACGTCGCCGAGCGTCTCGCCGACCAGCGCGATCACGCCGTAGCGCTGCCCCGCCGCGGTGAAGGGTGGAAGACCGCGCACCAGTCCGTTCACCCATTCGGCGCCTAGCCGCGTCTTGCCCGCCGCTCACCAGCCAGATGGGCGGCTGCATCCGCATCAACGGATACTGGGCGAGGAAGGCGTATCTCCACCACTCATTCCTTGCCAGCCACGCTCCGTCCAGGCCCACATGCCTCCGCAACCATTTGAGCTGCGAGCTCACGGGCAAGTTCGATAATGCGTTCGTCCATGCGTTCGAGTACGGCGGCCAATTGCTCATCCTCTCTGATCTGGTTCTCCTTGGCGGCTTCTTCCGGCCGCATGACTTCGCCGATCTTCTCCAGGCTGCGCACCAGCGCCAGCGCCGTGTCGACGTCCGACTTACTGATCTTGCGCCCTTCCTCGAGCGCCGCCCGCCCCATCGCCTCGATATGGTCGAGCAGCATGGCGGCGATGGCGCGGACACGCGCGGCCACATCCTCCTGCGGCGCGCGGTCCAGAGCCCAGCCCTCGCTCTCGGCATCCCGCCTCAGCATTTTTAGCGACCGCCCGCTGGCATCGGCCAGCAGGTCGAGCGTCGCCTTCGCGCCCTCGGCGAGCGCGCGCAGCGCCCGCTGTTGCGCCAGCGGTCTACGGGGCATGGAACGATCCTGTGTTTGCGAAAAGAGTACCGCCGCGTATCTCCCCCTCGAGGAGGAGCTGGCCGCGCAGCGACCAGCGGGGTCGGTGCAACCTGTGCGGCCCTGCACCAACTCTCCGCCGCCCGCACTTTTCCGACGATAGCGAAACTCTAGCAAAGCACCGTCACGGTGTCAAGGAATTTTTTCCTAGAAAGTAGCAACCAGGTCAGCCGTGGCGACGGCGCCGCGCTACCCCCTGGGAACCTCCCATCCCTCCACGCGTTGCGGGCGGGCCGAACCGTGCTATGAGATTCGCATGCAGATCAGCCGCCGCACCATGCTCGCCGTGATGGCGACCGCCGCCCTCCCCGCCTGCGCGAGCAATCCGAGCCGCGAGGTCGCCTCGACCGAGGGCGGGCCGCTGCCGCCGCTGACGCCGTTCGGCACCGAACAGAACTTCGGCGACCCCCGCGCCATCTATGCCGCGATGTTCGACGAGGGCTACGACATCCCCGCCGTGCCGATCGAGCAGATCGATCCGCGCTACTACCGGCAGGTCATCGACAACCCGACCGGCGAGCCGCCCGGCACAGTCGTCATCGACACCTCCAGCCACTTCCTCTACCTCACCCGCGAAGGCGGCCAGGCCATCCGCTACGGCGTCGGCCTCGGCCGCGAAGGTTTCGAGTGGGCCGGCCGCGGCGTCATCGAGTGGAAGCAGAAGTGGCCGCGCTGGTTTCCGCCCAACGAGATGATCGACCGCCAGCCCGAGCTCGAGCAGTACCGCGCCCGCCAGATCCCCGGCACCAACGAGTGGGAGGGCGGCATGCAGCCGGGCATCCAGAACCCGCTCGGCGCCCGCGCCCTCTACATCTTCCAGGACGGCAAGGACACGCTCTACCGCCTGCACGGCTCGCCGGAATGGTTTTCCATCGGCAAGTCGGTCTCGTCCGGCTGCGTGCGGCTGATCAACCAGGACATCATCGACCTCTACGACCGCGTGCCCGACAAGACGCCCATCGTCGTCACCGGCGGCCTGCTGCCGTCGTCGGCGGTGGGAATAGACGGACAAGGGGTGATCTAAGACTTGCCTTCAGCCGTTTGTGGCGGATTGAAAGCCGGCCGACGTCAAGCGCCCTCGTGGTTCGACACAGGGCAATCGCATATGAAGGTACCCCCACCCCTAACCCCTCCCCACAAGGGGGAGGGGGACCGGCTGGCGTCTCCGGCAAGCGCCAATCGTCGGCGATTTTGCTCTGCAAAGCGGCCGCCGAGTCCCCCTCCCCCTTGTGGGGAGGGGTTAGGGGTGGGGGTACAGGCCGACAAAAATCTCATCGTTTTCATATGCGATCGCCCTGAGGGCATCTCAAATCGCGTCCAGCGCCCTCGTGGTTCGACAAGCTCACCATGAGGGCTGCTGAATGGTCGCGGCAATTCCTGTGGGTGATTGACGCGACGACAGTCGTGACGAACGAGCCGGTCAGTAGCCCTCATGGTGAGATGGCATAATTGCTCTTGTTGGGGGCTGCGGTTGCTCCCAACACTTCGGTTGTCACGTGGTCGATGAAGCATCGCCACACAGCGAAGGAGGGAGCAACCATGGACTA
>JAESFZ010000233.1_pt1 | contig 52751 bp, 50 predicted proteins | sample 9269561 | NCBI WGS metagenome assembly JAESFZ01 (sample SAMN14515552, study PRJNA621657) | algae metagenome | isolation source: Tildeniella nuda ZEHNDER 1965/U140 and co-occurring heterotrophs from wet... | place: Switzerland: Stansstaad, Zurih | collected 1965-01-01
GGCGGTGGGAGGGGGGCCTCACGCACTGATCGTGGGCGGACGGGGCGAGGGCCGGTGTTTGTGGCACCCCCCTCCCACCAGCCTTTCGGCTGGTCCCCCCTCCCCCGCAAGCGGGAGAGGGACGCCGACTGCAAGGTTTAGAGCAACCCCCGCACCCCCAACCAGCCCCGCAGCATGTCCGCCCATGGATCCGACAGCAGCCCCGATTTGCCAAAACCAAACCCGTGGGCGCCGTTGCCGAAGACGTGCAGTTCGCAGGGGATGCCGGCATTGTGCCAGGCTTCGTAGAGGCGGACCGAGGAGAGCGGGGCGACCGACTTGTCGTCGTCGGAAATGGCGAGGAACAGCGGCGGCGCATCTGGGGGTAGCGGCAGGCCGGCGCGCCAGGCGGGGTAGATGCCGACGGCGAAATCCGGGCGGCTCTCGGCGTCATGCTCGAACACCGGGCCCATGGTGACGGCGCCGCCGGCAGAAAAGCCGCCGATGCCGATGCGGTTGGGGTCGAGCCCCCAGTCGGCGGCGTGCCGGCGCACGAAGCGAAGGGCCTGCCGGCCATCCTCCTCGCCCCACAGGCGCGCTTCCTGGATGGCCGGATTGGCCGGCGGCGCGGCGCCCATCGGGCCGGGCTGGTGCAACCGGCGCTGCAACGCGTTGCGGAAATCGAGCAGCTCGGCATCGGCCTCGGGGGTCTGCGCCAGCCGGTACTTCAGGACGAAGGCGGTGATGCCGAGCCCGGCGAGCCAGCGGGCCATGTCGTAGCCCTCGTGGTCGATCATCAGGAAGTGGAAGGCGCCGCCGGGGGCGACGATCATCGCCGTGCCGTTGGCTTTGCCGGGTTCGGGCAGGAAGGCGGTGAGGGTCGGAACCACCACATTGCGGGTCAGCCGCCGGCTGGCCGTGGTCCAGGGGATCTGCATGGTCGATTCCCGCTGCGTCCAACCTTCCGAGCCCGGGGCGCGGCCGTCGCCCGGCCAGATGCGGTAAAGGCCGGCGGCGTCGGGCGCCTCGGGCGGTCGCTGCTGGTCGATGGCGTTCATGTCGGTTCCCTCTTGTATGGTAGTTCAGCATTGTGGCCAGCGCGGCGCTGAGGGCAAGTGATTTGCAGCATTGGCGGATTGGCGCACCGGCATAGGCGGGATGGCTATTTCTTCGCTGCGGCCGCCCAATCGAATTCCTACGGACGCTTCGCCTAGCCTTGGGGTGCGGTGCTGCCGGCTTGATCCGGTGCCCGCTGAACGGGCCGGCAGACCGGCCGCAACCAGGACTTCCAGACATGTACACCCCTCGCTATGGCATGCATTACGTTTCGCAGCAGACCAGCACGGCGCGGCTGAGCGCCCTCCGCCAACAGCAGGAAAGCACCGCCGGACGAGCCCGCGGTATCGCGCCGCCATCGCTCCACGACGAAGAGGCCGGGGCGCTGTGGCGCATGCTGACCACCGTGGGCGTGGTGTTCGTGGTGTTGCTTGGCGGCGTTGTCGCCATGTGGGCGGCGGGGCTCGCCTGATGCGCGGCGTGGCAGATGCGGCCCCGGCGCACCAGGGGCGGTTCATGGTCGGCAAGGACGAGCGCGGCAGCTGGATCGTTCGCGACAGCCTGGGGCTCACCGGCGGGGTATTCGTCGACCGGCAGGCAGCAGTGCATTTCGCCATGGTGGAATGCGACTACGCGCCGGGCGAGGTTTGCGCAGCGCCGGCCGGCGTGGTGCTGAGCCTCGACGCGGTGTTTGCGTCTGGGCGGGGTCAATGACCACGTCCGGCGCGGGCTGACCCCCACCCCTGTCCCCTCCCCGCAAGGGGTAGGGCGACCCTCACACCGATATCGAGATAGTCGTCTCCCTCCCCCTTGCGGGGAGGGATCAAGGGTGGGGGGCAGCCCGCACCAGCGGTTCGGCTCGGGCCGCGCGCCCCCAAACCCCTATGGGATTCCTATTTCTTTCCGGTCGGTCCGTTCTCGAAACCCTATGCGGGGCGGACGCATATCTCACCCAGCCATTCGATCATCCGGTCGCTGCCGCCTCCCCGGCGGCGGAGCTCGTGCACGCTCTCGAAAAGGAGAACCAAGCCATGGACATAGCTGTCCTTGCCATCACCGCGCTCTTCTTCGCGCTGGCCCTCGCTTACGTCGCGCTCTGCGAAAAGCTCTGAGAGGCCACGCGATGCTGCTCGATTTCATCCTCGGAGGCGCAGTGGCGCTGTTCCTCCTCGCCTACCTGGTTTTTGCCCTCGTGCGTCCAGAGCGCTTCTAGCGCCAGGACCGGAAAGCTCCTCCCATGACCATACTCGGCTGGCTTCAGATCCTCAGTTTCTGCGGGATCATCGTCCTGCTCGTCAGGCCGCTCGGCGGCTACATGACGCGCGTCTTCAACGGCGAAAGCACCTGGCTGCAGCCGGTGCTTCGCCCCATCGAGCGCGGGCTCTACCGCGTTGCCGGCACCCGCGAAGATGAGGAGCAGAACTGGGTCACCTATGCGGTGGCGCTGCTGCTGTTCAACCTCGCGGGCTTTGTCGTGCTCTACCTGCTGCAGCGGTTCCAGGCAGTGCTGCCACTGAACCCGGCGGGCATGGCAGAGGTCGGGCCCGAGCTCGCCTTCAATACCGCCGCCAGTTTCGTCTCCAATACCAACTGGCAGAGCTATGGCGGCGAGACCACCATGAGCTACCTGACGCAGATGCTCGGGCTGGCGGTGCAGAACTTCGTTTCCGCCGCCACCGGTATTGCCGTCGCCATGGCGGTGATCCGCGCATTCTCGCGCAAGTCGATGTCGACGCTGGGCAATTTCTGGGTCGATATCGTCCGCGCGACCTTCTACGTGCTGCTGCCGATCTGCGTGGTGGGCACGCTGGTCCTCGTCTGGCAAGGCGTGCCGCAGAACCTCGACGCCTATACCAGTGCGGTGACGCTCGAGGGCGCGCAACAGACCATCGCACAGGGGCCGGTGGCCTCGCAGATGATGATCAAGTATCTGGGCACCAATGGCGGCGGCTTCTTCAACGTCAATGCTGCGCATCCGTTCGAGAACCCGACGGCGCTGACCAACCTCATCTCGATGGTCGCCATCTTCGCCATCGGCGCGGCGCTCACCAACGTGTTCGGCCGCATGGTCGGCAATGAGAAGCAGGGCTGGGCGATCTTCATCACCATGGGCATCCTGTTCCTCGTCGGCGTCACCGTCTGCTACTGGGCGGAAGCCGCGGGCAACCCGCTGGTGCATGCGCTCGGCATCGAGGGCGGCAACATGGAGGGCAAGGAAGTGCGCTTCGGCGTACCGCTCTCGGCACTGTTCGCGGTGATCACCACGGCGGCCTCGTGCGGCGCGGTCAACGCCATGCATGACAGCTTCATGGCGCTCGGCGGCATGATCCCGATGATCAACATGATGCTGGGCGAGATCATCATCGGCGGCGTCGGCGCCGGGTTCTACGGCATCGTGCTGTTCATCGTGGTGGCGATCTTCGTCGCCGGGCTGATGGTCGGCCGCACGCCCGAATACCTGGGCAAGAAGATCGAGGCCAGGGAAGTGAAGATGGCGATGCTCGCCGTCCTCTGCCTGCCGCTCGCCATGCTCGGCTTCACCGCCGTTACCGTGCTGCTGCCGTTCGGCGTGTCGTCGATCTGGAACCCCGGCCCGCACGGCTTCTCCGAGGTGCTCTACGCCTATACCTCGGCGGCGGCGAATAACGGCTCGGCTTTTGCCGGCCTCTCGGCCAATACGCCCTGGTACAACATCACGCTGGGGCTGGGCATGCTGATGGGCCGGTTCCTGGTGATCATCCCGGCGCTGGCGCTGGCCGGCTCGCTGGTGAGCAAGAAAACTGCGCCGGCCTCGGCCGGCACGCTTCCCACCCATGGCGCGCTGTTCATCGGGCTGCTGCTCGGCGTCATCCTCGTGGTCGGCGGGCTGACCTTCATCCCGGCCTTGGCGCTCGGACCGGTCGTCGAGCACCTCTCGATGCTCGCGGGCCAGACCTTCTGATGTGCCCCCTCACCTGCCAAGCGCGGCGCTCCAATGAGCCCGCCGCGCCTCTCCCAACCCGTTGGAGGCTCTGATGAGCCAGTTGAAATCGGCGAGCCTGTTCGACACTCGCATCCTCGTGCCCGCCATCGGCGCGGCGTTCAAGAAGCTCTCGCCCAAGAGCCTGATCCGCAATCCGGTGATGTTCGTCGTCGCGGTGGTTTCGAGCCTCACCACGGTGCTGTTCGTCAAGGACCTGGTCACCGGTAGCGGCGATCTCGGCTTTGCCTTCCAGGTCAACCTGTGGCTGTGGTTCACCGTGCTGTTTGCCAACTTCGCCGAGGCGGTGGCGGAGGGGCGCGGCAAGGCGCAGGCGGATTCGCTTCGGCGAGCCCGCACCGAGACGATGGCCAAGCTGATGGCGGCGGACAACAGCAGCTACGAGATGGTGCCGGGCACCAGCCTCAAGGTCGGCGATATCGTGGTGGTGGAAGCGGGCGAAATCATCCCGTCGGACGGCGAAGTGATCGAAGGCGTGGCCTCGGTCAACGAGGCTGCCATCACCGGCGAGTCCGCGCCGGTGATCCGTGAGTCGGGCGGCGATCGCTCCGCGGTGACCGGCGGCACCCAGGTGCTGAGCGACTGGATCCGGGTGCGGATCACCGCCGCGCCGGGCTCGACCTTCCTCGACCGCATGATCTCGCTGGTCGAAGGCGCGTCGCGCCAGAAGACCCCCAACGAGATCGCGCTCAATATCCTGCTCGCCGGGATGACGCTGATATTCGTCCTTGCCGTGGCCACCATCCCGGCCTTCGCCGCCTATGCCGGCGGTAACGTGCCGATGGTGGTGCTGGTGGCGCTGTTCGTGACGCTGATCCCCACCACCATCGGGGCGCTGCTCTCGGCCATCGGCATTGCCGGCATGGATCGGCTGGTGCGCTTCAATGTGCTCGCCATGTCCGGCCGCGCGGTCGAGGCGGCGGGCGACGTCGATACGCTGCTGCTCGACAAGACCGGCACGATCACCCTCGGCAACCGGCAGGCGACGGCGTTCCGCCCGGTCGCCGGCGTCACCGAGGCCGAACTCGCCGATGCGGCGCAGCTGGCCTCGCTCGCCGACGAGACGCCGGAGGGACGCTCGATCGTGGTGCTGGCCAAGGAGCAGTACGGCATTCGCGGCCGCGACATGCAGAGCCTCAATGCCAGCTTCGTGCCGTTCACGGCGCAGACCCGGATGTCGGGCGTCGATGTCGACGGCTCGTCGATCCGCAAGGGCGCGGTCGATGCGGTGCTGGCGACGCTTGGCCACTCCACCTCATCGGAGACGGTGCGCGAACTCCGCGCCATTGCCGACGAGATCGCCAAATCCGGCGCGACGCCGCTGGCGGTGGTCAGGGACGGCAAGCTCCTGGGCATCGTGCAGCTCAAGGATATCGTCAAGGGCGGCATCCGCGAACGCTTCGCCGAACTCCGCCGCATGGGCATCCGCACGGTGATGATCACCGGCGACAATCCGATGACGGCGGCGGCGATCGCTGCGGAAGCCGGGGTCGATGATTTCCTCGCCCAGGCGACGCCCGAGAACAAGCTCAGCCTGATCCGCGAAGAGCAGGCCAAAGGCAAGCTCGTCGCCATGTGCGGCGACGGCACCAATGACGCGCCGGCGCTGGCGCAGGCCGATGTCGGCGTGGCGATGAACACCGGCACGGTGGCGGCGCGCGAGGCCGGCAACATGGTCGACCTCGACAGCGACCCCACCAAGCTCATCGAGATCGTCGAGATCGGCAAGCAGTTGCTGATGACCCGCGGGGCGCTCACCACCTTCTCGATCGCCAACGACATCGCCAAGTATTTCGCCATCATCCCGGCGATGTTCCTGGCGTTCTACCCGCAGCTGGGGGCACTCAACATCATGGGGCTGGCGACGCCGGAAAGCGCCATCCTCTCGGCGATCATCTTCAATGCGCTGATCATCGTGGCGCTGATCCCGCTGAGCCTGCGCGGTGTGAAGTACCGCGCCGTCGGGGCAGGGGCGCTGCTGAGGCGGAACCTGCTCGTCTACGGGCTGGGCGGCATCATCGTGCCGTTCGCCGGCATCAAGGCCATCGACATGGCGATCACCGCCATCGGCCTCGCTTAAGGACATTCGAAATGCTGAAGCAACTGAGACCCGCACTCATCATGATCGTCGTGCTGACCCTCATCACCGGGCTGCTCTATCCCATGGCGATGACCGGCCTGTCACAGGCGCTGTTCCCGTCGCAAGCGCATGGCAGCCTGATCGAGAAGGACGGCCAGGTGATCGGCTCGGAACTGATCGGGCAGGCCTTCACCGAGGCGCGCTACTTCCACGGCCGCCCCTCGGCGGCCGGCGACGGCTACAACGCGGCAGCGTCGTCCGGCTCCAATCTGGGGCCGACCAACCCGGTGCTGCTCGAGCGGATCAAGACCGAGGCCGCGGCGCTCAAAGCCGAGAACCCGGACGCGCCGGTGCCGATGGATCTCGTCACCACCTCGGGCAGCGGGCTCGACCCGCATATCACGCCGGAAGCAGCGTATTTCCAGGTCCCGCGCGTTGCCGCCGCCCGCGGCATGGATGAGGCCGCCGTCACCGAACTGGTGCGCCAGCATGTCGAGGCGCCGCTGCTCGGCTTCATGGGCGAGCCGGTGGTGAACGTGTTGAAACTCAACCTGGCGCTCGATGGCGCCAAGGCATCCTGACACGATATAGGTGGGGCGCGGGTTGCATCCCGCGCCCTGTCGTTTGCCGCGACAGGCGGAGACACTCATGAACGACGGCCGCCCCTCCCCCGATGCGCTGCTCGCTGAAGCCGAACGCGAGAACCGCGGTCGGCTGAAGATCTTCCTCGGCGCGGCGCCCGGGGTGGGCAAGACCTACGAGATGCTGATGTCGGGGCGAGCCAAGCTCACCGAGGGCATCGACGTGGTGATCGGCGTGGTCGAAACGCATGGCCGCAAGGAAACCGAGGCGCTGGTTGCGGGGTTCGAGGTGATCCCGCGCGTGCTGGTCGACTACAAGGGCAGGCCGCTCGAGGAGATGGATCTCGACGCCATCCTCGCACGCCGTCCGCAACTGGTGCTGGTCGACGAGCTGGCCCATACCAATGTCGCCGGCAGTCGCCACCCCAAGCGCTATCTCGATGTCGAGGAGCTGTTGTCGCGCGGCATCGACGTTTACACCACCGTCAACGTGCAGCATGTCGAAAGCCTCAACGACGTCGTGGCGCAGATCACCCGGATCAGGGTGCGCGAGACGGTGCCGGATTCGATCATCGACCGGGCCGACGATATCGAGGTGATCGACATCACCCCCGATGACCTCTTGAAGCGGTTGCATGACGGCAAGGTATATCTCGCCACCACGGCGCGACGGGCGGTCGAGAACTACTTTTCGTCGGGCAACCTCACGGCATTGCGCGAGCTGGCGCTGCGGCGCACGGCGCAGCGGGTCGACGATCAGTTGCTCAGCCACATGCAGAGCCACGCCATTGCCGGGCCCTGGGCGGCAGGCGAACGAGTGCTGGTTTGCGTCGATGAGCACGCCCGCGGTCCGTCGCTGGTGCGCTATGCGCGGCGGCTGGCCGACCGGCTGCGCGGCCCGTTCGTCGCGCTCAACATCGAAACGGCGCGGACGGCGGGCGTATCGGATGCCGGCAAGGACCAGTTGGCCGCCAGCCTGCGGCTTGCCGAGCAACTCGGTGGCGAGGCGGTAGTGCTGCCCGGCCAGCACGTCGCGGCGGAGATCGTGCGCTACGCCGCGGCCAATAACGTCACCCACATTGTCATCGGCAAGCCGGTCAAGCCGCAATGGCGCGAGTGGCTGCAGGGTTCGGTGTCGCATGAGCTGATCCGCCACGCCGGCGACATCAGCGTGCATGTGATCGCCGGCACGGCGGAGCAGGGGGTGAAGCCTGCGGCGGGTCTCGTGCACGTCACGCAATCGCGCTTCGAGCTTGCCCCCTATCTGTGGAGCACCGGCTACGTCCTCGTCGCGCTCGGCGCCGGACTGCTGCTCGACCGGGTGCTGGATGTCACCAATATCGCGCTGGTGTTCCTGATGGCGGTGCTGGCGGCGGCGCTGAGCTTCGGGTTGGGCGCCGCCCTGTTCGCCTCGCTGCTCAGCGCCTTCGCGCTCAACTACTTCTTCCTGCCGCCGCTCTACACGCTCAATATCAGCGACCCCGAAAGCGTCGTCGCGCTGGGGTTTTTCCTCGGCGTGGCGTTCATCGCGTCCAACCTGACCTCGCGGGTGCAGCGACAGGCCGCCGCGGCGCGGCAGCGGGCCCGCACCACAGAAGATCTCTACCTGTTTTCGAAGAAACTCGCCGGCACCGGCACGCTCGACGATGTGCTGTGGGCCACCGCCTACCAGATCGCCTCGATGCTGAAGCTGCGGGTGGTGCTGCTGCTGCCCGAGAACGGCGGCATCGCGGTGAAGGCCGGCTATCCGCCCGAGGATACGCTGGATGAGGCCGATGTCGCCGCCGCCCGCTGGGCCTGGGAGCATGACCGCGCCGCCGGCCGCGGCGCCGATACGCTGCCGGGCGCCAGGCGGCTCTATCTTCCCTTGAAGACCGGGCGGACGCCGGTGGGCGTGGTCGGGCTCGACAACGACAAGACGGGGCCGCTGCTCACCCCCGAGCAGCGGCGGCTGCTCGACGCGCTGACCGACCAGGCGGCGGTGGCGATCGAGCGCATCCAGCTGGTCGAGGATGTCGAGCGGGCCAAGCTCGCCGCCGAGGCGGATCGGTTGCGCTCGGCGCTCCTGACCTCGATCTCGCATGATCTCAAGACCCCGCTCGCCGCCATTCTCGGCGCGGCCGGCATGCTGCGCGAGCCGCCCGACGGGCTGCTGAAGGATGACGAAGCGGAGCTGCTCGGTACGGTGGTGGACGAATCCGAGCGGCTCAACCGCTTCATCGCCAACCTGCTCGATATGACGCGGATCGAATCCGGCGCGATGGCGCCCAATGCCGGGCTGAACTTCGTCGGCGACATTGTCGGCACGGCCTTGCAGCGCACCCGCAAGATCACTGCCGGGCACAGGGTGGCGGTCGATATTCCGGCCGACCTGCCGATGCTGAACATCGACCCGGTGCTGTTCGAACAGGTGCTGTTCAACCTCGTCGACAATGCGTCGAAATATGCGCCGGAAGGCACGACCATTGCTCTCAAGGGCTGGGCCGACGGTGCCGCGGTTGTACTGCAGGTGATCGACGAGGGACCGGGCATCCCGGCGGAAGATCTCGAACGGGTGTTCGACAGCTTCTACCGGGTGCGCAAGGGCGACCAGGTGCGCGCCGGGACCGGCCTGGGGCTGTCGATCTGCCGCGGCTTCGTCGAGGCGATGGGTGGTAGCATCACCGCCGGCAACCGGCAGGACAGAAGCGGCGCCATCTTCACCATCAGGATGCCGATTCCGAAACAGGCAGCGCACATGGATGAATTGAAATGAGCAGTGCGAGCGTCAGGATCCTCGTCGTCGACGACGAGCCGCCGATCCGCAAGCTGCTGAGCATGGGGCTGGGGGCGCAGGGCTATGCCATCACCGAGGCGGGCAATGCCAGGTTTGCGCTCGAGGCGCTGCAGGCGGAGCGGCCGGACCTGATCCTGCTCGATCTCGGACTGCCCGATGTCTCGGGCCACGATCTGCTCGCGCGCTGGCGCGACGAGGGCCTCGACCTGCCGGTGGTGGTGTTGTCGAGCCGCACCGACGAAGCAGGAATCGTCAAGGCGCTGGAATTGGGGGCCGACGACTATGTGACCAAGCCCTTCGGCATGAACGAACTGGCCGCGCGCATCCGGGTAGCGCTCAGGCACCGGCTGCAGCAGCAGGGCGAGCGGCCGGTCTTCGTTACCGGTGGACTGTCGGTCGATCTGGTGAAGCGGATCGTCAGGGTCGACGGCAAGGAGGTAAAGCTCTCGCCCAAGGAATACGACATCCTGCGCCTCCTGGTGCAGCATGCCGGCAAGGTGCTCACCCACCATTATCTGCTGGAGCAGGTGTGGGACGGCACCACCGACGTGCAGTATCTGCGCGTCTATGTGCGGCAATTGCGCCAGAAGATCGAACAGACGCCGGACCAGCCGCGTTATATCACCACCGAAACCGGTGTCGGCTACCGCCTCGCCGAGGCCGACCCGTTCGAGCCGACCCCGGCCGACAAGATCTAGAGTTACGCCATGAACATCGCCGAACTGCTTCGACCGGAAAACGTGCTGGTCGACATGGATGCGTCTTCCAAACAGCAGTTGCTGCAGCAGCTGTCGCAGCGGGCCGCAGAGGTCACCGGGCTCGACCCGGTAGCAGTGCTGAATGGGCTCAGCCATCGCGAGACGCTCGGCTCGACCGGTATCGGGCAGGGAATCGCCATTCCGCACAGTGCGCCGGCCGGGCTCGCCGCACCGTTCGCACTGCTGGCGCGAACGGCCAAGCCGGTGGAGTTCGATGCCATCGACGACCAGCCGGTGGACCTGATCTTCCTGCTGCTGTCGCCGGCCGACCGCGCCTCGCACCTCAAGGCGCTGTCGGTGGTGTCGCGGCAATTGCGGGCGGCCGGGGTGACCGAGAAGCTCAGGCGAGCGCGGACGGCGGGCGAGATGTACGCGGCGATGACGGGGGAGTGAGGCGGTAGCGCCGAACCTGCCAGCTTCAGCGCGTAGGCAGGGCTCAGCTTCAGATCAGCGAGACCACCGCTGCCACAACCACCGGCAGACCGACAATACCGGCGATCAACAGCAGGCCGTTGCGCCAGTCGCGGTCGCGTGCGGAGAGTGGGGGCTTGTTGCCGGTCGGCTGCGTGGGCATATCGGGCCTCATGGATTCTGACCCAACACGCTACTGCCGCGTCCCATAGGGATTCGATTGGTGGCGAAACGGTTTGATATAGGAATTCCATAGCCTTGCGGAGGATCGCCGACATGCCCAGCACCCCTCGCTCCGTCTATGTCGGGGCGCTTGCCGCGGCGGCGCTGCTCGGTGGCTTCGGTCTCATCGCCGATGCGGTGACCGATGGCGACACGCTCAATCTCGACAACGCAGTGTTGATGGCGCTGCGGACGCCCGGCAACCCGGCTGAGCCGATCGGCCCCTCGTGGTTCAACGAAGCGGTTCGCGACATCACCGGGCTGGGCAGCTTCTCGGTGCTGGGCATCGTGACGATCGTGGTGTTTGCCTACCTGGTTCTGGCGGGCAAGCACCGCACCGGCTGGTTCATGGTGTTCGCCGTGGTGGGCGGCACCATCCTCAGTACCGTGCTCAAAATGCTGTTCGACCGGCCGCGGCCTGATCTCACCGGCGTCGCCGAGGTGTTCACCGCCAGCTTTCCGAGCGGACATGCCACGGTGTCGGCGGTGGTGTTCCTCACCATCGGCGCCATGCTGGCGGAGTCGTCACCGGAGCGGCAGCTCAAGCGCTTCTTCGTCGGGGTGGCGATCGCGCTCACCCTGCTGGTCGGGGTGAGCCGGATCTACCTCGGGGTGCACTATCCCACCGATGTGCTGGCCGGCTGGTCGCTCGGCGCCGCCTGGGCGCTGCTGTGCACGACGGCGGCGCATTTCCTGCGCGAGCGGACGGGGCAGTAGTCGCGGTCTCCCAGTCGTCGCTTCCCTCCCCCTTGAGGGGAGGGATTGAGGGAGGGGGTGGTGCGGTGATCACCGATGGACCCCCACCCCCCACCCCTCCCCTCAAGGGGGAGGGGAGCTAGACCTCAATCCAGCCCCAGCGGATCCGCGTCCAGCGGCCAGATCGGGCGGGTCAGGCGCTTGAACGGCAGCTCGCTCCAGTTCGGATTGCTCGTCCCGGGTGTCGCGACGAACAGTTGCGCCCGGGTGTTGGTGGTGAACAGGTCCTTGTGCTTGTAGAGGTTCTTGATCGAGACGACCTGCTTGTCGTCGAACGTGATGCCGTGCAGCGAGAAGAGGCTCAGGGTGTACAGGTTGGTGCGCAGCGTCGTCAGCAGCACCTCGATGCCTTCCACCCGCACCACGGCGACGTCGCCGATCTCGATGCGCTCGCCGGGCAGGTGATCCTGGTGGGCGTTGCGCTTCAAGAACAGCACTTCGGCTTCCGCATCGAGCGGCGGGCCGGAATGCGGTTCGAACTTGCCGCCGATGCGGAGCTTCAGCCTGGCGCCGACCCCGACCTGGAAGCAGATCTTCACCGCCGAGGGGTCCCAGAGCGGTGCCACCACGGCGTTGCGGATGCCGGCGTCGATGAAGGCCTTCAGCACATAGGTGGTATCGCCTGGCGCGCCGCTGCCGATCTGGTCGGAGGTGTCGGCGATGAGCAGCGGCTTGTCGCCCTTGATCCTGGCTTGCTCGATGGCGTCCTTGAACGGCGTGAAGGGCAGCGTCGCCTCGGCACGGATGCGGTAGAAGGCTTCGCCATACTCTCGTGCGGCGCGGTCGGCGATGGCCTGGTCGCGGTCGGCGACAGCCAGCATCTTGGCGCCGGCGAGCGGCACGTCGGCCCAGGGGAAGCCGTGGTTGAGCGACAGCGACAGCACGCCCCCCTTGCCTTCCCCGTCATAGAGCGACCGGGTGAAGGCGATCATCGGGCCCTCCATGGTGGTGGGAAACAGCCCCATGGTCCTGCAGTCGAACAGCGCCATTTTCGGTTCGATCTCGCCCTTCAGGGTACGCTCCATCAGGGCGAACAGGTCCTCGGCGCGCTCGGCATGGTCGATATGCGGGTAGGTCTTGTAGATGACGATCAGGTCGGCGTTGTCGACGATGGTGTTGTCGACATGGCCGTGCAGGTCGAGCTCGATGCCGATGCGGGTCTTTTCTCCCACCAGCTCGCGGGTGCGCCTGACCAGGTCGCCTTCGCAGTCATCGTAACCATCGGCAATCATTGCGCCGTGCAGGTAATAGAGCACCGCATCGACCGGTCCGGCGGCACGCAAGTCATCGAGGATGCGATCGCGCATCGCCTCGTAATCGGCCTTGATGGTCGGACCGGCCGGGTTGGCGAAGGCGAACAGGCTCTGGATCACCTCCCAACCACGCTCGAGACCACGTTCGCGCCAGATCTGCGGTGGGGCCGACCAGGGTGAGGGGGCAAAGGTCTCGACGTTGCGATCGGCCCAGAAACACTCCTTGAAGTCGTCGATGCCGGTCGGGAACGAGGCGAAGGTGTTGGTCTCGGTGCCGAGGGTGGCGATGAACAGGCGCATGGCAATGGCGGTTCCGGATGAAGGGTTGGCGGCCAGCTTGAAAGGCGGGGGAGAGAGGGTCAATCACTGCCGGTTCCGCCATACGGAACATGGTTGCCCGAGATCTCGCTGCCGGCGCGAGCATCGTACTAACAACATCGATCATGTTAGAACAAGATCGCGCATGATTGCAAAAATGTAGCAACACATGCTACAAGATTGGCGTGTTGTAGCATGAGGCTGCTATGTCGAACTGTGGTCCGGATCGAGCCTGGCGCAGCCGGGCGATTGCCCTGCTCGAGGCCGAGGGGCGGCGCTCGGCAGATACGCATCTGATCGCGCTGAACCTGCCCGGTCTCGCTGGGATCGACATCTATCTCAAGGACGAGTCCTCGCATCCGACCGGCAGCCTCAAGCACCGGCTGGCGCGGTCGCTGTTCCTCTATGGCATCTGCAGCGGCCGGATTTGTGAGGGCATGACGCTGGTCGAGGCGTCGTCCGGTTCGACTGCGGTGAGCGAAGCCTATTACGCGCGGCTGCTCGGGCTCGATTTCTGCGCCGTGCTGCCGCGCTCGACCAGCGCCAGCAAGGTCGAAGCGATCGAGCAGCAGGGTGGCCGCTGCCACTTCGTCGACCAGCCCGGTGCCATCTACGCCGCTGCCGCCGAGCTCGCGGCAGCATGCGGCGGGCACTATCTCGACCAGTTCACCTTTGCCGAACGCGCCACAGACTGGCGCGGCAACAACAACATCGCCGAGTCGATCTTTGCGCAGATGGCGCGGGAGAGGCACCCGGTGCCCGAGTGGATCGTCATGGGCGCCGGCACCGGCGGCACCTCGGCGACCATCGGCCGCTATCTCCGCTACCGCTGCCTCGACACCCGGCTCTGTGTCCCCGATGTCGAGTTCTCCGCCTTCTATGACGGTTGGCTCCGCACCGACCGGGCGGCCACCGCGTCGCGTGGCTCGCGTATCGAGGGGATCGGGCGGCCACGCATGGAAGCCTCGTTCATCGGCGAGGTGATCGACGAGATGATCCGGGTGCCCGACGCGGCCTCGCTCGCCGGCATGCAGGTGCTGTCGCGGCTGCTCGGCCGCCGCGTCGGCGCTTCCACCGGCAGCAATTTCGTCGGCGTCTGCTGGGCGGCGAGCCTGATGCGCGAGGAGGGGCGGTCCGGTTCGATCGTCTCGCTGATCTGCGACAGCGGCGAGCGCTATGCGGAGACCTACTACAATCCGGCCTGGCTGATGGCGCAGGGGCTGGATCCGGCGCCGCACGTGGAGCGGCTCGAGAGGTTTCTCGCGGGCGGTGCGTTTGCGGGGGAATTGCTGATGGGAGTGGAGGCGGCGGGGAGTTGCGCGGCTTAGCTGTGGGCGGGGGCCTGCGCCGCCTGCACCGGACCCGGCCCAGCTATCCGCAGAGCTAACTTACTTCCGCACGAACAACCCACCAGTCCCCACCGACATATTGGTCAGCTCGCGCTCGCCCGAACTCAGCCGCCAGTCCAGCATGCGGCGGGCATAGTCGAGCGCCACGTCGGTGTAGGCCGGATCGTTTGCGAGGTTCACCTGCTCGTGCGGGTCGTTGGCGATGTCGAACAGCAGCGGCGGCAGGGCGGCGAAGTGCACGTATTTGAACTTGTCGTCGCGGATCGCCGCATAGGCGCATTGGTCGGAGGCGATGCCGAGCGCCGTTTCCGGCTTCTGGGTGCGGACGTCGCGGAAATCGTGTTCGAAGTACACGGCGTTACGCCAGTCGGGCGGGGTTTCGCCGCAGAGGAACGGCAGCAATGACGCGCCGTCGCAGCTGCGCGGAATGTCGAGGCCGAGCCAGTCGAGCACCGTCGGCATCACGTCGATCGCCTGGGTGAACTCGGTGACCCGCCGGCCCCGCGCGGCGTCGGCTTCAGGGCGCGGGTCGCGGATCACCAGCGGCAGGTGGAAGGCCGCGTCGAAGTAGATTTCCTTGCCCCAGATATAGTGCTCGCCGAGCACCTCGCCGTGGTCGGACGTGACGATGATCAGCGTGCGGTCGTACTGGCCGGTGTCCTTCAGATGCTGGACGATGCGGCCGAGCTGCGCGTCCACTTCGGCGATCAACCCGTAATAGGTCGCCCGCATCTGGCGGATCTCGAGCTCGTCGGCCGCGACCAGGTCCTGCGGGTTGTGTTCGTCATAGGTGCTGGGCCGGCGCAGCGTGCCGATGGCGTAATCGAGCAGCGGGTGCTGCTTGCCTTCGTCGCCCGGCGTCGCGGCGCGCACCGGAAACTCCACGTCGGCGGGGTGCACCATGCCGTTGTAGGGCTCGGGGGCGATCAGCGGCGGATGCGGGCGGTAGAAGACGAAATGCGCGAACCACGGCTTGTCGCGCCGCACCAGCAGCCATTTGAGGAACTCGTCGGTGAGGAAAGCGGTCTCGCTCTCCTCGGCCTTGAACAGCGTGGGGATGTAGCGAAAGCCACGATCGGCGGGTTTTTCGAACCCCGGACGGGGGCGGAACACGTCATGACGGCCAGCGGGGAGATCATAGCCCTTGGCGATGAGGTCCGAGACCCATTGGTCCATGTCTTCGGGCAGATGCAGCGGGGTTGAAAACCCCGGCATCACCCCCTCGTCATAGGCGGTGAGCGCGGGGTCGTTCGGGTGCAGGCCGCGCGGATCGGGCGTGGTGTCGGTGTAGCCGAACAAAGCCGGATCGTAGCCGGCCTTGCGCGCTTCGAGCGCGATGTTGGTGTGGCGCCGGTCCAGCGGCGTACCGTTCCGCCCCGAGCGGTGGTTCATCAGGTACTGCCCGGTGAGCAGGCTGGTGCGCGAGGGCCCGCAGGGGGTGCACTGGCCGAAATGCCTGGTGAAGGTCACCGCATCGGCCATCAGTGCATCGAGGTTAGGCGTCCTGGCGTTGGGATGCCCGAGCGCCGAGATGCAGTCGCCACGCCACTGGTCGGCGCAGATCAGGAGGATGTTGGGGCGGTCGGTCATCGGGCTCTCGGCTAGAGCGTGATCAGGAAAAGTTGCAGACTTTTCCGGTTCGATCTCGCGACAAAACAAGGACTGGAGCTGGAGTGCGGTTCAACGAAACGCAATCCTGCTCCAGCGGGAGCATTGATGCCCTAAAGTCGATGCTTCGGGGAGTAGGGGCTATCCGGATTGACGTCGAAATCGACCACGTCGACGCAGATTGCGAAGCCGAGTGACTGTCGCCGCTGAGCCAGGGGCCGTCGCGCAGTTCGACATCGCTGACTTTGCTGAGCGTCAGGCAGCGCCACTCGCCGCCCGCTGGCAAGGTCGAACTGGTCTCGCCTCCGAACTGGTAGGTGAGCGCCTTCTCCTCGCCGCGCGTGTGTCCGAGGATCACCGCACAGACTTCGCGGCGGAGGCCATTGTAGGTGCAGACGATCTGCTTCTTTCCCGCCATCGCCTCGCGAAACAGCTCGTAGGTCGGGCTGGGCATCAGCAGGCCGGGACGTTGACGGCGAGGCCGCCCTGGCTGGTTTCCTTGTAACGTTCCGACATGTCCGCGCCGGTCTGGCGCATGGTCTCGACACAGACGTCGAGCGACACCTTGTGCGTACCGTCACCCTTCATCGCCAGCGAGGCGGCGGTCACCGCCTTCACCGCGCCAAAGGCGTTGCGCTCGATACAGGGGATCTGCACCAGCCCGGCGACCGGGTCGCAGGTCATTCCCAGGTGGTGTTCGAGCGCGATCTCGGCAGCATTCTCCACCTGCGCCGGAGTGCCGCCCATGGCGGCGCAGAGCGCCGCGGCGGCCATGGCCGAGGCTGAGCCGACTTCGCCTTGGCAGCCGACTTCGGCGCCCGAGATCGAGGCATTGTGCTTGATGATGCCGCCGATGGCGGCAGCGGTCAGCAGCATGTCATGCATGCTGGCGCGTGACGCGCCGGCCTCGAACTGCTGATGATACTTCAAGACCGAGGGGATGACCCCAGCCGCACCATTGGTCGGTGCGGTCACCACGCGGCTGCCGCCGGCATTCTCCTCGTTCACCGCCATGGCGAAAACACTGAGCCAATCATTGCCGGCGAGCGGGCCCAGCTCGTTGCGCTGCCAGGCGGCCACCAGCTGCTGGTGGATCGCCTTGGCGCGGCGGTTGACGTTGAGCCCGCCCGGCATGATGCCATCGGTCCTGAGGCCGCGTTCGATGCAGCCATCCATTGCCGCCCAGAGCCGGTCGAGCCCCTGCTCGAGCGCGCGGCGGCCGATCCGCGCCTCCTCGTTGGCGCGCTTCATCTGCGCGATGGAGAGGCCGGACTCGCGAGCCATGGCCAGCATTTCCTCGGCGTCGCCGAAGGGGTAGGGGACCTCCGCCGCGTCACTCTTCACTTCGCCGCGCGCCAGCTCGGCCTCGCTGACCACGAAGCCGCCGCCGATCGAATAGTAGACCCGGCGCAGCAGCAGCGCTCCGTCGGCATCATAGGCATAGAACTGCAAGCCATTGGTGTGGCCGGGCAGGCGCTCCTTCTTGTCGTAGACGAGGTCGAGCGCCGGCCGGAATCGGTAGGCCGGGTGCCCCGCGGGATGCACCATGCCCTCTGCCTCGACCTGGGCGACGATCGCATCGATCCGGTCCGGATCGACGGTGTCGGGCGCAAAGCCGCAAAGCCCCAGCACCACGGCGCGGCCGGTGCCGTGCCCGACGCCGGTAAAGGCGAGGGAGCCATGCAGGCTTGCCTTCAGCGAGGTCACCACGGCGTGGCGCGGTCGCGGCCAATCGCCGGTGCGCAACTCGTCGAGGAACCGGTTGGCGGCCGTCATCGGCCCCATGGTGTGCGAGCTCGATGGCCCGATGCCGATCTTGAAGACGTCGAAAACCGAGAGGAACATCAGGCCTCACATATGGTGCGGGCGCACCATAGCGACAACGCTGGCGAGCCGCTACTCGTGCGGCTTGAGCGTCTGCATCAGCTTGGTCGGGTCGGTCGAGGGAGTCGGGATGGCGACGCCGATGGCGGTGAGGGTATAGCGCACGCGGCGCAGCGCCTCGCGGCCGCGGGCCCCGAGCTGCTGTGCCACCCCGGTTGCGATGGTGTCGATCACCCCCATATGGGCGTAGCGTGACGTGGTCGGCATCAGCACGTTGTCGTCTTCGGCAATGACGATGGGGATGACGATGCCGGCGGCCTTGGCCAGGGGAGTTTCCGGCCGGGTCAGCGCAATGGTGGTGGCGCCGAACGAAGCGGCGATCTGGATCGCCTCGATCACCGGTTTGGATTGCCCGCTATTGGAAATGGCGAAGGCAACGTCGCCGGGCTGCAGGGTGGAGGCCGACATGCGCTGCTGGTGTCCATCGGTATAGGCAGCGACCGGAATGCCGAGCCGGAATAGCCTGAGTTTCGCATCCTCGACCATCGCCGCCGAGCCGCCGCCCTGGCCGTAGAGATCGAGCCGGCGCCCCGCGGCGATGGCGTCGATGGCGCGGCCGAGCGCGGCGGTGTCGAGCTGCTCGAGGCAGGCCTGCACCGCATTGGCGGCGCGCAGCATCACCGATTGGGCGAGCTGGCCGACATCGTCGGAGAACACCCGATCGGAGCGCAGATAGACCGCCGCCACCGTCATGGTGCTGGCGAGACTGATCTTGAAATCGTTGAACGAAGCGCAGCCGACCGATCGGCAGAAGCGGGTGACCGTCGGCTGGCTGACGCCGGCCCGGGCCGCGAGTTCGGCGATGGTCAGCCGGGTTGCTGCCTCGAAATCGAGCTGCACAGCCGCGGCCACCCGCCGCTCGGCCGGCGACAGCTCGGGCTCCGCCCGCTGGATACGGGAGACGATGTCGATGGCGGGCTGTTCGGTTGCGGTCCGTGCGGTGCTGCGCCTCGCCATGTCGATCGCTCCAATGCTGAAATTCAATTACAACATTGTGTTGTGTCTGACCAGATCGATCGCCGAATGATCCACAATATGGAACGACCTCGCGCCGCTGTCGGGAACGTGGCTGCTGACAGACGACCGTCCTGCTTCAGACTTTTGGCGAGAGGCACAGAATCCGGTTGCGACGTCCGTGGTTCTGTAACATGATTTCAGAATTGGGGAACAAGGGTAGGGGAGCGGTGGCATGGCGGTGTTCGAGTTCGACCATGTGGGGATCACGACGACGGTGCCGCAGCCCAGCGAGGACTGGGTCGAGGCGAGCCGCATCTGGGTAACCAACCCGCGCCAGCACCCCGAGCATATCGAGTTCCTGCGCTACGAGCCGGACAGCACCGTGCCGGCCGAAGTGCGCGACAACCCGCATGTCGCCTATCGGGTCGACGACCTCGCGCCGCACCTGAGCGCACCCGGTGTCGAAATCCTGATCCCGCCGTTTATCGTCGGCGATTTCCTCGAAGTGGTGTTCGTCAAGAAGCACGGCATGGTGTTCGAATACATGCGCTATCTCAAGGATGGGTGGTTCGGGAATTGAAGGGGCTCTCACCAGCAGACGCCGTCTCTATCAGTCAGCAGGAGCAGAAATGACCGCCGCATTCTCCGGCAAGACCATTGCCATCACCGGCGCCGCCGGCGGCATCGGGCAGTGGCTCTGCCGCTTCTTTGGCGAAGAGGGCGCGACCATTGCGGCACTCGACCGCAATGACAGGGTGCATACGCTGGCCGAGACGCTGGGCAAGGATGGCATCACGGTAAGGCCGGCGGTGGCCGATATCGCCGATGCCGCTTCGGTGGCCGCAGCATTCAAGCAGTTCGGCGAGGTGCACATCCTCGTCAACAATGCGGGCATCACCCGCCACGCCACCTTCGAAAAGACCGATCCGGCCGGCTGGGAAGAAGACATGACGGCCAATGTCGGCGGCGCCTATGCCTGCGCCCATGCGGTGTTGCCGCAGATGGTCGAGCGGCGCTCGGGCAATATCGTCAATGTCGGCTCGGTGAACGGCCTCGCCGCCCTGGGCGATCCCGCCTACAGCGCTGCCAAGGCAGCGATGATCTCGCTCACCCGCTCGCTGGCGCAGGAATATGGCCGCTACGGCATCCGCGCCAATATCGTGCTGCCGGGCACGGTGCGCACCCCGGTCTGGGACGAGCGCAAGGCCAAGGACCCGAACGTGCTGAAGACGCTGGAGAAATGGTACCCGCTCGGTCGCATCGTCGAACCGTACGAGGTGGCGCGGGTTATCGCTTTCCTCGCCTCGGATGCGGCGAGCGCGGTAACCGGCGCGGCGATCCCGGTCGATTGCGGGCTGACCTCGGGCAATATCGTGATGGCGCGCGAGCTGACGCTCGAGGATTTCTGACAGGCATTGGCCTGGGCTTCATTTGAGGGGGTAGTATTGGACAAGCTGCGTATCGGCATAATCGGGCTCGGCTGGTTCGGCGAAATTCACGCCGAGACCATTGTCGGGGTGCCTAACCTGGAGTTGGCGGCGCTCTGCACCCGCACCGAGGATCGGCTCAAAGAACTGGGCGACAAGTTCGGCGTCAAGAAACTCTATCGCGACTATCACGATATGCTCGCCGATCCGGAGATCGACGCAGTCTCCATCTGCACCATGTGGGACCAGCACACCGAGCCGGCGATCGCGGCGCTCAAGGCCGGCAAGCACGTGTTCCTCGAAAAGCCCATCGCTTCGACCGTCGCAGACGCCAACAAGATCATCGCCGCCTCGAAGGGCGCCAAGGGCATCCTGTTCATCGGCCATATCGTGCGCTTCAATCCGCGCTATCGCATGGCCAAGCAGGCGATCGCCGAAGGCCGCATCGGCAAGGTGGTGGCGCTGTCGTCGCGCCGGAACATTCCGGCCGCCTGGACCCCGACCATCCTCAACAAGATCGGCCCGATCGTCGGCGACGCCATCCACGACACCGACATCATGCTGTGGCTGACCGGCGACAAGATCGTCTCGGCCTATGCGCAGACGGTCGACGTGCGCGGGCTGAAGCACCCCGATATCGGCCAGACCATGTTCCGCTTCGCCGGCGGCGCCACCGCGACGCTCGAGACGGTGTGGTGCATGCCGACACAGACGCCGTTCGATATTGACGAGCGCATGTCGATCATCGGCACCGAAGGCATCATCCACGTGCAGGACACCTTCCCGCCGCTCGGCATCGTCGATGCCAACAAACTGCACTCGCCCGACATCACCTACTGGCCGATGTTCGACGGGGTGCGCGGTGGGGCGCTGCGTGAGGAGTTCAGCTATTTCGCGGGCTGTGCGCTGAGCGGCACGACGCCGAAGATCGGGGTGCCCGAGGATGCGGCGGCGGCGCTCGAGGCGACGCTGGCGGCAGAGGAGTCGGCGCGCACGGGGAATGTGGTGCGGATTGGGTGAGGGCGTAGGTCCGGTGTGCTTGGGGTAGTCTGAACCGACGGCGCCCCATCGCCCCCTCGCCCCTCTGGGGAGAGGGCCGGGGTGAGGGGCGCCAAGCGCTCGACGCCTGAAGAACGTCTTCCTTCTCAGTACAGGTCAGGGAGCGCCGCACATGGCTCGGTGTGCTTGGCGCCCCTCACCCTAACCCTCTCCCCAGAGGGGCGAGGGGACGCACTTTGAACCGCCCGTGCCAGACCGCTGCGTGCCTGATTGAGCGTTGCTCGATCTCTCTAGTGTTCATGCCCATGGTGCCCGCCGATGAGGAAGCTCTCCTCAAAGGGCCGGCGGCTGACTTCCATCGATTTGCCGCCCAGATACACCGACACCGGCTGCAGCAATGACGAGCCCTGGCGGCGTTTGCCGACCACGTCCTGGAACACGTAGTTGCTGTCATATTGCTTCAGCACCGTGATGTCGGCGACGGCGCCGACGCCGAGGTGGCCGAGTTCGGGTTTCTGGATCGCCAGCGCCGGTCGGTTGGCCGACATGCCGATGACTTCGGGGAGCGACAGGCCGCAGTTCAGCAGCTTGCTCATGGTGTGGAGCAGGTCGTAGCCCGGGCCCTCGACGGCGATGACATGCACGTCGGACGAGATCACGTCGGGCTTGAAGCCATCGTTGAGCGCCGCCTCGGCGCTGTCATAGCCGAAGGCCCCCATGCCGTGGGCGATGTCGAACAGCACGCCGCGCTCTCGCGCCTTGAGCACCGCATCGATCACCTTGCCGTCGGGGCCGATGGCCGAGTTGGGGTCGGGGCGGTAGCAATGGGTGAGGATGTCGCCCGGCCGCAGCATATCGACCACGTCGGCATAACTCGGCGGCGCCGTGCCGATATGGGTCATCAGCGGCAGGTTCAGCGCATTGGCGGCTTCGAGCGCCATTTCCAGCGCGCCGAGCCCGAGCTCGCCGGTCACCGGGCCGCCGATGCGCACCTTCACGCCGATGATGCGGTCGCGGTTGGCCTCGACCTTGGCGACGCATTTATCGACCGGCAGCATTGAGCGCAGCGTCGCCTCGCCGATCGAGACGCCCTTGTCGAAGCCGAAAATGCCGGGGAACGAGATGTTGAGAAAGGCGAAGATCCGGTAGGGCGAGTGGATCATCACGTAATCGCGGAAACCGTCATAATTGCCGGCGCCGGCGCTGCCGGCATCGACCAGCGTGGTGCAGGCGGAGCGGCGGGCGATGAAACCGGGGTCGACGCTGAGCGAAGTCGCCTTGTGGTAGACGTGGGTGTGGATGTCGATCAACCCCGGCGCGACGATGCTGCCGCTGACATCCTCGACTTTCGCGCCTGCGGTTGCGAGGTCCTTGCCCACCGCGGCGATCCTGCCGGCCTTGATGGCGACATCGAGCACCCCGTTGATGCCGTTGCGCTCATCGAGGACGCGGCCGCCCCTGAGCACGATATCGAAGCCCTGTCCGGCTGCCGGTGAAGTCATCGATGGTCTCCGTTCGGGGATGGGGCAACAACGGCGGGCAACAGCCCGCCGGTTGCGTCACGCTGATCAGGTGGGTTCAGGCCAGTTCGACGACGCGCTTCTCGTTGATCGACTGCTCGGCGGCAAGCACGATGCGAAGGCTGTTCACCGCCGCATCCATCGACTCGGTGAGGTCGAGATCTTCCTGGATGGCCTTGAGGAAGAAGGCCTGCTCGCGGTCGCAGAGTTCCTGGTGGTTGGGCTCGTCGGTCATGACGAAGATCTCGTCCTTCTTGGCGAAGCTCTTGTCCCCCGGCTGCACCTCGGCGTGGTGGTACTGGATGGCGTCGGTCTTGGTATGCTGGTCGATATTGGAGGAGTCCGACACGCCCTCCTTGTGCGCCTTGGGGTTGGGGACGATCGAGACGGCGCCCTTGGGGCCGACCACATCCTTCACGAAATAGGCGACCTCGCTCATCATCGGGCCCCAGCCGGCCTCGTACCAGCCGACCGAGCCGTCATCGAACTCGACATGCAGGTGCCCGTAATTCTGCTTGTCGGCTTCGGCCCAGAGCTTGGCGCCGATGCCGTGCACGCGCACCGGCCTGGCCTTGGTCATCTGGCACATCACGTCGACATAATGGACGCCGCAATCGACGATCGGGATCAGCGAGTCGATCAGGTTCTTGTGCCAGTCATAGGTCGGGCCGCCCGACTGCTGGTTGAGGTTGAGCCGCATGACCAGGGGTTTGCCCAGGGTCTGCGCCAGTTCGGTGAATTTCACCCAGCTGGGGTGGACGCGCAGGATGTAGCCGAGCACCAGCTTGCGGTTCTTGGCCTTGGCCAGCTTCACCACTTCTTCGGCGTCGGCGATGTTGGTGGCGAGCGGCTTTTCCATGAACACATGGGCGCCGGCATTGATCGCCTTGATGGCGTATTCGGCGTGCGTGTTGGGCCAGGAGTTGATCGACACCGCATCGGGCTTGGCCACCCGCAGCGCCTCGTCATAATCCTCGAACAGCGGATAGCCGGCGAGCTCCTCCGGCACCGGCTTGGATTTGATCGAGCGGCTCATCAGCCCGACAATCTCGAAGCCTGGGTTGCGATGATAGGCGCTCGCATGCGAGGCGCCCATATTGCCGAGCCCGACGACCAGAACTTTTACCACCTTGGCCATCCGGCCCTCCCCAATCCGCTTATGCGTGTTCGGCCGCGCGGGCCGTGAAAATTGCGATAACTACCGGCGTCATCCCCGCGAAGGCGGGGAGCCAGTGCGGTCTCTCGGCCGCCACAGGTGCTGCTCCATCCCACTAGGTTCCCGCCTTCGCGGGAATGACGCCGGTGGGTGGGCGTGGGCGGTGTGAAACCGCCCACGCTGGCCAGTCAGATCAAGCCGGCACGGCCTGGTCGAACAGGTGCGCCTTGACGTTTTCGACGTCGATCGCCTTGAACGCATCGCTCAGGGCATAGGCGTCGGCATCGGCCTTGACCTTGTCGTGGTCGAAATCGTTGGCGGCCGCGATGCAGTCGTTGGTGCAGACGTCCTCGGCTTTCACCGCCTTGGTGATCTGCTTGAGCTCATAGATCTTATCGAAGAAGGTCTGCCAGGCGGCCATGTCGTGGTCGCCCCAGCCCTTGCGCTTCGACATGTCGCCGCGGAAGACGTTGATCTGCTGCAGGATCGAGGTGGTGCCCAGCTCCGGCCCGATATTGGAAGCCAGGGTCGGGAACTGCTCGAACACCGCTTCAACCGCGGCGCGCGGGTTGTGGTAGGCGAACTCGAGGCCCATCGCCCAACCCTTGAGGTACTTGTCGAGGAAGGCCTTCTTGTCGGGATCCTCGAGGTCGGCAGCGCGAACCACGAAGGTATTGGCGAACAGCGGCGACTTCTGCACGCCCAGCCAATACTCGAACTCGAGCCCGTTGCCGATCCACTCGGCCCGCAGCCCTTCCCAGCTCAGCGCCGCGTCGCCCTGGCCGGCGGCCAAGGCCGTGCCCCAGGTCGGCCAGCCGGCTTCGACATACTTCACCTTGGAAATGTCGACGCCCTGCACGGCCAGCATCGGATCGACGATCGACTGCCAGGCGGCCGAGCCGAGGAGGATGGTCTTGCCCTCGAGCGTCTTCAGGTCATTGGTGCCGGTGCCCTTGCGGAAGGCGAGGCTGAAAGTGTCGAGCGCGCCCATGTGGAAGGCCGACTTCAGCTTCATGCCGTTCTCGAGCGCGAACGAGAACACGCCCGGCGAGGGGAAGCCCATGTCGGCCTGGCCGACATCGACGAACTTCACCGTGGCGGTGCCGTCGGACGGGCCCGGCTGCATGTCGGTCGCGACCTCGAGCCCGTCGAAGTAGCCCATCTTCTTGCCGATCCAGTACGGATAGTCGTCGAGCACTTCGAGGGTGCCGCGCGGCGAGATCCAGGTGAACTTCGGATAGGGCGCGGCGCTGGCGCGGCCGATACCGCCGAGCGCCGAGGCGGTCACCACGCCCGCGGCGGACACCTGCAGGAAGGTGCGGCGGCTCATGCCGCCGGAGGAGAACTTGGTCATTCAATCATACCCCTGTTGATGGATCGTCCCATTAGTCCCTTGGAGCGGGGCGGCTGTTCCGTCCGCCGTCCTCACTCCCAAATTCGATGTGGCGGTCGAGGCCTCCCTCGGCCCCGATCGTCCCACCATGTTCCGCCGCCAATTCCTCCGACAGCGGACCGTTCGTCAGGCCTCCCAGCTCGCGTACTTCTTCCCGAGGAGGAAAAAGAGCACGTAGATCAGGATGCCGAGGATCGAGAGGATCAAGACCACCGCGAAGAACTGCGGCATCTGGATCATGGATGAGTAGGAGGTGAGCCGGTTGCCGAGCCCGAAGCCGCCGCCGACCATCTCGGCGCCGACCGCGGTCAGGAGCCCGAAGATCGAGCCGACCATCAGGCCGACGAAGATCATCGGCAGCGCCATCGGCGCCCGCACCTTCCAGAAGATCTGCAGCGTCGAGGCGCCATAGGAGCGGGCCAGCGCGATCTTGCTGCGATCGACGCGGCGGAAGCCGGTCGCGGCGTTGATCATCACCATCGGCCCGGCGGCGAGCGCCACCGCGATGATGCGCGGCTCGTAGCCGAAGCCGAAGCGCAGGATCAACAGCGGCACCAGCGCCAGCATCGGCGTCGTCACCAGCAACAGGATGTAGGGGGTGATGATCTTTTCGGCGAACGGGAACTGGGTGATCACCGCGGCGAGGATCAGGCCCACTACCGCGCCGATGCCGAAGCCGAGGAACAGCTCGACCAGCGTGTGGCCGAGATGCGGCGCGATCAGCGGGAATTCGGTGAACAGCGCGACCGCGATCTCGCTCGGCTTGGGCAGCACATATTGCGGCACGGCGAAGAGGTTGAGCAGCAGCTCGGTGCCGCCGATGATCACCACGGCGACCAGCACGATGGCCAGCACTTCGCCCATCGACTTGATGCCGGGGCCGGAGGTGAGGGCGGACATGTTGGTGATGCCGACCTCGCTGGCGCCGCCGGCTGATTTCTTGAATTCGGGAATGGCGTCGGTTTCGCTCATCTCAGTCACCCCTTCACGCCACGGCGGCCGGCTGGGCCGGCGCTTGCGGGAAACGGCTCTGCTGCGTCCCGACGATTTCCGCCTTGATGGCGTTGGTGAGGTCGAACACCTCCTTGGTCGACATGATCTCGAGCGAACGCGGCCGCGGGAACGGCACCTCGTGGATGTTGGCGACCCGACCAGGGCGGGGGCTCATCACCACCACGCGGTCGGAGAGGAAAATGGCTTCCTCGATCGAGTGGGTAATGAGGACGATGGTGGTCTTGGTATCGAGCCAGATCTCCTCGACCAGCCGGTTCATCTCCTCGCGGGTGAAGGCGTCGAGCGCGCCGAACGGCTCGTCCATCAGCAGCACCGAGGGCTTGTAGCTCAGCGCGCGGACCAGGGCGGCGCGCTGCTGCATGCCGCCCGACAGCTCACGCGGGAAGCGACCGCCGAAGCCCTCGAGCCCGACGCGGTTCAGCAGTTCGTCGATCCAGACGCGGTCGGGCTTGGTACCCTTGATCTCGAAGGGGAAATTGATGTTGGCGTCGAGGTTGCGCCAGGGCAGCAGGTTCGCCTCCTGGAACACCATGCCGATCTGAGGGTTGGGGCCGGTGACCGGTTTGCCGTCGAGCAGCACTTCGCCGGAGGTGAGGCCGTGCAGCCCCGACATCGACCACAACAAGGTGGTCTTGCCGCAACCGGAGGGGCCGACGATCGAGACGATCTCGCCATCCATCACGTCGAGCGAGCAGCGATCGATCGCCAACAGGTCGCCCGAGCGGGTGTTGTAGGCCTTGGTGGCCCCCTTCACCCGCAGTTTCGGTTGCTTCAACTCCTGAGCTGTCATCGCCCCTCGCGCTGCCCCGTACCAGACTATGGAACGGCTTCCGGGCGCTCCCTGCAGTGCCCTCATCCCCGTCCATAGGCAGTGTGTAACTATCCTACTTTCCGAGTCAAGCGGCTGTCAGATTAGTTTCATCGCCCGAACGTAACTCCTGCTTTTGCAGGCATCTTGACGCTTGCATCGTGTGTAAGTTTCCTACATGTTGCCTGTAAGATAGGCAGCGGGACACCGCGGACGAGGCGTTTTCCGAGGGCAGGCATTGGCTGGTCAGAAATGATAGAAGTCGCGTCAGACCCAACAGCCGGAAGGCCTGATATGCGCAAGCCCAGGCGCGATGATGCGAACAGCGAAGGCTACGCCAAGCCGATCCCAGACATCCTGTCGCAGATCAAGGATTCCTACCACGAGCTCAGGCCGGCCGAACGGCGGGTTGCCGATGTGGTGCTGGCTGATGTGACCTTTTCGGTCGATGCCTCGAACGCCGAGATCGCCAGGCGCGCCGAAGTGAGCGAGCCGACGGTGACCCGCTTCTGCCGCGCCATCGGCTGTGACGGGGTGCGCGACTTCAAGCTGAAGCTGGCGCAGAGCGTGGTGGTGGGGCGGCTCTACTTTGCGCCGGCGCCGCCGGCCGGCGAGGTGAGTTCGGATGCCTCGCCGCTCTGGACCGAGGTGTTCGGCGAAGCGCGCAATGCGCTCAGCCTGGTCGAGCGACAGATCGATCCCAAGGACATCGTCGCGGCGGCCGAACTGGTGGCGAGCGCCCATCAGGTACTGGTGTTCGGGCTTGGCGGCAGCTCGACCTCGCTGGCGATGGAAACGCAGAACCGGCTGTTCCGTTACGGCGTGGTGGTGACGGCTCATTCCGACCCCTACGTGATGAAGATGACGGCTTCGACGCTGAAGCCCAACGACTTGGTGATCGCCATCTCGGGCACCGGCCGCACCCGCGAAGTGGTGGAAGCGGTGCAACTGGCCAAGCACTACCGGGCCAAGGCGATCTGCATCACGGCGCCCGACACTGACCTCGCCGCCACGGCCGACGTGGCGCTTACGGTCGACATCCCGGAATTCCCCGATCCGCTGAAGCCGACCGCTTCGCGTTACGCGTTCCTCGCCATCATCGACCTCGTTTCGAGCGCCGTCGGCACCAGGCTCGACCCGGATGCGCGCGAGACGCTGCGCCGGATCAAGTACACCGTGCTGAACCATCGCAAGGGCCGGGTGCTGGAGCCCTTGGGCGACTGAGTTTTTGCCGCGTCTGTCTCGCGGGTTTCTGCGGCGGCCGGTCCGTCGCCCATAGTTGGGGTTATTGAATGCACGATACTGCACCCGCGGCGGCGGCGGCCGCCTGGCTCGCCATGTTCAGCGACAGGCTGGCGCAAGGCGACATTGCCGGAACGCTGGAGCTGTTTGCCGAGGATTGCTACTGGCGCGACATCGTGGCGTTCACCTGGAACGTCAAGACGATGGAGGGGAAGCCCGCCATCGCCGCCATGCTCGAGGCAACACTTGCGAGCACCGGGCCATCGGGCTGGGAGGTCACCAGGGCCTCGGGCGGGCGGACCGAACCGCTCGAGGCCTGGTTCAGCTTCACCACCGAGGCCGGGCGGGGGCAGGGCATCTTCACCCTCGAAGGCGGCAGATGCCGCACCATCCTCACGACGCTGCAGGCGCTTGCCGGGCACGAGGAGGCGATCGGCTTCACCCGCGCCATGGGCGTCCGCCACGGCGCCGACCGCAACCGCGAGACCTGGTCGGAGGCGCGGGCGCGTGAGGAGGCTTCGTTCGGGGCCGGCTCGGATCCGTACTGCCTGATCATCGGCGGCGGACAGGGCGGCATCATGCTGGGCGCCCGGCTGAAGCAGTTGGGCGTGCCCACTGTCATCGTCGAGAAGAACCCCAAGGCCGGCGATTCCTGGCGCAACCGCTACCGCTCGCTCGTCCTGCACGACCCGGTCTGGTACGACCACCTGCCCTATGTGCCGTTCCCGGCGCACTGGCCCGTCTTTACCCCCAAGGACAAGATGGGCGACTGGCTCGAAATGTACGTCAAGGTGATGGAACTCAGTTACTGGGGCAGCACCGAGTGCGTCTCGGCGAAGTTCGATGCGGCGGAACAGCGCTGGACGGTGGAGCTGAGGCGCGACGGCAAGCCGTTCACCCTCAAGCCGACGCAACTGGTGTTCGCCACCGGCGCTTATGGCCCGCCGAAGTTCATCGCGCTGCCGGGGGCGACCGGCTTCACGGGCGAAATCCTCCATTCCAGCCAGTACTCGGATGGTTCGCAGTACAAGGGCAAGCGGGTGGTGGTGATCGGCGCCGCCAGTTCGGGGCACGATGTCTCGGTCGACCTGTGGGAAGCCGGCGCCGAGGTCACCATGGTGCAGCGTTCGCCCACCACGGTGGTGCGCTCGGAGACGCTGATGGAACTCGCCTTCGACACCTATTCGGAGGCGGCGGTGGCTGCCGGGATCGATGTCGACACCGCCGATCTGATCGGGGCGGCGACGCCGTTCGCGCTGCAACCGCAAAAGCAGCGGGCGCTCTACGACAAGATCCGGGCGCGCGACGCGGCGTTCTACGACAAGCTCCGCGCCACCGGGTTCCTCATCGATTTCGGCCCGGACGAAACCGGGCTGATGATGAAGGCCTATCGTACCGGCTCGGGCTATTATGTCGATGTCGGTGCTTCGCAGCTGATCATCGACGGCGAAATCCGGATCAAGGCGGGGGTGGAGATCGAGACCCTGACGCCGGGAGGGATTCGCTTTGCCGACGGCAGCGAGGTTGCTGCCGACGTCATCATCCAGTCCACCGGCTTCCAGTCGATGCACGAGGTGGTGGCCAAGATCGTATCGCGCGAGGTGGCGGACGAGATCGGCACCTGCTGGGGGCTCGGGTCCGGGACGCGCCATGATCCGGGCCCGTGGCACGGCGAGTTGCGCAACATGTACAAGCCGGTGGCGCAGGACAACCTGTGGTTCCAGGGCGGCAACCTGGCGCTGAGCCGGTTCTTCTCGAAGTTCGTGGCGCTGCAGATCAAGGCGCGCATGGAGGGCATCGACACCCCCGTCTACCGGACGCCGCTCAAGTGATCGACGCCGTCGCACTCACCCAGCAGCTGGTCCGCATCGATACCCGCAATCCACCGGGGAACGAGGCGGCCTGTGCCGATTTTCTCGAAGCTTTGCTCGGGGATGCCGGTTTCACGGTGACCCGCCACGCGTTCGGCGAGAACCGCTTCAACCTGATCGCCCGGCTGGGGCGGCCAGGTCCGGCTCAGATGTTCACCGGCCATCTCGACACGGTGCCGCTCGGCACCTTGCCCTGGACCCACGACCCGTTCGGCGGCGAGATCGTCGATGGCCGGCTCTATGGGCGCGGCTCGTGCGACATGAAGGCCGGCGTCGCGGCGATGATCGCCGCCGCGGTGGCAGAGGCCGAATGGATCGAGGCACATGGCGCGGTCACGCTGGTGCTCACCGGCGGCGAAGAAACCGGCTCGCACGGCGCCAGGGCGCTCAGCGAGGCGGATCTGCTCGGCGAGGCCCGGCTGCTGGTGGTCGGCGAGCCGACCGCCAATCGCTTCCTCGCCGGGCACAAGGGGGCGCTGTGGCTCAGTGCCTGCTGTTCTGGCGTCACCGCGCATGGCTCGACCCCGCATCTGGGCGACAACGCACTCTACAAGGCGGCGCGCGGCGTGCTGGCGCTCGAGCAGTACCAGTTCAACACTGCCCGCCATCCGGTGATGGGGTTGCCGAGCCTCAATGTCGGCACCCTCAATGCCGGCCAGAACATCAATTCGGTGCCGGACCGGGCCGAGTTCAGCATCGATATCCGCACCATCCCCGGCCTCGCGCATGCCGCGGTGCGCGAACAGGTCGGCTTCACGCTCGGCCCCGATACCGAACTCGACGCGCTGGTCGATCTGCCGGCCGTCTGGTCGGATCCGGCGCGGCCCCAGATGCAGCGGCTGGCGGCCGCCTATCGCGCGGCCAGCGGTCGAGAGGCGGAGGCGGCGAGCGCCAATTATTTCACCGACGCCTCGGTGCTGACGCCGGCGCTGGGCGGAGTGGCCACCGTCATCTGCGGCCCGGGCGATCCGGCAATGGCGCACAAGACCGATGAGTTTTGCACAGTTGCCGGCATCACCGAGGCGGTGGCGATCTATCGCGAGGTCATCCGCAACGCCTGAGCGATCAACGCCTTACCTGGGCTGACATGCAACCGTCATCGAGGTGTCACGGCTCGTTCATCGGGCTGAAATCCAACCGTCAAGGTCACCGACTAGGAGTGCGCCGCTCGAGAAATCGACCGGCTTTTCCTCACTCGGAGACCTTTGAGATGAAATCCAACTGGCTGCTCAGCGCGGCTCTTGCCGCGACTGCCCTGACCTTCGTGGCCTCCCCTGCCGCCGCGGCGACCAAGTTCGAATTCTGGTACGGCCTGTCGGGCGACCTTTCCGAACGCATCCAGGATATGTGCAAGACGTTCAACGCGTCGCAGAGCGACTACGAGATCGTCTGCGTCAGCCAGGACAACTACGACAACAACCTGCAGAACACGATCGCGGCGTTCCGCGCCAACAAGCAGCCGACCGTCACGCAGATCTTCGATGCCGGCACGCTCGACCTGATGCTGTCGGACGCCTATGTCCCGGTGCGTCAGCTGATGGACGAGAACGGCTACAAGATCGACTGGTCGAACTATTTCTCCGGCATCGCCTCGTACTATTCGACCTCCGAGGGCGAGCTGCTGTCGATGCCGTTCAACTCCTCGACCGCCGTCATCTATTACAACACCGACGCGCTGGCCAAGGTCGGCTTCGAAGGCACCCCGACCACCTGGACCCAGGTCGAAGACATTGCCCGCAAGATGAAGGCCGCCGGCTATGATTGCCCGGTGGCGTTCGACCCGTCGGGCGCCTGGCAGTGGTTCGAGCAGTTCTCGGCCATCCACAACCAGCCGATCGCCACGCTCGGCAACGGCTTCGGCGGCCTCAACGCCGAAATGGCGGTGTCGAAGGGCAAGTTCGTCGACCAGCTGACCTGGATCAAGAAGATGTATGACGAAGGTCTCTTCGTTCATAAGTCCAAGGATGCCGGCGAGACCGCCAACGATGCCTTCGTCAACGGCAAGTGCCAGATCACCTCGTCGTCGATCGCCGACCATGGCACCTTCGGCAAGCAGGCCAAGGAAGGCGTGCACTGGACCGTCGCCATGCTGCCGATGCTGGAAGGTTTCGAGCGCACCAACTCCTTCGTGGGCGGGGCGTCGCTGTGGACCCTCAAGGGCAAGTCGGCCGAAGAGTACAAGGGCGCCGCGGCGTTCTACAACTTCCTCGCCCAGCCCGAGCAGGCCGAGTGGTGGTCGACCGTCACCGGCTACATCCCGGTGACCAACTCGGGCTTCGAAGCCATGAAGGCCAAGGGCTTCTACGACGCCGCCCCGTACAAGGGCCGCGAGCTCGCCATTGAATCGCTGACCAAGCCGGCCGGCGAGAACACCCGCGGCATTCGCCTGGGTGGTTACGCCTCGATCCGCGCCGAGATGGTCAAGACCATCCAGTCGGTGCTGTTCAACAACGTTCCGGTGCCGCAGGCGCTGGCCGATTTCGACGCCAAGGGCAACGAAATCCTCCGCCGCTTCGAAGCGACCTACGCCGGCAAGAGCCTGCTCTAAGCAGTCGAGATGATCGTGGCACGGACGGCCTGAAGCCGCCCGTGCCACGTCTTTTGGGGCGGGACCGAGATGGAACGACGCGCTTACTACAAGAACCCGGTACTGCCGTGGCTGCTGATCGCGCCGCAGCTGTTGCTGGTGGCAATCTTCTTTTACTGGCCGACTTCGCAGGCCCTCTACTGGGCCTTCACGCTCGAGCAGCCCTGGGGCGGCGGCAACAGCTGGGTCTGGTTCGACAACTTCCTCGCCATCTTCCGTGACCGCGACTACTGGAGCACCGTGCTGCGCTCCGGCATCTACGCGCTGATCACCACGGGCCTCTCGATGAGCGTGGCGCTGACGCTGGCCGCCTTCGTCGATCGCTCGCTCAAGGGCACCAAGCTCTTCCAGTCGATCTACGTCTGGCCCTACGCCATCGCGGCGCCCGCCGCCGGCGTTGCCTTCCGCTTCATCTTCGCGCCGGAATCCGGGCTCGTCGGCTCGATCAACGACATCTGGCCGGGCATCTGGGACCCCTCGACCAACGGGGTGCAGGCGCTGGTCATGGTGATGATCTGCCACGCCTGGCTCGGCATCGGCTACAACTTCATCTTCTTTCTCGCCGCGCTGCAGATGATCCCGCGCTCGATCTCGGAAGCCGGCGCCATGGACGGGGCGCGGCCGTTCCGCCGCATGCTCGACCTGCAGCTGCCGCTGATCGCGCCGACCGCCTTCTTCCTGTTCATCATGAACATCATCTCGAGCTTCACCGACAGTTTCGGGTTGATCGACACCATGACCGAAGGCGGCCCGATCGGGCAGACCGAGGTGATGGTCTACAAGATCTATTTCGATGGCTTCAAAGGCCTCGACTATTCGGGCGCCGCCGCCCAGTCGATCGTTTTGATGCTGCTCGTCATCGGCCTCACGTTCATCCAGTTCAAATGGGTCGAACGTCGCGTCCACTACCACTGAGGCACGCCATGATCGAACGCTCACCGTTATTCGATTTCATCACCTATGTGGCGATGGCCATCGGGGCCTTCCTGGTCATCATTCCGTTCTGGATCACCTTCGTTGCCGGCAGCCAGTCACTGCAGGAAGTGAGCCAGGTGCCGATCAGCCTGTTGCCCTCGGACCACCTGTGGGAGAACCTGCAGGCCGCTTGGGCGCGCGGCGATCTCGGCCCCAAGATGCTCAACAGCCTGATCGTCGCGGTCGGCGTCACCGTCGGCAAGATCACGCTGGCCTCACTTTCGGCCTTCGCCATCGTGTTCTTCAATTTCCGCGGCCGGATGATCTGCTTCTGGCTGATCTTCATCACGCTGATGCTGCCGCTCGAAGTGCGGATCGTGCCCACCTATGCCATTGCCGCCAATGCGCTGCTGCCGTTCCAGGTGATCCTCGATACGCTGGGGATCAGCTGGCTGGTGCAGGCGGCGAGCGGCATAGAGGTGTCGCTCAACTGGAACCTGCTCAACTCCTATACCGGCCTGATCCTGCCGCTGGTCGCCACAGCGACCGGTACCTTCCTCTACCGGCAGTTCTTCATGACCATCCCGGACGAGCTGGTCGAAGCCAGCAAGATGGATGGGGCGCACCCGATCGAGTTCTTCTTCGATGTGCTGCTGCCGCTGAGCCGCACCAACATGCTGGCGCTCGCCACCATCATGTTCGTGGGCAGCTGGAACCAGTATCTGTGGCCGCTGCTGATCACCACCGACCGGGCCAATTTCGGCACCGTGGTGATGCAATTGAAGGCCCTGATCCCGGCGCAGAACGGTACGCCCGACTGGAATGTCACCATGGCCGGCGCCCTCATCATCATGCTTCCGCCACTGCTCATCGTTGCGTTCATGCAGCGCTGGTTCGTGCGTGGCCTCATTTCCCGCGACAAGTGACCGGAGATAGTTCGATGTCCCAGATTTCCATCAAGGGCGTGAAGAAGGTCTACCAGAAGACCGAAGTGATCCACGGCGTCGACGTCGCCATCGAAGCGGGCGAGTTCGTCGTCATCCTCGGGCCTTCGGGCTGCGGCAAGTCCACGCTGCTGCGGATGATCGCCGGGCTCGAGGAGATCTCCGCCGGCGAGATCTCGATCGGTGGCAAGGTGGTCAACCAGCTCGAGCCGCGCGAACGCGGCTGCGCCATGGTGTTCCAGAACTATGCGCTCTACCCGCATATGACGGTGCGCCAGAATATCGGCTACTCGCTGAAGGTAGCCAAGGTTGCCAAGGCCGAGCGCGATGCGCGCGTCATGGCGGTGGCAAAGTCGGTGTCGCTCGAGCCCTTCCTCGAACGCCGGCCAGGTGAACTCTCGGGCGGGCAGCGGCAGCGCGTCGCCATGGCCCGCGCCATGGTGCGCGAGCCGAAAGTGTTCCTGTTCGACGAGCCGTTCTCCAACCTCGATGCCAAGCTCCGCGTCGCGATGCGGGCGGAAGTTCGGCGGCTGCACCGCGATCTCGGTGTCACCTCGGTGTTCGTGACGCACGACCAGACCGAGGCGATGACGCTGGCCGACAAGTTGATCATCATGAATGCCGGCAAGGTCGAGCAGATCGGCAAGCCCACCGAGGTTTACAACAACCCGGCAAGCCGGTTCGTCGCCGACTTCATCGGTTCGCCTGCGATGAATCTGTTCGAAGGCGAGTTCGACGCCGAGGGGCATTTCGTCCATGGCGCCGGCGGCCGGATGAATGTCAGCCAGCTCAACGGCGTGCGCGTCCCCGGCCGCAAGGTGGTGCTGGGGGTGCGGCCCGAAGGGGTGCGCCGCACCGGCGCCGATGCGCAGGACGCCATCCCGGCGGTGGTCGACTATGTCGAAGAGCTGGGCGCTTCGCGGTTGATCCATGCCGACGCCAATGGCAGCCGCATCGTGGCGCTCGACAACGACACCGCCGAGATCAAGTCTGGCACGCCGGTGCATCTGAGCCTCGCCGACAGCGCGCTGCACCTGTTCTCGCTCGAGGATGGGCGACGCATCTCGCACTGAGCCATCCCGAACAACGGAGAGATTTCATGAGCAACATCATTGCCACCGGCTTCAATGTCGGCTCGGACAACGGCGAGTTCGCCACGCTTGAAGCCGATATGCGGGCGCTTGCCGAGATGGGCGTCGACACGGTCGAAATCGGCATCACCAGCCTCGACCTGGTTGCCGGCGGCCGGATCATCAAGGAGCGGCACGAGGCGCTGCTGGCGCTGACCCGCCAGTTCGATTTCCGCTACACCGTGCACGGGCTAGTGTCGTCCAACTTCATGGACCCGGTGACGCAGCGCTACCAGATCGACGCCGCCAAGGCGCTGGTGGAAGTTTCCAATTCGATCGGCGCCGGCATCCTCGTCCAGCACAGCGGGAACCTCAGGGCCGAGGCGATTTCCGACTGGGCCGGCGCTGATGTGCGGGAGCGCGAGGCGCTCACCGAGCTGGCCGATTTCGCCCGCCCGCATGGGGTGCGCATCGCGCTCGAGAACATCTTCACCACCGAACTGGGCCAGTATCGGCAGACCCCGACCGAGGTGGCCGAGACGGTGAAGGCGGTGAACCACCCCAACGTCGTGGCGCTGATCGACTTCAGCCACGCCTATATCGAGTCCACCTTCAAGGGCCTCGATTTCCGCGCCGAGATCCGCGCCATGGCGCCGGTTGCCGGGCACCTGCACCTGCATGACTCCTTCGGTCGCCCGCAGGGCTTCTACAAGCCGTTCCATCCGGCGGAGAACACCGCCATGGGGATCGGCGACCTGCACATGCCGCTCGGCTGGGGTGATATCGCCTGGGACGAGATCTTCGCCGAACTGAGCTTTTTGCCCGACACCGTGGCGATGATGGAGATCGGCCGCCGCTATCGTCGCGAACAGCCCGAGAGCCTGGTGCGTGCCAAGGCGCTGGCTGGGCTTAGCGAGGCTGAGGCAATCGCGGCGGAGTGAGCCTGGCCGAGCCCCGCGCTCGGAGCGCTAAGTCATCTCGCGCGGCTGCTCGGCGTCGCGCGGGGCCTGCTGGCGCAGCACCAGCACCAGGCCGACCAGCGCGATGATGCCGCCCGCCGCCATGCGGAGGTCAAAGCCTTCGCCGAGCAGCACGATGCCCATCAGCACGGTCATCAGCGGCGTCATCAGGCCGAGTGGGGCGACGATCGAGGCCGGGTAGCGCTGCAGGATGCCCAGGTAGAGCGTGGTGGCGAGCAGTGTCACGGCCAGCACCGAGAAGCCGAGGCCGGCGAGGAAAGGCCAGCCGGCGCCGAAGCTTGCCGTCACCGGGGTGGTTTCGGCGAGTAGCGAGTAAGCCAGCATCGGCGGCGCCGAGACGAAGGCAGTCCAGGCCTGCATGGTCAGCGGTTTTATGGCGCCATAGCGCTTCAGCAGCACCTGGCCGAGCGAGATGGCAATGGCCGAGACGAAGGCAAACAGCAGCCCGAGGCTGACGCTGGCGCCTTCGCCGTCCCACATCACCAGGATCACCCCGCCCAGTGCCAGCCCAATGCCGACGCCACGAGCGAGGCCGACCTGCTCGCCGAGCAGCAGCACCGAGAGCAGCGCCGTGATCGGGATCGCTGTCTGCAGCACGATCGAGACGCTCGACGAGGTGGCCTGCGACAGCCCGAGAAACATCAGGCCGAAATGGCAGGCACCCATCAGAAAGCCGATGCAAAGGATCGGCAGCAACGGCCGAGGCAGCGGTCGGAGCAATGGCGAGAGGATCGCCGCGACGATCAGGAAGCGGGCTGCGGCGTAGAAGATCGGGGCGACGCCGAATTCGGAGAACAGCACTCGGCTGACGATCAGGTTCAGGGCCCAGATCAGGCAGACGGCAGCATAGAGCAGGAGGTCGAGGGGGCGCATGGAAGCTCGGAGGGGATGACGCGAACGCGCCGATAGCGGGCATGGCACACGAGCGCCGATCTGCCAATGGGGCTTTGGTTTTGTCGGTCGAGCCGGTCTGTCAGTGTGCTTGGCGCCCCTCACCCTGACCCTCTCCCCAGAGGGGCGAGGGGACGCATTTTGCGCCGGCAGTGCCACAACGCCCCCTCGCCCCTCTGGGGAGAGGGCGGGGGTGAGGGGGGCCAAGCACACATATCGTTCCCACGAGCCGCCGTTGCGCGAGCAGGGCACTCGCCCTACCTCTGGGGCGACAACAGGATTGCCCCTCATGGATGCCGAAACCCTCGCCCCGCCCAGTGCGCCAGCCGCCAGCGTGGCGATCAAGACCGAGATCGTGGTGATCGGCGCCGGGCAGGCGGGGCTGTCCTCCGCCTATCATCTCAAACAGCGCGGGCTTGAAGTCGGCCGCGGCTTCGTCGTGCTCGACCAGTCGCCCGGGGCGGGCGGCGCCTGGCAGTTCCGCTGGCCGTCGCTGACGCTCAGCACCGTCAATCGGGTGCACGATCTGCCCGGGATGGCGTTTTCCGACGCTGTCGATACCAGCAACGACACGGTCGAGGCCGCCGTCGCGGTGCCGCGCTATTTTGCGGCCTATGAGCAGCGCTTCGGGCTCAACGTCTACCGGCCGGTCACGGTGAAGGTGGTATGCCAGCGCGGCGAGCGCTTCCGGGTCGAGACCGACCGCGAGACGTTTTCGGCGCGCGGCATCATCAACGCCACCGGCACCTGGGAAACGCCGTACATTCCAGAGTATCCCGGGAGGGAGCTGTTCCGGGGGCGGCAGCTCCATACCCGCGACTATCGCACCGCGGCAGAATTCGCCGGGCTGCACGTGGTGATCGTCGGCGGCGGGATTTCGGCGATTCAACTGCTCAACGAGATTTCCCAGGTGACCAGTACCACCTGGGTGACGCGGCGGCCGCTGCAGTTCCGTGACGGACCGTTCGACCAGGAAGCGGGGCGCGCGGCGGTGAAGCTGGTGGAGGATCGCGTCCGCCAGGGCCTGCCGCCGAACTCGGTGGTGTCGGTCACCGGCCTGCCGCGCTCGCCGTTGATCGAGGCGATGGAGGCGCGCGGGGTGCTGCGACGCTTGCCGATGTTCTCCGAGATCACCGAGACCGGCGTGCGCTGGGCGGATGGCACGACACAGCGCGCCGATGTGATCCTCTGGTGTACCGGTTTCCGCTCGTCGCTCGACCATCTGGCGCCGCTGCTGCTGCGCGAGCCTTCGGGCGGTATCGTGATGGGCGGGCGGCTTGCGACAGAGGTGGTGAAGGAGCCGCGCGTCCATCTGGTCGGTTATGGTCCCTCGGCCTCGACCATCGGCGCCAATCGGGCAGGGGCGGCGGCGGCGAGCGAGTTGCTGGCGACGCTGGGGGTAGACCAGTCCGCACCGGACGTTCAATGACCCGCGTGCCCAGATGAAAAAGGGCGCGCCGAAGCGCGCCCAGTGGATCCGCCGACTTCTGGTTCGGTTACTTGGCGCAGATGCCTGCGTCTTCGAGGGTGCACAGGTCGAGGCCGGTGAACTTCGGATCCTCGACGGTTTCGCCCTTGATCAGGCTGATCAGGATATCGGGCGCCTCGTTGCCCATCTGGTACGGCCGCTGGCCGATCTGGAAGTGGCTGCGGCCTTCGCGGAAGGCCTGGGCCTGCGGCGGCAGGGTGTCGCCGGCGATGATCACCAGATCCTTGGACTTCAGCCTGTCCATCACCTGGTCGGTGTTCTGGGCATAGGCCTGCGGGCCGAACTGGGCCCAGCCGCCCACCAGGATGAAGGCGTCGAGGTCGGGCTGCGCGGTGAAGATATCGGCCATCTGCTGGTTGGCAGTGGGGATATCGTCATTGGTGTAGGTCGGGCAGCCATCGGCTTCGGTCCAGCCGTTGGTGTTGTTGAGCTTTTCGGTGCCCTTGGCGCCGGCAATGGTGTCGCGGAAGCCCGCGGCGCGCTCGTTGATGTTGGCGGCGGCGACGTTACCGAGCTGCATGCAGACGGTGCCGCCTTCCGGCTTGAGCTTCAGCAGCTCCTTGGCCATGCCGACACCCATGTCGTAGTTGTTGGTGCCGAAATAGGTCTTGCGCAGCGCCTTGTCCTCGGGGAGCAGGTCTGCGTCCACGGTGATGATCGGCATGGTCGGCGCGGCGGCCTTCAGCATGTTGGCCATGGCCGGAGCGTTGGACGGCGAAATGGCGATGCCGGCGACGCCCTTGCTGATCAGATCCTGCACGATCTGTACTTCGCCGGCTTCGTCCGAGCTCAGCGCCGGGCCGGTGTAGAGGCAGGTATACTCGCTGTCGGCATGCGCGGTATTCCAGTCGGCGCAGCCCTGGCCCATCACCGTGAAGAACGGGTTGTCGAGCCCTTTGACGACGACGGCGAGGATTTTCTTGTCCTGCGCCACGGCACTGCCTGCGAGCGCGACGGCAAGGGCCGCGCCGGCAAGCACAAACGTAGTCTTACGCATAGTTATTCCTCCCTCGGGTTCAGTCCCGACCTGCTTTCCCGCAGGCCCTCCGTCGAGCGCGACTAACGTACCTCAACCGCGGGGGTCCCTGGCCGCCCGCTGCTACGTCTGCCGTCTCGATGAGCTCCTCATTGGCTTGGCGTGCGCCTTGTCTGAGCCGTCAGCTGGCGGCAGCGCTTCGCCTGTCGGGCCGGATACTGAGACGGCTCGTAGCAATAGTCAATCGGGCTGATGCACGTGCACATTCAAGCGCTCCAAGTTATCAGATATGTTGCTGAAGACGTTGGAAAGGTTGAGCAAACAGCAACGTTGCCGGCGTTTTTGTGGAGTTCGCGACGGATGCTCGAAGTCGATTGACGCTAGGCGCGTCATCCCGCATAGATTTGCCACGACATCTAGCGGAGGGCGGAGCCTTCCAGCCTTGGGAGGGGCAACGATGGCGGTTCTCGAGCTGGCGAACATCGCCAAGCACTATGGTGCTATCACCGCGCTGACCGATATTTCACTGACGCTGAATGCGGGCGAAGTGGTCGGGCTGGTGGGCGACAACGGCGCCGGCAAGACGACGCTGGTCAAGATCATCGCCGGCAACTTCCACCCGTCGGAAGGCAGCATCAGCCTCGACGGGCAGGTAGTGCAACTGCACGGGCCGAAAGACGCCCGTTCCAAGGGGATCGAGATCGTCTATCAGGACCTGGCGCTGGCCGATAACCTGACGGCAGCCGCCAACATCTTCCTCGGCCGCGAGCTCACCACCATCGCCCGCACGCCTGAAGAAGCCGAGCTGCCGTTCAGCAAGCGGCGACGCGGCTGGCGGCTGTTCATGCCGGAAATCCTCGACTACGGCGCGATGTACAAGAAGGCGGGCGAGCTGTTCGCCGAGCTGAAATCGGAAACGCGGCCGCGCGACCTGGTGCGACGGATGTCGGGCGGGCAGCGCCAGGCCGTCGCCATCGCCCGGACCCGGCTCTCCAACCCCAAGATCGTGCTGATGGACGAGCCGACCGCGGCGATCAGCGTGCGGCAGGTGGCCGAGGTGCTGAACCTGATCCGCCGGCTCAAGGAGCAGGGCATCGCGGTGGTGCTGATCAGCCACCGTATCCCCGACGTGTTTGCCGTGTGCGATCGGCTGGTGGTGCTGAGGCGGGGCCGCAAGGTCGCCGACAAACGCGTCGCCGACTCGTCGCCCGAGGAAGTGACCGGATTGATCACCGGCGCGCTGCAGAGCGCCTGAGGAGTTTTGGCGAAATGACCACCGACACCTCGCTCAAGGACGCCATCGACCAGCAGACGCATCGCGGCTTCCTGCCATGGCTGATCAGCCGGCAGATCTTCTGGATCCTGTTGGCGGTGGTGATCGCCATCATCGCCATGATGCTGCTCACCAAGACCTTTGCAACGCCGCAGAACCTGTTCAACGTCACCCGCAACTTCGCCTTCGTCGGCATTGTCGGGCTGGGGATGACGGCGGTGATCATTACCGGCGGCATCGACCTGTCGGTCGGCGCCACGGTGTTGATTTCGGCCATGGTGACCACCCTGATCATGCATGCCGGGTTGCCGATCACCCTGGCGTTGCCGGCAGCGATCGCCGCCTCGCTGTTGGTCGGGCTGATCAACGGCGTGCTGATCGCGGTGGCCGGCATGCCGGCCTTCGTCGTCACCCTGGGCATGATGTCGATCGCCCGCTCGATCGGCATGGTGATGAGCAACAATGCGCTGATCTACGAGTTCGGCCCGGATCAGCCGATCCTGTTCGCCATCGGCGGCGGCTCGGTGACTTTGGGCGGACTGCCCATTCCCAACCCGCTGATCGTCATGGTGATCCTCGCGCTGATCACCGGGTTTGCGCTGCGCTGGACCCGCTGGGGCCGCCACCTCTACGCCATTGGCGGCAACGAGAAGGCGGCGGTGCTGACCGGTGTGCCGGTGAAGGCGGTGAAGGTCTCGGTCTACATGTTCGTCGCGTTCTGCGCCGGGATCACCGGGTTCCTCGAGACCGGCTGGCTCGGCTCGGTGACCACCGGGCTCGGCACCGGGCTCGAGCTCACGGTGATCGCCGCGGCAGTGATCGGCGGCGCCAACCTGGCCGGCGGTTCAGGCACGGCGCTTGGTGCGGTGGTCGGCGCGGCGCTGATCGAAATCATCCGCAACTCGCTGACGCTGCTCGGCATCAGCACGTTCTGGCAGGGCACCTTCGTCGGGGCGTTCATCGTGCTCGCGGTGGCCTTCGACCGGCTGCGCAACAAGGAAATCGGGGAGTAGCTCCCGATCACGAATTCCCGCCGCCGGACGCAGCGGCGGGATGGCACCGTTCTCTCTTGGTGCCGGGTTGAGATACGTACCTCAGCTTCGACGGAAGCAGACGAGCCGGTACAGGCCGGGAGGACGGGGTACGAGACGAAACCAACAGCGCCGCCGCTGGCGGCCAGGGAGGAATGATGAAGAGCCTAGTCAGTATCGCGGTTCTCGTGACCGCCGGTGTGATGCTCGTCGGCGGCGCCGTCGCGCAGGAGAAGAAACAACTCGCCTTCGTCGTCAACGCCTCGTCCGACTTCTGGAAGCTGGCGGAAGCCGGGGTGAAGAAGGCACAGGCCGAGCTGCCCAACTATGAACTGCAATTCCGCTATCCGGCGCAGGGTACCGCGGCGCTGCAGAATGCGCTGATGGACGACCTCGTCGCCGCCGGCACCGATGCGATCATGATCTCGTCGGCTGATCCGAAGAACTCGATCGATGCGTTCAACCGCATTGCCGCGCAGGTGCCGCTGTTCACCACCGATTCCGACGCTCCGGCCTCGAACCGGCTCGCCTATCTGGGCTCGTCCAACACGCTGGCCGGCGTGCAGGCAGGCGAAGAGATGGTCAAGGCGCTGCCCAATGGCGGCAAGTGCATGGGCTTTGTCGGCTTCCTCGGTGCCGATAACGCGGTCGAGCGCATCGCCGGCTTCCGCCAGGCCATCGAAGGCAAGGGCATCGAGCTGGTCGACGTGCGCGGCGACGACGTGGACTTCACCAAGGCCCGCACCAACGTCGACGACGTGCTGGTGGCCAACCCCGAGATCAACTGCATGGTCGGGTTCTATTCGTACAACCCGCCCAAGATCTACGAGGCGCTGCAGGCGGCGGGCAAACTCGGCGCCATCACCGTGGTGGCGTTCGACGAAGACCCGGTGACGCTGGGTGCGGTGAAGGAAGGCTCGTTCGCCGCCACCATCGTGCAGCAGCCGTTCGAATGGGGCTACCAGGGCATGAAGCTGATGGCCGCCTATCTCGAAGGCGACAAGTCGGGCATCCCCGAGGACAAGCTGATCATCGTGCCGACGGCGGTGATCAACAAGGACAATGTCGACGCCTTCTCGGCCGACCTCAAGGCCAAGATCAGCGGCAACTGACAAGCGAGGCGGGCGCGGGCGACAGGGGCTGTCGTCCGCGCTCCGCAGTGCTAGCGTTCGAGCGGGAACGCACGGGGAGGTGGAATGCTCGATAGCCGCGATCAAGAAGCGCCCACGCGGCCCTTCCTGAAGCTGACAGCCGTTCGCAAGACCTACCCGGGCGTGGTGGCGCTCGCCGGCTTCGACATGCTGGTCAGGGCGGGTGAGGTTATCGGCCTCGTCGGCGAGAATGGCGCCGGCAAATCGACGCTGATGAAGATTCTCGGCGGGGTGACGGCGCCCGACAGCGGCAGTATCGAGATCGGCGGCTCGCCCTATGCTGGCCTCAGCGTCGGTGGCTCGATGAAGGCGGGCATCGCCTTCGTGCACCAGGAACTCAACCTGTTCGACAATCTCGATGTCGCCGCCAACGTCTATGTCGGACGCGAGCCGCGCCGCGGCGGCGTGTTCGTCGACGAACGGCGGATGCGGGCCGATGTGCTGCCTTACCTGAAGCGGCTGGGGGCGAACTTCTCGCCCAACACGCCGGTGGCAAAACTGTCGCTGGCGCAGCAGCAGATGGTGGAGATCGCCAAGGCGTTGTCGGTCAACGCACGCCTCGTCATCCTCGATGAGCCGACCTCGTCGCTGCCGCTGGCCGAGACCGACAGGCTGCTCGAGGTGATCGCCGGCCTCAAGGCCGAGGGCATCGCGGTGATCTTCATCTCGCACCGGCTGCACGAGATCGAGCGGGCGTGCGACCGCGTGCTGGTACTGCGCGACGGAGTGCTGGTGGGCGAACTCGCGAAGGCCGAGATCGAGCATGAGCGCATGGTCAAGCTGATGATCGGCCGTGACCTCAAAGTTGCCCATGCGGCAGCAAAAATTGGGAGGGGCGAGGTGGTGCTTGCCGCCAGCGGCATCCGCACGGCGGCCTACCCGACGCATCCGATCAGCATCGATCTCCACGGCGGCGAGATCCTCGGGCTGGCGGGCCTTGTCGGCGCGGGGCGGACCGAGCTGGCGCGGGCGCTGTTCGGCGTCGACCAGCGTTATGGCGGCGCCGTCACGCTCGACGGCCGACCCGTCGTCGTGCGCAGCGCCACGGACGCGGTGGCGCGCGGCATCTTCCTCGTGCCGGAAGACCGCAAGGGCGAAGGCATCCTGCTCGACCTGCCGATCTCGGAAAATATCAGCCTGCCCAACCTCAGGGCCTATGCGTCCCGCAGCCTGGTGTCACCGGCGCTGGAGCGGGCGCAGGCGGAGCGCAGCCGGGCCGAACTCGGCATCAAGGCGCCAACCGTCACCACGCGCACCGGCAGCCTCTCTGGCGGCAACCAGCAGAAGGTGGTGCTGGCCAAGTGGCTGGCGATGCAACCCAGGGTGCTGATCTTCGACGAGCCGACACGCGGCATCGATGTCGGGGCCAAGGCGGAAATCTACCGGCTGATGCGCGGGCTCGCCGACGCCGGCGTGGCGGTGCTGATGATCTCGTCGGACATGGAAGAGGTGATCGGCGTGTCGGACCGCATTGCGGTGATGCACGAGGGCCGGATTTCCGGGCTGCTCGGGCGCGCTGAGTTCAGTGAAGAGAACGTGCTGCGGCTGGCGGTGGGCAAGCCGCTCAGGCAGGCGGGGTGAGGGGACGCCAATGAACAAGAAGGACCTGGGGCTCCTGGCCCTCATCGTCGTCGTCGGGTTCGTGGTGTACCTGCGCAACCCCGCCTTCCTCGGCCCGCAGAATCTCGCCAATACCGCCAACCTGATCGGCCTGTTCGGGCTGTTCGCCATCGGCCAGGGTTTCGTCATCATCACCGGCGGCATCGAGCTCAGCGCCGGCTCGATGATCGCGCTGCTCGGCGTGCTGTTCGTCGATCTGGTCGGCGCCAAGGGCGTGCCGTGGCCGATTGCCTTTGCCATCGTCATGGTGCTGGGGTTGGCGCTGGGCCTGGCGCATGGCCTGTTGATCACCAAGCTGAAGATGCAGCCCTTCGTGGTGACGCTTTGCGGCCTGCTGATCTATCGCGGCGTGGCGCGCGGCTACACCGCCGACGCCACCGCCGGCTTTCCGTTCGGCAGCGAGTACCCGGGCCTCGATTTCTTCGTCGCCCGCATCGGCGGCATCCCGGTGTCGGTCTATGTGCTGGCGGTGGTGGCGGTGATCGCCTGGTTCACGCTGCATCGCTCGGTGTTTGGCCGCTACCTGTTCGCCATCGGCAAGAACGAGGAGGCGGCGCGCTTCTCCGGCATCCGCACCGATGTGGTGGTCACTTCCGCCTATGTGATCTGCGCCGGGCTGACGGCGCTGGCGGCGATCTTTTTCGCCATGTACACCCGCTCGGTGCAGCCGTCGTCGCAGGGCAACTTCTACGAGCTCTATGCCATCGCCGCGGCGGTGCTGGGCGGCTTCTCGCTGCGCGGCGGCGAGGGCTCGATCGTTGGGGTGATCCTCGGTACGATCCTGTTGCAGGAACTGCAGAACCTCGTGAACCTCCTCGGCATCCCCTCCTCGCTCAACTTCGCGGTGATGGGCGGGGTGATCCTTGTCGGCGTCTTGGTCGACCAGCAATGGGGACTGTTTCGGGCCCGGCGGCGCATCGCCGAGGCAGCGCGCAGCAGCGAGGAATTTTCGCCGAAGCCGGGGGAGTGATTGGTCTCAGTTCTGGGTGTTCTGCCCCTCACCCTGACCCTCTCCCCAGAGGGGAGAGGGGGACGCACTTTGCGCTGGCGGTGCCACAACGCCCCCTCTCCCCTCCGGGGAGAGGGTCGGGGTGAGGGGAAGTTCAGATCGAACCTGAAGTTGCGCCCTCAACCCGCGCCATCAACCCCTCCTGCCGGATATCGACATACTGCCCGGCGAGATCGTCGGCGCCGCCGCTGGCGAGCCAGGCGATGACGCGGGCGGGGCGTTCGGGCGGTTGCAGGTTTTCGCGCGGCACGTCGGAGATCTGGTTGATCTTGGCCGCACGGATCGAGGCCTGCATGTCGGTATCGACGAGACCGGGAGCGAAAGCGAAGCCGCGGAGGCCGATTGCCGTGCCTTCGAGTTCGATCGAGCGGGTCAGCATCAGCAATGCCGCCTTGCCGGCGCAATAGGCCGACCAGCCCGACATGGCGTGGTTGGCGGCGCCGCTCACCACGTTGACGACGCGACCGCCCTCGAGCGCCGGCCAGAGCGCGGCAACCAGCGCGGTGGGACCGCTGACATTGACGGTCAGCGAGCGGTCGAAGGCCAGCGGGTCGAGCGCGCTGAGCCGCGCCATCGGCTCGATGGTCGCCGCATTGTTGACGAGGATGTCGATACGGCCATGGAGCGCCAGTGCCGCCGAGGCGCGCTCCGGGATGGCAGCGAGATCGCCGACATCGAGCACCAGCTCACTGGCCTTGCCACCTTTGGCGACAACCGCTGCAATCACTTCGGCGCAGTCGCCGGGTTTGCGGCCCGACGCGATGACGGTGGCGCCAAGCTCGGCCAGCGCCAGCACGGTGGCGGCGCCGAGGCCGGCCCGGGCGCCGGTGACCAGCGCGACTTTTCCGTTCAATGCACCGCTCATTTCGCCGGCCCCCGCTGGGCAGCGTCACGCACCGCATCGGCGGTGGGGGTCGAGGCATAGGCCTGGAAGCCGCCGGTGATGTTGATGAGTTCGCCGGTGACGAAGCTGGTATCGGGGCCCATCAGCCAGCTGACGCCGCCGGCCACATCCTCGGGGGTGCACCAGCGGTGCAGCGGGATGGTGGCGACCACGTCAGCTTCGAAATCGTCCCAGCTCTTGCCGAGCTTTTCGGCCTTGGCGCGGAACGCCTTCTCCATACCGGTACCGGGGCCGACATGGCCGGGGGCGATGGCATTGACCCGCACGCCGCTCGACGCCATTTCGATGGCGAGGCACTGGGTCAGGCCCCAGATGGCGTTCTTGGAGCTCAGATAGGCCGACGAGAACGGGTTGCCGAAGCCGAGCTTGGTGATGATGTTGACGATCTGGCCACTCCGCTGCACCGCCATGATCCGCGCCGCCTCGCGTGACATCAGGAAGGTGCCGCGGGTGTTCACCGAAAAGATCCGATCCCAGTCCTCGACGGCGGTTTCCACCACCAGCGCCTGCATGTGGATGCCGGCATTGTTGACCACGCCGAACAGCCCGCCATGGCGGGCGGCGACGGCCTTGACGCCGGCGACCACCGAGGCTTCATCGCCGATGTCGATGATCTCGATGTCGCAACCGATGCTTCGGGCGGCCGCCTCGGCCACCTCGCGGTCGCGATCGGCGATCACCACGCGATGATGATCGGCAACCAGGCGCTTGGCGATGGCGCGGCCGATGCCGCCACCCCCACCGGTGACGATGATGGCTCCAGAACTCACGGGGTTCTCCAGGCGCGGAACAGGTCGCGCAGTTTCACGGTCTCGCTCAGCACGTCATCGTGCAGCGTATCGAAATAGCCCTGGTGCACGACTTCGGCAGCTAGCCATCCGTCGTAGCCGGCATCGCGCAGGGTGGCGAACAGGGCGGGGAAGTTGAGCGTTCCGTGGTCGAGTTTGGTCTGCAGGGCGCCGGGGCGGGCCTGGCGGAGATGCACGTGGCCGGCCCAGCGGGCCAGCGCGTCGATCTCGTCCTGCCGATAGCCGGCGACGGCGAAATGCGCGTAGTCGAGCGCCAGCTTCACTCCCGGGGCCCGCTCGCAGAGTTCGGCGGCGAGGGCAGGGCTCTCGAGATAGGAGTGGATATGCGGCTCGACGCAGACCGTGACGCCGGTCGTCCCCGCAAGATCGAGCAGCGGCTTCAGCGACTCGACGGTTTCGCCGAGCGCCTGCGATCGGCTTTGTGCGCCGTTGATGACGCCGGGGAGGATGAACACGGTGGGCGCACCGATGGCGGCGCAGAACTTCAGCACGGCGGTGAAGTCGGCGGCGTTGGCGGCGCGGCTCGCCGGGTCGGCGAGGTTGCGGTCGGCGACGCCATTGCCGAACAGATGGTAGAGGTTGGAGACCGGCAGCGGCAGGCGCCGGCGCACCTCATCGGCATAAGTTTCGGGCGTTGTCAGCAGCCGGGTGCGATCGAGGGCCGAGCGGTAGAAATAGCCGATATCCAGCCCCTCGATACCGAGCAGCTTTGCCAGCCCGCCGACCTCGTCGAGGCTCAGTTCCGGGAAGGACCAGCTGGTGACGCTGAGCTTCACAGCACATCCTCCATGCGGCCCGACCTGGCTGAGCGATACATGGCGTCGAGCAGCACGCTCGAGCGCATGCCGACCACGCCATCGGACGGGTTCGGCACGTCCTGGCCGCGCGCCAGATCGACGAGAAGAGTGATCGGCGCCACCTGTTCGTAATCGCCCGCATTGGGACCGAGATCGGCGATATGGGTCTTGCCGTCGTGCCGGATCACTTCGACGCGGGCCCGTTCGATATCGAACAGCATCATCCCCTCGGTGCCGAAGATGCGGATGTCGATCTGGTAGCCGCGCGATTTCGGCACGGTGGCCGAGCCGGAGAGCGCCATGGTGGCGCCATTGGCGAATTCGACCACAGCGGCATCGTAGAAATCGACGCCGGCGGGGGAGAGGCCGGTTCTGGCGAACACCTTGGTCGGGTCGAGATCGACGATGCGGAACAGCGCGCCGAGCCCATGGGTCAGCTGGCCCCAGCCATAGCCGCCGGATTTCTTCGGGTCGGCCCAGGTGGAGACCGGCGGGCGGAACAGATGGTCCTTGGTCTCGACCATCGGCTCGCCGCCGAACAGGTCGGCCAAAGCCGAAGCCATCTGCGCCACCACATGGCGAACTTCGCCGACCCAGCCATCCTTCACCAGCCGATGGGCGGTCTCGACGATCGGCCGGAAGTTCCAGCCATAGGGCAGGATGATCTGGGTGCTGTTCGCATTAGCGGTGGCGAGGAGGGCGCGGGCATCGGCGGCGCTGGTTGCCATCGGCTTTTCGATCAGCGTCGGCAGGCCGCGCGACAAGGCCAGCTGGGCGTGCTCGGCGTGGAGGATGTGCGGCGAAGCGACGACCACGCCATGCAGGGCTTCCCTGGCCAGCATCTCGGCTGCATCGAAATACGGCTTCACGCCGGGGAAGCTCGCGACCACCTTCTCCATGCCGTCGGCATCGGGGCGGTTCACCGTCACCAGGCCGACATTGGGGTTGGCGCGTAAAGCGGGAATGTGGCTGAGGGTCGCCCACCAGCCGGCGCCGATGACGCCGATATTGACCTTATCGCTCAAACTGTCCTCCCGGGGCCCGGTGCTTTATTCGCTCTTGGCCAGATAGTCGTGGATGATCTCGCCGGTGACGAGGGTGAAGTCGGCGCGCCAGTAGAAGGCCTCGAGCGGCTCGACCACCGGCAGGCGGAACACCGGAGCCTGGGCGTTGGGCCGCAGCTCCACCGTCGCCGGGCCACGCCAGCACTCGTGCACTTTCACGTCGGTGAGCTTGCGCGAGGTGATCTGGCGGATCGCCGGGGTGCCGTCGATGTGGTTGACGGCCTTCAGGTTGAGATTGGTGCCGTAGTCGAAATGCGCCCGCATCAGCGCGGGGTCGACCGGTTGCTGCTTATAGGGCGTGGTGACGGTGATGACGTCGATGCCGTTGCGCTCGACGCCGCCGACCATCAGGTCGCCGCGGAATTCGAGGAACGGGTTGGCGAACTTCTTGGGCTGGCCATGCACCTCGCGGCCATGCGCCACGCCGCCGTCGGAGGCGAGGAACAGGTAGGGCGAGTAGGCGCCAGAGCGGCCGTTGGGGAGCCGGGCGCCGAACATCACGTTGGCTTCGTGATAGGGGCCGATCCAGCTGGTGTCGTTCATCTTGTAGATATGGACGCAGACCACGTCGCCGGTGGCTTCGACCGGCGGCGGGGCGAGGAACTGCATCGCCTTGGGGTCGGTGCGCCAGAACACCGTCAGCACTTCGGCATTGCGGAAGGTGAAGGGGAAGGGCGGGATGAACGGCGCATCCCACGGGGTGGAAAAGCCCCCGGCGAGGATGTCGGCCTCGGTGACCTTGTCGAGGCCCCAGCGTCTTTCAGTCATTCGTTTCTCGCCTTCATCGCCGCGTCGGTGGTTTGCAGCACGTGGTCCATGTGGGTGATCATCGCTTCACGCGCGGCCGCAGCATCGCGCCGCCGGATCGCTTCGACAATGCGGCGATGGTCGGCAATCGAGGTCGAAATGACGTTGGGCGTTTCCGACGCGATCTTCCTGAATTCCTGGCCGAGTACGTTGAGGCTTTGCGCGGCGCGCGACAGGAACTCGTTGCCGGAGAGGTCGCCGAGCCGGCGGTGGAAGGAGGAGTCGACGTCCCGATATTGCTCGGGGTTGGCCTTGGCTTCTTCCTGCGAGGCGATCAGCGCGTCGAGCTGATCGAAGGCCGCTGCCTCGCCGCGCGTGGCGGCGAGCGCGGCGATCTCGCCTTCGATCAGCCGGCGCGCCTCGTAGAGCTTTTCGACTTCGGCGGCGCGCAGCGTCAGGAAGAAGGTCAGTGGTGCGAGGAGGTCGGAGGCTTCGAGCTGCGAGACGAACACCCCGCCGCCATGGCGGACCTCGATGACTCCCAGCACGGCAAGGGCGCGCAAAGCTTCGCGCAGGGTCGGGCGGGAGACGTCGAAGGTTTCGGCGAGCTTGCGTTCGGGCGGCAGCTGGTCGCCGGGTTTCAGGTTGCCGGTAGTGACGAGGCCAAGAATGCGGGCCACCAGCATCTCGGTGAGGCCGGAACGGCGCAACGGCGCTTCGCCGCTGAGATCACTGATCGGCACTCTTTTCACTCCCGTAAATGGCCAAGTGGTCTGACCACTTCTTGACCTAGCAGTGGCCTCGGTGCTAGTCAACGCCAAGCAAAGCCGAGCCCGGGGCAACGGGCTGCTAAGGGGAGGTAAGCCGCCATGCGCGTCGGTCAGATCACCAGCCACGTGATCCGCTATGCCGACACCAATGACCACGGGAACCTCCGCCAGACGGTGCTGGTCAGGGTCGAGACGGTGGATGGCGCGGTCGGCTGGGGCGAGGGCATCGCCATGTGGCCGGAAGCCTGCTGGGCGACCAAGACCTTGATCGATACCGGCTTCGGGCCACTGCTCAAGGATGCCGGCGAGATCAGCATTGCCGAGGCCTGGGAGAAGATGCGGGCGCATGCCTGGTGGTATGGCGAGGGCGGCATTGCCTGTTTCGCCTACTCGGCGCTCGACATGGCGCTGTGGGATATCGAGGGCAAGCTCCAGGGCAAGCCGCTCTACGAGCTGCTCGGCGGCAAGGTGCAGGACTCCCTCCCGGCCTATTCCTCCAGCCACGTCAACAAGGCGACACGGGCCCTCTGCGTCGAGGAGATCGTCGGCTACCAGGCGGAAGGCTATCGCGGCGCCAAGCTCGGCTTCGGCAAGCGCGGGCTCTCCAATATTGGGCAGGATCCGGACAACGACGTCGCCTTCGTGCGCGAGTTGCGGGAAGCGCTGGGGCCGGATTTCGAGATCATCGTCGATGTCGGCAATGGGGTGAAATGGGACCGCGACACCGGTATCGCGACGACCCGGCGCATGGCCGAATACGAGATCGGCTGGATCGAGGAGCCGTTCTATCCGACGCGGATCGACGACTACCGGGCGCTGAAGCAGGCGCTGCCTAACATGCCGATCGGTACCGGCGAACGCGAGTTCACGGTGACCGGCTACCAGCGGCTGATCGAGACCGGCACCGTCGACGTGCTGGGAGTCGATCCGTCGCGCGCCGAGGGGGTCACCGGGTTTTCGAAGATCGACAAGCTCTGCGGCGTGGCTGGGATCACCATCAATGCCCATGCCTGGAGCACGGCGATCCTCAGCGCGGCGAGCCTCCATCTGTCGCTCTGCTCGCCCAATGCACGGCTGTTCGAGTTCAAGCCGATCCCGGTGGTGGTGCAGACCGACCTCGTCGATGAACCGATCCGCCAACGGGCTGGGCAGGCGTTTGCACCGACGCGTCCGGGGCTGGGCATCGAGGTGGATGAGGCGGTGGTGAAGGCGTTGAGCCTTGGGTAGCCACCGGGCTCACAGTGGTCCTCCCACGCGGGGCGGGGGAGGGGGACCAGCGAAGCTGGTGGAGGGGGGAGTCCAAGCCGGCGACTCTTGCCGCCCCCT
>JAESFZ010000234.1_pt1 | contig 52601 bp, 52 predicted proteins | sample 9269561 | NCBI WGS metagenome assembly JAESFZ01 (sample SAMN14515552, study PRJNA621657) | algae metagenome | isolation source: Tildeniella nuda ZEHNDER 1965/U140 and co-occurring heterotrophs from wet... | place: Switzerland: Stansstaad, Zurih | collected 1965-01-01
AGTTGTTTTCGGGCAGGTTGGGGGCGGGGCTGTCGGCCCAGGTGAAGTTGAGTTGGGCGTCGGTGCGGGTCAGGGCGGGTGCCCCGGCCAGGGTGGGGTTGGCGAAGTACGTCCCCCGCAAACCCGTGCCACTCCCGGCTACCGGGCCACCATTGCTCGGGGGTTGCTGTTCGCAGGACACGGTTACGTTCGTCTGGGCATTGGCCACGGTGCAGCCGTTCTGGGTGACGACCACCGAGTACGTGCCGCTGTTGACGGCACTCAAGTTGGAAACCGCCGGGCTGGCTTGGCTGGACGTAAAGCCGTTGGGGCCGCTCCAGGCGTATGAGTAGGAGCCGCTACCGCCATTGAGGCTGACTGAGAGTGTCAATGTACCCCCGCAACTCACGCCGGAAGCATTAACCTGTGCGCTCACGCCCGAGGTGCTGGCATCCTGGGCGAACGTCACGGCGGGCACGAGGTATGTGTTGCCCGAAGCGTCTTTAACCTTGGCCGAGTACGTACCCGCTGACGTTGCCGAAATAGACTGGCTGGTGGCCCCGGTGGACCACTGGTACGACACGTACCCTCCGGGCAGGCTCAACGTCCGCCCCGCCGAAGGACATCCTACGCTAATCGTAGGCAAGTTGGCGGGAGCCTGGGGCTGGGAACTCAGGAAAAAACCGTTGTCGAGGGCATTGGCCCAGGCTTCGGCGTGCATCCGGTGGCCTTTTTCGGTGGGTGTGTTCATGAAATGAACGCATTCCGAAGGACGCGGAACCTGAATGCCGTCGGTAGTGGGACCTCGGAAAACATTGGAAACGGAATTGATGACGTTTTCCTGACCCTGTAGCACCAACTGGCTGATGCGATTGACCATCTGGCCGTTCTCGAAGCACGCCCGGAACAGCCCCACTTTTGCCACCATCCAGGAAACGTTTTTGCCGGAATGTTGCCGGGTCTTTTCAATCACGTATGCCAGGTGGTCGCGGTAGCGGTCAGCAGGCATGCGCGGCTCTGGGTCCGAATGGAAAAACTCATGGCCCTGGTTCAGCAGCCCGTCTGACTCGCCCTGGTGCCAGAGCACCGCCCGTACGCCGAGCATCGAGACGTAATGATTGAGCGCCAGGCGCAGGTTGATGTACGGGGCACCCAGCGGCAGCAGGTTGGGGGCTTTGTACATGTCGGTGGTGGGCAGGCCATCGGCGCTTTCTTTCCAATTGGTGACGTTGGAGCCTTCGAGCGCAGCGTTCAAAAACAACACCGGCACGTTGAGCCGTGCCGTGAGCATATCGCCCAATGGTGCCCAGCACCAGGCTGTGCGGCCAAACGGTGCCGGGCGGGATTGCGCCGTCAGTTTCGCGAATACCGGTGTCGGGACATCGGTGCCGAAGGTTTCGTTGTAGAAATTATTGATGCACGTGACGCGGTCATCGTTGGCATCTTCCACCAAGTCTCCGCCGTTGAAGCCACCCTGAGCATTCGACTGCCCGGCAATGAGAAAAACCTCACCCACGCCCACCCGGTCGAGCGTCGCCACATTACCCACCTGGTTGCCGTTGAGCAAGCCGCGGACTTCGAGTTGGTACCAGCCGCCGGTAACCGTCATTTTTCCTACGAATGCTCCGCCCTGAGGGGCGGTCTGAATGGTGACCCAGTCAGTACCCGAGCCGCCCTGGCGTACCACAAAACGGGCCTGAATCTGGTCGACGGGCTGCGAATACGACCCGGCGATGGTGAGCGTGGCCTGGTTGCTTTGATTCCGTTGAAAAACGGCCCGGCTAACGGGATGAGAAATCGTAATCTGGGCGGATAGCCCAAGGGGGAGCAGGCATAGCAATGCCGCGGAAAGCCACAAAAAGCGTGGCTTTCGAAAGGAAAGCATCATGAAGCAGCAGAATGAGTGGTTAGGGTTGTTGACTTGAATGCAAGCATTCAAAGCATCTTCAAAAGTAGCTGTTTCTCAGCAGGAAGCCAATTTTTATTTGGCGAAACAGCCTTAATCGCTCAAAAAAGGCGATTTCATTTTCAAAAAGCGAAGGATGATTCGGATTCAGCCCAGCCGGATGATGTTGGATTCGGCGATGAGCGGCTGATTTTGGTAACGCAGAAAGAGTTGGGCCAACACCACGACGTCCTCCTGGCAATACTGCCGGATGCGATCGAGGCCGTTTTCACGGTGAAAAACGCCGTTGACTTTATCGCCGCTCAGATCGCTTTTGCTGGAAGGAATGTCGAATAGGGTAGCGAGCAAGTCGAGAGAGGTGAAGTTTTTCTTATCGCCGAATTTCCAAAGTTCGAGGGTGTCGAGGTGAGGAATTTTCCAAGGAGGTTGCCCGGCGAGTTGCAGGGTTTTGGGCAACCGGATGCCATTGACGAGCATCCGGCGGCAGAGGTAAGGGTAATCAAACTCAAACCCATTGTGGGCGCAGAGCGTGAGGCGGTCGGGACGGTATTTGGTTTCGAGCAGTTCGACAAACTCCTGGAGCAGGGTCGCTTCATGCACATGGGCTAGAGTCCGGACTTTCAGCCCCAATTCTCCCTCGTCGGTCGGGTACACGAAGCCCAGACCGATCACGATCACCCGGCCAAACTCGGCGTAAATTCCCGCCCGGCCTTCGTACAGGTCCGCGTCGGTTTGGCTAGACTCCGTGCGTAGGTGCCGGGCTTTACGCTGCCACTGCTGGCGCAATCGTTCGGGCACCTCGTCGAGGGTTGGGTAGCCCGCCACCGTTTCGATGTCGATGAAGAGCAGGTTTTTGATCAATTGGTGAAAATCGGTAACCATGATTTCCAAAACGGGTTCGGCAAGTAACTCATCGCCAGCGAGCAAGCCAAACCGCTTGATCAATTTTTGGCGGAACGCACACCTTTTTTGCAGTGAAAAAAGAAAAGCCCTCCGAAGGCGCTAAACGGTGCCTTCGGAGGGCTTTTCAGTTCAGACCGGAAACGAGAATCTACTCGTGCAAGACCCCTTCCAACCCCAGGTTCTGAATCGGAATAAGATTCCCCTCGGTAATGCTGTCGGGCACGAAAATGAATTTTTTGTCGTACACCTGCTCGCCGATGAAGTAGCTGACCCAGTATTCGTTGGTCAGGTGAAATACCTGCGGGTCAATGGGCTCGATGAGGTGATGGCTACTGCCGGGCACCTCGGCGAAAAAATGCCGCAGCGTCGAGGTTCTCTGCTTCACGTCGTCTTTTTCGCCGTACCCTTTCGAGGTCACAAACACGTTGGTGATCGTCTGGCGATTGCGGTTAATGAGAAATACCCGCCACTCGGGCTGATTCGCTTCGTTGACTTGCCGGGCGATGGCCACTTTGACCCCCTCGACCGGCGGAAATTGAATGTCTTTCTTCATCAGTAGTACGAATTAAGCGGCCGCCGCTGCGGTCGTGAGCGGGGCGGGCGGCTTCAACCCATTCAACGTCAAACAACGCCCCGAGGTGGTGGCGCAGTTGCGCCGAAACTTCCCCAAAAACCGGTGCCGTGCCCAGTTCGCGCGCCAGGGAGGTCACGGCTTTGTCGGCGATGCCACAAGGCACGATGTGCCCGAAGTAGCCGAGGTCGGTGCTGATGTTGAAGGCAAAGCCGTGCATGGTCACCCAGCGGCTGGCCCGCACGCCCAGTGCGCAGATTTTTCGCGGGTTCGCCCCCCCATCGTGGTCGAGCCACACGCCCGTCAGGCCCGGAATGCGCCCGGCGTCGAGGCCGTAGTCGGCGCAGGTGCGGATGACGGCCTCTTCGAGCGTGCGCATGTAGCGGTGAATGTCGGTGAAAAAATTTTCGAGGTCGAATATCGGGTAACCCACCAACTGCCCCGGCCCGTGGAAGGTGATGTCGCCACCGCGGTGAATACGGTGGTACGTGGCCCCGACGGCCGTCAGGCCCGCCTCATCGAGCAGGAGGTGTTCGGGTTTGCCGCTCTTACCCATCGTGTACACGGGCGGATGCTGGCAAAAAAGCAGGTAATTCGGCGTTGGTCGGTCGGGCTGCTCGCGGGCCGCCAGTTTGGCAGCCACCACCTCGGCAAACAACCGCTCCTGCTCGACGGTGGCCTCGTCGTAACCCATCAGGCCGAGGTCACGGAATTGCACCTGTTTGTTCGATTGGGGCATTTTTCGGAAACTTGAATCCCCGAATTTACAAAAAAAGACCCGCATCGGTTCCATGCCCGCCCACCTCGATACCGGCCGTCAGGGCGAAGACCTCGCTGCCCGCCTGCTCGCCCGGAAGGGCTACGAGCTCGTCGCCCGCAACTACCGTGTGGGCAAGGGCGAGGTGGATCTGATCGTCAAAAAAGATGGATTGCTGGTGTTTGTGGAAGTGAAAACCCGCACAAATCTGGCGTTCGGGCACCCCGAGGAGGCCGTATCCCGGCGCAAGGCCCTGCTGACCATCCGCGCCGCCGATGAGTATATTTTCCGGACCAACTGGCAGGGCAACATCCGCTTTGACATCGTGGCCGTGGCACTTAGCCGGGGTCAGCCGCCAGAGGTGACGCATTTTGAGGATGCGTTTTTTTGAGAACAGGGATCGAGTGAAGGAGGGCGCGAAGGACCGAGATGGGCAGGGCTTGATCCCTTGATCTTCCCTTTTTCAAAATTTCTCCTCTTCCTCTTCGTCCGCCGCTTTTTTCGGGTTTTTGTTTTCGTAGGTCAATTTGCCCCGGTTGTCCCACTCGCGGAGCACGATGGGTTCGGCTTCGTCCCATTTGTCGCGTCCGTACTGGATTTCGCGCAGGGTACGCCCGCCGGAGCCAAATTGGTGGTACTCCCGCCACCGGCCCACCCGGACGGAATCATCGAGCTTGCCTTCGGTTTTCAACTGCCCGCCTTCGTAAAACTCCCGGTAGTCACCGGTGCAGTGGCCGTAGAGTTTGGGAATGATTTCCTTCACCTTCGTGCGGGCCTCGTCGTAGTAAATAACATACGAATCTTCGGGAAAGCCCTTGTCGTAGCGAATTTTGTCGCGGAGCGTGAAATCGGCGTTGTACGTGGCCCAGCGGCCGTGTTTGTTGCCCACGAAAAAGTAGCCTTCCTCCATCAGCGCGTCGCCGACCACGCGGCGGTAGGGGCCGTGCAGGATTTGCGCGTAGGCTTTGTCTTTGATGGGTACGGTGGTCACGCGGTGAGCGCGCTCGTCGTACCAGGCCACGTCTTTGGCGTAGGGGCTGGGTTGCTTGTATTCTTTCAGCACGAAAAATTCCTCCGTTGTGATGCGGTCGCCCTGGCCGAAGCGGTTGACGATGCGCGTCACGGCGAGGCCATCGTACTCGTTTTTCAGGAAACTGTTGGGGTTGTCGAGCTTCTTCCGCTTTTTCTTTTCGGGCTGAATCTTCAGGCCCAGGTCGGGCAGGGCCTCGGCATTGGTGGCGGCATCGGCGGCGGGTTGCTCGCCCTTGATGAGGGCCTTGACGGCGTTTTTCTTGTCAACGAGTTCGTCCACCACCGTTTTGCGGCCGCTTTTGACGATGGCGGGTTTGTTGGAAGTCGTAAACACGGCACTGCTGTCGGTCACCACTTGGGCGTAACCGCCGAGGGCCGTCAGACTGAGTGCGAAAACGAGGAGTCGGTTCATGGGCACCAAACGCGGAAGCGATTGTGTTAGCTTTGCAACGCCGTACGAACGGCTTTGTTGTTTGTCCGGACGGTTTAGACGCTACCGCCAAATTTAACGCCATTTTTCGTGGAAAAAGACGCCAAGATTTACATCGCCGGGCACCGGGGCATGGTCGGTTCGGCCATCCACCGCCGCCTGAAGCGCGAAGGCTTTCACAATTTCGTCTTCCGCACCTCCGCCGAACTCGACCTGCGCGACCAAGCCGCCGTGCGCGAATTTTTTAGGGACGAACGCCCCGACTACGTGTTCCTGGCCGCCGCCAAAGTGGGCGGCATCGTGGCCAACAATACCTACCGGGCCGAATTTCTGTACGACAACCTGATGATGGAAAGCAACGTCATCGACGCGGCCTACCGCTCGGGCGTGAAAAAACTGATGTTCCTCGGTTCGTCGTGCATTTACCCCAAGCTCGCCCCCCAGCCCCTGCGCGAGGATTATTTGCTTACCGGGCCGCTCGAAGAAACCAACGAGCCCTACGCCATCGCCAAAATCGCGGGCATCAAGCTCTGCGAAGCCTACCGGAGCCAGTACGGGTGCAACTTCATCTCGGTGATGCCCACCAACCTCTACGGCCCTAACGACAACTACGACCTGCAAAACTCGCACGTGCTGCCCGCGCTGATTCGGAAATTTCACGAAGCGAAACTCGACGGCAAGCCAACGGTGGACGTGTGGGGCAGCGGTTCCCCGCGCCGCGAATTCCTCCACGCCGACGACCTGGCTGACGCCTGCCTGTTTTTGATGGAAAATTACGACGAACCGACGCTCATCAACATCGGCACCGGCGAGGACGTGACCATCCGCGAACTGGCCGAACTTGTGCAACAAACGGTGGGCTACGAAGGCGAAATCGTGTGGAACACCTCGAAACCCGATGGCACGCCACGCAAGCTGATGGACGTGAGCAAACTTCACGGCCTCGGCTGGCGGCACCGCACCGAACTCCCCGACGGCATTCGGACGGTGTACGAAGCGTATGCGAAGGCGGAGGAAGTGCGGGTTTACTGAAAGTTTTTAAACACAGAGGTCGCAGAGTTTTTCACAGAGTACGCGGAGTTTCTCTCTGTATCCTCTGTGAAAAACTCTGCGACCTCTGTGTTTAAAAATCACTTCAACGCCTCCAATTCCCCCCTCACAAAATTCATCAGCCCCGCGATGTGTTCTTTCGAGAAATCGAAGGGCACGTGGGCGGCTTCGTAGAGCGCGGGCAGGTTGCGGGTGTAGCCCAGTTTGAGCGCCGCCAGGTAGCCGTCGAGGCCACGCTTGGGGTTTTCCCGGAAATTCTTCCAGACGCCCACCGCGCCAAGTTGGGCAATGCCGTACTCGATGTAGTAAAACGGCACTTCGTAGATGTGCAACTGCTTCTGCCAGAGGTACGAGCGGTATAATTCCAGGCCGCTCCAGTCCGTCACACCGTCGCTGAACCGGGCGAAGATGCGGTTCCAGGCGGCGAGCCGTTCTTCGGTCGAGTGGGCCGGGTTTTCGTAGAGCCAGTGCTGGAAGTGGTCCACCGTCGCCACCCAAGGCAGGGTTTCCAGAATCGATTCGAGGTGTTGAATTTTTGCCCGGCGCAGGTCGTCGGGGTTGGGGAAAAACACGTCCCAGTGGTCCATCGTGAGCAGTTCCATGCTCATCGAGGCGAGTTCGGCGATTTCCGAAGGCGTGTGCTTGAACGAATTCAACAACAAATTCCGCGTCACGATGCTGTGCACGGCGTGGCCGCCCTCGTGGAGCAGGGTCACCATGTCGCGGAGGTTGGAGGTGGCGTTCATGAAAATGAACGGCACGCCGGTTTCATCGAGAGGGTAGTTGTAGCCGCCGGGAGCCTTACCCTTGCGCGAAGTCAGGTCGAGCTGCCCCATGCGCCGCATGATGCGCAGGCAGTCGCCGAGGAACGGGTCGAGGCGGGTGAAGACCTCAATGGTCTTTTCGAGCAGTTCCTCGCCCGTTTCGAAGGGTTTGAGCGCCGGGCGGTTCTGCGGGTCCACCTTCAAATCCCAGGGCCGGAGGGCGTCGAGGCCGAGGGCGGCCTTGCGTTCGGCAGCCAGGTCGTCGAGCATGGGCACCACGGTTTCGGCGACGGCCTCGTGGAAGCGGAAGCAGTCGTCGGGCGTGTAATCGAAGCGGCCCAGCGCAGCGAACATGTAGTCGCGGTAGGTGTCGAACCCGGCGTTGCGGGCCACGCGGTGGCGCAGGTCGCGAAGCTGCTCGAAGAGTTCGTCCAGCTTTTGCCGGTCCTGCATCCTCCGCTCCTGGATGGCCCGGTAAGCTTCCTCGCGCACGGCCCGGTCGGGGTCCTGCAAGCGGTCGCCCGCTTTCTGAAGGGTCATTTCTTCGCCGTCCAGCGTCACCGTCATGGCCCCGCTGATGGCCCCGTACTGCTGTTCGAGGGTCTGGATGCGGGTCTGGAGCGGGATGTTTTCTTCCCGGAACAGTTCAATCTGCTGCCGCAACCCGCGCAGCGTGATGTCGAAGCCCTCGTCGCGCAACTCATTCAGGTACGGACTCTCCACGGCTTTTTTGTCCAGTTCGTTGCCGTACGTCGTCATTTCGGGCTGAATGTCTTCGACGAACGTCTGGAACCGCTGCATCAGCGCCGGGTCGGCGGTGTCGCAGGTCATGCGGATGTAACGCCAGGCGAAATCTTCGGCCAGGAAACTTTCGAGTTCGGAACGATCCACGAACCACTGCCGCAGGTCGGTGGCGGCGGCGAGGGGCCGGTCGCGGAGTTCCTCGAAGTACGGGCGCAGGTCGTCCCAGGTTTCAAACGTAAAATTTTCGGGTAAAAAAAGCCGCGTGGGGCGTTGGGTCGAAAGCAGGTCGGTCATAAAAACACGAAGGTACTGGGCGAGTGCCCCACGCTAAAGCCGTGGGGCTAACTGATAAGACCAATCGTCCGCAAATCCCACGGCTTTAGCGTGGGGCACTCGCGGCGCAGGAGGTAAGGCTGCCGAACGCTCGGCAGGCCACGAAGAAGGCGGTTTACAGGTGCCTTTTCACAATCTTGATTTCAAAAACCTAAAGCTACGCATTCCCCGCCGCTTATTCCCGAAGCGCCCGCTCCACATTTTCTTCCGCCCGCTCCACCTGCCGCGAGAAGCGCCGGAACTGCTGCCGCACGGCCCGCACGGCCACGTTTTCGCGAGGGCGGGTTTCTTCGGGTTCGCCGAGCAGGAAGCCAAACGCCTGCAAGCCCTCAACGTGGTCGCAGATGACTTTCAAAATCGCCGTCACGGGTAGGGCCAGCACGAGGCCGGAGACGCCCCAGAGCTGCCCCATCAGAAAAAACGCCACGATGGCCGCCAGGGGGTTGATGCTCACCTTCGAGCCAACCACGTAGGGCGTGATGAAGTTGCCCTCCAGAATCTGCACCAAGCCGAACACCGCCGCCACGCCCAGGGCATAGCCGGCGGAGTCTTTCGTGACGAGCGCGTAGAGGATGGGCAACAAAGAGCCAATCAAAATACCGATGTAAGGAATCAACAACAAAATAGAAGCCAGAATGCCGAAGAAAGGGGCGTAATCGATGCCCAGCACGAACAGCCCCAGGGTGTTGAGCGCCGCTACGATGCCGATGACCAAAATCAAACCGACGAGGTAATCCTTCACGACGACGTAAATTTTGCGCAGTACCGAATCGATCCGCACGCGGCGGGTGTCGGCGAAAAATTTGTAGAGAAACAGCCGGAAGAAGTCGCGGTACAGCAGCAAAAAAAACACAAACAGGGGCAGAATCGAAATATCAGCCAGCAGGTTGGTCGTTGTAGAAAGGACGCCCGTAAGGTAACTGCCACTGTTCTGAAGCATCGTTTGCCCATATTTCCGTAGTTCGCTGAGTTGGCGGCCCCGCTCAATGCCGAGGCGCTCCTCGGTTAGCACTTGCGCCCGGTTGAGGATGGTCGTCATTTTCGCTTCAAACCGAGGGAACTCACTGGCGAAGTTGCCGAGTTGAATGCTGACCAGCCAGATACCCCCAGCCAGCACGGTAATCAGTAGCATCAGGCAAATGAAGATGGCCCCCACTCGCGGCACCCGCCAGCGTTCGAGGCGGCGGCAGAGCGGCAAGAGGAGCAGGGCGATGAGGAACGAGAACAGCAACAACGCGATAATTTCTTTCATCACCGCCAGCGCGTAAATGATCAAAAATGCCGCGATGAGCGCAAAAGCCAGCCGGGCCACGACGGGCAGACGGACTTCAGATGGTGTGTGTTTTTCGGGAAAAGGCATTCGGAGAGGGGGCGGATGGGTTAGGCGAAATAAGGTCTTTCTAACGTAGAACCGGTTTCAAGCGGGAGGGCGACTTCAAGGGGGGGCAAGCTAACCCGAAACCGCTGAACAAGGCGATTCATGTTCAAAACCAAACTTTTTTACTGGCTGTTTGCCGTTAAAACCTCGCTGTGCAATTGCTATACCGAGGTGAACCGCGAGGGCTTCCAGGAAGGCAAGTCGGAGTACCAGATCATCGCCGCCGGCCACTTGCCGCCCGTCGTCAACGAAAGTTCAGGGTTGTCGCGGGTGGAAGGCAAGGAAACCTTCTGGACCCACAACGACGGGGGCAGCAAGCCCGAGATTTACGAGGTAGACGGCAAAGGCAATCTGGTGTCGTCGTGCGAACTACGCGGCATTCAGAACGTGGACTGGGAAGACTTATCGCGGGATTCAACCGGTAACCTGCTTATCGGCGATTTTGGCAACAACCAGAATAACCGCCGCGACCTGCGCATTTACCGCATCAACCTCCAGGATCCGTCCCGGTCAGGTCTGATTCAATTCCGCTACGGCCAACAAACCGAATTTCCGCCCGTCCTGCGGCGTGACCGCATTTTCGACTGTGAGGCGTTTTTTGCTCACGGCGACAGCCTGTACCTGTTTTCTAAAAACCGGGGTAGCGACAACGACGTACGGCTCTACTCCCTGCCCAACAAACCAGGGACCTACGTGCTCGAGCCCAAAGCCCAGACCCGCATCGAACAGCAGGTAACCGCCGCCGACGTGGCTCCCGACGGCAAAAGTTTCGCCGTACTGACCTACGGCAAGGTGTTGTTTTATCGCATCGAAGGGGGGCAAATCAACTTCGATCACCCGCTCTACTGCCTCAAGGTGGCCCGCAAGCAAACCGAGGGCCTGGCTTTCGTCAACAACACCGACCTGCTGATCACCAACGAACAAGGGGAGATGTTTCTGGTGGTGAAGGACCGGGAGTTGAGGAATGAGTGAGAATGTTGAATGCTCGATGGACGAATGAACCCGTTCAACATTGAACATTCTCACCGGGATTAGCACCGCCTTGCAACCCGTCCGCCGGGAATGTTACCTTTGCCTGACCCAACTCTCCCCCTTCCATGAGCACCGTCACGCCCAACCCCAGGATTCTCCTGGTGGACGACGACCCGGACATCATCGAATTACTCCAGTACAATCTTGAAAAAGAAGGCTACGTCCTCGAATCGGCTCCCGACGGGCGCCGGGCGGTGGAGGTGGCCCGGACTTTCCTCCCCGACCTCGTGCTGCTCGACATCATGATGCCCCACCAGGACGGCATCGAAACGGGTCGCCAACTTCGGGCCATTCCCGAGTTGAAGAATACGTACATTCTATTTCTAACCGCCCGCTCGGAGGAGTACTCGGAGGTGGCCGCGTTTGAAATCGGGGCCGACGATTACATCACCAAACCCATCAAGCCGCGGGCGCTGATGAGCCGCATCAAGGCACTGTTTCGCCGTGAAGCCCAGAAAGCCGACCCCGGCGACACCGTCGAGGTGGGCGACCTGACCATTAGCCGGAAGAATTACACCGTCACCAAGGAAGGCGAAGACTCCATCGTGTTGCCGAAAAAGGAATTCGAGCTCCTGTTTTTCCTCGCCCAAACCCCCAACAAGGTCTTCAGCCGCGAAGAACTCCTTCAACGCATCTGGGGGGCCGACATCTACGTGCTCGAACGCACCGTGGACGTGCACATCCGTAAGCTCCGCGAGAAAATCGGCGACGGTTACATCAAAACCCTCAAGGGCGTCGGCTACATGTTCGACGTCCAAAGTGAGTAGTTTTCAGTTTCCAGTTTCTGATGCTGGGGTGAACTGTAAACGGTAAACGGAAATGTCCCCTCTCAACCCCCGCCTCATTTCCTTCGTACTGGCGCTACTGATAGCGGCGCTAACGACGACGTTCGTGGGCTTCGTACCCGGTAGCACGGCCTTCACGCTCTTTGTGACGGCCATCTCGTCGTTCCTCTCCACGCTGCTGCTCGTTTTTTACGTACTGGATTACCTGATTTTTGAAGAAATCAATAAAATCTACGCAACCATTCAACGATTGAAAATTCAGGATTTTAATATTTCCCGAAAAAAACTCACGCAAAATACCAACCCACTCAAGAAACTCAACAACGAGATTTTCGTGTACGTGGCGAAAAAGCAACGCGAAATCGACGAATTGAAGCGCCTCGAACAATTCCGTCGGGAGTTTCTGGCCGACGTGTCGCACGAACTAAAAACGCCCATTTTTGCCGCGCAAGGCTTCGTCCACACGCTCATCGACGGGGCCGTCGACGACCCCGCCGTGCGCGATAAGTTTCTGGCCAAAGCCGCCAAGAGTCTCGATGGCCTCGACGCGCTCGTGCACGATCTGCTCACGCTGTCGCAGATGGAAACCGGTGAAATCAAAATGAACCGCGAGCGCATGGACCTCGCTGCGGTGACCCAGGAGGTGTTCGAGCAACTTGAGCCGAAGGCCGCCAAGCGCCAGGTTACTCTTCAGATGCAGACGCCGCAGCCGCAGGTATGGGTTAAAGCCGACGCTTACCGCATAGGCCAAGTGATGACCAACCTCGTGGAAAACGCCATTAAATACGGCCAAGAGGGCGGGAAGGTGCAGGTAACGTTTGAAGATGACAAAAAAGACTGGCTCGTTTCGGTGAAAGACAACGGCCCCGGCATTCCCCCCGAGCACCTCAATCGCATCTTCGAACGCTTTTACCGCATCGAGAAAAGCCGCTCGAAAGACAAAGGAGGTACCGGCCTCGGCCTGGCGATTGTAAAACACATCGTCAACGCCCACAAGTCGAAGATCACCGTGACGAGCCGGATGGACAAGGGGACAACGTTCAGTTTCAAACTTGATAAAGCGGAATGAATAGCAATAGTGACTCCAATCCTATTTTTCGTAAAAATCGCATACTATATTTTTTTAAAGTGGCTACTAGTTTATCTATTTGCACGTGCAATTGGGCAAACGAGCTTGTCAGAAGCCCGGAATATCGAAAACCTTTTTCTCGCTGATTGAATGGTTTTTTATCCGCCAGTGATAGAGTTTATCATACTTTAATTTTACAGTCCGAATTCCAATGAAAGCAGAATCACCGGGGATAATTTTACTTTTACCTGTATGTTTAGTACTGACTTGGTATTTACAGAAAGCCTTTTGGTTTGGCGTACTTTTAGGTACCGATTTTTGTCGTAAGAAATTGATTTACAAATTCAAATGAATTTCAAACAACTAAGAAATATCTATTTCCTCGGCATCGGGGGCATTGGCATGAGCGCGATTGCCCGGTGGTTCAACGTCAACGGCTACCGCGTGGCGGGCTACGATCGCACGACCACTCCGCTCACCGACGCGCTCCAAGCTGAAGGCATCGACATTCATTTCGAGGACGATGTCCGGCACATTCCCGCTGAATTCTTGGCCCACAAAGATGCCACACTGGTGGTGCGCACGCCCGCCGTGCCCGCCGACCATGCCGAGTGGAATTTTCTCGAAAAAGAAAGTTTCACGATCATGAAGCGGTCGCAGGTGCTGGGGCTGCTGGCCGAGAGCATGTACCTGATTGCTGTGGCGGGCACGCACGGCAAAACCACCACTTCCTCGATGGTGGCCCACGTGCTGCGGCAGGCCGGACGCAACTGCACGGCCTTCCTGGGCGGCATCGCGCAGAATTACGGGACGAATTTCCTACTCAACGACGAAACCCCCGACCTGCGGAGCGTGCTCTGCGTGGTGGAAGCCGACGAATTCGACCGCTCCTTCCTGACGCTCTTCCCCGACGTGGCCATCGTCACCTCCACCGACGCCGACCACCTCGACATTTACGGTGACGGCGATCACGTGCTCGAATCGTTCGGGAAGTTCGTGGGACAAATCAAGCCCGGCGGGAAGTTATTCCTGCGGAAGGGCCTCACGCTCGCCGACAAAACCAGCGCCGAGGTTCATGAGTACGGCCTCAACGAAGGAGAATACCGGGCCGAAAACGTCCGCATCGAAGCCGCCCGGTTCGTGTTCGACATCCGGTACCCGGAGGGGGTCTGCGAAAGCGTGGCACTCCAGATGCCCGGTTTTCACAACGCCGAAAACGCAACGGCCGCCTTTGCTGCCTGCCGGGCCGTGGGGCTTTCGCCCGAAGAAATCCGCGACGGACTGAATGAATACCGGGGCGTGAAGCGGCGTTTTGAGTACCATGTACAGCGGCCTGACGTGGTGTATATTGACGACTATGCCCACCATCCGACTGAGATTTTGGCATTTTTGAAATCGGTTAGAGCGCTGTACCCGGGACGGAAACTAACGGCAATTTTTCAACCCCACCTGTTCAGCCGTACCCGCGATTTTCTCGATGGTTTCGCCGACGCCCTCAGCGAAACGGACGAATTAATACTGCTCGACATTTATCCGGCCCGCGAACAACCCATTCCGGGCATCACATCGGAACTTTTGCTTGACAGAGTCCGGAGTTCAAACAAACTTTTGCAAAAAAAAGCGCAAGTCCTCAATTGGTTACGGGCTCACCCAATTGAAGTGCTGGTAACCATTGGTGCCGGTGACATCGATCAACTCATTCATCCAATTCGCGCGTTGTTGGAAGTCCGAAAACCCACCTGAACCTGCCACTTCACCGCCAGAAAATCAGAATTTTTGTGCCGATCACTAAATTGTTTCAAAAATTTTGAACACGTTGCGGGATGTTTCCTACTTTTAAGTGGAAAAAAGCAGCAGGGGTGCTGTTGGTCGTGCTCACGAGCGTCGGATTGCTCGCCGCCGTGGAGAAACGGACCGACATCAGAACCTGTCGGCGGGTGGCGGTTTTGATTGATGACGGCAAACCCGAACACCAATTCGTGAACGCTTCCGACGTCGAAGCATTGCTGGTGACTGACGGCGGTTCATTGGTGGGAAAACGCCTCGAAGGTCTTAACCTGAAAGCCCTCGAAGCCCGGGTGCGGTCCAACGGTCTGGTGCGCGAGTGCCAGGTATCCACCGACCTGAGCGGAACGTTAAAGGTGCGGGTGTGGCAACATCGGCCCGTCGCCCGGCTTATTGAGCGTGGGGGTAATGCCGACGCCGATGGGTACCTGAATACCGAAGGCGACCTGTTGCCCCTGTCGGAGCACTACACGGCGCGGGTTTTGCTGGTGGCAGGGCCGTATTTTGAGCGACTCCCAAACCTGAAAGAAAGACGGCACGATGACCTTCGGGTGCTGTTGCACTTTGTGACGACCGACCCCTTCTGGAATGCGCAAATCGCCCAGGTGGTAGTGGAACGCAACGGAGAAGTGACCCTGCTGCCGACGGTCGGTACGCACGAAATCGCCCTTGGGGTACCCACGAATGTAGAAGCGAAGTTTCGGAAGCTAAAGGTTTTTTATACACAAATTCTGCCCGCCAGGGGCTGGGACGCGTACCAACGAGTAAGCGTTGCTTTTAAAAATCAGGTGGTTTGTGAAGAATCACCCCAATCCGCCAACCCAAAATCCGCCAAATCCATGAACACCAGCCCACCTAAACCACAGAACGAATGAGTCAACATCAAGCAAACGGATCAGAAACTTAATTCAGAGTCTGCCCAATCGGCCCTCTCCTAATGGGAAACTCACAGCCCGCTTATGGACGAAAAAGTTGTTGTCGGACTGGACATCGGTAGCACCAAGGTGTGCGCCGTCGTCGGGCGAATGAATGCAAACGGCGCGCTCGACTTACTCGGCATCGGAAGAGCCGACTCGACCGGCGTCACCCAAGGCATGGTGTTGAACGTGGCGAAGACCATTAAAGCCGTAGGGGACGCCGTGAAAACGGCGGGCGAACAATCGGATTACTACATCGGCTCGGTCATTGCCGGTATCGCCGGACCGCACATTCAGGGTTTCCGTAAACGGGGGAGCCTGACCCGCGATACCCCCGGCAACGAGGTATTGGTCCGCGATGTCGAACGCCTGTCGGATGACATCCTGCGCGAACCGGTTGCCCCGGGCAATTCCATCCTTCACCTGTTGCCCCAGGAATACCGTGTGGACAACTGGGACACGTCGGACCCCGTGGGGGTGACGGGCATGCGTCTGCAGGCCGATTTCCAGGTGATCACCTCGCCCTCCATCGGGATTGACAACATCCGCAACTGCGTGGAACGGTCGAACCTTGAACTCGACGAACTCGTGCTGTCGCCCCTAGCTTCGGCCCTGGCAACACTGACCGACGACGAAAAGGAAGCTGGCGTGGCGCTGGTGGACATCGGCGGCGGTACAACCGACGTGGTGATCTTCCACAAAAACATCGTCCGGCACGTGGCGGTGCTGCCGTTCGCGGGTAACATCATCACCCACGACATCCAGCAGGGCTGCAACGTGTTGCCCGGTCAGGCCGAAACGTTAAAAATCAAATTCGGTAGCGCCCTCCAGGCTTCTGTTGGGTTACACGAAGTGGTATCGGTACCCGGCATGATGGGGCGCCCGCCGAAGGACATTTCCCGGAAGAACCTTGCCATCATTATGGAGCAGCGCCTGAAAGAAATCGCTGCGCTCGTGTGCGCTGAAGTCGTTCGGTCTGGCTACGACAAAAAACTCAGTGCGGGGATCGTGCTCACGGGAGGTACTGCCCAGTGCGAACACATCGACACGCTGTTTTCGCAGGTCAGCGGCCGCGACGTTCGCATTGGCTATCCCAATCACAATTTTGGCAAGGGAAAACTCGATATTGCCAACAACCCGGCTTACGCCACGGCCATCGGCCTGGTATGGCGGGGCTTCCGTTCCATCGACAGCCGCGAAGACCTGCATATGTCGCCCTCCATCTCGGAGCCGACGCCCCCTCGCCCGCCTGGTCCCCGGCCTCCGGCTCCCGGTCCAGAACCCCGGCCGCAGCCCCGGCCTAGCATTCTCGGACGCGGTTTTAATTTCCTGCGTAGCGTTCTCAACGACGATTTGGGCGATAAGGACCGGTATTGATTTCTTGTGAGGAGTAAGCGGTGAGAAGGAAGATGCTTTTCAATTGACGTGAATTTTACATCTCCTTTTTCACCGCTCACTCCTTGCAACACCATCACCAGAAAACCTTCCTGACCTCATGCTCGACCACGATTACACGTTTGAAAAACCAAACCGGTATCAGTCCATCATTAAAGTAGTAGGCGTCGGCGGGGGCGGCAGCAACGCCGTCCGACACATGTACGAGTTGGGCATCAAGGACGTTGATTTCGTCATCTGCAACACCGACATGCAGGCCCTGATCGACAATCCCGTGCCCAATAAAATGCAATTGGGCGCTGGTTTGACCAAGGGCTTAGGCGCGGGCACAAAAGCTGAAGCCGGCCGCGAAGCCGCGCTGGAAAGTCGGGAAGAAATTTACCAGCTGCTCAACGACCACACCGAGATGCTCTTCATCACCGCCGGCATGGGCGGTGGAACGGGCACCGGCGCCGCACCGGTCATTGCCGAGGTGGCTCGGGAACTAGGCATCCTGACAGTGGCCATCGTGACGGCCCCGTTCGATTACGAAGGCAAAGCCAAAAAAGAACAAGCCCGCCGGGGTATTGAGGCCCTTCAGGAGCACTGCGACACGGTGCTGATCGTGCTCAACGAAAAACTGCTCGACATTTACCTCGACATGGACGTGGACGCGGCCTTCGCCCACGCCGACGACGTGGTGGCTAACGCCGCCAAGAGCATCGCCGAGATCATCACGACCTCAGGCAAGGTCAACTCCGACTTCAACGACGTTAAAACCATTCTCAAAAACGCCGGGCAGGCCGTAATGGGCTCGGCTACCTCCAGCGGCGACGACCGGGCGATGACCTGCGTGGCCGAGGCGCTCAACTCCCCATTGCTCGACAACCGCGACATCCGAGGGGCCAAGCGGGTGTTGGCTACGGTGTCGTTCAGCTCGCAGAAAAAAATGAAGATGCGCGAGCAGATGGTTATTACGGGTTACATCGAGGAGAAAATCGGGAAAGAACTTGGAACCGAAGCCGACACCTTCAAACTCGGCTACATCACCGACGACTCGTTAGGCGACAGCATGCGGTTCACGGTCATCGCGGCGGGGTTCAACCTGCCCGAAGGCCAAATCCCGCGGCGGGAGAAAGCCCCGTCTGAGCCTCAACAGCAGCCCCAGCCAGAGCTAATCGTGCCAGTTGTCGAGGTTGAAGCTACACCGAAGCCGTTCGGCACCGCCTCCACGCCAAAGGTGGAGCCAGTGCCAACGTTTTTCGCGCCTGAAAACCCACCAATTCCCATTGTAGCACCCGTTGAACCAAAAATCCGGCCTGTGTATCGGGCCGAAGACGACGGCCCACGCCTTCGGCGAATGATCGACGACTTTGCCCGCAAGGCACCCAGTGAGAAAGACCTCGAACTGCCCGCTTACCTGCGCTACGAAGTTCCCCTCGCCGACATGGCGCTCGTCCTCGACGGGGAAGTGGAACGGCATCATTTACACGATTAAAGGAAAAATCGAAGAGGGGGATGAAAAGGTAGAAAGGGCATCATGATGCCCTTTCTACCTTTTCATCCCCCTCTTCGATTTTTGAAACATTACGCTTTGGCCAACAGCGCCGCCTGTTCGTGAAGTAACTGCACAATGAACGCGTCAGTGACCTGACCCTCCTGGAAATTTTTCTTCATGAGCGGAATTTTGACCCGCTGGGCCAGTACGTTTAGGCCGAGGTAGCTGAAAATGTCACTAAGGTGGCTCAAGGCTAGTGCTGCACCCTGGATGCCGTCGGAAAGGCCCACCAGCGCCGCGTGTTTGTTGGCCAGTTTGCTGGGGTACGAAAGGCCGTCGATAAACGCTTTCAGCACACCGGGAAATGAGCCGTTGTATTCGGGCACGACGAACACATACTTGTCGGCACGCTCGAGTTGCTGGCGAAGTTCGTTGAAAACCGGATTCTTCCCCGCGTTTTCATACAGGGCCGACGCGGTAAAATCGGCGGGCAAGGCCGACAAATCCAGAACCTGGCTTTCGGCTCCGAAGTGCGCCAGCAGCCGCTGGTAATACCCGGCTACCTGTGTGGTTTTGGAATTTCTCCGGTTCGTTCCGACGACAATCGTAATCATAAAAGGCGTAAGTCGTAAGTTGCAAGCCGTAAGACCTCTTTTCCGACTTTTGTAGAAGAAGTTTTCACCGTGCTTTCCGAGTTAAAAAATACGCTTCAAGCCTTGGCTAACCCCGAACGGGCGGCAACATCGCTCCGCTATTTCCGCACCGGACCGGGGCAGTACGGCGAGGGCGATGTATTTCTGGGCATTTCGGTACCACAACTGCGCCAGGTAGCCCGAAAGTTTCAAAACCTCGGCCCCGACGAACTACACGAACTGCTCGAAAGTCCCATCCATGAACACCGCCTCGTGGCACTGGTGGTATTGGTTTCGAACTTCAAAGAATCCAGTATCCAGGCCCGGCGCGAATGGTGCGAGTTTTATCTATCTCACTTGCATCGGGTCAACAACTGGGACTTGGTGGATGTTTCGGCCCGCGACATTCTGGGCGAATTTCTGTTCAACCTCGACCGAAGCCTGCTCGACGCCCTCGCCGCCACCGAGCACCTCTGGAGCCAGCGGGCGGCCATTGTCGCCACGCAGGCCTTCATCCGGCGGGGGCAGTTTGCCGACACTTTTCGTCTGGCCGAAACTTACCTCGCGCACCCCCACGATCTCATCCACAAAGCCACGGGCTGGATGCTGCGGGAAGTAGGCGGCAAAAACGTGGACGCTCTCCGCGAATTTCTGGACGAATTCGCCCCCCGGATGCCCCGCACCATGCTCCGCTACGCCATCGAAAAGCTGCCCGAGGCCGAACGCCAGGCGTACCTGCGGCAGGCGTATCCAGCGCTGAAGTAGTTGCCGGTTGTTAGTTTGTAGGGCGGTTTATTTGAATGAACAGCGAACAACCATCAACGAACAACTCAACCATGCCTGACCACTTGCCCTTCTTCCCACTCAACCTCGTGGCGTACCCTGGCGAGGCGCTCAACCTGCACATTTTTGAACCCCGCTACCGGCAGCTTATCAACGAATGCCTCGATGGGAGCGGCACGTTTGGCATTCCGGTGTTCCTCGACAACAAATTGCCCGGTTTTGGCACCGAAATGCGCGTTACTCAACTGGCCCGCCGCTACGACGATGGGCGGTTGGACATCAAAACCCAGGGGCTGCGGGTGTTCCGCATCGTCACGTTTCAAAACCCAACGCCGGGCAAACTGTACTCGGGTGGTACGGTGGAATTTCAACCCAACGAGCCGTATGCCGACGTGATGCCCGGCCTGACTGAGCGCCTGCGGCGATTGTACCAGTTGCTCCAGGTGCCGACGGTTTTCGACACCACCAGTGACACCTTTTCGTACACCGTCGCGCATAAAATCGGGCTTTCGGTGGAGGAAGAATACGAAGTACTGACCCTCCTCCGCGAAACCGAGCGGCAGGCGTACCTCATTCGCCACCTCGAACGGGTGCTGCCCGTGGTGGCCGAGGTGGAACGCACCAAAGAGCGCATCCGCCAGAACGGCCACTTCAAGGACTTGGATCCGCTGAATTTTTAGTGGGTAGTTGGCAATTTTTGGCCGACGTTTTTGCCAACTGCGAACCGAAAACTACCAACTATTCAATCTCCACCACCACGTCGCGCGACAGGGGGTGGGCCACGCAGGTGAGAATGAACCCGGCTTTCAGTTCGGCGTCGGTAAGGCCGTCTTCTTCGTCGAGCTGCACCTTGCCCGCCGTGCATTTGCCCATGCAGGCCGTGCACATGCCCGCCTGGCAGGAGTAAGGCAGGTCGATGTCCATTTCGAGGGCGGCTTCGAGGATGGTCTGATGGGGTTGTACCTCGACTTTGTACTCGGCCCCTTCGTAAATTACCGTGACGGTTTGGGGTTTGAGCGAACCGCCGTCTTCTTCTTCGATTACCTCGCCGTGGGTTTCGTGCGAAGGGGCGAAACTTTCCTTGTGAATCCGTTCCTTCGGCACGCCCAGCACGGCCAGCGCACCCTGCACCTCGTGCATGAGGCCCTCGGGGCCACAGACGTAAAATTCGGCCTGCTTCGCGTCCACGCCAGCTTCTTCGAGCAGTTCGATGGCCTTGCCCTGGTTGATGCGGCCCGCCTCGCGGTGCCAGCTTTTGGGCTGGCTCAGCACGTGACGTACCTCGAAGCGGTCGGCGTATTTCGTCTGTAAGTCGGCAAGTTGAGCCTTGAAAATGATGGAGTCCTCGTTGCGGCTGCCGTAAAAAAGCACGATGCGGGTGCGGGTTTCGACGGGCAGCACCGACTTGATCATCGACATCAGCGGGGTAATGCCGCTGCCCGCGCCGAACATCACCAGCGTCCGGGCGCGGGTGGGGTTGGGTTCGCACACGAAATGGCCCATCGGCTCCATCACTTCCATTGCGTCGCCGGGGCGGAGGCGGTCGGCGAGGTGGTTGGACACCAGCCCACTCGGCAACCGCTTGATGGTCACGGCCAGCGAGGCGTCCTTGTTGGGCGAACTCGACATCGAGTAGGCCCGGCGGAGTTTTTTGCCGTCGACGACGGGCATCAGCGTCAGAAACTGGCCGGGCTTGTACGAAATGGCCTGGTGGGGCGGGTGCCAGAAGTGGAGGGTGATGGTGTCGTCGGTTTCGCGGACAATTTCTTTGACGGTCAGGTGAAAATACTTGCTCATGCGGTTTGGGACGAAAGAAAAACGGGCTACCGGCGGGGCGTTGCAACCTGCCGGGCTGCCTCTACAACCGCCGAACCCCCCGCCCGGTTGCAAAACGAAGCGGCAAAAGTAGGGATTTTCACCCTGCGGCGTGGTAGAGCGTCAGACCCGCGATGGGGCTTTCCATCACCACGCCGAGGGTCAGGCCCCGGTCGGTGGCCACCTGCCGGAGGATGTCGTTGAAGTAAAACGCCACCGAGCCCGTGAAATGGATTTTCAGCGAGCGGGCTTCCCCGTATTTTTCCACGTACTTCCCGAAAAACAAGGCAAACGCCCGCGTTACAAGTTCGTGGGCGAAGGGGTGCTGGCGGTGGTCGAAGAGAAATTTCGAGAACCCGGCGAAGTAGCGGTTCGGGAAGGGCTGCCGGTAGGCATGGTCGAGCACGGTTTCGCGGGTACAGTCGGGAAAGCGACGGCCGAAGCGCTCGGCCAGGTCGGCGGGGAGTTCACCATGCAGGAAGTGCGTGACGAGGGTTTTGCCGAGGTAGCCTCCGCTGCCTTCGTCGCCGAGCCAGAAACCCAGCGAGCGTGCCTGTTCCCGGATTTCGCCGCCGTCGGCCAGGCAGGTGTTGGCCCCCGTGCCCAGGATGCAGGCGATGCCGCGCTCCCGCCCGCAGAGTGCCCGCGCCGCGCCGAGCATGTCGCTGTGGGTTTCGAGGCGGGCGATTTCGGGGAAAACCCGTTGGATGCCCCCGGCGATGACCGCCCCCCGCGCCGCGTCGGTGATGCCCGCGCCGTAGAAAAACACCTCCGTCACGGCCTCCGTCACGAGTGGGCGCAGGTGCTGGGTCAGTTCCGCCGCCACGGCGTCGGCGTCCTGGTAAAACGGGTTGAACCCGGCCGTGCGGGCCTGGGCGACGGCACCATCGGCGTGGAGCAAACGCCAGTCGGTTTTGGTAGAGCCGGAGTCGGCGAGGAGAATCATGAACCTTGGAGGATTCAAAAGGAAAAAGGATTGCAAATATTGGCCAAATCCGTTCATCCTGATGAATCCTCTCCATCAAGGTTCAGCCTCCCCACTACCGGAAACCGCCCGAACACGGCCTCGCCGTGGGGCGCGTCGGGGAGTTCGTCGGTCAGGTCCTGACCGGCCCAGTGCTCGTAGTGCTGGCCCTTGCGCCAGAGCCGCGAATGGGTCACGTCGTAAATCGTGCCCCGGTAGGCAATCCAGATTTCGTCGCGGTCCTGGCCGTTGCGAAGGGCAAGTTGAGAGCGGGTATAAGTAGGCAGCACGAGAAAAAATGTGATATCCGATCGAACGGGTTTGTAAACTGTGAACTTCCTCCTATTTTTAGTGCGCAATTCTCGAAAAACACTCGCCTCGGTATTCTAATGAAAAAGCAGATACTCTCGCTTTGCGGCTTAATTGCCCTTGTTTTTGTTCTGACCGCTTGCCCAAAGGCCAAAACGCCGCCCCTTTCGGAACGAATCGCCAAAGTCTGGACGGCCGGTACCGTGAAAGAAAACGGCACCGTGGTGTACACCAAAGGCGGCGCCAGCAACACCAAGCCGGGTTACACCAGTTTTAAACTCGACCTGAAGAACGTCAACGGGACCAAGACGGTTACCCTCACCGAAGTGGATGGCAACTCGTTCACGGGCACGTGGGAATTGTCGGCGGATGAGAAAAAACTCATCCTCCGTGGCCTTACTCCCCAACCCACCGGCACCAACGGGGTCATTGAGTACACCATCAACGGCGACGTGACCGATACCCAGCTTAGCCTTACCCGCACGGCGGCCAGTCTGAAGACGGGTGGTACCATCAACGATTACCAACTCAACAACCCCTAACCAAAACCGCTTTCCGATTCCGGCCGCTCCGCCCAACGGAGCGGCTTTTTTTTGGCAGTCGATAGTCAACAGCCAGTAGTCGGCAGTGAAAATGCAGTTGCTGACGACTATCGACTGACGACCATCGACTGACGACCATCAACCAACCGACTATGACCCGTACCGAACTCTCCCAACTCGGCGAATTTGGCCTCATCCGGCGGATTGCCGCCGCCACCGCTCCCGCAAACGCTGCCACGGTGTTCGGCATCGGCGACGACGCGGCGGTGCTCAACTCCGGCGTCGAGGAACGTTACACGTTGCTTTCAACGGAACTTTTGCTTGAAAACGTCCACTTCGATTTGGCATACGTGCCACTCAAACACCTGGGTTTCAAGCTTGTCACGGCGGGCGTAAGCGACATCCTGGCCATGAACGGCACCCCCCGGCACCTGACGGTAAGCCTGGGCCTGAGCAACCGCTTTTCGCTCGAAGCCGTGGACGACCTCTACGCGGGCATCCGCATCGCCTGCACCGAGTACGGCATTGATGTAGTCGGCGGCGACACCACCACCGCCCGCGCGGGTCTTGCGCTCGGAGTAACGGTGCTGGGCGAGGTGGAAGCCGACCGCATCGCGTACCGGCGCGGTGCCCGACCCAACGACATCCTTTGCCTGAGCGGCGACGTGGGTGCGGCTTACCTTGGCTTGCAATTGCTGGAACGGGAAAAGCAGGTGTTCCTGAGCAATCCCGAGATGCAGCCCCAACTCGAAGACTTCGGCTACGTGGTGCAGCGCCAGCTCCGGCCCGATGCCCGTCCCGACGTGGTGCGTCAACTCCGTGAATTGGGCGTGGTGCCAACGGCGATGATCGACGTGTCGGATGGGCTGGCGTCGGAGGTGCTACACCTCTGCGCCGAGTCAACGGTGGGGGCGAAGCTTTTCGAAGAACAACTGCCGATTCACGACAAAACCTTCCTGGCTGCTACGGAACTGAATTTTAGCCCCGTTACGGCGGCGCTCAACGGGGGCGAAGACTACGAACTGCTCTTCACCATCCGTCAGGAAGACTACCAGACCCTGCTCGACGGCACCACCGACATCAGTTTCATCGGCTTCATCACCGCCGACGCGGGCCGTGCTGAACTAGTCACGAAAACGGGCGAAAGCGTCAGGCTGACAGCGCCGGGGTGGGGAGAGTGAAGTTGGCGGGCAAAAAGGAAATCCCAGAAATTGCTCGCTGCCCATTCAAATAAATTCCGCTCCTCGCTCTTTGGCGTCGGCCACAAAGTCTTTTACGCGCTGTTCTTCGTCTTTGCGGCAAATAAGGAGCACGTTGTCGTACTCGGCCACGATGTACCCGTCGAGGCCCTGGACGACGACGAGGCGGTCTTTCGGAGTTTTCACGATGCAATTTCTCGTGTCGTAGAGCATCGTCCGGGCGTCGAGAACGTTGGCGTCGGCGTCTTTTTCCGATATTTCGTAGAGCGACTTCCAGGTGCCCAGGTCCGACCAACCGAAGTCGCTGAGCACCACGTACACGTTGTCGGCCTTCTCCATGACACCGTTGTCGATGGAAATGCTCTTGCACTGGGTGTAGGCTTTGGCGATGAATTTTTCCTCGTCGGGGGTATAGTACGCCTTGCGTCCTTCGGCGAAAACCTCAGCAGTTTCGGGCAAGTACTTCTCGAAGGCTTTGCGGATGGCCCGCACATTCCAGACGAAAATACCGGCATTCCAGACGAATTCGCCGCTTTCCACGAAGGTTTTAGCCAATTCCAGGTGCGGCTTTTCGGTGAATGTTTTCACCTTCTTCACCTCGCCCTCCGACTCCGGGTGAAACTGAATGTAGCCATAGCCCGTGTCGGGGCGGCTCGGTGTAATACCCAGCGTGACCAGCACGTCGTCCTTGGCGGTGGCGGTGAGGGCCGTTTCAATGGTGCGAACGAATTCACTTTCCTTCAGAATGATGTGGTCGGCAGGAGCCACGACGAGGTTGGCGTCCGGGTTTTTTTTCGCGATTTTATAGGTGGCGTAGGCAATGCACGGGGCCGTATTGCGCCGGATGGGTTCGCAGAGAATCTGCTCGTTGGCGAGTTGGGGCAATTGCTGACGAACGAGGTCGGCGTAGTCGGTGCTGGTCACGATGTACACGTTCTCGACCGGGCATACGTCGGCAAATCGCTCGAAGGTCTGCTGGAGCATGGTTTTGCCCACGCCGAGCACATCGTGAAACTGCTTGGGATTGGTACTGCGGCTGAAGGGCCAGAAGCGCGTGCCCACGCCACCGGCCATGATGACGACGAAGTTGTTGGGATCCATGGGTTGGTTTGAAGTTTGAAGTTCAAGGTTTGAAGTTGACAACTTCAAACCTTGAACTTCAAACCGTTAGCGCCCCCCTGCGGGCGGATTGGCGAAATTACGAACCTGCAAAGCTACGTTTTCACGAATATTTCCCCAGAAAAGATTGTAGTCGGCCCGGTGCCAGACCTTCGTGCGCAGCAACCAAGCTCCGGCGATGTTGGGTTTGCCGATCCAAAGCACACCGTTGTGATTTTGTGCATCGCTCAAGCGTGGAATGAAGGTGAATTTCAGTCCTACGCCACCCCGGTTGGCGGCATTGGGGGCGTGGTTTTCGGTTGAATTCCACAGCAGTGGGTTCGTGCTAAGCGTGCCGGCGCTTAGGCCTTCGGTGTAAAACCGCGAGGTGGGAGTGAAGCCCCGGGCGAACGTACACCACGACGCGTAGGTGCCCGGTTGGCCGGGCCGTTCGATGGGTTTCAGCGAACGGAACGTGCCAGGCGGTACCGGTTTCCCGACCAGGTACGCGGCCACCAATTGAGTCAGTAGGGGTTTCCCCCCTTCGGACGAATCGAAAAATTCTCGCAGCAGTCGCACGGCGTGTACCGTGCCTTGACTGTGCCCGGCAATGACGATGGGACGGCCCCCGTTGAAGCGGTCGAGGTAGTGCAGGAAAGCGGCTTTTACGTCGGTGTAGGCCAGGTCAAGGGCCCGCCGGGCGCTGGCCGTATCGGAGGTTGTAAACACGGCGTAGTGTGCTTGCCGGTAGCGGGGGGCGTACACTCGGCACGACCCATTGAACACGCTAGCTTGGTTGAGAATGGTCGAATTATCGACCGCCGCGTTGAGCGCGGAGTCGCGGAGGTCGGCATTCCAGGCCCCATTGGTCGGGGGTTCGCCCGTGTACACGGTAGGGTGAATGAAGAACACATCAGCGCGGGCGCTGTCCTGGCCATTGTGATAGGGCGACTTCGTGGGTACGCGGTCGGCAGGATCAGCACGGTGGGGAAGGGCAGCCCAGCAGGTCTGCTGGGCATAGTCGGGACGTTTCGGGGACCGGTCCGGTCTGAAGGTGCTCCAACTCACCGTCTCCCGCTGGCAAGCACCCAGCAGTAAGCCACTAACAATAAAGCAACTAGCAAGTTTATTCAAAGTAATTGTGCTTAGGCAATAAATTTTTGAAACCAACCAGCATAATTTCCTTAACATTGCCGTATTTTCCGCAAGATAAATCCACCAACTTCACCCTCAAACCACTCCTGTATGCTTCTTTTCTTTACCAGAAAAAGGCTGCTTCCGGCGGCGCTGTTTCTGCTGATGGGCGCTTCTACCTTCGCCCAAACCAAAATCGGTGGCCAGGTCAGCGACGCGGCGACCAACGAACGCCTTGCCGGGGTCAACATCGCCGTAAAAGGGACCGTGGCGGGTACCGTGACCAACAACAAAGGCACCTTCTCACTGACGGTCAGCACCCCCACGCCCTTCACGATTCAGGTGTCGAGCGTCGGCTACGCCACCCAGGAAATCGAAGTCACCGGCGACCGCACCAATCTCGACGTGAAGCTTTCGGAAAGCGCCACGCTGGGCGAAGAGGTGGTCGTGTCGGCCAGCCGGGTGGAGGAAAACGTGCTGAAATCGCCCGTTTCCATCGAAAAGATGGACATTCGGGCCATCCAGCAAAGTGCCGCTCCCGATTTTTACAGCGGACTCAACAACCTCAAAGGCATTGACCTGACCACGCAGAGTTTGACATTTAAGTCGGTTAACATGCGGGGCTTCGGGGCTACCGGCAACGTGCGCGTGGCCCAACTCATCGACGGCATGGACAACCAGGCCCCCGGCCTCAATTTCGCCGTCGACAACATCGTCGGGATGCCCGAAATCGACGTCGAGAGCGTGGAAATCATCCCTGGTGCGGCCTCGGCGCTGTACGGTCCAAACGCGCTCAACGGGATTATTTTGATGAACTCGAAAAGTCCCTTCCGCTACCAGGGCCTGAGCGCCTCGGTCAAAGCGGGGGTGATGAACGCTTCCAACCGCGACAAAGCCACCACGGGCTTCGGCGATTTTGCCGTCCGGTACGCCAAGGCCATCAACAACAAGTGGGCGTACAAATTCACCGCCGCCTACCTGCGGGCCAACGATTGGCAGGCCACTGACTACATCAACCTCAACGAAGCCAACGCCCGCCGCGAGTATAGTCCCGGCCGCCCCCTGGGTACCCCGCCCAGCTTCGACGGGATGAACATTTACGGCGACGAGAACATCCAGTTAATGTCGTCGGTGGGTCAGGCAATGGTCAGTGCCGGGGCGCTGCCCGCAGCGGCGCTGGGGTTAATTCCGGCTGGCGTCAACGTGTCGCGGACAGGTTTCGAAGAACGCCACCTTGTGGATTACAACACGAAAAGCCTGAAATTCAACGGCGCCCTGCATTACCGCATTAACGACAAGGTAGAGGCGGTGGCGCAGGTAAACTACGGCTATGGCACTACGGCCTACACGGGCAATGGACGCTACTCGCTACGCAACTTTAACCTCACTCAGGGCAAATTTGAACTCCGCGGCGACAACTTCACCGTTCGGGCCTACACCACCCAAGAGCGTTCGGGCGATTCGTACACAGCGGGCTTGCAGGCTATTTACATGAACGAAGCCTGGAAGGCTAGCACGCTGTGGTTCCCGCAGTACGTGGGGGCCTTCGTGCAGGCCCGGCAAGCGGGAGTGCCCATTGACCAGGCCCACGTGGCCGCCCGGACTTTCGCCGACCAGGGCCGCCCGACGCCCGGTTCGGAGGCGTTCACCCAACTCCGCGACCGCGTGGCGACCAACTTCATTTCCAACACGACCAACCCCGGCGCGGCGTTCCTCGACAAGTCGAACCTCTACCACATCGAAGGCAACTACAATTTCAAGAATGAAATCAAATTCGCCGAGGTGCTCGTCGGGGCCAACTACCGCGTGTTCCAGCTTCGTTCGCAGCAGACACTGTTCGACGACGGCGGCGGCACCATCAACATCCCCGAATTCGGCGGGTACGTTCAGGTGGCTAAAGCCTTCGGACCGCTGAAAATCACCGCCTCAGGCCGGTACGACAAAAACAAAAACTTCGAAGGCCGCTTTACGCCCCGCGCCGCTGCCGTGTACACCTTCGCTGGCGACAACAACCTGCGCCTGTCGTACCAAACCGGCTTCCGCATCCCGACCACGCAGAACCAGTACATCGACCTGCTTGTGCCCAACGCCCGGCTCATCGGCGGTCTGCCCCAGTTCCAGACCAAGTACGACATGACCAACAACCCGGTGTACACCCGGAGCAGCTTCGTGGCCTTCGGGGCCGCCGCCGCTCAAATCGGAGCCGACCCGGCCTTCCAGCAGCAGGCCGTTCAGGCCCTGACCCAGCAGGTGACTACCGCTGTAACCGCCGCCGTGACCGCGCCCGCCAGCCTGGCGAACATCCAGGCCGCCGTGCAGCCCGTGGTTACGCAGCAGGTCACCGCTCAGGTACAGGCTGCCGTGGCGGCCGGGCAGATCGCCAACACCCCGGCTGCCATTCAGGCGGCCATTCTGGCTGGGGTGGCTTCCGCCCTGCCCGGTGCCGTGCAGCAGCAAGTCACGCAGATCATCACCCAGCAGGTCACCCAGCAAGTGCAGGCCAATGCCCAACGCTTCGTTCAGGCGCAGGCCATCCAGACGGCCTTTCAACGCGGTCTGCTCCAGCCTTACACCTTCAGTCAGTTTAAAACCGAAAAGGTGGCGACTTGGGAAATTGGTTACAAAGGTCTGATTTCCAAGAAGCTGTTCATCGACGCGTACTACTACAGTAGCCGCTACACCGACTTCATCGGCGGGCAGGTGCTGCTGCAATCGAAAACGGCCACCAACGATATCGTCACCCGCGTCGCCAACATCGCCGGGGGGTCGGCCACGCGCAACGTGTACTCGCTGCCCGTCACCTCGCCCGACCCCATCAAGGTGCGTGGCTGGGCGCTGGGCCTCGACTACGCTTTGCCCAAGGGGTACAACATCGGCGGCAACTGGTCGGTCAACGAACTGGTGGGCTTCCAGGCCAACAACGCCGTGGAGTTCTCGCAGTTCAACACGCCGCGAAACCGCTACAACGTGAGTTTCGGCAAGCGCATCACGGCCTCGACGGCCTGGGGCTTCAACGTCAACCTCCGCCACCAGGACCAGTTCACCTGGGAGACCGGGTTCGTGCAGGCCTCCGAGACGGGCGTGCCCCTGTTCACCAACACCATCGTGCCCGCCAACAACATCGTAGACGCCCAGGTGAGCTTCAAGCTGCCCACGTTCAAGTCGATCCTGAAAATCGGCGGCACCAACATTTTCAACACGCCGTACATTCAGGCCTTCGGCAACCCGACCATCGGCGGGCTGTACTACGTGAGCCTGAATTTTGACGAGCTTCTGAACTAACCGACTGCTTTTCGGCAAAAAAGGCGGCTCCCTGATTCGGAGAGCCGCCTTTCTTGTGAAGAATCCAGGAACCGGTTACACGCTGGCGATGGCCACCAGTTCGCGCACGTTGCTGACGATGCTCACGTTGTCGGGCGTGTCCAGGTCCTGGCCGATGACCTGGTAGCCCGTCAGCAGGATTTGCGAGTCGGGAAATTGCCGCCCCAGGCGGTACACGTAGGCCTGCACCTCGTCGGGGCCGGGTACGGAGGTAATGGCCGAGAAGATGTACTCCGGCTTGTGGACGTTGTAGGCAAAAATCAGTTCGTTGAAAGGCAGGCTCTGCCCGAGGTACACCACCTTGTGCTGCCGGGCGCGGATGATGTAGTCGGCGAAGAGCAGGCTCAACTCGTGGAGTTCGCCTTCGGGCAGGTAGAGCAGGAATTTCTTCGCGCCGGGTCGCAGGCGGTTCAGTTGCCCGTCGATGGCCACGATGATTTTCTGGCGAATGAGGTTGGTAATGAAATGCTCCTGGGCCGGGCCGATGGAGCCGGTCATCCACAGCGTACCAATGCGCCCCAGAAACGGGTAAATGATGTTGACCATCATGTTTTCAAACCCGAACTGGAGGATGTTGGTGTTGATGATTTTCTCGAACCGCTCCTCGTCCAGATCGAGCATGGCGATGGTAAGGGCGTGGATCTGATCGGGGTAGTTGAGTTGTTTTTCGGAAATGTTGATCACCTCCTGGTGCATTTCCTCTTTGCTCATCCGCGAAATCTCCGAAATTTTGTACCCGTGATCCTTCAGCAGCGAGATGTTCAGTACCAGTTTCAGGTCCTGGTCGTCGTAGGTGCGGATGTTGGTATCCGTGCGTTTGGGGCGGATGATGTTGTAGCGCTGTTCCCAGATGCGCAGCGTATGGGCTTTAATGCCTGACAGTTGCTCCAGGTCTCGAATCGAGTAGTCGCTCATGGCCTTCCAGCGAACCGGTGTTTATGCCGTCCTGCTTCAGGGCAGGGTGGTTTTGTTTAAATGTTACGTAAGGATGCGGGTAAATGAAAAATTGCGAACGAAAATACGCATTTGCCCGGCTAAACTTTCAACGGTGAAATGGAAACTGTTCAACCGGTATTCAACATAACCGTTGATGCGGAAAAAGGTTGAAAAAGAAACCCACTGTTTTCGCCACAGGCTACCCCCACCGCGCAATAAAAAAGCCCTGCCAGTAGGGGCAGGGCTTTCGGGGGACAAAGACGGGTCTCGAACCCGCGACCTCCAGAACCACAATCTGGCGCTCTAACCAACTGAGCTACATTGTCCGTGTTTGAGGGCTGCAAAAATAACGACGGTGCGGTCACTTCTGCAAGCCCTCACTCATTTTTATCAGGCTTTAGCGGCCTGGTAATTCTGCTCGGCGGCGCTCCAGTTGACCACGTTCCACCAGGCGGTGATGTAGTCGGGACGCTTGTTCTGATACTTGAGGTAGTAGGCGTGCTCCCACACGTCGAGGCCGAGGATGGGGATGCCTTTTTTGTCGGCTACGTCCATGAGGGGGTTGTCCTGGTTGGGGGTGGAAGTCACGGCCAGGTCGCCGTTTTCGTCTACAATCAACCAGGCCCAGCCGGAGCCGAATCGGGTCGTGGCGGCTTTGGCGAATTCTTCCTTCAACGCCTCAAACGAACCGAATTTCTGATGGATCGCCTCGGCCAACTGGCCCACGGGCTGGCCGCCGCCGTTGGCGCTGAGGATGTTCCAGAAGAACGCGTGGTTCCAGTGCCCTCCACCGTTGTTGCGCACGGCCGCAGGCAGCGAATCGACGTTTTTCAGCAGTTCTTCGAGCGACTTGCCTTCGTGTTCCGTGCCGTTGAGGGCGTTGTTGAGGTTGGTCACGTAGGCGTTGTGGTGCCGGTCGTGGTGGATTTCCATCGTTTTGGCGTCGATGTGTGGCTCCAGCGCGTCGTTGGCGTAGGGGAGAGGGTCGAGAGTGAAAGCCATGGTCAAGTAGGAAATAAAAATTAGGAATTTCGCTGGCGGTTAAACCCGCTTAGCGGGTCTTAGGTTCGCAGGCGTTGGAAAAAACTCCGTACCAACGTGGCGCATTCCTCGCCTAAAATACCCGCCGTGACACCCGTTTTGGGGTGCAAAAGTGACCCGCCCACGCGGGTATAGCCCCGCTTGTCGTCGGTGGCCCCGTACACGAGCCGCCCCAACTGTGCCCAGTACAGCGCCCCAGCGCACATGGGGCAGGGTTCGAGGGTGACGTAGAGCGTGCAGTCTTTCAGAAACTTCGCACCGAGGTATTCGCTGGCGGCGGTGAGGGCCAGGAGTTCGGCGTGGGCGGTCACGTCGCGGAGGGTCTCGGTTTGGTTGCGGCCTTTGCCGATGATGCGTTGCCCGCACACCACCACGGCCCCGACGGGAATTTCGCCCGCCTCGCCCGCTTCGACGGCCAGTTTGAGGGCTTCGCGCATGAAAAATGCATCGGTCAGCATGGGGGCAAAGATAGGCGGCGCGATTCACTGCACCTTTAGCCATTCGCGAAACGCCAGGTATGCCTGCAACGTAGCGTCGGGGGCCTCGGTTTGGGGATAATGACCCACGCCGGGGAGCAGCACCACGTCGGGGTTGGGCACGAGTTGCTGGTAGTAGTCGGCCATGTGCCGACCCGAAACGGGGTCCTCAGGGCCGTCGATGAGGCGCAGGGGCACGGGGGTGGTTTGCAGGATGCCCACCCAGCGGTCGCGGTGCCGCCGCCGGTCGTTGATGTAGTGGATGAGCCGGTGCATCAGGCGGTGGCCGTTGTGGTGCCGGACCAGGTGCCAGAAGGCGTCGAGTTCGGCCTCGGCGACGCCGGGCGGGGCGTAGAGGCGGTTGAGGGAGGTGCGCAGCGTGTTCCGGTTGGTGAGCAGGGTGAGTAGCCCACCCAGGGGGCCGTTGAGGAGTTTCTGCACGGGCAGCGCCCGGTGCATTTCGGGAAAAAGCCCGCCGTTGAGAAAACAGCAGGAGAGCAGCACGGGCGTGCCGCCCCGGCGCTCGGCAAAACGGGCCAGGAGTTCCTGCGCTACGGTGTTGCCGTAGTCGTGGACGAGCAGGTGGCAGGCCGTCACGCCCCGTTCGCGGAGGAGACTCTCGACCCAATCGGCCTGGTCGTGGATGGCGTACGCGTACCGCCGGGGTTTGGCCGAGTAGCCAAACCCGACGAAATCGGGCGCAATGACCCGGTAGCGGGCAGTCAGGTTGGGCCAGAGCCGGTACCAGTCGAACGAGGAGGTGGGGAAGCCGTGCAGCAACACCAGCACTTCGCCCTGCCCTTCGTCGTGAAAAAAGACCCGCTGCCGGCGGTGGGTGGTGTAGTGGCCGGTTTGGTGCCAGGTTTGGGGAGTGAGGGGGGCGTTCACGGGTTTTCCAGCCAGGCCCAGGTGGCGGGGTCGTAGGTGCCGTTGCCTTTCTCGTAGGCGATGATGTGCACGGTCAGTGCGCGCATGGCCTCGGCGTTGGGAGCGTTGGTTTCGATGCACTCGCGGGCATAGGCTTTGACGCCCTCCACGGTTTTGTCCATCTCGGCGAAGGCCTCGTCGCGCTTGGCCAGGGCGATTTCGAGGTTGAGTTTGGCCATTTCTTCCCTGAGGCAGGCTTGGTGGTACGAATCGGCCCACGCGCTCAAGTCGTCGATGACCACGCGCATGTCGGGGTTGTTGCCGACGGTGGCGTTGACCTGTTCGAGCACGTCTCTGAATTGCCGCATGATTTCGACCTGCTCAAGGGGCGGTTGCTGCCCCAGCCAGGTCATGAATTTTGCATGGTCGAAGTCTTCGAAGAAATCGAGTACTTCGTCGTAATACACCGCGTCGGAGGGGTCGGGAGCCGGATGGCTGCGGTTGTCGAGCCAGGTCCAGGTGGCGGGGTCGTAGGTGCCGCCGGCCTTTTCGTAGGCAATGACGTGCACCATCGCTTCGCGCATTTTGTCGGCGTTGGGGGCGTTGGTTTCGATGCACTGGCGGGCGTGGGCTTTGACGCCCGCTACCTTGCGGTCCATCTCGGCGATGGCCTTGGCGCGCGCTGCGGGGTCTTTTTTGGGGTTGCCATGGGTTTTCTTTGCGAAATTTCTCATGATCGGAAGGGTTGAGGGGTGAGCGAATGCGGTGGGGCGTCAGGGGTTGGTGAGCCAGGTCCAGGTGGCGGGGTCGTAGGTGCCGCTGCTTTTCTCGTAGGCGATGATGTGTACCACTGCTTCGCGCATCTTGTCGGCGTTGGGGGCGTTGGTTTCGATGCACTGGCGGGCGTAGGCTTTGATGCCTTCCACCTGTCGGTCGGCCTCGGCGAAGGCCTTGTCGCGCTCATCGAGGGCGATTTCGAGGTTGAGTTCGGCCAGTTTTTCGTCGAGGTAGGCTTCCTGGTATTCGTCGGTTTTCTGGTCGAGGGTCTCGATCATCTGGCGGGCGTCTTCGTCGCCGTCTTCGTCGTTGATTTCTTTGGCGATCTCGTTGAGTTCCTTCAGGATGTCGACCTGATCGAGGGGGGACTGGAGGAGGAGCCATTTTTCAAAGGCTTCTTCGTCGTTTTCGTCGAAAATGAGTTCGAGGATTTTTTCGCGGTACTGCATGGGGATGAGGGGTGAACGGGGTGAGTGACGTGCGGTTCGACGTGCCGGGCGGGTCGGCCCGGCGGGTCAGCGGTTTTCGAACCAGGCCCATTCGTCGGGGTCGTAGAGGCCGAGCTGCTTTTCGTTGTCCATGATAAACTGGGCGTAATCGATCATCTCCGCAGCGCGGGGGTCGTTGTTTTCGATGCCCTCGCGCAGGAATCGCTTCGTGGCTTCGAGGGCGTTGATTACTTCCAGGGCCGCTTTCTCGTACTCCGCCTGCGCCACGTCGGCCTTTAGTTGGATCACCTCGGCGCTGAGGTGCGCGTCCTGGTAGGCGTTGGTGAGGGTCTCGATCTCGGCCAGTTTCGCCCGCAGGGCGGGGTTGTCGGGGTCGGGGTTGGCTTCGCTGACGATGGCCCGGTATTCGTTGAGCACGTCGACCTGTTCGAGCGGGGGCAGGCTGTGGAGCCATTCGATGAAGTCGTCGCCGTTGTCGGTGCTGAAGAGAAATTCGAGGATTTTTTCGCGGGTTTCCATGGCGAGGGAGCAAGGATACGAGGTGGATGGATGGGGGCGCTGGCAACGGACTGTGCGCCGGAGAGGCAGGCCGCCCACTCCTTGATTCGCAGCGCGTTACTGAAAGTAGGCGATGGGGCGAAGATTCCAAAACTATTTTTCGAAAATCTAGTAAACGGTATCGATTCACGTGATAAATTCCGGTAGGTTGGCGGCAGTTTTTTCCAATCATTTCCAACCATAATCCCTACTCCAATGCCGACCAACGCCGATTCGGGCCACGGAATCAACGTATCCAACTTCCGCTCGCTCATCCTGAGCTGCACCTACTTCGGGGCTGCCTACAACCCCGTGCTGGCCGCCATCAAACTGCTGGCCATGAATGCCCTGGCTTCGGCCGCCGAAGCCGCCCTCAACGACCTGCGCATCGCCGTGGGCGTGTACACCACCCAGGTGGCCCAACGGGCAACGGCCTTCGAGCCGCTCAACGCCCTCATCACGCGGGTGGTCAACGCCTTCGAGGTGTCGGGGGCCAGCCCGGCGCTCATCGAGGCGGTGCGCTCGCTGGGCAAGCAGGTGAAGGGCAGGCGCGTGAACTCCGCGCCCACGGCGGAGCCTTCGGCCAAAAACATCGCCGCCGTGCAGGGCAGCTACGTGGCCCGTGCCATCGCCCTGGCCGAACTGATTGCGCTGCTGGTGACCAACGCGGCGATTTACAACCCCGGTGAGGCCGCCCTGAAGACGGACGCCCTGACGACCCTGCTGCTGGCGCTGCAATCGGAGAACTCGGACGTGGAAAACGCCATCAAGGCCCTGGAAATGGCCCGCATGGCCCGCAACGAGGTGCTCTACCACCCCGAAACGGGCGTGGTGGCCGTGGCCCTGCTGGCCAAGAAGTACGTGCGGAGCGTGTTTGGGGCGCGCAGCCCGGAGGCGTTGCAGGTGGGGGCGATTGTGTTTACCTGGCCGAGCAAGTCATAGCCCGTGGGGCGGGTGCCCGGCGGTGTCTTTCCGCGTGTAACTTTGCCATCATGGTTTAGCAAAGGCGTCCTGAGCTTTCGGGACGCCTTTCTTGTATCCGGGCCTACCGCTCCGCCCGCTGGTGTAGCGCCGTGGGCGAGCAAAGAAGGTTGCCTGGTTGCTGAGCATGACGCGTTGGTTGCGGGTTTCTGCGTGTTTGTTGCAGGAAATGTCTCGTGGGTTGCGGGTTATTGCGTGTTGGATAATGAAGTAGACCCGTTGGGTGATGAAGTAAAGGCATTGGAAGATGAAGTAGCCACGTTGGGTAATGGAGTAGACACGTGGGAAGATGATGTAACGACGTTGGAAGATGAAGTAGGTCCGTTGGGTAATGAAGTAAATCCGTTGGTTGATGGTAGGGCGGGGTCTAGAAGTGGGCATCCGGTGCGGGCGTTGGCGATGCGAGGGGGGAGGGGTTGGTTGGCGGCTTTGCATGAAAACGCGTACCTTTAGGCACTACAAGTCGCTACACACATGGTCAAGCACGTTTCGATACAGAATTTCAAGTCGATCAAAAGCTTGGAGTTTGAGGCTAAGCGGGTGAATGTGTTCATTGGCGAACCGAATGCGGGGAAGTCGAATATTTTGGAGGCGTTGGGTAGTCTGACGCCCAAAACAGAACTTAGTGAACTTGTTCGCTATAAGAGTAGCGAGGATATTTTTTTTGATAATGAAATATCAAATCAGGCAGAAATTAGAGTAGATGATTTCTTGTCTCTTTTCACATTTAGTGTTCCATCAGTAGTTCAACATAAACTTAGAAAAGGGGAACATGGAAGTATTCAATTACAATATCAAAATGAATGGTATTCAGAAATAAATGCAGATTCTTCAAAGAATCCATTCAGATATTATTTATTTAAGGATTTAAAAAATATAAGCTTACGTGAAGATACTTACTTAAAGCCAGTTTCAGGTAATAATTTATTTTTTCTATTAAAAATTAATAAATCTCTTAGAGAAATAGTTGCAGGCCTCTTACTTTCATTTGGTTACAGGTTGAGTCTTAGAACTAAAGAGAGTGAAATAGAACTCGTAAGAGAAGAGAAGGGGGTGTTCTATAACTATCCTTTCCAAAATCTTTCTGATACCGTTCAACGAGTCATTTTCTATATCGCCGCCATCGAAACCAACAAAGAAGCTATTCTTCTTTTTGAAGAACCCGAAGCCAACACCTTCCCCTACTACACCAAGCAACTCGCCGAGCGGATTGCGGCCGACGAATCCAATCAGTATTTCATCGTTACGCACAATCCGTATTTCCTGAACTCGCTCGTTCAGCAAACGCCCATCGAGCAGTTGAATGTGTTCGTCACGTACATGGAAGACTATCAGACCAAACTGCGGAAACTTTCCGAGGATGATTTCTCGAAAATACTCGACCTCGACAAGGAAGTGTTTTACAACCTTGACATTCTGGGCCAACCCGCATGAGCTTGCTGTACCTGGAATGCTACCCCGATGAAACGCTGGTGAAGGTGCTGGGCCGTACCCGCCGCCAATTTGAGCACGCCGGGGATATCGGCGGGGTGTGCCGCTTGCTCGGCAAGCACACCGACCGGCTCGGCCTGGTGGATGAAGACCCCGGCAAAGCGCACCCCACGTACCTGAAAAACCTGAAACTGGTCGGCGAAGAACATAAGATCAAGCTCCTGACCGACCCACAGCGCGACAACCGGGTGCTGGTCGTCTGCCCTCGGCTGGAGGAGTGGGTGGTTGGGATGGTTCACCAGAACGGGCTACAATTGAAACGCGACTTTGGTATTCCGGCCGGTACCGGCCCCGAACTGCACAAGGTGATCAATCAACACTTGCCCAAATTTGAACGGGTGATTGAGCGCCTGCTGGCCGAAGGGGCGGCACCGCTGCTTTTTTTGAAAAAGCAGTTGGAGCGGGAGTCGTGAAGGAATGCCTCCTGCACGTTGGGTTTCAAACTGCAATCCGGTGCGGTGCCCGCAGGGTGCGGGTGAGCAGGGCGTTGGCTTCTTTGTCGCCGTCGAACTTCTCGGTCGCTGGGTTCCAGCGGAGGGGGCGGCGGAGTTGGTAGCCGATGTTGGTCACGTTGCAGACGGTGCAGGTGCGGTGGCCGGTTTCGACGTCGCAGAGGGGTTTTTGCCGGGTGCGGATGCTGTTGAGGAAATCGGCGTAGTGGTTGCCGCCGGCGGGTTGGGCCAGTTTGACGTCGCTTTCCTTGAGGTCGAGGGTTTTTAGTTTTTCGGGCACGTCGAGAAACGACCGGCTCACGTCGAGCGTGCCATCGCTGCCGATGAACCGCACGGCGTTGCCCCGGCCGAAGTCCTGGTGTTTGACCACCACGCCGTTGGCGTATTTCATCACCATGCCGTGGGTGGCCTGGGGGAAGGTGGGCGGGAAAAACTCCTTCGGGCCGGATTCGTCCATGCCGAGTGCCCACTGGGCGATGTCGAACATGTGCGCGCCCCAGTCGGTCACGCCGCCGCCGCCGAAGCCTTTGTAATCGCGCCAACGGCCCCAAAATGTGTCTTCGACGCGGGGTGCGAGGAAGTGGTGGTAGAAGTGCGGCGGATTCGGGCCGAGCCACAGGTCCCAGTTTAGCCCTTCGCGGAGTGTTTCGGCGGTAAAATCCACCGGCACGGGGGGACCACCGACGGTCACGAGCACTTCCTTGAGTTGGCCGAGGTAGCCGTTGCGCACCAGTTCGCAGGCCCGGCGGAATTTCTCGTCCGAGCGCTGCATGCTGCCGGTTTGCAAGACCCGGTTGTTTTTGCGGGTGGCGTTGACGAGCGCCCGGCCTTCGGCCACGGTGAGGGTGAGGGGTTTTTCGCAGTACACGTCCTTGCCCGCTTCGAGGGCCTTGACGCCCTGCACGGCGTGCCAGTGGTCGGGCGTGGCGATGACGACGGCGTCGACGTCCCGGCGGGCGAGCAGGTCGAGGTAGTTTTCGTAGGGGGCGGGGGCGCTGGCGGGGGCTTTGCCGAGCAGGTCGGAGGTGGCTTTGGCGACGGTTTGCAGCGTGCGGTCCACCTTCGTTTTGTCGACGTCGCTGATGGCGCGGATTTCCGTCTGGTCGGTTTTGATGAAATTCCGCAGGAGGCCCTGGCTTTGCCGCCCCAGGCCGATGAAGCCCAGCCCGACGCGGTCGCTGGGAGCCAGAAATCCCTTGCCGAGCACATGGCGGGGCACGATGAAAAACGGACTCAGCGCCGCGGCCTGCTTCAGAAACGCGCGGCGGGTGGGGGAGGGGTTCATGAGGTTTAGAGGAGTTGGGTTTAATGGAGAATTGAGAATGGACAATGGAGAATGAAATGTAGCAGCAGTTTGCCTTTCATTCTCCATTCTCAATTCTCCATTCGTTCACGCTTTCTTCAACAACGAAATCTGCCCCGAGTGGTAGATGTCGTGCTGAATGCCCCCGTGGAGCAGGGTGTAGTAACTGTAGCGTCGGCCGGGCACGATTTCCTGCAAGCGCCGGTCGTTGACGCTCTCGAGCACGTCGAGCAGTTCGGTTTGGGTGTCGGCCAGGGCCACGAGGAGGTCGTGCCAGCCTTCCACGCTCAGCTCGTCGTAGCGGGGCCAGTCGGTTTCGGAATCGAGCACGATGTCGTAGCTCTCGCCGCCGGTGAGTTTTTCGAGGACAAACACCCGCCAGGAGGTCAGGTGGGCCACGATTTCGGCGATGTTGTGGGTTTGGGGCAACAGGCGCTTGAGGGCCTGCTCGGACGTGACGTCGCTCAGGGTTTCAATCAGCGACGGTCCGTGCCAGGTTTCGCCGTCGTAGTGGCGGCGAACCATGTCTTTGATGCGGTTAATTTCTTGCATTCACTGCTTCGTAAAAGGCGCGTAAACATAGCGGTTTTTGACCGAAATGACTTGCGCGACCTTCACGAAAACCAGCGTCGGAACCTCAATCTTGTGGTCTTTCAGCGCGACGGTGAAGTCACAGAGCAGGGTCAGTTTCTGGCCGGGTTCTACCGTCAGTTTGCCTTTCAGCGTTCGCTCCTGGGTCACGCCGTGCAGGGTGAAATTGCCTTTCGCGCTCACGTCGTAGGTGCCCGCTTTGGTGAAATCCACCGGCTCCACCAGCTTGCCCCGGAACGTGGCCGTGGGGTACTTTTCCGACTCCACGTAGTTTTCGTTGAAGTGCTCCTGCATCAGCTTGTTCGGAAACTGAAAGTCGGTCATCTGCATCGTCACGGCCACGTCGCCGGTGGCGGGGTTGATGGCCGAGCGGGCTTTTTTGTTCGTCGCCGTGATGTTCTCGACGGGCGTTTCCGAGAAAAAGCTGACTTCGCCGGTTTGAGTGAGAAAAGTCTGAGCGTTGGTCAGTGACCAGTGACCAGTGAGCAGTAAACAGAGGATGATGAAGCGGTTCATGGAAAGAAAATGATTTGAAGTCGAAAAAGCATTTTTAGCCTCCCCTTCGCGTCATTGCGAGCGGAGGTTTCAAAACGAATGAAATGAGGCGGTCCGCCGCTGCGGTTTTGAAACCGGAGCGAAGCAATCCTCTGCCGGTAGCCAAACGGTCCGTCGCACGGTAGCTTTTGGCCAGAACCGTTGGGTTGAGTGGTGCTTGGTTTCAGCTCTCTTGGTCTTCGGCAGGGGATTGCTTCGCTCCGTGTTCAAAACTTTCGCTTCGCATCGGTTTTGAACACTCCGCTCGCAATGACGTGGCGGGGAGGGTTTATTTTTTTAATTCGTCACCACGTTTTCGGCTGCCTCGCCTTTTTGTCGAAACTGAACGTCCGCGAGATGTTGAAGCCGTAGTGGACATCCCCCTTGCCCCACCGTCCGGTGGTGTTGGTCAAAAATTGCTTTTCAATCATCCCCCGCGCGTTGGTGAAGTGCAGTTGGAACACGTGCCCGCCGGTTTCGATGTCGAAGCCGAGCGCCAGAGCGTTGTAACTGCCGTAAGGGCGGCGCTGGTCGTCGGGTACGACGTAGTACTCGCCCACCAGGGCCACGCGCTTGCTGATTTTGACGCGCCCGCCCACGCCGAGGGCCGTTACCCACTCGTCGCCGCCGGTGGGTACTTTGCCGACTTTCAGGGCCGTGGGCATCAGTTGCAATGAAAACCGCTCGCTGAACTTGCGGGCGATGATCGCCTGGAATGTGTAGTTCTGCCGCTCGCGGTTGCTGAAGTACTCCGTGCCCGAAGCGTTGGCCAGGGTCGGCTCGGTCACGATGGCGTCGCTGGCGAAGAGCGTGATGCTCACGGGCACGCGCTTCGCACCGGTTGTCTGCCGCAGGACGCGGTACTTGGCGAACACGTCCACGGTTTTCTGGTTGCTGCTCCGGCCCACGCCGATGGTCAGGCGGTTGCTGACGCCGTACTCCAGCCCGAGGCGGATGATGGCCTCGTCGAGGCCGAAGAAATTCTCCGCGCCCGAATTGAGCCGACCGAAGCGGTGCTGAATCAAAAAGTCAAGGCTTTGGCCCCGCACGGTTTCGACGGAGTGGCCGTTGATGAGCCGGGTTCCTTTGAACGTGGCCGACACGGGCCGGGTCATCTTCGCGCTGTCGGCGTTGAGGAGGTTCATCAGGTCGTCCTGGGCGGAGGCGCGGGGGGCGGCGAGGAAGGTGCAGAGGGCGGCGGCAGCCGCTGCGAAAGTGACTTTTTTCATGCGGTTAAAATGAAAAAAGGGCACTGCGATTGGCAGTGCCCCGCTTTCGGCAAAAGGTACGGGAAATTTCAAACGTTGGTTGCGTTCGCGGAGAAATCCAGTGCCGGGTCATTGCACCTCGTTTCACAGAAAACGCCGTCCGGGTTTTCCGCAGGAGCGGATACCGGACGGCGTTTCTAAAAAACGAAAAACGAAAGCCTACTTTACTTTTTGCGGCTGAGTACCTGCACAAACGCCCCGTCGGCGGCGAAGAGCAGGGCCACGTCCCGGCCCGACGCGGGCTTCACGAACACCACGAATTGTCCGGCGGCATTTTTGCCCGCCTGGGAAATGGTCGAACCGGCGTAGTTGGTGCTGACGTAACTCGTCACGGCGGCGGGCAGCGTGGCCACGTCGATTTTCGTGAAGTTACCCCGCAGACGGCGCTGAAGTTCTTCCTTGAAACTGCCGTCGGTGTTGAAGACGAGCGTTTTGCGCTGGTCGTTGTGGATGATCATGACCAGGTACCCACGGTTGGGGTCAAGCGCGGCCATCTGGATGGTGGCGCCGGCGTAGTTGAGATTCAGGTGCGTCGTGATGGCAGCGGGCAGGCTGGCCACGTCGATTTTGGTCAGGCTGTCGCCCCGGCCCTTGCCCCGGCCGCCGCCGCGTTCGCCCTTGCCGCGCATGGCCAGTTCCTTGTTGAACGAGCCGTCGGCGTTGAAGAGCAGCGTTTTACGTTCGCCGTTCTGGGTGATGGCCACCAGAATGTTGTCCTGATCGTCTTTCGCGGCGTACTCTACCGTGGCTCCCGCGTAGTTGAGTCGGAGGTGCGTGGTGACGGCGGCGGGCAGCGTGGCCACGTCGATTTTCGTCAGGTTTTTTTGGCAGAAAAAGCCGGCGCTGTCGGCCAGAATGCGGGCCGCGCTGGTGGCGGAATCCGTGGCGGGGTCAACGACCGACTGGTTTTGGTCGCACCCGTACAAACCTAGGCCCGAAAGGGCTACCAATCCGATGAAAACGAGTTTTCGCATGAACGTTGAGAAAAATGGAACGTGATGAAAATCGGTTGCAACGCATCCGGGCACGCTGCTCTGCCAACCGGTTCAGGCAAAACCTCGTGGTCATTCGGATGCTTTCGGGGCGAAGTACACCGGGGCGGGTGGGGCGGGTTGCCTGATGTTTTAAATTTTTGTGGAAAACATCGGCAGTTCGCGGCAAGGGCCGTTTTCAAAACCAACCGCTTTTTCGGTTCTTGCCCCCGTTCCCCAAACCTACCTTCCGATGACTTCCCGTTCGGCTTTTCTGTTCGCCTACGCGGCGCTGGTCTTTCTCGAATTGTATTCCGAAACGTTATTACCGCAGCACCCCACGTTGCGGCTGTTCGCCAAACCGGCCCTGCTGACGGCGCTGTCGCTCCATTTTTTCCTCCAGACCCGCGGGCACCGCACCCGCCGCGATATCGTTTTTCAAACCGCGCTCGCCTTCGCCTGGCTCGGCGACGTGCTGCTGATGCGCGAAGACGGCTTTCTGGCGGGGTTGGGGGCGTTTTTGGTCATGCAGGTGCTGTACGCGGTCGTTTTCTGGAAAACGCCTTTCCGATTTCTCTGGCAACTGCCCTCGCGCCGGGTGCGCATCGCCACCCTGCTGCTGCTGGTGTTTGCGGTGCGGGTTTTCGTAAAAATTCAGCCCAACCTCGGCGGGCTGACCGTGCCCGTGGTGGTGTACCTGCTCGTCATCCTCGCGATGGCCCTGGCGGCGTTCAACCGGCTGGGGCGGGTGCCGACGCTCAGCTTCCGGCTCGTGGCCGTGGGTGCGGTGCTGTTCGTGATTTCCGACGGGTGCATTGCCCTGACCCGCTTCGGTGGCGATGCCGGGTGGCTGACTTGGCTCGTGATGCCCACCTACGCGGCGGCGCAGTACCTGATCGTCGAGGGCGTTTTGCGCGAACGGGTGCCGGAGCCGATGTTTGCGGCATGAAAATCCTGCTGTTTTTCCTGCTCGCCCTACCCGCTTCGGACCAGTGGCTCCGCCAGAATTCCGGCACCGACGCCAGCTTCCGGGCCGTGTGCGCCGTTGATGAGAAAACCTGCTGGGTGGGCGGCTCGAAGGGCACGATCCTGCGTACCACCAACGGCGGCGGAACCTGGGATCCGAAGCGCATTCCCGGCACCGAAACCCTCGATTTCCGCGACGTTCACGCCTTCGACGCCAACACGGCTGTGGCGATGAGCGCGGGCGAGGCTTCCGAAGGCAAAGCCCGCCTCTACCGCACCACCGACGGGGGCCAAACCTGGCAACTGGTTTTCCAAACGTTCCAGAAAGGCGTTTTCCTCGACGGCCTCGACTTCTGGGACTCTACCCACGGCCTCTGCTTCGGCGACCCAGTGAACGGGAAATTTTTCGTCCTGACCACCAACGACGGAGGAAAAACTTGGCGGGAAGTGCCGCGCGCCGCGTTTCCGCCTATCCTGCCCGGCGAAGCGGCGTTCGCCGCCAGCGGTACGTCGGTGGTCGTGCTTAAAAATTCGCAGCGCGCCTGGATCGGCACCGGCGGGGGGGCGTTCGCCCGCGTGTTCCGCACCACCGACCGGGGCCGGTCGTGGCAGGTGGCGCAAACGCCTATGCCTGCCAGTGCGAGTGCGGGCATCTTCGGGCTGCGGTTCTGGTCGGCAACAACTGGGGTTGCCGTGGGCGGAAACTACCAGGCCGAGCGCGATTCAACCTTCAACGTCATGAGAACCGACGACGCCGGGAAAACCTGGCGAGCCACCGGGCCAATGCGACCGGGTGGGCTGAAGGAAGGCGTCGCGGTGGTCGGCAAGCGGCTCGTGGCCGTCGGTCCGTCGGGTACCAGCGTTTCGGACGATTTCGGCAAAACCTGGCGGCGTCTCGACGGGTCGGCCTTTCACGCCGTCAGTTTCGCCGGAACGTCAGGTTGGGCCGTGGGCGGGAAGGGCGTCATCGCCCGGTTTGGCAAAAAGTAAAACGCCGCCCCAACGGTTGGAGCGGCGTCCTGCAAAACTCAAAATTCAACAATTCACTCGCCCGCCGTCACTGCTTTCCGTTTCATCGGTGCGGCTTTGGGCTGTTTTTTCGTCAGCGATTTGATGAACGCCGTTTCCTCCTCGCGGTAGGGCGCGCCGCTGGGGCGGAAAATGTCGTGGAACCACACGGGCGGCTCGCCGTCGTAGGGTTTTTGCCACGAATCCCAGGGGTAAATCGTCTGCGATTTGCCCGACACGAAGCCCCAGTTCATCATGCCCACGTTCTCGCGCTTGGCAATCGGCAGGATGTTCTGGAACGTGCTGCCCGTCACGCGGGCCATGTACTCGGTGCAAATCAGCGGACGACCCAGCTTTTTCAGATACCCCACGCGCTTCTCGAATTCGGCCGCGTTGTCGTAGTTGTGGAAGGTAATGACGTCGGAATTCGTGAACAGGAAGCGGTTCATGTCAGTCATGGCCTCCACGCTGCTCCAGTCGCCGTACCAGGGGGCCGAGGTCACGGGTTGCGTGGGTTTGGCCTCGCGGGTCCAGCCAAAGGCGGCTTTCACGAGGTCCACGCCGAGTTGCTGTTTTTCGGCGAGTTCCTGCTTTAGCTTGCCGTTTTTGCCGTAGGAGTTGGCGTTGTCGTTGTCGGGTTCGTTCACCACGTCCCACGACAGGATGCGGGCGTCGTTGCGGAAGCTGCTCACCACGTCGAGCACGTAGGGTTTCAGCACCGTGTCCCACTTCGACTTGTCGGCGAGCAGTTCGGCGCCGGGGCTTTGTACCCAGCCCGAGTTGTGCAGGCCGGGCACGGGGTCTTTCTGCTTGCCCGTGTGCGGGAAGGGGTCCCAGCAGGAGTCAAACAGTACCAGCATCGGGCGGATGCGGTGCTTGGCGCACAGCCCCAGAAACTGGTCGAGGCGTTGTTTGAACCCTTTCGGGTCATCGCGGTAAGCGAGGTCGTGCAGGAACACGCGCATCGTGTTCATGCCGAGGCCCTCGGCCCAGCCGAGTTCCTTGTCGATGAGGAACGGCGACCAGGTTTCGGCCTGCCACATTTCCAACTCGTTGATGGCGTTGGAAGGCAGGAAGTTCGCGCCAACGAGCCAGGGTTGTCTGGCGTACCACGCATTGGCCTTGGCGGCGGGCCATTGCTGGGCGAAAACGGAGGAGGAAAGCATGATTAAGGTGGGTATGAGTAGCGAAAACCGCTGCCGAAATTTCATGGTTTTGATTGGTTTTAAAACGTGAGGTTGAGAAAATTTGAACGATTTTTTGGGCTTTTTTAGGAATTTTTTTGACTTAAAAAAGCAGGTGAGGACACGTTTCCCCAACTCTTGTCATTCTCTACAAAGTTGAGCGGGTTTTGGGCAAACGAGCACCGTACGTTTTTAGCGTAAGAAAGGAATCATCACGCGGGTTTATCCCTCTTTCACGACCTCAGTCGGCGTTCCGTGGCTGACAATCCGCCCGTCGGACATGGTGATGGTGCGGTCGGAATTGGCGGCAAACTCAGGGTCGTGCGTGACGCAGATGATGGTCTGGTGCTGGGTGTGGGCCAGGTCTTGCAGGATGTCGAAGGCGATTTGGGTGTTGGCCGTGTCGAGGTTGCCGGTGGGTTCGTCGCCCATGATGAGGGTGGGGTCGTTGATGAGCGCCCGGGCGATGGCCACCCGTTGCTGCTGCCCGCCGGAAAGTTTGCTGGCGGCTTTGCGGGCTTGCTCGTGAACGCCCAGCAACCGGAGTTTTTCCATCGCCCGGTGTTCGATTTCGGCGTTGGAGAATTTGCCCAGTTTCTGCGCGGGCAGCATGACGTTTTCGAGCACCGAAAACTCAGGTAGCAAAAAGTGAAACTGGAAGACGAACCCGATGTGCTCGTTGCGGAAACGGGCCAGGGCCGCCTGGTCGAGGCCGCTGAGATGGGTGCCGTTGATGTCGAGCGTGCCCTCGTAGTCGGTGTCCATCGTCGAGAGGATGTACAGCAACGTGGATTTCCCGCAGCCCGACTTGCCGACGATGGTCAGAAATTCCCCCCGCCGGACCTCGAACGTGATGTCGTCGAGCACCTGAAATTTTTCGGGTTCGTAGAAGAATTTGTTGAGGTGTTGGGCTTTCAGGACGGGTTCCATGTTTTGAAAATCAAAAAAGCAATGTCATCCTGAGGCACGAAGGACCTTGTTGGTGCTGCGGTTAGCTGGCTGGAACCTTGAGTCAAGTGACCTTTCAAGTAACTTCATCTTCCAACAAGGTCCTTCGACAAGCTCAGGATGACAAGGTGGGGTAGAATCACCCTCTCAAAATCGCCACCGGGTCCACCCGCGCGGCGCGGCGGGAGGGAAAGTACCCCGCCAGCAGCGTCGTCACCACGCCAAACCCGACGCCTATGACGTAAAACACCGGGTTGAAATTGACCGGAAAATGATCGAGGCTGAAAAAATCGCCCCCGTCGAAGGGCACCCTGGAGACCATGTACGAAAACAAAAACCCAAGTCCCACGCCCAGCAGCGCGCCCAGGAAACCGATGATGACGGCCTGCGTAAGGAAAATCTGCACGATGTCGCGGCCCGAAAAACCGGTAGCTTTCAGGATGGCGATGTCTTTCATCTTGTCGTTGACGGTCATCGACATGATGTTGTAAATGCCGAACCCCGCCACCACGAGCAGCGTCGCCGAGACGATGTAGGCCATGTAATCGCGGATTTTGTTTGAGGTCACGAGCGTGGCGTTGGCCGTCTGCCAGTCTTCGGCCTTCACGCCGTAGCGGGCGGCCATCCGCTCGGCCACGGTTTTCGAGGCGTAAATGTCCTTGATTTTGAGGCTGATGTCGGTGATGAAGGTTTTGTCCACGCCGAGCAGTTTCTGCACGGTGGCGATGTTCGTGTAGCTCCGCACGTTGTCCACCGCCCCCAGGCCCGATTTGAAAATCCCGACGACTTTCAGCACGAACACCGCCCCCCGCGGCGTGACGAGCGTGACGTTGTCGCCCTCGCGGACGCTCATTTTTTTCGCCAGCCCCGCGCCCATGATGAGGCTGTTGGGGTTGGCGAGCAGGTTTTCGAGCCGCCCGGATTTTACCTGGCTGCGGAGGTCGAACAGGCGGTCTTCGTCGAAAATGTCCACGCCGAGCAACGTCCCGTTGAACTGCACCGCGCCGTAGTTGTAAAACGCGGGCGTGCTCACCTGGGCCGAAACGCCGGTCACGCCGGGCAGTTTGCGCAAGTCGGCCAGAATTTGTGAGGCGTTGCGCAGGTACAGCCGTTCGGGCTTGGGCCGCTGGTGGTACACGGCAGCGAGCGTGTCGGTGCCGCGCAGTTTGGTTTCCAGCAGCGATTGGCGGTTCACGTCGGGTTCGCGGTAGAGCCGGATGTGCGCCGTGGCCTGGAACGAGAGGTTGTCCACCAGTTTGTTGACGCCCGTCAGCACCGAACTCATCAGCACGTACATGGCGATGCCGAACGTGACGCCCAGCATGGCGATCACGGTCTGCTTTTTCTTGGCCAGCAGGTGTGTTTTGGCGATTTGGAGGTTGGTCGAAAACATGGCTCAGTTGCCCACAATGAGTTGTGACTCTTTCGTCACACCGCCCAGCACCTCCACGTAATCCGTCGTTTCGATGCCTTTGCGGATGGCCACTTTCTGCGGCTTGCCGTCAGCGGTTTGCACGAGGACGGAGTCGTTCAGTACGAGGCTTTTCGGAATCGTCAGCGCGGCGTCTTTCCGCGAAATCACGATGTTGGCTTCGGCGAATGCGTTGGCCACGAGTTTCGGCGGCACCTCCACGAACTGCGCGTCGGCCCGCACGGACTGGTTTTCGGGGTTGAGCGTCGGGTAGAGCTTCGTGATTTTCGCCTTGAACGTGCGGTCGCGGTACAAATCGAGTTGCACGAGCACTTCCTGACCGGGGCTGACGCGGGCCACGTCCTGCTCGTCGATCCAAAGCTGGAGGTAAAACCCGCCCCCGCCCAGCGAGGCCAACGGCTCGCCCCGGCGGATGGATTCGCCCTGTTTGCGGAAAATGTCGAACACCGTCCCGTCCACGTCGCTCCGCACGACGGTGTTGCCCGTTTCGGTCGCGTTCACGCGGGCGGCCGTCTGGGCGTTGGCGAGTTCGATGCGGAGTTGGTTGCGGGTGCGGCGCAGGCGTTCGCGGGCGGCGGCGAGTTCGTTGCGCGACGTTTGGTAGGCCAGCGCGGCGCGGTCGAGGTTGATGCGGGCCGTGGCGTTTTGTCGCCAGAGGTTCTGGTACCGGGCAAAGTTGGTCGAGTCGTCGGCCACGCGGGCGCGGAGGCTAGCGATCTGGGTTTCCAGTTCACCCAGCACGGGCGAGTCGCCGCGTAGGTTGGCCTGGGCTTGTTGCAACGCCACGTCGGCCCCGGCGAGGCGGGCCTGCTGGCTCGCATTTTCGATGCGAAACAAAGACTGATTCCGCGTTACCGCCGCGCCTTCGGTCACGAGTTGGGCTACGATCACGCCGTCGGCCTGGGCGTAGACGCGGTGGTCGTCGGCGGGCAGCACCTTGCCCGAGGCGTACACGGCCTCGACGATGGGCCGCACCTCAGGCGTGGTGGTCGCTACTTTTTTGCAGGAAAAAAGAACCACGACGACGGCGGGAAACAAAAGCGACGTTTTCATGGGTTCGGAACGGCCAGGCCGCTGAGGAGGAAGTGAGAAATATGGGTTTTGCGCGCTTCCATCAACGCCTGAAACCCTGCTTCGTCGAGGTTCATGGCCATCTTGAGCACGGGCCGGGCCAGAAACGGAAACACACAGGCCGACATCATCGTGACGAGCAATTGGCGCGGATCGACGGGCTGAATGCGACCCTGCTCAATTTCGGTGCGCACTTGTCGGAAAAACACGTCGAGAATCGGCCCACCCGGTGCTTTCGTCCGGGCTTTTTCGAGCAGTTCGCCTTCGTTGCGGGCCAGTTCGTTGATGATGAAGCCGGGGATGTACGGGTGTTCGATGATCAGGCTGAGGTAGGCGTCCACGAAGGCCGGGATTTTTTCGAGCAGGGGCCGGTCGGCCGTCAGCAGTTCGACGATGCGCGGGGCCATGTGCCCGGCGTCGGCGTCGAACACGACCTCAAACAGCCGCTCCTTCGACCGGAAGTAGTAATGCAGCATGGATTTGTTGATTTGCGCCTTCTCGGCGATTTCTTCCATGCGTGCCCCCACGTAGCCCTTCTGCCGGAACACCTGCCGGGCGGCTTCCAGGATGCGGGCTTCGGTGGCGAGGTCGTGTTTTCGGGTCTTGGCCATGCGTTCCAACCAAAAAATTCAACCGTTTGGTTGATTTTGCAAAGGTTGCTGGCAGAAGCGCTGAAAGTCAAGCCCAAAACCAAAAAGTTTTTGCAACAAACCGGGAGAAGAGCCGCCGTCGAAGCACCGGGAGCGAAACGGCACCGGAGTGAAACGGAAAAATGCCCCGGACGTCTGACATAGATCAAAAATTTTTTGCCGGGTTGCGCTCCGGGCAACCGAATTTTCCACGTACATTTGGCAACGTTCCCACCCGATACCGAAGGTCCCTCTCTCACCCACACAACAGAGTTCCTTCGCCCCATAAATACCTTCAGTGCCCAGCTTTTCGGCCGATTATCGCGTTTAGCTGCTTTAACCTACCTCATTCAGCCGCTCCGAAAGGGCGGCTTTTTGATTGGTTCAGACCATCAGCTAATCCGAAACCCCCTCCCCAACTTCATCACCTCCCGGAAACAGGCCGCCGTGAGCGCGGCGTCTTCGAGGGCGTTGTGGTGGACGTCCTCGCGGGCGAAGCCGAAAAACTCCGAAATGGCCTTCAGGCTGAGCGACCGCGGCACCGTCCGCCCGTTGGCTTTCAGCACCTCGAACACGAAGTAGCTCAGCGTGTGCAGGTCGAGCAGCACGTTCGAGAAGGGCCACTTCAGTTTCTCGTCCCGATAGGCGAAGCGCAGGAAGTTGATGTCGTGGATGACGCTCTGCCCGCCCACCACCACGTCGCGGAGCACCTGGGTGTTGTCAAACTGGCCGGGTTTGCGGTTGAGGTGCTTCAACACCCAGGTCTCGAACTCCGGCAGCACGTCGTAAATCATCGGGGCGTCGTCGAGTTCGGCCAGGGTGAGGCCGTGGACTTTCGCGGCGCTTTCGGTGAACGTCTCCTCGTCTTCGGGGTACACGTTGGTCAGGTAGCGGCCGAGTTCGGTCCACTGGTCGTCGCAGAGCACGGCCCCGAGTTGGATGATTTCGTGGTAACCCGGCTCGTTGCCGGTCATTTCGAGGTCGAGGATGAGGAAAGGCATGGTTGGTTTGGGTGCGGATGATTCCCCAAAGATCTTCAACAGGCGGGAAATTCAAACGACCCGTCCCTTTACCCGTGCCCGTTCGCCCGCGCTCCACGGGTTTTCCGCAACAACCCGTCCGGTTCGCCCGCTGACATCTTCGGATTCAGGGTTTCTAACTTTCAACAACGGAAATGTCAGAAAATTAGGATTTTTCAAACGTATGTTGTTACTTTTCGCCACTTACCTAGCCACACGTCCTCCAACGCACGAGCGCAAGTCCCGGCCCCGGTCAGGCACCGGGCTTTGTTTTCAACCCGGATTTCCTGGAGGCAAGCCCAACAAAGCCCCCGGCGGGGAAATTCGACCGGTTGGTCGATGCCCGCTGCCGAGCGACCGTTAAACGGTAAAATTTGGTTCCTGATCGATTGCGTTTGGTTCCTGATCGACATTGATCACGAACCAAACGGTTCGCATCAGTTCGTGATCGATTGCGATCACGAACTGATCGATTGCGATCACGAACCGAGCGGATGCGTTCGGTTACCAAACGCAATTGATCACGAACGGATCGCTTTGATTCAGTTCCTGTTTGATTGCGATCAGGAACCGAACGACACCGATCACGAACCGAACGCAACCAACTGCAAACCGAAACGACGGCTCTTGCGACACAAGGAATCGAAAAAAGCAAAACGAACTGGCCTGACCACGCCCGATGGTTGAAACGTAGTTCACTTTACAAAACCAGTTTAACATGGGACGAAAACGCATTACCCATTGGTTTGACGACGAAGCGGCCAGTCGGCTCGCCGCCATGCAAACCATCGACCCGGTCCTCGATTTCGGGGGCGGGCTTTCGCTCGTGGCCTATTCGGCGGCCATCGACGATCACCGGGGCAAAATCACCGCCTACAGCCAGCAGTTTGCCATCGCGGAAGAGAAGCGGACCGTGGTCAAACAATCCGACAAGGCCCTGAAAAAACTCAGCAGCCGGTTTCTCTCGGCGGTGGCGGCCCGGTACGGCAAGGATTCGGAAGAGTACGCCAAGGCCGGAGGCACGCGCACGTCGGAATGGCGCAAGCCCAGCAAGCCGAACGGAAGTCCGCAAAACGAACCCGGTTCGCCAAGCTGACGCCGGATAACCCGGAACGCCAAAAACCCTGCGGATGCGTCCGCAGGGTTTTTTTTGGTAGAAAACTGCCTCGGGGGTTTGGCGGCAGAAAAGAACGCCTTCACTCGTTCAAGTCTGAACCCGTCATGGAATGACTGGACGCTAGGTTAACCAGTTTTTAACTGGAATTTATACGGTTTCCGTTACTGGAAATGCAGTTACAAACTGCCAAAATACGGCGTCCAATCATTTCATGACGGGTTCAGACTTGAACGATTCAACATTCCGCCAGTTTGGGAAATAAGTGCTATTCAGCAAAAAAAAATTGCAAACAGCGCCGCCCCAGAGGGGCTTAAAATAAAAATCACTCGCAAGATGCGAGGTACTATCTTGAAAAACGGAGAAGTTGATTTGATTTTTTTAAGTTTACGCTTCCAAAAGGAGAAGCACGTCCTGGGCGGCTTCATCCTGTGTAGCCCCGCTGGTCGGGG
>JAESFZ010000011.1_pt1 | contig 52379 bp, 66 predicted proteins | sample 9269561 | NCBI WGS metagenome assembly JAESFZ01 (sample SAMN14515552, study PRJNA621657) | algae metagenome | isolation source: Tildeniella nuda ZEHNDER 1965/U140 and co-occurring heterotrophs from wet... | place: Switzerland: Stansstaad, Zurih | collected 1965-01-01
TCGGCTACATTCCTGGCGAGGGCCACAACCTCCAGGAGCACTCCGTGGTCATGATCCGCGGCGGCCGCGTCAAGGATCTTCCCGGCGTGCGCTACCACATCCTGCGCGGCGTTCTCGACACGCAGGGCGTCAAGAACCGCAAGCAACGCCGCTCGAAATACGGCGCCAAGCGTCCGAAGTAAGCAGTTTCCGCTGGCCGCTCCGGCCGAGGCGCGTCGCGCCGGGTTGGAGCGGCCGGTGGCTTTAAAGATCAACGGAGAGAGCGATGTCTCGTCGTCACCGGGCCGAAAAGCGGGAAGTCATTCCGGACGCAAAGTACGGCAATGTCGTGCTGGCCAAGTTCATGAATTCGGTCATGTACGAAGGTAAGAAGTCGGTCGCTGAGCAGATCGTCTACGGCGCCTTCGACCAGATCGAATCCAAGGCCAAGACCGATCCGCTCGGCGTCTTCCAGTCGGCGCTGGAGAACGTCATGCCGGCCATTGAGGTGCGCTCCCGCCGCGTCGGCGGCGCCACCTACCAGGTGCCCGTCGAGGTCCGTCCGGAGCGCCGTCAGGCGCTGGCCATCCGCTGGCTGATCCAGGCCGCGCGTTCGCGCAACGACAAGACCATGGTGGACAAGCTCTCGGCCGAGCTGATGGACGCCGCCAACAGCCGCGGCAACGCGGTCAAGAAGCGCGAAGACACCCACAAGATGGCGGAAGCCAACCGCGCCTTCTCGCATTACCGCTGGTAACGACTTTCACGGTTCACCGGAACCGAAGGAACTGAGATCATGCCGCGCACCCACGCGATCGAGGACTACCGCAACTTCGGCATCATGGCCCACATCGATGCGGGCAAGACGACGACGACCGAGCGGATCCTCTATTACACCGGCAAGTCCCACAAGATCGGCGAAGTCCATGACGGCGCCGCCACGATGGACTTCATGGAGCAGGAGCAGGAGCGCGGCATCACGATCACTTCGGCCGCGACGACGGCCCAGTGGGCCGGCAAGCGCCTGAACATCATCGACACCCCCGGCCACGTCGACTTCACCATCGAGGTGGAGCGTTCGCTGCGCGTGCTCGACGGCGCCGTATGCGTCCTCGATTCCAACCAGGGCGTCGAGCCGCAGACCGAGACGGTCTGGCGCCAGGGCGACAAGTACAAGGTTCCGCGCATCGTCTTCGCCAACAAGATGGATAAGACCGGCGCCGACTTCTACATGTGCCTCGATGACATCAAGAAGCGCCTCGGTGCCAAGCCGATCGCGATCCAGCTGCCGATCGGCGCTGAATCCGCGTTCAAGGGCGTGGTCGATCTCGTCCGCATGAAAGCGGTCGTCTGGTCGGGCGAGTCGCTCGGCGCCGAGTTCGACTCCAACCTCGATATCCCCGAGGATCTGAAAGAGAAGGCCGCCCAGTATCGCAACGAGCTGGTCGAGGCCGCCGTCGAGCTCGACGACGCAGCCATGGAAGCCTATCTCGAGGGCAACGAGCCCGACGAGGCGACGCTGAAGCGCCTCATCCGCAAGGCCGTCCTCACCTCCGCCTTCTTCCCCGTGCTCTGCGGCTCGGCGTTCAAGAACAAGGGCGTCCAGACGCTGCTCGACGCCGTCGTGGATTATCTGCCGTCGCCCGTCGACGTGCCGGCGATCAAGGGCATCGATCCCAAGACCGAGGCCGAGATCGAGCGCAAGTCTTCCGATAGCGAGCCGCTGTCGCTGCTGGGCTTCAAGATCATGGACGACCAGTACGGCGTCCTGACCTTCTGCCGCATCTATTCCGGCAAGCTCGAGAAGGGCATGGCCCTGCTCAACTCTTCCCGCGAGAAGAACGAGCGCGTCGGCCGCATGGTTCTCATGCACGCCAACAATCGCGAGGAAATCGCGGAAGCCTATGCCGGCGACATCGTGGCGCTGGTCGGCCTGAAGGACACCCGCACCGGCGACACGCTCTGCGACCCGCAGAAGCCGGTCATCCTGGAGCGGATGGAATTCCCCGAGCCGGTCATCGAGATGGCGATCGAGCCGAAGACCAAGGTCGACCAGGAGAAGATGGCGCTGGCGCTGATGAAGCTCGCCAGCGAGGATCCGTCCTTCCGCGTCTCGACCGATGCCGAGTCCGGCCAGACCCGTATCAAGGGCATGGGCGAGCTCCATCTGGACATCAAGGTCGACATTCTCCGCCGCACCCACAAGGTCGAGGTGACGGTCGGCGCGCCCGAGGTGGCCTTCCGCGAGAAGATCACCAAGAAGGCCGAGATCGACTACACCCACAAGAAGCAGACGGGCGGCACCGGCCAGTTCGCGAAGATCAAGCTGATCGTCGAGCCGAACGAGCCCGGCAAGGGCAACGAGTTCGACTCGAAGATCGTCGGCGGCGCTGTGCCGAAGGAATACGTCCCGGGTGTCGAGAAGGGCATTGCCTCGGTCATGGGCGCGGGCATCATCGCCGGCTTCCCGGTGGTCGATGTCAAGACCACGCTCATCGACGGCGCCTATCACGAGGTCGACTCTTCGGTCCTCGCCTTCGAAATCGCCTCCCGCGCTGCCATGCGCGAGGCGCTGCAGAAGTGCGGCTCGGTCCTGCTCGAGCCGATCATGAGCGTCGAGGTGGTGACTCCCGAAGAGTACACCGGCTCGGTCATCGGCGACCTCAATTCCCGCCGTGGCCAGATCCAGGGCCAGGACATGCGCGGCAACGCCAATGTCGTGAACGCCAAGGTGCCGCTCATGAACATGTTCGGCTACGTCAACCAGCTGCGTTCCTTCAGCCAGGGCCGCGCCAGCTACACCATGCAGTTCAGCCACTACGAGCAGGCGCCGTCCAACGTCGCCGCCGAAGTCCAGGCCAAATACGCGTAACTGTCCAACTGCCTGACCGGGTCTCCAACCAGATCCTCCGGCAGGGCGAACATTGAAGGAGGCCGTGATGGCCAAGGAAAAGTTCGAACGCAACAAGCCGCATTGCAACATCGGGACGATCGGCCACGTTGACCATGGCAAGACGTCTCTGACGGCTGCGATCACGAAGGTTCTGGCTGAGTCGGGCGGCGCGACGTTCACGGCGTATGACCAGATCGACAAGGCGCCGGAAGAGAAGGCGCGCGGCATCACGATCTCGACGGCTCACGTCGAGTACGAGACGAAGAACCGCCACTACGCCCACGTCGACTGCCCCGGCCACGCCGACTACGTGAAGAACATGATCACGGGCGCGGCGCAGATGGACGGCGCGATCCTGGTGGTGTCGGCGGCTGACGGCCCGATGCCGCAGACCCGCGAGCACATCCTGCTGGCGCGCCAGGTCGGCGTTCCCGCGCTGGTCGTGTTCATGAACAAGGTCGACATGGTCGACGACGCCGAGCTTCTCGAGCTGGTCGAGCTGGAGATCCGCGAGCTCCTGTCGAAGTACGAGTTCCCGGGCGACGACATTCCGATCACCAAGGGCTCGGCGCTGTGCGCACTCGAGGACCGCAGCCCCGAGATCGGCCGCGACGCCGTTCTGGCGCTGATGGAGACGGTGGACGCCTATATCCCGCAGCCGGAGCGCCCGATCGACCAGCCGTTCCTGATGCCGGTCGAGGACGTGTTCTCGATCTCGGGCCGCGGCACGGTGGTGACCGGCCGCGTCGAGCGCGGCATCGTGAAGGTCGGCGAGGAAATCGAGATCGTCGGCATCCGCGACACGCAGAAGACCACGGTCACGGGCGTCGAGATGTTCCGCAAGCTGCTCGACCAGGGCCAGGCGGGCGACAATATCGGCGCGCTGCTGCGCGGCACGAAGCGCGAGGACGTCGAGCGCGGCCAGGTGCTGTGCAAGCCGGGTTCGGTGAAGCCGCACACGAAGTTCAAGGCCGAGGCCTATATCCTGACGAAGGAAGAGGGCGGCCGCCACACGCCGTTCTTCACCAACTACCGTCCGCAGTTCTACTTCCGCACGACGGACGTGACCGGCATCGTCCACCTGCCCGAGGGCACGGAAATGGTGATGCCGGGCGACAACATCGCCATGACCGTCAACCTGATCGTGCCGATCGCCATGGAGGAGAAGCTTCGCTTCGCCATCCGTGAAGGCGGCCGCACCGTCGGCGCCGGCGTCGTCGCGACGATCATCGAGTGATTGCTTTTTCCCGAGGACGCGCGGGATACCGTGCGTCCTCCTCGCTTTGCCTTAAAGGGGCGAACCCATGAACCAGAACATCCGGATCCGCCTCAAGGCGTTCGACCATCGGGTCCTGGACACCTCGACGCGCGAAATCGTCAACACGGCGAAGCGCACCGGTGCCCAGATCCGCGGGCCGATTCCGCTGCCGACGCGGATCGAGAAGTTCACGGTGAACCGCTCGCCGCACATCGACAAGAAGTCGCGCGAGCAGTTCGAGATCCGCACCCATAAGCGGCTTCTCGACATCGTGGACCCGACCCCGCAGACGGTCGACGCTTTGATGAAGCTCGACCTCGCCGCCGGTGTCGACGTCGAGATCAAGCTGTGACTCCTGCGACAGGCTGATGACGGCCTGTCGATACGATAATCCGATGCACCGGTTCCGGCGCATCATCATTGAACCCGGGTCCTCTCCGGTCCTTGCCAAAAGGACGACAGGACGACCCCAGAACGAGGAATGCGCGCGATGCGTTCCGGTGTGATTGCCAAGAAGATGGGGATGACCCGCATCTTCACCGATGGCGGCGAGCACGTCCCTGTGACGGTGCTGGTGCTCGACGACTGCCAGGTCGTCGCTCACCGCACGGCGGAGAAGGACGGCTACACGGCCCTCCAGCTCGGAGCCGGCCTTGCCAAGGTGAAGAACACGACCAAGGCCCAGCGCGGCCACTTCGCCGTCGCCAAGGTCGAGCCGAAGCGCGAGATCGTCGAGTTCCGCGTGGGCGAGCAGGAAGTGGTGCCGGTTGGCGCCCGCTTCTCGGCCGACCATTTCGTCGCCGGCCAGTTCGTCGACGTGACCGGCACCAGCCAGGGCAAGGGCTTTGCCGGTGCCATGAAGCGGCACAATTTCGGTGGTCTGCGTGCCACCCACGGCGTGTCGGTCTCGCACCGCTCGCACGGTTCGACGGGTAACCGTCAGGACCCCGGCAAGGTCTTCAAGAACAAGAAGATGGCCGGTCACATGGGCGTCGTGCGTGTCACCACGCAGAACCTCAAGGTGGTCCGGACCGATGTCGAGCGCGGCATCATCCTGGTCGAGGGTGCGGTTCCCGGTTCCAAGGGCGGCTGGATCCTCGTTCGCGACGCGGTGAAGAAGCCGCTTCCGAAGGATGCCCCGCTGCCGGGCGGCTTCAAGCTGTCGGGCGCCACGGAGGCTGCTCCCGCCGCCGCCGAGACGACGGAGGGTTGAGATGAAACTGACGGTCAAAACCCTCGAAGGCGCCGACGCCGGCTCGATCGATCTCTCGGACGAGATCTTCGGCCTCGACCCGCGCGCCGACATCCTGCACCGCGTGGTGCGCTGGCAGCTCGCCAAGCGTCGCGCCGGCACGCACGACGTCAAGAACCGCGGCGAGATCTGGCGCACCGGCAAGAAGATGTACAAGCAGAAGGGTTCGGGCGGCGCCCGTCACTCCTCGGCTCGTGCCAACCTCTTCCGTGGCGGTGGCCGCTCCTTCGGCCCGACGCCGCGCTCCCATGAGCATGCGCTGCCGAAGAAGGTTCGCGCGCTCGGCCTGAAGCATGCCCTCTCCACCAAGGTGAAGGCCGGCTCCATCGTCGTGCTCGAGACGGCTGCAGCGGACGCTTCGAAGACCAAGTCGCTGAAGGCGCAGTTCGAGAAGCTCGGCTTCAAGAGCGTGCTGATCATCGACGGCGCCGAGGTGAACAAGAATTTCGCGCTTGCGGCCCGCAACATTCCGCTGGTCGACGTGCTGCCCGTCCAGGGCATCAACGTCTACGACATCATGCGGCGGAACACCCTGGTCCTGACCCGTGCGGCCGTCGATGCGCTGGAGGCGCGCTTCAAATGAGCACCGTCGATCCGCGTCACTACGACGTCATCCAGGCGCCGCTGATCACCGAGAAGGGATCGCTCGTCGCCGAACTGAACCAGGTCGTCTTCAAGGTCGCCAGCACCGCCACCAAGCCGCAGATCAAGGCGGCCGTGGAGAAGCTGTTCGACGTCAAGGTCAAGAGCGTCAACACGCTCGTCCAGAAGGGCAAGACCAAGCGTTTCAAGGGCATGCTCGGCCAGCGTTCGGACGTGAAGAAGGCGGTTGTGACCCTCGCCGAGGGCCACTCCATCGACATCACGACCGGTCTGTGAGGCGAGGGGTTTAGACCATGGCACTCAAGACCTTCAAACCAATCACGCCGGGCCTTCGCCAGCTCGTGCTGGTCGACCGCTCGGACCTCTACAAGGGCAAGCCGGTCAAGTCGCTCACCGAGGGCAAGTCGTCCACGGGCGGCCGCAACAACCTCGGCCGCGTGACGTCGCGCTTCCGGGGCGGCGGCCACAAGAGGTCGTACCGTCTGGTCGACTTCAAGCGCCGCAAGACCGGTGTCGCAGCCGTCGTGGAGCGGATCGAGTACGATCCGAACCGTTCGGCCTTCATCGCGCTGATCAAGTACGCCGATGGCGAGCTCAGCTACATCCTGGCGCCGCAGCGCCTGGCGGTCGGCGACAGCGTCATCTCGGCCGAAAGCGCCGACGTGAAGCCGGGCAACTGCATGCCGCTGGCCAACATCCCCGTCGGCACGATCGTGCACAACGTGGAGCTGAAGATCGGCAAGGGCGGCGCCATCGCGCGGTCGGCCGGCAACTACGCCCAGATCGTCGGCCGCGACGAGGGTTATGTGATCGTCCGCCTGAACTCGGGCGAACAGCGTCTGATCCACGGTCGCTGCGTCGCCTCGATCGGCGCCGTGTCGAACCCGGACCACATGAACGTCTCGATCGGCAAGGCCGGCCGCAATCGCTGGCTCGGCTGGCGTCCGCATAACCGCGGCGTCGCGATGAACCCCGTCGATCACCCGCACGGCGGCGGCGAAGGCCGCACCTCGGGTGGCCGTCACCCCGTCACGCCCTGGGGCTTCCCGACCAAGGGCAAGAAGACTCGTTCGAATAAGCGGACCGACAAGATGATCGTGTCGAGCCGCCATTCGAAGAAGAAGTAACAGAGGCTCGTCATGGCACGTTCCGTCTGGAAAGGTCCGTTCGTCGACGGATACCTCCTGAAGAAGGCCGAGACCGCCCGCTCGTCGGGTCGTCACGAGGTCGTCAAGATCTGGAGCCGTCGCTCCACGATCCTCCCGCATTTCGTCGGGCTGACCTTCGGCGTTTACAACGGTCAGAAGCATGTCCCGGTGCAGGTCACCGAGGAGATGGTCGGCCACAAGTTTGGCGAATTCTCGCCGACCCGCACGTTCTACGGCCATGCGGCCGATAAAAAAGCGAAGCGGAAGTGAGGTGAGTCATGGCTAAGACCGCAACTCCCCGCGCCCTGAAGGACAACGAAGCCAAGGCGATCGCGCGCATGCTGCGCGTGTCGCCGCGCAAGCTCAATCTGGTTGCCGCGCTCATCCGCGGCAAGCCGGTCGAGACCGCGCTGGCCGACCTCGAATTCTCGCGCAAGCGCATCTCCGGCGACGTCAAGAAGTGCCTCGAGAGCGCCATCGCCAATGCCGAGAACAACCACGATCTCGACGTCGACGATCTCGTCGTCGCCGAGGCTCATGTGGGCAAGGCCTTCGTGCTGAAGCGCTTCCACGCCCGTGCCCGCGGTCGCGGCGCCCGGATCGAAAAGCCGTTCTCGCACCTGACGATCGTTGTTCGTCAGGTCGAGGAAGCGAAGGCCTGAGGAGAGAACGATGGGTCAGAAGATCAATCCGATCGGTTTTCGCCTCGGCATCAACCGGACCTGGGACTCGCGCTGGTTCGCCAACAAGGGTGAGTACGGCAAGCTGCTGCACGAGGATCTGAAGATCCGCCGTGAGCTGCTGAAGCTCCTGAAGCAGGCGGCGGTCTCCAAGATCGTCATCGAGCGTCCGCACCGTAAGTGCCGCGTCACGATCCACTCGGCTCGCCCGGGCATCGTGATCGGCAAGAAGGGCGCCGACATCGAGAAGCTGAAGAAGGCCGTCGCGAAGCTGACGGACGCGGAAGTCGTCATCAACATCGTCGAGATCCGCAAGCCGGAGACCGACGCGACACTGGTGGCCGATTCCATCGCCCAGCAGCTCGAGCGCCGCGTGGCTTTCCGCCGTGCCATGAAGCGGGCCGTCCAGTCGGCCATGCGTCTTGGTGCCGAGGGCATCCGCATCAACTGCTCGGGCCGCCTCGGCGGCGCCGAGATCGCCCGCCTCGAATGGTACCGCGAAGGTCGCGTGCCGCTTCACACCCTGCGCGCCGATGTCGATTACGGCGTCGGCACGGCCTACACGACCTACGGGACGTGCGGCGTGAAGGTGTGGATCTTCAAGGGCGAGATCATGGAGCACGACCCGATGGCCCAGGACAGGAAGCTGTCCGAGGGCGAGGGGTCGACCCGCCGTTCGCGCGGCCAAGACCGCGACGCGGCGTGAGGATGAAGGTCTAAAGCCATGCTTCAGCCCAAGAAGACGAAGTTCCGCAAGCAGTTCAAGGGCCGGATTTCCGGTGCCGCGAAGGGCGGCACGGACCTGAACTTCGGCCAGTTCGGCCTCAAGGCCATGGAGCCGGAGCGCATCACCGCGCGTCAGATCGAGGCGGCTCGCCGCGCGATGACCCGCGAGATGAAGCGTGCCGGCCGTGTCTGGATCCGCATCTTCCCGGACGTTCCGGTGTCGAAGAAGCCTGCCGAGGTCCGCATGGGCTCCGGCAAGGGCGCCAACGAGTACTGGGCCGCCAAGGTGGCTCCGGGCCGCATCATGTTCGAGCTCGACGGCGTGCCGGTCGAGGTTGCCAAGAAGGCCCTGGAACTCGCCGCGGCCAAGCTGCCGATCAAGACGCGCTTCGTTCAGCGCATCGCCGAGTGAGGAAGAGGTCATGAAGGCCGAAGAAATCCGGACCAAGACCCTCGACGAGCTCGAGGGCCAGCTTGGTGACCTGAAGAAGGAGCAGTTCAATCTGCGCTTCCAGAAGGCCACCGGTCAGTTGGAGAACGTCGCGCGCGTCCGCCAGGTGCGCCGCGACATCGCCCGCGTGAAGACCGTCGCCGCGCAGAAGCGCGGCGAGAAGAAGTAAGGAGAGGGCATATGCCGAAGCGTGTGCTCGAGGGCATCGTCGTCAGCGACAAGCAGGACAAGACGGTGGTGGTGAAGGTGGAGCGTCGCTTCACCCACCCGCTGCTGAAGAAGACCGTGCGTCGCACCAAGAACTATCACGCCCACGATGAAGGCAATGTCTTCAAGGCGGGCGACGTGGTGAGCATCGAGGAGGGCGCGCCCTTGTCGAAGCTGAAGCGTTGGGTCGTGCTGCCGAAGGCGTGAGCTTTCGGTGATCGTTAGAACAGCGCGCCGCCGTCGGGGAGACCCGAGACGGGCGCGAAAGGAAGAGGTTGCGTCATGATCCAGATGCAAACCAATCTCGATGTGGCGGATAATTCGGGCGCACGCCGCGTCATGTGCATCAAGGTGCTCGGAGGCGCCAAGCGCCGCTACGCCCATGTCGGCGACATCATCGTGGTGTCGGTGAAGGAGGCGATCCCGCGCGGCCGCGTGAAGAAGGGCGACGTCATGAAGGCGGTCGTCGTTCGCACCGCCAAGGACATCCGTCGCCTGGACGGTTCGGTGATCCGGTTCGACCGCAACGCGGCCGTCCTGATCAACAACCAGAAGGAGCCGGTGGGCACCCGTATCTTCGGACCGGTTCCGCGCGAGCTTCGCGCGAAGAACCACATGAAGATCATCTCGCTCGCGCCGGAGGTGCTGTGATGGCCGCGAAAATCAAGAAGGGCGACAAGGTCGTCGTTCTCACCGGCCGCGACAAGGGTCGCACCGGCGAGGTCATCCAGGTCATGCCGACCGAGAGCCGTGCTCTCGTGCGCGGCGTTAACATCGTGAAGCGCCACCAGCGCCAGAGCCAGACCCAGGAAGGCGGGATCATCTCGAAAGAGGCCCCCATCCATCTGTCGAACCTGGCCTATGCCGATCCGAAGACCAGCAAGCCGACCCGTATCGGCTTCAAGGTCCTCGCCGACGGCAAGAAGGTGCGCGTGGCCAAGAAGTCCGGGGAGACGATCGATGGCTGAGGCGGCAAACACCCCGCGCCTCAAGGCGCATTACGACAGCGTCGTCCGGCAGAAGCTGGTCGAAGAGTTCGGCTACAAGAACCCGCTCCAGATTCCGGCGATCGACAAGATCGTCATCAATATGGGCGTGGGCGAGTCGACCGCCGATTCCAAGAAGGCCACGGTGGCTGCTGCCGACCTCGCGCTGATCGCCGGCCAGAAGCCGGTCATCACCCGCGCCCGGCAGGCCATCTCGAACTTCAAGGTTCGCGAGAACATGCCGCTGGGGACCAAGGTCACCCTGCGCAAACAGCGCATGTACGAGTTTCTGGACCGCCTGGTCACGATCGCGCTCCCGCGCGTCCGAGACTTCCGCGGCCTGAACCCGAAGAGCTTCGACGGCAATGGCAACTTCGCCCTTGGCCTGAAGGAGCATGTCGTGTTCCCCGAGATCTCCTATGACAAGGTGGATCAGATGTGGGGCATGGACATCATCGTGTGCACCACCGCGAAGACCGACGAGGAAGCTCGCGCTCTCCTCAAGGCCTTCAACTTCCCGTTCCGGCAGTGAGCCGGGTTCCTAGAACCCTCTAGAAGCCCGTCCCAGACGCGGAAACCAGGAGAAACCGATGGCGAAAAAGAGCTCCATCGAAAAGAACAACCACCGCCGCGTTCTCGTCGCGCGGGATGCCAAGAAGCGCGCCGCGCTGAAGGCGACCGTGATGGACCAGTCGCTGTCCATCGAAGAGCGCTTCGCGGCTACCGTGAAGCTTGCGAGCCTGCCGCGTAATGGCGCCAAGGTCCGCATCAAGAACCGTTGCGAGGTCACCGGCCGTCCGCGCGCGTTCTACCGCAAGCTGGGCATGAGCCGCGTCGCGCTTCGCGACCTCGGCAACAAGGGGCTCGTTCCGGGCCTCGTGAAGTCGAGCTGGTGAGGGGAGACAGATCATGGCTCTGAACGATCCGCTCGGCGATATGCTGACCCGCATCCGCAACGCGCAGATGCGCCGCAAGACCCGTGTCATCACGCCGGGCTCGAAGCTGCGCGCCCGCGTCCTCGAGGTCCTCAAGTCCGAGGGCTACATCCGCGACTACATGACCGTCACGCATCCGAACGGCCGTTCGGAATTCGAGATCGAGCTCAAGTATTTCGACGGCGAGCCGGTGATCCGCCAGATCGCCCGCGTGTCGAAGCCGGGCCGGCGTGTCTATGCCGGCGTCGGCAACTCGCCGCGGGTGTCCAACGGCCTCGGCATCACCATCATCTCGACCCCCAAGGGCGTGATGGCGGACCATGAGGCTCGCGAGCAGAATGTAGGCGGGGAGGTGCTCTGCACGGTCTTCTGACCTGGCAGAGCTCCCTCGACAAAGGACGATATCCAATGTCTCGTATCGGTAAGAAGCCGGTCGACCTGCCGCAGGGCGTCACCGCCCAGCTCGCCGGCCAGACCGTCAAAGTCAAAGGCCCGAAGGGTGAGCTGTCGTTCACCTGCCCGGACGACGTCGTGGTCAAGGTCGACGGCAACGTCATCAAGATCGACCCGCGCGACGAGGGCAAGCGCGCCCGCTCCATGTGGGGCATGGCCCGCACGCGGGTTTCCAACCTCGCCGTCGGCGTGACCCAGGGCTTCGAGAAGAAGCTCGAGATCACCGGCGTCGGCTACCGCGCGGCCGCCCAGGGCAAGGTGCTGAACCTCGCCCTCGGCTACAGCCACGACATCAACTACCCCGTGCCGAACGGCATCACCATTGCGACGCCGAAGCCGACCGAGATCGTCATCTCCGGCATCGACAAGCAGCAGGTGGGCCAGGTCGCCGCCGAGATCCGCGACTTCCGCGGTCCGGAGCCCTACAAGGGCAAGGGCGTCCGCTACGCGGGCGAATTCATCTTCCGCAAGGAAGGCAAGAAGAAGTAAGGCGCCGCGCCCGGTTCCGGGCGCGTCTGTCTTCCGGGGTGCGGTTCCAGCTTGGGCCGCGTCCGATCAAAGGAGCTGGCCATGGCCAATACGAAGGATGCATCGGAGCGTCGCAAGGCGCGTGTCCGTCGGGCGCTTCGCTCGACGGCGAATGGGCGTCCGCGGCTGTCGGTCTTCCGGTCGTCGAAGCATATTTATGCGCAGATCATCGACGATCAGAAGGGCGTGACGGTTGCGAGTGCCTCGTCACTGGAGAAGGACCTGAAGTCTTCGCTGAAGACCGGCGCCGATCAGGCCGCGGCTGCTGCCGTCGGCAAGCTCGTCGCCGAGCGCGCGGTGAAGGCTGGCGTGTCGACCGTACTGTTCGACCGCGGGGCCTATCTCTACCACGGGCGCGTCAAGGCGCTCGCCGACGGCGCCCGCGAGGGCGGCCTGAGCTTCTAACGGATACGGGCGGCCTCGCCGCCGAAAGGACAGAACATGGCTCGGGAACGTGAACGCGAGCGCAACCGCGAAGAGCGCGACAGCGAATTCACCGACAAGCTCGTGCACATCAACCGTGTCTCCAAGACGGTGAAGGGCGGCAAGCGCTTCGGCTTTGCTGCACTCGTCGTCGTCGGCGACCAGAAGGGCCGCGTCGGCTTCGGCCACGGCAAGGCCCGCGAGGTGCCTGAGGCGATCCGCAAGGCGACGGAAGCGGCCAAGCGCGGCTTCATCCGCGTCGCTCTCCGCGAGGGCCGCACGCTGCACCACGACGTCGCCGGTCGCCACGGCGCCGGCAAGGTGTATCTGCGCTCGGCTCCGGCCGGTACCGGCATCATCGCCGGCGGCCCGATGCGCGCCGTCTTCGAGACGCTCGGCATGGCCGACGTGGTCGCGAAGTCGATGGGCTCGTCGAACCCCTACAACATGGTTCGCGCGACTTTCGACGCGCTGAAGAACCAGGACAGCCCGCGCTCCGTCGCGGCTCGCCGTGGCCTCAAGGTATCGGTCCTCCAGGGCCGGCGCCAGGAGGAAGGCGAGGGCGACGCGTAAGGATTGATCGATGGCCAAGAACGCTACCGTCACCGTTGAGCAGATCGCTTCGGCGATCCGCCGCGAGAAGTCGCAGCAAGCGACCCTCGTCGGCCTGAAGCTCAACAAGCTGCACCGCCGTGCGACGCTGGAGGACACTCCGGCCGTGCGCGGCATGATCGCGAAGGTGGCTCACCTCGTGAAAGTGGTCGAGGAGTGAGATCGATGAAACTCACCGACATCAAGGACAACGAAGGCGCGAACCACCGGGCGATCCGGGTTGGCCGCGGCATCGGTTCCGGCAAGGGCAAGACCGGCGGCCGCGGCGTGAAGGGGCAGAAGTCCCGTTCCGGCGTCGCGATCAAGGGTTTCGAGGGCGGCCAGATGCCGCTTCATCGGCGCCTGCCGAAGCGCGGCTTCACCAACATCTTCCGTCTGGACTTCGTGTCCGTGACGCTGGAGCGCGTTCAGCGCGCGGTCGATTCCGGCAAGCTGAAGGCTGGCAAGGTCGATGAAGCGGCTCTCGTCGAGGCCGGCGTCATCCGCCGCGCCCGCGACGGCATCCGCCTGGTCGCCACCGGCGAGCTGAAGGCGAAGCTCGAGCTGACCGTTTCCGGTGCTTCGGCCAGCGCGGTCGCCGCGGTCGAAAAGGCCGGCGGTTCGGTCACGCTGACCAAGGCGAAGGCGGAAGCCGCGGCCTGAACGGCAGCGCTTCCCAACGGCTGACACTTCGGAAGGGGCCGGTTCGCTGAGGACCGGCCCCTTTCGTCTGATCCGCAGGCTCTGATCCGACGACCCGGCGCGCCGCGACAGCGTGTGGCCGGGCAGGGGCTGGCGAAGCGGCCTGCGGGCGGCTAAGTGAATGCGACCTTATCCGGCGGCTCTGCCGCCCGGCCTTCATGCATCGGAGCCACCATGGCATCGGCAGCTGAACAACTGGCAGCCAACCTCAATTTCGGCGCGCTCGCCAAAGCCGAGGACCTGAAGAAGCGCCTGTGGTTCACGCTCGGCGCGCTGCTGGTCTATCGCCTCGGCACCTATATCCCGCTGCCTGGAATCGATCCGGAAGCGCTGCGCCAGATCTTCAACGCCAATCAGGGCGTTCTGGCCATGTTCAACGTCTTCGCCGGCGGCGCCGTGGGCCGCATGGCGATCTTCGCGCTGAACATCATGCCTTACATCTCGGCATCGATCATCATCCAGCTCCTCACCGCCGTCGTTCCCGAGCTCGAAAAGCTCAAGAAGGAAGGTGAGCAGGGCCGCAAGCAGATCAACCAGTACACGCGCTACCTGACCGTCGTGCTGGCGCTGTTCCAGTCCTGGGGCATCGCGGTCGGCCTGCAGTCGTCCGGTTCCGTCGTGTCCAGCCCCGGCCTGTTCTTCATCATGAGCACGGTCATCACGCTGACCGGCGGCACCATGTTCATGATGTGGCTTGGCGAGCAGATCACCCAGCGCGGCATCGGCAACGGCATCTCGCTGATCATCTTCGCCGGCATCGTCGCCGAGCTTCCCAGCGTACTGGCCCAGGCCTTCGAGCTTGGCCGCCAGGGCGTCATCTCGACGCCGCTGCTGCTCTCGCTGCTCATTCTCGTGGGCGTCACCATCGCGGTGATCGTGTTCTGCGAGCGCGCCCAGCGCCGGCTGCTGATCCAGTATCCAAAGCGGCAGCAGGGCAACAAGGTGTTCGAGGGCAACTCCTCGCACCTGCCGCTGAAGCTGAACACGGCCGGCGTCATCCCGCCGATCTTCGCCTCGTCGCTGCTGCTGCTGCCGACGACGGCGCTGTCGTTCCAGTCGAACCCGCCGGAATGGCTGCGCCTGACGGCTCAGCTCCTCGGCCACGGCCAGCCGCTGTTCATGGCGCTCTACGCGCTGCTGATCATCTTCTTCTGCTTCTTCTACACGGCGATCGTGTTCAATCCGACCGAGACCGCCGACAATCTCAGGAAGTATGGCGGCTTCATCCCCGGCATCCGTCCGGGCGAGAAGACGGCGCAGTACATCGACTACGTGTTGACACGCATCACGGTGATCGGCGCCTTCTACATCACCCTCGTCTGCCTATTGCCCGAAATGCTGATTGGCCAGCTCGGCCAGAGCTTCTATCTCCTTGGCGGCACGTCGCTGCTGATCGTGGTCACGGTGACCATGGACACGGTGGCGCAGGTGCAAGGCTATCTGCTCGCCCATCAGTATGAGGGGCTGGTCAAGAAGTCGCAGTTGAGGGGAAAACGCCGATGAAGCTGATACTGCTCGGGCCTCCCGGAGCGGGGAAGGGGACCCAGGCACAGCGGCTGGTGGAGAAGCACGGTCTCGTGCAGCTTTCCACGGGCGACATGCTGAGGGCGGCGGTCAAGGCGGGAACGCCGGTCGGCCTCAAGGCGAAGGATGTGATGGCCCGCGGCGAGCTCGTCTCCGACGAGATCGTGGTCGGCATCATCGAGGATCGAATCGCCGAGCCGGACTGCCGGAACGGTTTCATCCTCGACGGGTTTCCGCGGACGGTGGCGCAGGCCGAGGCGCTCGACGCCATGCTGGCGCGCCACGGACTGAAGCTCGACGGCGTGATCGAACTGAAGGTCGACGAGGGCATCCTCGTCAGCCGCATCGAGAAGCGCGTGGCCGAGATGACGGCGCGCGGCGAGCCGGTGCGGGCCGACGACAATGCCGAATCGCTGATGAAGCGGCTCGACGCCTATCGCGCGCAGACCGCTCCTGTCTCGGGCTACTACGCCTCAAAGGGCGCGCTGAAGACCGTCGACGGCATGGCGCCGATCGACGACGTGACGAAGGCCATCGCAGGCCATCTCCCGGCCTGACCTCCATTCGGCCGGCCGTCCTCACCGGGCGAGCCGGCCCGCCAGCCACGAGCAGACGGCTGCCGGGACTGCGCCGACCAGTCCCCAGACGAGGAATAGCGGGCGCACGAGCCCTGAATGGCCGATGGCGGCCGCGACGGGGAGAAACCCGCAAGCCGCGCCCGCCAGTGTCGTCCAGAGCAGGCGGCGTGGCGTGCCGCGCGCCGCCAACGTCGAATCGACCAGCGCCGTGGCGAGCGCCGGCACGAGACCGAGGAAATAGGCGGGCGGCAGCAGGGCGAGGAAACCGAACCCGGTCGCCGTCTGGCCCCGGCTGATCAGCCAGAGCACGCCGAGGCCGGTTGCGAGGCCGAGGGGAGGGCCGGCGATCCCGAAGATCGCCAGTCGCCTCGCCATTTGCGCCGCCGAGGCCGGCATGGGCATGTTTCCTCGCGAAATTCGGCCGAAACCGGCATTGGCTGTTGACGGATGCGGCTGAGTTGAGTATGTGCCCCAACTCGTCCGATCGACGGTGACACCGTTCCGTCTGCGCGAGCAGGCGGAACGTTTCGTTTGACGGACACCCCGAGCAAGGGCCGGCCTCCACCGGTGCACGGGTTCACTTATCCTCCGCGGCAACGCGGCTCACATGGAGACGAGACATGGCTCGTATCGCGGGTGTCAACATCCCGACCAACAAGCGCGTCGTTATCGCGCTGCAGTACATTCACGGCATCGGCCCGAAGTTCGCCGCCGAGATCTGCGACAAGGTCAAGATTCCGGCCGAGCGCCGCGTCAACCAGCTCACCGACCAGGAAGTGCTGGCCGTGCGCGAGGCCATTGACCGCGACTACATGGTCGAGGGTGACCTTCGCCGCGAAGTCTCGATGAACATCAAGCGCCTGATGGACCTCGGCTGCTATCGCGGCCTGCGCCACCGCAAGGGCCTCCCCGTTCGCGGCCAGCGCACGCACACCAACGCCCGCACCCGCAAGGGTCCGGCGAAGGCGATCGCCGGCAAGAAGAAGTAATTCGTCCGGGGCGCACCGTCGCCCCGGCTTTTTCCCGAGCGCCTGGAATTACGGGCGCGCCTGAAGGACAAGGACTTAACAATGGCCAAGGAAGCCACACGCGTTCGCCGCCGCGAGCGGAAGAACATCGCCTCCGGCGTCTGCCATGTGAACGCATCGTTCAACAATACGATGATCACGATCACCGACGCTCAGGGCAACACGATCGCCTGGTCGTCGTCGGGCACGATGGGCTTCAAGGGCTCGCGCAAGTCGACCCCCTATGCCGCTCAGGTCGCCGCCGAGGATGCCGCCCGCAAGGCGTCCGAGCACGGCATGCGCACCGTCGAGGTCGAGGTTTCCGGTCCCGGTTCGGGCCGCGAATCTGCCCTGCGCGCCCTCCAGGCCGCGGGCTTCACCGTCACCTCGATCCGTGACGTGACCCCGATCCCGCACAATGGCTGCCGCCCGCGCAAGCGTCGCCGCGTCTAAGGCCCGAGCATTCCATATCGCAACCGCCGGCCGGCCTGTGGCGGCCGGTGGTTCATCGCCCTTCCCGCATGGGCAAGGGAACCGGCCGTCAGGGTCCTGCAGGGGACGAGACAGCGGCCAGCAGCGAAGGTGAAGACCCGTGATCCAGAAGAACTGGCAGGAACTGATCAAGCCGGAGAAGCTCCACATCGTCGCCGGCGACGATGCGAAGCGCGTCGCGACCGCGACCGCCGAGCCGCTCGAGCGTGGCTTCGGCGTGACGCTGGGCAACGCGCTGCGCCGCGTTCTCCTGTCCTCGCTCCAGGGCGCCGCCGTCTCGGCCGTCCAGATCGACGGCGTGCTGCATGAATTCTCGTCCATCGCCGGCGTGCGCGAGGATGTGACCGACATCATCCTCAACATCAAAGACATCGCCATCAAGATGCAGGGCGACGGTCCGAAGCGCATGGTCGTGCGCAAGGAAGGCCCGGGCGTCGTCACAGCCGGCGACATCCAGACGGTCGGCGACGTCGTGGTGCTCAACCCCGAGCTGGTCATCTGCACCCTCGACGAGGGCGCTTCGATCCGCATGGAGTTCACGGTCAATACCGGCAAGGGCTACGTCCCGGCCGAGAAGAACCGTGCCGAGGACGCCCCGATCGGCCTGATCCCGATCGACAGCCTCTATTCGCCGGTGAAGAAGGTTTCCTACCAGGTCTCGCCGACCCGCGAAGGCCAGGTGCTCGACTACGACAAGCTGACCCTGTCGGTGGAGACCAACGGTTCGGTCTCGCCGGAGGACGCGATTGCCTATGCGGCGCGCATTCTTCAGGACCAGCTCGAAATCTTCGTGAACTTCGAAGAGCCGCGCAAGGAAGTCGTCCAGGAGTCGATCCCGGACCTCGCCTTCAACCCGGCGCTGCTGAAGAAGGTCGACGAGCTCGAGCTGTCGGTCCGCTCGGCCAACTGCCTGAAGAACGACAACATCGTCTATATCGGCGACCTGATCCAGAAGACCGAGGCGGAGATGCTCCGGACCCCGAACTTCGGCCGCAAGTCGCTGAACGAGATCAAGGAAGTGCTTGCCCAGATGGGCCTCCACCTCGGCATGGAGGTCACGGGCTGGCCGCCGGAAAACATCGAAGAGCTGGCAAAGCGCTTCGAGGACCATTACTGATCCCATTCCCCGCCGACCGTGAGGTCCGCGGCCACCTGAGAGGACAAGGCGATGCGTCACGGCAAAGCCCACCGCAAGTTCAACCGCACGGCAGAGCATCGTCAGGCGATGTTCGCCAACATGTGCGCCGCGTTGATCAAGCACGAGCAGATCGTCACCACCCTGCCGAAGGCGAAGGACCTGCGTCCGATCGTCGAGAAGCTGGTGACGCTCGGCAAGCGCGGCGACCTGCACGCTCGCCGCCAGGCAGTGTCGCAGATCCGCGACATCGGCATGGTCAAGAAGCTGTTCGAGGTTCTCGGACCGCGCTACCAGTCGCGTCAGGGTGGCTACACCCGCGTGCTGAAGGCCGGCTTCCGCTATGGCGACAATGCGCCGGTGGCGGTGATCGAGTTCGTCGATCGCGACGTCGACGCCAAGGGCAAGGATTCCGGTCCGGTCCAGGCCCGCGCCGAGCAGGAAGCGGCCTGATCGCATTCACGGAAAGTGGGTCCGCCTCCGGGTAGGCCTGATGCAGGGGCGGCCTTAAGGGTCGCCCTTTTGCTTTGGCGGTGGGGATTAGCGGCGCGCCGTCGCGAGTTCGGCGGCAAGTCCGGCCGCGATGATGGCGCCAGCAAGCCCGAAGACCAGCCTGTGGCTGCCGGTTGCCGCGAGCAGTGCGGTGAAACCATAGGCCGCGCCCGCCTGAGCCACGGCGAAGACGACCGTCTGGAGCGCCCAGGCCGCGGTATGGGCCTGCGGCCCGACGATCTCGCGCGTGCGCCCGGATGTCGACGAGCCAAGTCCGATCATCAGGCCGCCGGCCAGCATGGCGGAGAGCGTCAGCAGCACGAGATTGTGCGTCACCGCGGGCAGCGCCGCGCCGATCGCCATCAGCCCGACGATGATGCGCAGCACGACCGCATAGCCGAACCGGTCGGCGGCCAGGCCCGCGACCATCGGCGCGACCACGGCCGTCAGTCCTGCGGCAACCCAGATCCAGCCGCCGACGCCGAGACCGAAGCCAAGGTCGCGCGCGACATGATCGACGAAGAAGATCGTATGCGGCACGTAGCCTGCGGCTGCGCCGCAATAGGCAGCGGCCAGGCCGAGATAGGCGGGGTCGCGCCGCCACGCCGGAGCCGACTGCCCGCGGACCGGGGCCTCGGGCGGGGCGGAACGCGGCAGCAGCGCCATCATCACGATGCTTGCGAGTGCGAGTACGGCGGCCAGAGCCAGCCACGCGGCCGCCGGCCCCGAGGCGGCGAAGGCCGGCACGGCCGTGCCCGACAGCACGAAGCCGGTGCCGACGCCGGCAAAGACGAGGCCGTTGGCGCGGCCCTTGTGCGAGGGCGCGACGACATTGGCGATGACCGGCGGGATGACGATCATCATGATGCCGCCGGTCGCGCCGGACAGCGCGCGCAGGGCGATGAAGACCCAGCCGGGCAGCGGCACCGCCGAGACGGCGAAGGCCAGAACGGCGAAGATCGCCGCCAGCGCCACGGCGGCGCGCACGCCCATGAGGCGGGTGGTGGCAAGCGCGGTTCCCGCGCCGACGATATAGCCGGCGAGGTTGAAGGCAGCCGCCAGATGCAGCGTCGTGGGCGTCGCCCAGCCGGCCTCCACCATGGCCGGAATCAGCGGCGGATAGCCGAACCGCCCCATGCCGACGCCGATCAGCATGCCGCAATAGCCGGCGAGGACCGGCCCGAAAAAGCCGACCCACCGTCCCCCGGCCGGCGCGGCCGCAGTCACAGCACCCGCTCGATGCCGACGCCGCGCGTGTCCATCAGCACCTCCAGCCCGACGATCGGCGGGCGATCGAGATGCCAGGTTACGCCCTTCCGCGCGGCTCCGCGCGCGACGATCTCAGGTCCGAGGAACGGAAAGATGTCGTGGAGGGTGTGGATCTGGCTGGCCGTCGTGTCGGCCCAGGTGAAGCCAAGCGGGGCCATCCGCGTCTCCATGTGCTTCAGCACGGTGAGCGCCTTGTCGCGGATCGCGTCCGGGCTGGTCTCGCCAAAGCGCACGATACGCTCGGAGAAATGGCCGGGGCCCTTGTCGAAGCCCTCGCCCGAGCCGGCGACCACGAAGGAGGGCAGGGCCGCCTCGCCCTCGGCGACGAAGGAGAAGGCGTGGAACGAGGGCTCGGCCGGCGTCTCGAAGGTCGGGCAGACATTGGCCCGCGCTACCGGGTTGGTCGCGCCGTCGGCGAGGCCCCATTCGGTCAGCGTGCCGACATAGACCTCGTTGAACGCCTTGAACGTCGTCTCGTCGAAAGGCGCAGGCGAGCGCAGCTCGCAGGCGCAGAAGGCCGTCAGCGGCCGGCCCGCGCCGCGGATGATCTCCGCGATCCGCGCGAAGCCCTGTTTCAGCGGCAGAGGCCGGCGGAACGTCACCCGCTCGATATGGTAGCCCGGCAGGGCGGCGACGCTGGCCGAATACTGGAAGACGTTCGGCACGAAGCGATAATTGCCGGGGGCGAAATCGAGAAGCTCCATGGCGTTCAGGCCGCCCGCTCGACCGAGACGCTGCGGCAGTCCATCTCGTAGTCGAGACCGATCACCGGCGGCCGGTTGAAATGCCAGGAGAGGCCGCCTCGCGCCGCGCCGCGCCGGACGATCTCGCCGGCCATCAACGGATGGATGTCGTGGACGCAATAGACCTGCGTCGCCGTGGTGTCCGCCCAGCCGTGGCCGAAGGCGGCCATGCGGTCCTCCATCCGCCCCAGCACGAAGGCGGCCTTCTCGCGGAGAGCATCGGGGCTGGTGTCGTTCAGCCGGACGATGCGCTCGGCATAGGGGGCCGAGCCGTCGCGCGCCTCGGCCGAGCCGGAAATGACGAATTGCGGCGCGCCGGCATCGCCCTCGGCGACATAGGAAAAGGCGTGGAAGGAGGGTTCGGGCGGCCCGGCTATTTCAGGGCAGACGTTGGAGCGGGCGACCGGATTGGCCTTGGTCGCGGGGTCGTAGATGCCCCATTCGGTCAGCGTGCCGACATAGACCTCGTTGAAGGCCTTGAAGCCGGCATCGTCGAACGGGGCGGGCGAGCGCAACTCGCACGCGCAGAATGCGGTCAGCGGCCGGCCGGCGCCCTGGATGATCTCGGCGATCCGCGCAAAGCCCACCTTCAGCGGTACGGGGTTGCGGAACATGACCCGTTCGATGCGGTAGCCGGGCAGGGCGGCGACCCCGGCCGAATACTGGAAGACGCTGGGAATGGTGCGGTAGTTGCCGGGAGTGAAGTCGACGAGGCTCATGGCAGTCTCCGCTGCGATGCTGATCCGGCCAAGGTCGCGGGCGCCGGAGAGCCGGTCAACCGGCAGGAATGCATCGGGCGGGTGCCTAAGGGCCGGGTGGAGGGGCGCCCCCATGCGGGACGCCCCAGCCCGTCAGTCGTCGATCAGGCTCTGCTCGTTGCGCAGCGGCGCTGCGTCCTCGGGCGCAAGGCCCTTGGCGAGTTCGGAGACCTGCCGCTCGAACAGGGCGCGGTAGGCGCCGTCGTCGCGCTTCAGCAGGGCCTCGTGGCTGCCCTCCTCGATCACCTCGCCCCGGTCGAAGACGAGGATGCGGTCCATCGCCCGGACGGTCGAGAGCCGGTGGGCGATGACGATCGTCGTTCGCCCGGCCATCAGCCGCTCCACCGCCTCCTGGATCAGCGCCTCCGATTCCGAATCGAGGCTCGACGTCGCCTCGTCCAGGATCAGGATCGGTGCATCCGCGAGGAAGGCCCGCGCCAGCGCCACGCGCTGCCGCTCGCCGCCCGACAGCTTCACGCCGCGCTCGCCGACGAGGGTCTCATACCCCTTCGGCAGGCGCATGATGAAGTCGTGGGCATTGGCGAGGCGCGCGGCCTGCTCCACCTGCGCCCGGCTCGCGCCCGGCCGGCCATAGGCGATGTTCTCCGCCAGAGACCGGTGGAACAGCACCGGCTCCTGCTGGACGATGGCCATCTGCGACCTGAGGCTCGCCTGCGTGACGCCGGCAATGTCCTGACCATCGATCAGGATATGGCCGACATTCACGTCGTAGAGCCGCTGGATGAGCTTGACGAAGGTCGTCTTGCCCGAGCCCGACCGTCCGACGAGGCCGACCTTCTCGCCCGCCGCGATCTTCAGCGAGAAGTCGCGGTAAAGCGGCTCGGCATGGCCGCCATAGTGGAAGGTCACCCGGTCGAAGCCGATCTCGCCCGTGGTCACCTGCATGGTGGCCGCGTCCGGCCGGTCCGCCACGCCGTAGGGCAGTGCGTCCATGGCGACCAGTTCCTCCATGTCGTTGACCGAGCGCTGGAGGTTATGGACGTGCTGGCCGACGTCGCGCAGATAGCCGTGAACCACCGCGTAGGAGGTCAGCACGAAGGCGACGTCGCCGGGCGATGCCTGTCCCTTCGCCCAGAGCCAGATGACGAGGCCGACCACGGAACCGCGCAGCGCCAGCAGCACGAGCTGCTGCGCGGTGCCCGAGTTCGTGCCGCGCACCCAGGTGCGCCGCGTCTTCAGCGCCCAGCGCGACAGCGTGTCCGTGAGGCGCACGTCCTCGCGCGCTTCTGCGCCATAGGCCTTGACCACCGGGTTGCAGGAGATCGCATCCGCCAGCGAACCGCCGACCTTGGTGTCCCAGGCATTGGCGAGCCGGGCCGCCGGCGCGACATAGCCGAGCGACAGCGCGACCGTCACCGCGACATAGACCACCGAGCCCGCAAGGACGACGAGGCCCATGGCCGGCCAGTGCCAGGCGAGCAGGGCGGTCGTGCCGACCAGCACCACGACCGAGGGCCATAGGGCGCCGAGGATCGTGTCGTGCAGGAGGTCGAGCGCCCACATGCCGCGCGTGATCTTGCGCACGGTGGAGCCGGCGAAGTTGCTGGCGTGCCAGTCGGTCGAGAAGCGCTGGAGGCGGGCGAATGCCTCCTGCGCCGTATCGCTCATCGTGCGCAGCGTCAGTGTCGTGATGCCGATGAACGAGGCGTGGCGGAACAGCACGGTGATCGCGCCGAGCACCAGCATGCCGGCGAGCGCCCATAGCGCCGCTTCCATGCCGCCCTGTCCGGCGACGGCGTCGACCAGCCGGCCGGCATAGACCGGCACGAGGAACTCGGCCGTCGTCGCAGCCATGAAGGTCGCAGCCACGGCCGCGACGCGCAGGGGCGTGCGCATCCAGTGGCGGAACGTGAAGGCGAGAACGGCACGGAACGGCTCCCGCCGCCCGGTGTCAGACAATGAAGACATGGTGGCTCTCCGACCCCCGAAGGCAGCCGGCTCCGCAATGGCGGGACGGAATCGCGCGTGGCGGATTCAAGTCCCGGATGACGAATAGAAGCGGGTGGAAGTCGGCTCAGGACCGCATCGGGCGGTCCGCGGCAACGGCAGGGTCTGGCCTAACGGCGGGACCGGCCGGCGGGAGTGACGAACATGAGAATATGCATTCAGCCCTCCCTCGTGCGTGTTGGAGCCGGCCGCTTCCATGCCACGTTGTGCCTGCCGTTTCAACCCGTGCCCGGCGCGACGGGCCGCCGCAGATGCCAATCTGCTGCCGTCTTTCCCTTCCGGGAGCGCGACGGCGCGGCTATATTCGAGGCATGACAAGATTCAGCCTTCTCGCCGCCGCGGCCCTCATCGCCGCCATCGCTCCCGCCTCGGCGCAGGCCCAGCGCCAGCCGCCGCAGACCCGCGCGGAGGTGCAACTGTCCTTCGCACCCGTGGTCAAGCGGGCCGCGCCCGCCGTCGTCAACGTCTATGGCGCGCGCGTCGAGCAGGTGCAGAACCACCCCTTCTTCGACGACCCGATGTTCCGCCGGTTCTTCGGTGATCGCGGCGGCGGGCAGGGGCAGGGCCCGCAGCGCGCGGAGGTCGCCCGCTCGCTCGGGTCCGGCGTGATCCTCGACCGGACGGGCCTGGTCGTCACCAACAACCACGTCATCCAGAACATGACCGAGGTGAAGGTCGCCTTCGCCGATCGGCGCGAGTTCGAGGTCGAGATCGTCCTGCGCGATCCGCGCACCGATCTCGCCGTGTTGAAGCTGAAGAACCCGCCGGCGGACCTCGTCACCCTCGATATCGGCGATTCCGAAGCGCTGGAGGTCGGCGACATCGTGCTGGCCATCGGCAACCCGTTCGGCGTCGGCCAGACGGTGACGCAGGGCATCGTCTCCGCTCTCGCCCGCAGCCAGGTCGGCGTTTCCGACTACCAGTCCTTCGTGCAGACGGACGCGGCCATCAATCCCGGCAATTCCGGCGGCGCGCTGGTCGACATGAACGGCCGGTTGATCGGCATCAACACCGCGATCTTCTCGCGCTCGGGTGGCAGCCACGGCATCGGCTTCGCCATTCCGACCGCCATGGTCCGGCTGCTCCTCGAATCGGCGAAGGCGGGCAGCCAGACGGTTCAGCGCCCCTGGTTCGGCGGCCGCCTGCAAGCGGTGACGGCCGATGTCGCCGAGAGCCTGCGGCTGCCGCGGCCATCCGGTGCGCTGATCGTGTCGGTGGTGGCGGATTCCCCCGCAGCGCGGGCCGGGCTTCGCGCGGGCGACCTCATCACTGCGGTCGACAGCCACCAGATCGATGATCCCGACGCCTTCGGCTATCGCTTCGGCGTGCGCCCCGTCGGGGGCGTCGCGAGCCTTGCCGTCAGCCGCAACGGCCGGCCGCTGGTCGTGCCGGTAGCACTGGAGCCGGCCCCGCGCGGGGGGCAGGATGCCGAGCAGATCACCGGCCTGTCGCCGTTCCAGGGCGTGACGGTCGCAACGCTGTCGCCGGGCATCGCGGACGAACTGCGCGTCAACCATCGCTCCGAGGGCGTCGTCATCACCAAGGTCGAGCCGGGCTCGCCCGCCGCCCAGGTCGGCCTCCAGCCCGGCGACGTCGTGATCGGCGTCAACGGCCGGGAGATCAAGGCGCCGACCGATCTCCAGCAGGCGACTGCCCAGCGCGCCCGCCTCTGGCGCTTCCAGATCGACCGGGGCGGGCAGGTCATCAATTCGATGATGGGCGGCTGACAAGATGGGTGGTTGAGTTGGACCTGTTCGAGGCGGCGGGGCCGGACCCGAAGGCGCCGCGCCCGCTCGCCGATCGTCTGCGCCCGAAATCGCTGGCCGAAGTCGCGGGGCAGGAGCACCTGACGGGCCCGGACGGCGCGCTGACGCGCCTGTTGCGCACCCGTTCGCTCGGCTCGCTTATCTTCTGGGGGCCGCCCGGTACCGGCAAGACGACCGTCGCCCGCCTGCTCGCGGGCGAGACCGATCTCGCCTTCGAGCAGATTTCCGCAATCTTCACGGGCGTCGCGGACCTGAAGAAGGTGTTCGAGCAGGCCCGGTCGCGGCGCGTGCAGGGGCGGGGGACGCTGCTCTTCGTCGACGAGATCCACCGCTTCAACCGCTCGCAGCAGGATGCCTTTCTGCCCGTCGTCGAGGACGGCACGGTCACCCTCGTCGGCGCGACCACCGAGAACCCATCCTTCGAGCTGAACGCCGCGCTTCTGTCGCGGGCGCGTGTCCTGACCTTCCGCTCGCTGGACGACGAAGCGCTGGAGAAGCTACTCGCACGCGCCGAGGAGATGGAGGGCAAGCCCCTGCCGCTCGACGGCGATGCCCGCGTGGCGCTGGTCCGCATGGCGGACGGCGACGGCCGGGCGGTACTGACGCTGGCGGAAGAGGTCTGGCGGGCGGCGGGTGAGGGCGAGGTCTTCGATACCGCCGGCCTCGCCGAGATCGTCCAGCGCCGGGCGCCGATCTACGACAAGGCGCAGGAGGGGCACTACAACCTCATCTCCGCGCTGCACAAGACGGTGCGCGGCTCCGACCCCGACGCTGCGCTCTACTATCTCGCGCGCATGCTGGATGCCGGCGAGAACCCGCTGTTCATCGCCCGCCGCGTGGTGCGCATGGCGGTGGAGGATATCGGCCTCGCCGACCCGCAGGCCCTCGTCGTCGCCAATGCCGCGAAGGATGCCTACGACTTCCTCGGGAGCCCCGAAGGCGAACTGGCGCTCGCCAATGCCGTGATCTATGTCGCCACCGCGCCGAAATCGAACGCGGCCTATACCGCCTGGAAGGCGGCGCTGGCTTTGGCGAAAGAGCGCGGCAGCCTGACGCCGCCGAAGACCATCCTCAATGCGCCGACGAAGCTGATGAAGTCTGAGGGCTATGGCGACGGCTATGCCTACGACCATGACCAGCCCGATGCCTTCTCCGGGCAGGACTACTGGCCCGAGGCGCTCGGCCGTCAGTCCTTCTACCGGCCGGTTGAGCGCGGTTTCGAGCGCGAGGTGGCAAAGCGCATGGAATGGTGGGCGAAGCTCCGGAAGGAGCGGGGCGGCTGAGACGCCGCAGCGCGGTCCGCCCCGCGTCCTCACGCCGCCAGCGGCCGCTCCGCGTAGCGCGTCAGGACATCCGCCAGATCGACATGGCCGACACCGGCGCCCGACCCCTTCGGCCGCTCGCCATTTTCGATGGCGATGGCGAACTGCACCGCCGGATCGGCGGTCAGGCGCGCCTTGAGCGCCGAGAGTTTCGGATAGGCAGCCGCGTCAACGGCCTCGTGGAACTCCGCCCAGCGGGCGACGCCGATGAATACGGCATCAGCCAGCGTCGGCCGCTTGCCCGTGAGATAGGGCCCGTCGCCGATCATCGCCTCCAGCTTGGCGTGCCGGTCGGCCACCGATGCAAGGCCGTAGCGGCGCAGCACTTTCAGCTCTTCCGGCGACAGCGCGTCCGTCTCCATCGCAACCCACAGGGGCGAAAAGGCGCCGGTGAAGCCGGTATTCACATAGGCCATGAATTGCTGCATCCGGTCGGCCTCTGCCGTGCCGGGTGCGAAGCTGATCCGCCGCTCGTGGTCGCGCGCGGCGAGGTGGCCGGCGATCGCCATGGTCTCGGTCAGCACGCGGCCGTCCCCGGTGATCAGGGCCGGCGTTTCCTGCCGGCCGTTGAGGCGTGCGAAGGGCGCCGTCTTCATCTCGCCGAGCATGTCGACGCGGCACAGGCGGTAGGGCTGGCCGAGCCATTCGAGGGCAGCGACGAGTCCCATCGAGCTCCCCAGCGGGAAGCCGTAAACAAGGATAGGTTCCATGTGTCTCGTTCCGTGATGTGGATTGATCACGCTGCGCAGCGAGGCTGGAACTTAAGGGCCGCCACTCCCAAGTAAATGACGCACAATTTTGTAACCAGGAGCGGCCGGTGAAGGATGTCGTCTCGCAATGCCCCATCGAGGAGGTCATGCGCGTCCTGTCTGGCCGCTGGCCGACGCTGCTGATCTACTACCTGAAGGACGGGCCGAGGCGCTTCAACGAGCTGAGGCGCGACAACCCCACCGTCTCCCACCGCATCCTGACGCTGGAACTGCGCAAGCTGGAAGCTTCCGGCATCGTCCAGCGCACCGCCCATGACGGCTATCCGTTGCGCGTCGACTACGCCCTGACCCCGGCCGGTCGCCGTCTGCTGCCGCTGATCGATGCGCTCGGCGACTGGTGGGAGGTGGAAGCGGCGAGAACTGGCGGGCCGAAAGCGCTTCCGGCCGCGCGATCACCTGTTCATTCCCGCGCGCAACTCGTCTAACCCTTGAGGAATGACCAAGACCCTTCTCGTCTTTCTCGGCTCCGGCATCGGCGGTGCGGCGCGCCACGGCGTCAACGTCTGGTCGCTGAAGGCGTTCGGGCCGCATTTCCCAGCAGGCACCTTCCTCGTCAATGTCGTCGGCGGGCTCGCCATGGGGCTGATCGCCGGCTGGCTCGCCTTTCGCGCGCAATTGCCTTGGAGCCAGGAGCTGCGGCTGTTCCTCACCACGGGCATCCTCGGCGGCTTCACCACCTTCTCGGCTTTCTCGCTCGATGCCGTCGTCCTCTACGAGCGGGGTGACCTTGGCCTCGCGGCGCTCTATGTGGTGGCTTCGGTGATCCTGTCGGTCGCAGCGCTTGCGATCGGCCTTGCCGTTGTCAGGAGCTTCTCATGAAGGGCAGGGGCAAGCCGCCGGGCCGCGGCGGCGGCACAGGCAAGGGACCTCAGGGTCGGGGGCCGGGCGGCCCGCGTCCACCGGGCAAGCGGCCCGCGGGCGGCTCGAAGCCGCCGCGTGCACGAAGCAGGCCTCCCGCCGACCGAGACGAGCCGGCCGACGAGCGCGGCCGCAAGGCGTCACGGCCGGCCGAGGGCCGCCGCCGCGACGACGCCCGGCCTTTGCGCAAACCCGCGCCCCACCGCGGCGAAGATCGCCGTTCGCTGGAGCGCGTGCGGCGACCGCCGCCCTCGGAGCAGGAGTTTCGCTCGTTCGACGATGCGCCGCGCCGTGGCCGCGACGACGACTGGGGCGTGGAGGATCGCTCCTGGGCCCCGGAAGACGATCTCGACATTGCGGCCATCGAGGAGCCGCGCGAGCAGCGCCGCCCGGCGCGCAAGCCCGCGGGATCGGGCGAGCGGCGGCCGCCGCCCCGCCGCGATGAGCCGCGCCGTGACGAGCCCCGTCGCCGGGAGAACCGCCGGGATGAGCCCCGCCGCGATGAACCCCGTCGCGATGAACCCCGCCGGGATGAGCCCCGCCGTGCTGCACCTGTCGGCCCGACCCGCGCGGAACTCAAGGCTGCCGCCACCGCCACGCTGCAGACCGGCGTCCAGACCCTGACAGTGACGGCCGACGAGGCCGACATGCGCGTCGACCGCTTCCTCGCCGCGCGCTTTCCGCAGCTTTCGTTCAGCTACATCCAGCGCATCGTCCGCAAGGGCGAGTTGCGCGTGAACGGCAAGCGCGCCGAGACCAAGGACCGCCTGGAAGCGGGGCAGGCCGTTCGCGTGCCGCCGCTTAAGCTTGATCAGGCGCGGCCGATGTCGGCCAAGGTCGGCGAGGACATTGCCGGGTTCCTCGCCTCCATCACGCTCTACGAGGACGCCGACGTCATCGTCTTCTCCAAACCCGCGGGGCTGGCCGTGCAGGGCGGCTCGGGCACCAAGAAGCACCTCGACGGCATGCTCGCCGTGCTGACCGACGAGGACGGGCAGCGCCCGCGCCTCGTCCACCGGCTCGACAAGGACACGTCCGGCTGCATCCTCGTCGCCAAGTCGCGCTTCGCGGCGGCGGCGCTTGCCAAGACCTTCCGCACCCGCGCGGCGCGCAAGATCTACTGGTCGGTGGTCGCCGGCGTGCCGAAGCCCCGGCAGGGGCGTGTCTCGACCTATCTCGCCAAGGAAGAGCGCGAGGACGAGAGCTTCATGCGCATCGCCAAGCACGGCGAGACCGGCGCGAGCCATGCGGTCAGCTACTACGCGGTCATCGACACGATGGCGCAGAAGCTTTCCTGGCTGTCGATGAAACCGGTCACCGGCCGCACCCACCAATTGCGCGTCCACGCCGCCGAGATCGGTCATCCCATCATCGGCGATCCCAAATATTTCGACGTCGAGAACTGGGAGATCCCCGGCGGCATTCAGCACAAGCTGCACCTGCATGCCCGTCGTCTGGTGGTGCCGCATCCGCGCGGCAAGGGCACGATTGACGTGTCCGCGCCGCTGCCCCCGCATATGGAGCAGACATTCAACCTGCTCGGCTGGGACGTGACGCGCTACGACCCCATCGTCGAGGCGCCGGAGGAGTGATGTCCCTGACCGGCTGGATCTATGTCACGGCCGCGGCGCTTGCCGCCGTTCTCGCGGGGATCGTCATGGTCACCCGCCGGGTGATCCGCACCGTGCCGGGTTCCGCTGTCGATTCCCGCGCCATGACCGAACTGGTCGCCGAATTGCGCCGCGCCAACGATCTCGCCGAGCGGCGCATGGCGGCGCTCGAAACGCGCGTCGAGGCGCTGGAGCGCAGGACCGGACACAATCCCGGCTGAAGGGCGGGTTCAGCGGCCGTTCAGCGCGCCAGAGCGCATCTGTCTCCATTGGAATGACATTTCCTCTGGAGGACAGGATGAACCGCTTCGCCCTTGCATGCGCCGCAGCCCTTCTCGCCGCCGCACCCTTCGCGTCCCCTGCATCGGCCCAGCCCTATGGCGGCCCGCCGCCCGGCTATTACGGTGGCGGCCCCGGCTTCGGTCCGGGACCCGGCATGCGGCGTGGCAATCCCGACCTGCGCGCCAACCGTTTCGCCTGCCGGCAGGAGGCGCTCGCCCGCGGTTATCGCCGCCCCTTCGTGCGCGGCGCGGTGCTCGACTGCCTGCGCTCCCGCCGGCCGGACCTCGCGCGCATCGTCGAGTGCCGCCAGAATGCACGCGCCCACGGCTTCATCCCGCGCACGCCGCCGTTCCGCATGGCGGTGAGGGCCTGCCGCTTCGGCGCTTGAACTTGCGTTGTCGATGACAGACAAGGCGCTTGAGAAGGCTCCGATCTGAAAGGATCGGAGCCTTCTCCATTTTCTTTGCCGCATTTTCTTCACGCGAACCGGTACCCACTTCGCTCGAAAATGCTCTTGGTCCTTGGAGCGCCTTTTTCGTGAAGCTCGTCATTTTCGATTGCGACGGCACGCTGGTCGACAGCCAGCACATGATCGTCGCCGCCATGAACGGCGCCTTCGCGGCACTGGGGCGGCCGGCGCCGACGCGCGAGGCGACGCTGTCCATCGTAGGGCTGTCGCTGGTGGAAGCCCTGTCGACGCTGACCGCGCCCGACGATCCCGATGTTCCCGCGCTGATCGAGGGCTACAAGAACGCTTTCCATGCACTGCGCGCCGATCCCAGTCACACTGAGCCGCTCTATGAGGGGGCGCGGGAGGTCGTGGAGTGGCTGGGGCAGAGAGACGTCGTCCTCGGCATCGCCACGGGCAAATCGCAGCGCGGCGTGCGCCTGGTGCTCGGCCATCACGGCCTCTACGACCGTTTCGCGACCGTCCAGACCGCGGATGACGCGCCGTCGAAGCCGCATCCCGCGATGATCCAGCAGGCAATGCAGGCTGTGGGCGCCAGTCCGCGGGATACCGTGATGATCGGCGACACCACCTACGACATCGACATGGCCCATGCGGCCGGTGTCGCGGCGATCGGTGTGTCGTGGGGCTATCATCCGCCCGACGCGCTGGCGCGCCTCAAGCCGCATGTGATGATCGAGCGCTATGGCGACTTGCCGGCTGTCCTCGAAAGCCTCTGGCGCGAAGGCGCGACGGTTTGAAAACCGTCCCCCAAGCCTCTACATCGCAGCCATGAGCAAATCGACGTTCGACGACTGGTTCGCCAAGGGCCAGCAGGATCCGGCGGCCTACGACCCCGTTTCGACGGCGCGCGTCGCCGCCAAGCCGGTCTTCCCGAAGCGCTTCTATACGCAGGCGAGCGCTGGCGAAGGCGAGGGGGGCTGGCGCCTGCTCCTCGACGGCCGTCCCGCGAAAACGCCCGGCCGCAATCCGCTGGCCTTCCCGACGCGGGCGCTCGGCGAGGCGGTGGCCGAAGAGTGGAAGGCGCAGGTCGAATTCATCGACCCGCGCCGGATGCCGATCACCCGCATAGCCAATTCGATCATCGACGGCGTCGCGCCCGATCCCGGCCCCGTGGCCGACGACATCGTCAAATATGCCGGCACGGACCTCATCTGCTATCGCGCCGATGGTCCAAAGACCCTCGTCGAGCGGCAGGCGGCGCTGTGGGACCCGGTGCTTGCATGGGCGCGGGACGAGCTCGGCGCGCGGCTGATCCTCTCCGAGGGCGTCATGCATGTGGCTCAGCCGGAGGCGGCCATCGCGGCCCTGCGCAAGGCGCTGCCGGTTGCCGACGGCTGGCGCATCGGCGCGACGCATGTGGTCACGACGCTCACGGGATCAGCGCTGCTCGCCATCGCGCTGCTGCATGGCCGACTGACGGCTGACGAGGCTTGGGCGGCCGCCCATGTCGACGAGGACTTCCAGATCGCGCAATGGGGCGAGGACGAGGAGGCCGCCGAGCGGCGCGCCGTGCGCCTCATGGAGATGAATGCGGCGGCAAAGGTCCTCGCCTGTCTGTGACAATTCGGCGAAACATGAAAAGGGCATCAGGGTCTTCGAGATTGCCGGCGTAACGTGCCGCGCCGGAGACATTTCGCATGAAGGTTACCCTCGATCTCGCCAAGCTCGTGGAGCAAGGCCGCCTGACTCAAGTCGAGGCCGACCGGCTGAAGGGCTTCGCCGCGGAGGGCACCGGCTCGCTGGCGCTGAACATCCTCATCGGCTTCGGCGTGGTGGCTGTGGCGCTCGGCGTCATGGGCTTGGTGCCTCAACCGGCGGTGGCCGTGGTGCTCGGCGGCATGATGGCCGCGGTCGGGCTCGGCTTCATCCTCAAGGGCGAGCAGGCCTGGGCCATCCTCGCCAATATCTGCCTGCTCGCGGGTTCGCTGATGCTGGCGGCCGGCGTCATGTTCATGACCAAGGGCTCGGTTCTGGCGCTGATGACCGTCACGGCCATTTTCGTGGCCGGCGGTGTCGTCGCGCGGTCGGGCCTGTTGATCGCGCTGGCGGTGCTGGCGCTCTCCGCCGCCATCGGCGCGCGCACCGGCTACATGCGCGCCACCTATTTTCTGGGCATCGAACAGCCGTTCATCACGGTGGTCCTGTTCTCGGCCCTCGCCATTGCGGCCTATCAGGCATCGAAACTGCTCAAGGCCGACCATTCCCGCCTAGCCCTCACGGCGGCGCGCACCTCGCTGCTGCTGGTCAATTTCGGCTTCTGGATCGGCTCGCTCTGGGGCGACCGGCTGACCTGGTTCGTGGATCGCGCCTCCACCAGCCGCTACGCGCCGGTCATTCCGGCCTGGACCTTCTCGATCCTCTGGGCTGCGGCCATTGTCGGCGTGGGCCTGTGGGCGGCGCGCGCCAACCGGCCGTGGGTGCTGAACCTTGCCGCCGTGTTCGGCGCGATCCACTTCTACACCCAGTGGTTCGAGAAACTCGGCCCCAATCCCTTCTCGGTCCTGGTCGCGGGCGTGCTGACGCTCGGCCTCGCGGTCGGCATCTGGAAATACAATCAGGGCAAGACGATCCCGGCGTGATCAGCGGCCGATGCGGCCGAGATGGGTGTCCTTGAAGCCGCTCGGCTCCTTCAGGCCGTAGCCGAGTGCGCGGTCGAAGCCGATATGGCCGAGCCAGATGGCGGCCACCGCAAGCGTCAGCGGCGAGGCCCAGACGAGGCCGGCAATGGCGAGCGCCAGCGGCAGGGCGGTCGTGTGGACGAGATTGTAGCCGAGGGCCCCGATCCGCGGCCCCGCCAGATAGGCGGCAATGGCGATGTCCGGCGCGAGGAAAAGGATGGCGAACAGCCACCACGGCTGTCCCGTCCAGCCGAATGCCACGACGGCGGCAACCAGCAGCGCTGCGCCCTCGAACCTCAGGATCAGGCGGGTCGGGATGTTCATGTCTGCCTCCGTTCCGGTTCCGGTGCTTCTGACGCTGGATAGCAGCTTGCCGCAGCCCGTGGGCCGCCCGCATCCGCCGTCAGTCTCATTGGTTGGCCCGCGCCTTGCGTGCTATTCGCTCGGACTTGGCTCGGTATGAGGGGCGGGGACTTCCCCGGCGACATTCATGAAGGACGTGCTCGAACGGCTGGAAGACCGTCGCGCGGAAGCCCGCCTCGGCGGCGGCGAGAAGCGCATTGCCGCCCAGCATGCCCGCGGCAAGCTGACGGCGCGCGAGCGCATCGAGCTTCTGGTCGACAAGGGCTCGTTCGAGGAGTTCGACATGTTCGTGCAGCACCGCTGCGCGGATTTCGGCATGGAGAAGTCGCATATCCCCGGCGACGGCGTCGTCACCGGCTGGGGCACGGTCAATGGGCGCACCGTCTTCGTGTTCTCCAAGGACTTCACGGTATTCGGCGGTTCGCTCTCGGGCGCCCATGCCGCCAAGATTACCAAGATCCAGGACATGGCGCTGAAGGCGCGTGCGCCGGTCATCGGCCTGTTCGACGCGGGCGGCGCGCGAATCCAGGAGGGTGTCGATGCGCTCGGTGGTTACGGCGAGGTCTTCAAGAGAAATGTGATCGCCTCCGGCGTCATTCCGCAGATCTCGCTGATCATGGGCCCCTGCGCGGGCGGCGACGTCTATTCGCCGGCCATGACCGATTTCATCTTCATGGTGAAAGACACGAGCTACATGTTCGTGACCGGCCCGGACGTGGTGAAGACGGTCACCAACGAGGTGGTCACGGCCGAGGAACTGGGCGGCGCCTCGGTCCATGCGGTGAAGTCGTCGGTCGCGGACGGCGCCTACGAGAACGATCTCGAGGCGCTCTTGCAGATGCGCCGGCTGATCGACTTCCTGCCCTCCAACAATATGGAGGGGCCGCCGGAAATCCCGTCCTTCGACCAGCCCGACCGCATCGACATGTCGCTCGACACACTGGTGCCGGACAATCCGAACAAGCCCTACGACATCAAGGAATTGATCCTGAAGACGGTCGACGAGGGCGATTTCTTCGAGATCCAGCCGAAATTCGCCGGCAACATCGTCATCGGCTTCGCGCGCCTTGAGGGCCGTTCGGTCGGCATCGTCGCCAACCAGCCGATGGTGCTCGCCGGCGTGCTCGACTCGGATGCCAGCCGCAAGGCAGCCCGTTTCGTGCGCTTCTGCGACGCATTCGGGATCCCGATCGTCACTTTCGTCGATGTTCCGGGCTTCCTGCCGGGCACCGCGCAGGAATATGGCGGGCTGATCAAGCATGGCGCCAAGCTGCTCTTCGCCTATTCGCAATGCACGGTACCGCTGGTCACCGTCATCACCCGAAAGGCTTTCGGCGGTGCCTATGACGTGATGGCGTCCAAGCATATCGGCGGCGACGTCAACTATGCCTGGCCGTCGGCGCAGATCGCGGTGATGGGCGCCAAGGGCGCGGTCGAGATCATCTTCCGGGCCGATATGAACGATCCCGACAAGATCGCGGCGCGCACCAAGGAATACGAGGAGCGCTTCCTGTCGCCCTTCGTCGCTGCCGAGCGCGGCTATATCGACGAAGTGATCATGCCGCATTCCACGCGCAGGCGCGTTGCGCGCGCGCTGGCGCTGCTGCGCAACAAGGCCAGCGAGACGCCCTGGAAGAAGCACGACAACATTCCGCTCTAGGCCGGTCCGGCCTACCGCTGCCGAAGGAAGGCCTTGGCCCCCGGCGGCCTCCGGTGCCATGATCCTGCCGGGCGTCTGATCTCCCTCAAGGACGCCGTGGCAGGAACGCGCGTGTTTGGCCGCGCGTTCATCAGGCGCAGGAGGTCTTCATGTCGATCAAATCGGTTCTTTTGACCATCATCGCGGGCGACGGCGAAAAGCCTCGCGGCGCCATCGACTACGCGATCTCGCTGGCGGCCGAGCACGGCGCGCATCTTTCGGTGATCGTGGGCGCCATCAAGGTGCCCGTGGTCGTCTATTCCGGGGTCGCGGAGGTGCAGGCGATCGTCACCGACGAGAACGATACCCGCACCCACAATGCCGACGATCTCTGCGAATCGGTGCGCACGCTCGCCCGCACGGCCGGCGTCGCGGCCTCGGTCGAGGTCGTGACGGACGCCATCGACCCGCTGTTCGGCCGTATCGGCAAGCGCGCGCGCCTGCACGACATCGCGGTCTGCGGCCGTCCGCGGCCCTCCGACGTGTGGGCGACGGAACTCGCCGAGACGCTGCTCCTGTCCTCCGGCCGGCCGGCGATCCTCGCACCGGACGATTTCGACGCGACGCGCTCGTCCAATGCCATCGTCGTCGCCTGGGACGGTTCGGCCGTCGCCGCGCGCGCCATCGGCGGCGCCATGCCCTTCATCGACAGGGCGGGGCAGGTGGAGATCGTCTCGGTGCTCGGCGACCGCCATGCCGACGATATTGTCGCGGGCGCTGACCTCGCGCCCATGCTCGCCCATCATGGCGTCAAGGTCACGGTCACGAACCTTCCCTACAGCCGCAATGTCGGCAAGACGATCGTCGAGCACGCCCAGAACGTGCGCGCCGGCATGATCGTCATGGGCGCTTATGCCCATTCGCGGCTGAAGCAGATGGTGCTGGGCGGCACGACCACGACCATGCTGCAATATTCGTCCGTGCCGATCCTGATGGCGCACTGACAAGGTAGCAGCCCCAGGAGCGTCGCGGCGACGTGACGCTCTAGGGGCCGAAACTTCGCACCAGGCTGCCGGCGACGAGGTTCCACCCGTCGACCAGCACGAAGAAGATCAGCTTGAACGGCAGGGACACCGTCACCGGCGGCAGCATCATCATGCCCATCGACATCAGGACCGAGGCGACGACGAGGTCTATGACGAGGAAGGGCACGAAGAGCAGGAAGGCGATCTCGAAAGCGCGCCTGAGCTCCGAGATCATGAAGGCCGGCACCAGCACGCGGAACGAGACTTCCTGCGGCGTCGCCGGCACCGCTTCGCGCGACAGTTCCTGAAACAGGGCGAGGTCCTTGTCGCGCACATGGCGCAGCATGAACTCGCGGAACGGGGTCGAGGCGCGCTCGAAGGCCTGCGCCATGTCGATCTGGTTGTCGACCAGCGGCCGGATGCCGGTGTCGTAACTTTGCTGGAGTGTCGGCGCCATGACGAAGCCGGTCAGGAACAGCGACAGGCCGACAATGACCGCATTGGGCGGGGCGGTCTGCGTGCCGATGGCGGTGCGCAGCAGCGACAGCACCACCGAGATGCGCACGAAGCTCGTCACCATGATCAGGATCGAGGGTGCGACCGACAGGACCGTGATCAGGCCGATGAGCTGGATGACGCGCTCGTTGACGCCTGCGCCCTGGCCGAGGTTGATCGATATGTCCTGCGCAGCGGCGGGACCTGCCGCCAGCACGGCGGCTGCCGCGGCCAGAGCCGCGAGGCGCGCCATGGGCCAAGCCGGAAGTGGAAGTCGCCGCATCGCCGTCCTGCGCGCCGAATCGATGGCGGCAGTCTAGCAGGTCGGCGATGGTGCCTTTGCGGGAGACGCGGCGCTAAACGCCGCGGTCGTCAGGACTTGGGCGCCATCAGGGCTTGGGCGGCGTCAGGACTTGGGCGGCGTCGGGCCGCGGCCGAGCAGGGCGGCCATCTCTTCCTCGAGGCTGTCGAACACCGACTTCTCGTCGGCCGACAGGGCCTTGGGCGCCGCTGCGGGCGCGCCGGCGGGGCCGCGGGGCTGCGCCTGCGGGGGAGCGGCGGGCGGACGCGGTTCGCCCGGTCTCACGGCGGCCGAGGACGCTCCGGGCGTTATCGGCTTGCGGAGGGCCGCTTCGAGCCGGGCAGCGACATCGTCCTGCTGCGAGCTGGCAGTGGCGGGCGCAGCGGGAAGCGGGCGCGAGACGGGCGGCGGCGGCGTGGCCGGCCGGGCGGGCGTGACCACGGGACTGATTTTCGGAACCTCGGCGCGGACGGGCTCGGGGCGGGGCGGCTCGACCCGGACAGGCTCGGGGCGTGCGGGCTCGGGCCGCGGCGGCGGAGAAACGGGGCGCGGCGGTTCGCTGCGCGGCGGCACTGCGCGGACCGGGTCGGGGCGCGGCGGCGCGGGAGGATCGAGATTGACGGGCCGGCCCGTGGACGGCTCGCCGGCCGCTTGGCGGGCGCTGTCGCGCATCGACAGGCGGGGAGCCGGATCGGGGGCGAGGACGGGCTGCGGCTCGGGGGCGGGCGCCGGAGCCTGCGCCGCCTCGCGCAGCACGCTCGCCTGCACAGGCACGCCGCGGACGATGGCCGTCTCGACCACAACGTCGGTCGGGCCGCCGAGCAGCAGGAGATGTTCGACATTGTCGCGGCGGATCAGGACCAGTTTCCGCCGCTGGTCGACATCGGCATAATCGAGCACGGCGAGGCGCGGCTGGCGGCCGCGGCCGCCCGAACCGATTCCCAGTCCCCGGCCGCGGATCAGCCGGAAAATCCAGGCGGTGAGGCCGATCAGGACGAGGACGACGGCGAAGGCGACGATGAATGTGGCGGCAAGGGGCGCGTTGGGACCGAGTAGATTGGTGAGATAATTCATCGGTACCGATCCCATGGCATGCCGGACGCCCGCCGAAAATTACGCGCGTTAAATCTATGTTGAGGTTAACAGACCCGGCAAGGCTTGCCGACTTCGACCTCGCGGGATGGTTAACCTGCTACGGCAGAGGTTGAAAGTCCCTTAACGCTTAACCGCTCGTTAACCATGTCCCCGGCATTGTTTGCCTATCCATCGGGGTGGGGACAGGCAACGATGACGACCAGCGACGTGCCGCTCTTCTCCATGCTCCGGACCCGGATGCGCTGGCATCAGGACCGGCAGAAACTATTGGCGGAAAATGTCGCGAATGCGGACACACCGCATTACCGGGCGCGCGATCTGAGAGCCCCCGACTTCGAATCCATGATGCGGGGCAGCGCGGGAGCGGGCGCCAGCACGGGCGTTTCCGGCGGCGCGGGCTCGGGGCCCATGCGCGTCACCAATGTCCGGCACATCGCCGTCGCGAGCTCGCAGGGCACCGGCTTCGACGTCCGGCGCGATACCGGCGTCAGGGCAACGCCGGACGGCAACCGCGTCAATCTCGAGGACGAGATGCTCAAGGTCGCCCAGAACCAGATGGACTATCAGGCGGTGACGGGCCTCTACCAGCGCTCGCTCGGCCTCATCCGCACCGCGCTCGGCAAGCGCACGTAAGGGGCTGACCAATGTCGATGGACTTCCTCAAATCGATCCGCATCGCCGCCGGCGGCCTGCGCGCGCAGGCGGGCCGCATGCGCGTCTCCGCCGAGAACATCGCCAATGCCAGTTCGACCGCGCAGACGCCGGGCGGCGACCCCTATCGCCGCAAGATCCCGACGTTCCGCACCAATTTCGACCGCGAGCTGCAGGCGACGACGGTGCAACTGGGCCCGGTGCGCCAGCAGCCCGGCGAGTTTCAGACCCGCTACGACCCGAACCACCCGGCCGCCGACGCCCGGGGCAACGTCAAGATCCCCAACGTCAATTCCCTCGTCGAGAGCATGGACCTGCGCGAGGCCCAGCGCAGCTACGAGGCCAATCTGAACGTCGTCACCTCCACGCGCCGGATGATCCAGCGCACGATCGAACTCCTGAGGGTCTGAGCCGATGTCGACCTCGTCCATTGCCGCCAACGCCTATGCATCGGCGGCGCGGCTGTTTTCGCCGAACGGCGGCCAGCGCCCGGCCGGGCAGGGCAACGGCTTCGGCGACATGCTGTCGAACGCGCTGCAGTCGCTTGACCGCACCACCCGCGCCACCGACCAGCGCACGACGGCCATGGCCGCGGGCCGCGCGGACCTCATCGACGTGGTGACGGCGGTCGCGGAGACCGAAGTCGCCATCGAATCCCTCGTGGCCGTGCGCGACCGGGTCGTGCAGTCCTACGAGGAAATCATGCGGATGCAGATCTAGGAGCGCCGCCAAGTGACCCCCGCCGACATCCTCGACGTCGCCCGCGACGGCATCCTCACGGTCATCCTCGTCTCCGCTCCGCTGATGCTGGTCGGCCTGGTGGTCGGCGTCGCCATCTCGCTGGTCCAGGCGCTGACGCAGGTGCAGGAGCAGACGCTGGTCTTCGTGCCGAAAATCCTCGCGATCTTCGCGACCATGCTGGTGGCGCTGCCCTTCATGGGCGACCTGATGAGCGGGATCATGGGCCGGATCATGACCAAGGTGGTCCTCGGCGGGTGAATCGGGTCTGATCCGCCGCCAAAGCTCCAGGAGGGAGCGCCCGCGATGAATCTGCCGCTCTCGCCCGAACTGATGGTCGTGTTCCTGCTCGTTTTCGCGCGCGTCGGCACGATGATGGCGCTGATGCCCGGCCTCGGCGAGCGCGCCATGCCGATGCGCGTCCGGCTCGGCGTCGCGCTGCTGCTGACGATGATCCTGTTTCCGCTGCACCGGCCGCTCTATGCGATCGACCTTACCCGGCCCGCCGGCGTCTTCCTCGTGCTGTTCATGGAGATCGCCGTCGGCTTCACGCTGGGCATGGCGGGCCGGATCGCGGTCTCGGCGCTGCAGACGGCGGGCGTCGTCATCGCCAACGCCATGGGCCTCGGCTTCGCCATGCAGGTCGATCCGACCCAGGGTCAGCAGGGCGCGGTCATCGGCACGTTCCTGACGCTGACCGGCATCGCCATCATCTTCGCCTCCGACCTGCACCACCTGGTCATCGCGGCGATCTCGGATTCATTCTCGATCATCCGCCCCGGCGCGCTGCCGGCCTCGGGCGATGCGGCCCAGTTCCTCACCGGCGTGATGAGCCGGGCTTTCCTAGTCGCGATCCAGCTATCCGCGCCGTTCCTCGTCTTCGCGCTGGTCTTCAATATCGGCCTCGGCATCCTCTCGAAGCTGATGCCGCAGATGCAGGTCTTCTTCGTCGCCATGCCGGTGACCATCGGCGTCGGCTTCCTGATCCTTCTTCTCGTCATCGGCGTGATGATGGCCCATTACGCGGGCCATCTCGAAGGCCTGCTCGGCGAGATCGCGGTGAACCGGAGGTAGCCGTGGCCGAGGGTGGTGACGACAAGGACCAGAAGACACACGATCCCACGCAGAAGAAGCTCGACGACGCGCTGAAGAAGGGCGACGTCGTCAAGAGTCAGGACCTCGTCTCCTGGCTGATGCTGTTCATCGCCACGCTGATCATCGCCACCATGTCGGCGGGTGCTGCCGGCGGCCTCGCCGTGCCGCTGAAGAACCTCATGGCCAATGCCGACATGGTGTCGGTCGACCGGGCCGGCCTGATGGGGCTGACGGTGTCGCTGATCCTCGCCGTCGTCGTTGCGCTCGGCCTGCCGTTCCTCGGGCTGTTCCTCGCGGGCATCGCGGGCAACATGGTCCAGCATCCGCTGGTGCTCTCCGGCGAGGGTTTGAAGCCCAAATTCTCCAAGATATCGCCGCTGGCCGGCTTCAAGCGCATCTTCGGCAAGGATGCCTTCGTCAACTTCCTGAAGGGGCTCGCCAAGATCGGCGTCGTCGGCACGGTCATCTTCGTCGTGCTCTGGCCGCAGCGCGGCGCCATCGACAGCCTCGTGCGGATGGATGTCGAGATGCTGCTGCCGCACACGTTCGGCATCGTCATAAACGTGCTGATCGCGGTGGTGTCGATCATGGCCATCGTGGCGCTCGCCGACTACGTCTACCAGTACCGGCGCTGGTACGAGCGGCAGAAAATGTCGATGCACGAGATCAAGGAGGAGTTCAAGCAGTCGGACGGCAACCCGGAAATCAAGGGCAAGATCAAGCAGATCCGCCGCGAGCGCTCGCGCAAGCGCATGATGGCTAGCGTTCCGCAGGCGACGGTGGTGATCACCAATCCGACCCACTTCGCCGTCGCGCTGAAATACGAGACCGGCATGCAGGCGCCTCTCTGCGTCGCCAAGGGCGCCGACCTGATCGCATTGAAAATCCGCGAACTCGCCACAGACAACCACGTGCCGATCGTGGAGAACGTGCCACTCGCCCGGGCGCTCCATGCGGCCGTCGAGGTCGACCAGCCGATCCAGGAGGAGCACTACAAGGCGGTGGCCGAGGTGATCGGCTACGTCATGCGCCTCAAGGGCGGGCTGAATTAGCCGTCACGGCCCGCGCGCGCCACCTCGGCCCTTGCCTAGCGGGCAGGGAAACGGCACCACTAGCTCCGAGAATCGGGCATGGATTCTCCTGGCTCCTGACCAACGGCTCTTCTCCGCCATGGCCCTTGTCGACAAGTCCGTCCGCGCTGACGCCGCGCCGCAGAAGGCCGCCGGCGCGCGACGTGCCGTCGACAAGTCGGACAGTTCTGGTTCGACGGTCATGGTGCTGGCCGTCGCCATCGTGCTGGTCGGGGCGGCGCTGTTCTTCCTGATGATCGGGCGCGAGAACGCCTATCCTTATGTCATCGCGCTTCTGGCCGGCCTCGCGGTATGCGGCGTCTTCTCGCTGTTCGCCTATGCCGCCGGCATTCTCCGCTTCGCCACCGAGGACAGCCGCAACGACCTGACCAAGGCGATGGTGGACAGCGCGCAGGAGGCCTCGGTGGTCACCGAGCCTTCGGGCCGGGTGCTGTATGCGAACCCCGCCTATCTCGCCATGACAGGCGCGAGCGGCGAGGACGACGTGCGCGGCGTCGAGCGGGCCTTCACCGGCGCACCAGAGGTGTCCGAGGCCATTTACCGCCTGTCGCAGGCCGCGCGCGAAGGGCGCCGCCACCAGGAAGAGGTGCGCCAGCCGGAGGCCGACGGCGCCCGCTGGTATCGCCTGCGCGTCAGGCCCATGGCGGGCGAGGGGGTGGCGAAGCCGCGCACGGCCGCGCGCGCGAGCGTGTGGACGGTCGAGGACATCACCCGCGACCGGCAGAGCGCGGAGAGCGCGTTCGAGACGCTGCAGAAGGCCATCGACTTCCTCGACCATGCCCCGGCCGGGTTCTTCTCCATGGATCCGTCCGGCGAGATCGCCTACATGAACGCGACGCTCGCGGGCTGGCTGGATCACGACCTCGCGGAGGTCGGGCCCGGGGGCCTCGCCCTTGCCGACATCCTTGCCGCCGATGCCGCGACGCTCCTGCGCACCATCACGCCGGCCCCCGGAGAAGTGCGCACCGCGACCTTCGACCTCGACCTGAAGAAGCGCAGCGGCGAGGCGCTGCCGGTGCGCCTCCTGCACAAGGTGGCCTTCGCGGCGGACGGCACGCCGGGCTCCTCGCGCACCCTCGTCATCAACCGCGCGCGCTCGGCCGACAGCGCCGACAGCCTGCGCGCCGCGGAAGTGCGCTTCGCCCGCTTCTTCAACTCATCGCCGCTCGGCATCGCGACAGTCGACCGCGACGGCCATGTGGGCCGGTCGAATCCGCTTTTCGCGCGCATGTCGGCGGATCTGATCCCGGCCGGCGAGGCCGGCGGCCGCTCGCTGCTGGCGCTCGTCAAGGAAGCCTCGCGCCCGGCGTTGATGCAGGCCATCGGCGAGGCTGCGGCCGGCAAGGGGGATCTGACCCCGGTCGACGGCGCGCTCACGGGCGACGCCAACCGGTTCGCCCGCTTCTTCGTCGCGCCGGTCACCGATCCGGAGCAGCCGGGCGAGGCGGCTATCGCCTATGTCGTCGAGACGACAGAACTGCGCCAGCTCCAGGAGCAGTTCGCCCAGTCGCAGAAGATGAACGCGGTCGGACAGCTCGCCGGCGGCGTCGCGCACGACTTCAACAACGTCCTGCAGGCGGTGATCGGCCATGCCGACCTTCTGCTGATGAACCACAAGCCGGCTGATCCGTCGTTCAACGACATCATGCAGATCAAGCAGAACGCCAACCGCGCGGCGAGCATCGTGCGCCAGCTCCTGGCCTTCTCGCGCAAGCAGACGATGCGGCCGATGGTAGTCCATCTCGGCGACGTGCTCTCCGATACCTCGATGCTGCTGCGGCGCACGCTGGGCGAGCGGGTCGGGCTCGATATGATCCACGGCCGCGACCTCTGGCCGGTCCGGGCCGACGTGACGCAGCTTGAGCAGGTGATCCTGAATCTCGCCGTCAATGCCCGCGACGCCATGCCCGAGGGCGGCAAGCTGACTATTCGCACCGCCAACCTGCCGGCGGACGAGGTCGCGCGGTACCAGCCCAAGGACCAGCCGGTGGACATGCCGGCGACCGATGCGGTGATGATCGAGGTGACCGATACCGGCACGGGCATCCCTGAGGACATCCGCCAGAAGATCTTCGACCCGTTCTTCTCGACCAAGGAGGTCGGCAAGGGCACGGGCCTCGGCCTCTCGACGGTCTATGGCATCGTCAAGCAGTCCGGCGGCTATGTCTTCGTCGACAGCCAGATGGGCAAGGGCACGACGTTCCGCATCGTCCTGCCGCGCCATGTCGAGCAGCCGGGATCGGGTGCAGCGCCGGCCGAGCCGGCCGCGGTCAGCGGTTCGGCGCCGACGCCTGCACCGGTCGCAACGACGCCCTCGGCCCCTGCCGTCCTGGTCGCGGGCGACGAGCCGTCGGCGGCAAGCGCCGAGCCGGCCACTTCCGCCCCGCAGCCGGTCAAGCCCGCGCCGCAGCCGCGCGACGATACCGGCGCCGGCACGATCCTGCTGGTCGAGGACGAGGAGGCGGTGCGCGCCTTCGCCTCGCGCGCGCTCGCATCGCGCGGCTATACCGTGCTGGAAGCCGGCTCCGGCGTCGAGGCGCTGGAGGTCATGGCCGCGAATGGCGGGCAGGTCGATCTCGTCGTATCGGACGTAGTCATGCCCGAGATGAACGGGCCGACCCTGCTCGGCGAGCTGCGCAAGACCAACCCGGACATCAAGGTCATCTTCGTGTCGGGCTATGCCGAAGAGGCCTTCAAGAACGACCTGCCCGAAGGCCAGGCCTTCGCCTTCCTGGCCAAGCCCTTCTCGCTCAAGCAGCTGATCGAGGCCGTGAAGGAGCAGGTGAAGGCCTGACGCCACCTGCGCGCCCGGCCTGACCCCGCACCCTGCCGCCTCTCGCGAGGCAAAGGCCCATCCAGACAAAAAAAAGACGCCGGTGACTTGGAAGGTCACCGGCGCGAGGGGCAAGCAGGCTTGGAGGTCGTGCTTGGGATAGGGGACGTCAGCGGCAGCCGTTGGCGATCACGCCGCGCCATTCGGCCAGGGACTGACGGATGAAACCGGACTTGGTGCTGCGATCCTGGCCGGCGACGCAGCGGTCGACGGCGGAAGCAGCGCGCTGAAGCGAGGTCATGTGGACGCGGAAGGCCGAGCACTGGGCGCCCATATCCGCTTCCGAAAGAGCCTCGACCTTGGCGAGGGTGGCGTTCATCTCGGTTTCGGCGGCGGCAAGCGCCTCGGCGCAGGGCTGGGCCGGTAGCGGCAGTGTGCCGAGGGCGGCCGTGCGGACCGGTGTGGCGGGAACAGGGGTGGCCACGCGCGGCAGGGCGGGGACGAGGTCCGCCGGAGCCGAGGTCATGGCCTCGTTCTGGATCAGCGCGGAGGGGAGGGCCGCCATCTGCATGCGCTCGGAGGCTTTCGCCGGCCAGGCGGTGAAGACCATGGCGACGAAGGCGATGGCGGTGGCGGCGACCAGCGACGAGGCGATCAGCGCAAGCGTATGCGCATCGGCGGCCGAGGCCTTGGCGGTCGAGAAAGTCGGGTTCGAGGTGCTCATTGCGGCCTCTGGCGAAAGCCCCTTGGGTATGGGGCCATGAATGACCCCATGGCGTTTCATGGGGATTTCAGATCGCCGGTCCGCCTGTTTCCGTTTGGTAACAGTCATCCGGCGATGGCTCGCCGGATAGAACACCTCAGCCGAGGTTCAGTTCCTTGAAGAAATCGTTCCCCTTGTCGTCCACGACGATGAAAGCGGGGAAGTCCTCGACCTCGATGCGCCAGATCGCCTCCATGCCGAGCTCGGGATATTCCAGCACCTCGACCTTGCGGATGCAGTCCTGGGCGAGGCGGGCGGCGGGACCGCCGATGGAGCCGAGATAGAAGCCGCCATGCTTGGCGCAGGCTTCCCGCACCTCGCGGGAGCGGTTGCCCTTGGCGAGCATGACCATCGAGCCACCGGCGCCCTGGAACTGGTCGACGAAGCCGTCCATGCGGCCGGCCGTGGTCGGGCCGAAGGAGCCGGAGGCATAGCCTTCCGGCGTCTTGGCCGGGCCTGCATAATAGACCGGGTGGTTCTTGAAATAGTCGGGCATGGGCTCGCCGCGATCGAGGCGCTCGCGGATCTTCGCGTGCGCGGAGTCGCGCGCGACGATCATCGGCCCCGAGAGCGAGACGCGGGTCTTGATCGGGTGCTTCGACAGGGTGCCGAGAATGTCGCTCATCGGCTGATTCAGGTCGATCTTGACGACATCGCCGCCGAGGGCGCCCTCGTCGATCTCCGGCAGATATTGCGCGGGATGGTGCTCCAGTTCCTCCAGAAACACGCCGTCGCGGGTGATCTTGCCCATGGCCTGCCGGTCGGCCGAGCAGGAGACGGCGATGGCGATGGGCAGAGACGCACCGTGGCGCGGCATGCGGATGACGCGGACGTCGTGGCAGAAATATTTGCCACCGAACTGCGCGCCGACGCCCATGGCCTGGGTGAGCTTGTGGACCTCCTCCTCCATGGCGAGGTCGCGAAAGGCGTGGGCGAATTCGGAGCCCTGCTTCGGCAGGCCATCGAGATAGCGGGCGGAGGCGAGCTTCGCGGTCTTCATCGTGTGCTCGGCGGAAAGCCCGCCGATGACGATGGCGAGGTGGTAGGGCGGGCAGGCAGCGGTGCCGAGCGTCAGGATCTTCTCGTGCAGGAACTTGATCATCCTGTCGTGGGTCAGGATCGAGGGCGGCGCCTGAAACAGGAAGCTCTTGTTGGCGGAGCCGCCGCCCTTGGCCATGAACAGGAACTTGTAGGCGTCCTCGCCCTCGGCATAGAGCTCGATCTGCGCTGGCAGATTGTTGCGGGTGTTCTTCTCCTCGAACATGGAGATGGGCGCGACCTGCGAGTAGCGCAGGTTCTTCTTCTCGTAGGCATCGAGCACGCCCTGTCCCAGCGCCGCCTCGTCGTCGCCTTCGGTCCAGATGAGACGCCCCTTCTTGCCCATGATGATGGCCGTGCCGGTGTCCTGGCACATGGGCAGCACGCCGCCGGCGGCGATATTGGCGTTCTTCAGGAGGTCGTAGGCGACGAACTTGTCGTTGGCGGTGGATTCCGGATCGTCGAGGATGCGGCGGAGCTGGGCAAGGTGGCCCGGCCTCAGCAGGTGGTTGATGTCGATGAAGGCTGCTTCAGAGAGCAGCCGGATCGCCTCGCGCTCGACGACCACGACCTCCTTGCCGAGCACCTTCTCGACGCGGACGCCTTCGGACGTCAGCTTGCGATAGGGCGTTTCGTCTTTGGCGAGAGGAAACAGCGAGTAGGAGCCGGCAGCGAGCGGAGCGTTCATGGTCGGGAACCTGGGACCGAACTGAGGGATGGCCGTTCATAAGCTATCGGCATCGTGGATTGAAGTCGTTCTAAGGAATGGCATTCTGCCTGCACGCACCCGGTTGCTGCCGCATGCCGGCGGGATGGCGAGGTCCGGCGTCTTGCAGGGTGGCGGGGAGGGGCCTTTGATGGCCGTCGCCACGCAGGAGGAATGCCATGGCTGCCACCGCCCATCTCCATGCTGCCGACGACGAGACCATGCTCCGGGCGCTCAACCACGACTACATCGCCTCGGTGCAGGCCGGAGATGTCGCCCGTTTCGACGCGATTCTCGCGGCCGACTTCCGCTGCAGCAATCCCGACGGCTCGCTGCTCGACCGCGCCGGCTTCCTGGCCCAGACGGGGCGGCCGGTGAGCATTTCCGGCCTTGCCGCGGAGGATGTCGAAATCCGCATCATGGGCGACATGGCGATCATCCACGCGCGCACCCGCTACAGGATGGCGGACGGGCGCGAGGGCGCCGGGCGCTACACCGACGTGTGGCAAAGGCAGGCCGGCGGCTGGCGCTGCGTCTCGGCCCACGTCACCCGCAACTGACGCGGCCGGCGGCAGCGGCCGTCTCTTCGGATTTGCCGCCGGCCGCCGCCTGCGATCAATGCGTCGCGGCCGGGCGGATGTTCTGGTTCATGCGGAAGAGGTTCGATGGATCGTACTGCCGCTTGGCGGCTGCCAGCCGGCGGTAGTTCTCGCCATAGGCGGCCTCGACGCGGCCCGCCTCGTCCTCGGGCATGAAGTTGACATAGGCGGTGCCGGCCGAATGCGGCTTCGCGGCCTCGAACAGCCCGCGCGCCCAACCGATGCAGGTGCCGTCCATGGCCGGCTCGCGCCAGCGCGCGTGCACGTTCATGACGAAATGCGCGTTGCGCTGCGGGAAGGCCGTCGCGCCAACCGCCACGCGGCCGGCCGCTCCGCCGACATGGCCGATGAAAATCTCGCATTCGGGACCGGGAAGCGCCCTGACGGCCCCGGTTACCAGTCCGATCGCGGCGTCCGAGAGCTCGATGAAATCGTGGCTCTTCCAGTAGTTGCGCGCGCCCGGCGTCAGCAGTGGATCGAAAGCCTGCTGCCACGCGGCGAAGGGCGTCGGGCCGACGACGTCGGCGACCGGCTGGCCGAGCGACCTGAGTTCGCGCGTGGCCTTCTGGCCATCCTCGATGGTGCCGCAATAGCACATGGCCAGCGCCATGATCTCGCGGCCGTGCCATTCGGCAGGCAGGAAGGGCAGGGGCGGCGCCTGCCGCAGCACGACCCAGCAGGTCAGCTCGTCCGGTGCCGCGGCGACGATGCGGCGGTAGTCGCGGAGAAGGGCTTCCGCATTGTCGAAAGGATGGATGACCAGCCCGGCGAGGACTTCCGGCCCCACGGGGTGAAGCTGGAACTCGAAGGCGGTGACGATGCCGAAATTGCCGCCGCCGCCGCGCAGCGCCCAGAACAGGTCCGGGTTCTCCCTGGCATTGGCGTGAAGGAGCGAGCCGTCGGCCGTCACCACGTCGGCGGAGATCAGGCTGTCGATGGTGAGTCCGTATTTCCGGGTGATCCAGCCGAACCCGCCGCCGAGCGTCAGGCCGGCGATGCCGGTGGTCGAATTGATGCCGGTGGGCACGGCAAGGCCGAAGGCCTGCGTTTCGCGGTCGACATCGGCCAGCGTTGCGCCGGGTTCCACCCACATGCGGCGCGTGTCCGGATCGACGCGTACCGACTTCATCGGCGACAGGTCGATCATCAGGCCGCCGTCGCAGACCGCGTTGCCGGCGATGTTGTGCCCGCCGCCGCGGACCGCGACCAGCAGGCGATTGTCGCGGGCGAACCTGACAGCGCTGATTACGTCGGCGGTGCCGGCGCAGCGGACGATCAGGCCCGGCTTGCGATCGATCGCGGCGTTCCAGACGGTGCGGGCGACGTCATAGGCGGCATCTCCTTCCTCAAGGATGGTGCCGCGCAGGCCGGCTCCGATCGCCTCGACCTCAGTGTGGACGATCATCGCATTGCCGGCATCCAGAGTTCGCAGGCTCATGTCGTTCATGACCATTCCTCCGGTTCGGCGACGGGGTTCCGTCGCGACCGAAGTGTGCGCTCGTTCCGGGGGGAAGTAAGCGGCCCAGCGGTAGCAGGCCGGCCCGATTCAACCGCTGGTGCCGCAACGTCAGGCGATCCGCCGCGGCGCCTGACCAGATGCGCCCATGCCATGGACGCACAGGCTGATCCTGTGCGTCACGGCGGGATGTGATTCAACGGGAGCTGCGGCGCTCCGGGCCGGTCTCAGGCCGGCGTCGCGAGGGGCTTTGCCTTCTCGACCACGAAGGTGCTGACGACCCTGACGCGCGACGTGCCTGCCTTGCCGCCGCCATGGACCGCGCCGACCGGCACCTGGAAGGCGTCGCCCGCCTTCAGCACCTGCGTCGGCTTGCCCTGGATCGGCAGTTCGATCTCGCCCTCGACGACATAGCCCGTCTCGATGCCCGGGTGGGTGTGGGGCGCGACGATGGCGCCGGCGGGGATTTCCACCTCGGCGATGATGGTGACGTAGCCGGGCGCGGGGCCGTCGGTCTGCGACAGCATCTTGCGGCTGAGCTGCGGGGTACCCTGGGCGGAGACCTGCGTCGCAGCGAAACCCGAGGCGGCGGCGCAGATGGTGCAGGTGGCGAAGAAGCGTCGTGTCATCATGGGCATGTCTCCTCGTCCGCCCCGTTCATGTCGCCGCTTTCGGTCGCGCGGGGAGGCCTGTCGCCACGATAGGCATGGCCCGATCCGCCACCATCCGGTTCAACGCTGACTGCCGTCAGGATGGCGGCGCAGGCGATTGACGTCAGATAGTTATTGATCATAACGATTATCCGCAGGCCGCGGCGAAGACAGGCGGCCGCGGGAGGACGAGCCATGAAGGTCGAGGATCTGGTCGCCATCGACATCCATACCCATGCGGAGGTCTCCTGCCGGCAGGACGTCGATGCCTACTGGACGCCCTACGAGGAGGCCGCCGGCAAATATTTCAAGGTCGGCAAGCGCCCGACCATCGCCGAGACGATCGCGCATTACCGCAAGCACAAGATCGGCCTCGTCATGTTCACGGTCGATACCGAGGCGCAGATCGGCAACCGGCGCATTCCGAACGAGGAAATCGCCGACGCCGCGCGCGACAATGCCGACATGATGATCGCCTTCGCGTCGATCGATCCGCACAAGGGGCGCCTGGGTGCGCGCGAGGCCGAGGAACTGATCAAGACCGGCGTGGTCAAGGGCTTCAAGTTCCACCCGACTTGCCAGGGTTTCTACCCCAACGACCGCATGGCCTATCAGCTCTACGAGGTCATCGCGCACCACAAGCTGCCGGCGATCTTCCATACCGGACATTCCGGGATCGGCACCGGCATGCGCGGGGGCGGGGGCATGCGGCTGAAATATTCCCAGCCGATCCATGTCGACGACGTGGCCGTCGACTTCCCCGACATGACCATCATCCTCGCCCATCCGTCCTGGCCCTGGACCGACGAGGCGCTGTCGATCGCGCTGCACAAGCCCAATGTCTACATCGACCTGTCGGGCTGGATGCCGAAATATTTCCCGCCGCAGATCGTCCAGTACGCCAACACCCAGCTCAGGACGAAGATGCTGTTCGGCTCGGACTTTCCGCTGATCCAGCCGGAACGCTGGATCGCCCAGTTCCGTGAGACCGGCTTCAAGGAGGAGGTCCACGACCTGATCCTCAAGCGCAATGCGATGAAAGTGCTGGGCCTCGATGGGTAGGGTGAGCCGGGTGCCGGGGCGGTTTCAGGAGGCCGCCGGCTCATCGGCCATCAGGCGGTAGCCGACGCCGAGTTCGGTGACCACGAAGACGGGGCGCGCCGGCTCCGGCTCGATATGGGTGCGCAGCTTGCGGACGAGGATGCGCAGATAGTGCAGGTCGTCGGCATGGGCAGGACCCCAGAGCTCGGTGAGAAGCTGGCCGTGGGTGAGCACCTTGCCCTGATGCGAGGCGAGCAGGCCAAGAAACTGGTACTCCTTGCGCGACAGGGCGATCTGCCGTCCGTCGAGGAAGACCCGCCGGAAGGCGAGGTCGACGGCCAGCCCGCCGACCCGGACCGTCGGCTGGGGGCGCGCCGTCGCGGAGCGGCGCAGCGCGGCGCGCGAGCGGGCCATGAACTCGGCCGAGCCGAAGGGCTTGGTCACGTAGTCGTCGGCGCCAAGCTCCAGAAGCCGCACTTTCTCGTGCTCCTCCGTCCGTCCCGACAGGACGATGACCGGCGTGCGCGACCATTCGCGCAAACGCCCGACGACCGTTCCGCCATCGGAATCGGGCAGGCCGAGATCGAGCACGACAAGATCGGGCTGGTGCAGGGCGGCGAGTTCCAGCCCCTTGCGCGCGGTGCCGGCTTCGACGACCCGAAATCCGGCAATCTCGTAAAGCGCCGCCAGGAGCCGGCGGATGGCGCCGTCGTCGTCGATGACGAGCACGAGGGGAAGGTCGGCCATGGCCTCAGCCCGTCCGGGTCTGAGGCTGGAGTCGAGTCGGCAGGGCTCCGAGACCATATCGCTGGCCTGTGCAGCGCTTGCCGGGCTGACGTGGCGTGACATTAATTCCGCATATCATCCAGACAGCGTAACATAAACTTGACATAAATAATCGAAGGAAACGGGATTCCGGTCTTGCTGCTACGCTGGGGCTGCCCGTAATCAGCCGCCAAGATGCGGACGAAGAAGATCCGCAAGGGATGGGATTGCATGGGTGGCCTGCTTGCATTCAGCCGCGCGGTTGACGCGCTCAACGCGGCCTTCGGGCGCATTGCGGACTGGTGCGTGCTGCTGGCGTGCCTGATCAGCGCGGGCAATGCGACGTCGCGCTACCTGATCCATGTGTCGTCGAACTCCATGCTGGAAATCCAGTGGTACCTGTTCGGCATGATGGTGCTGCTCGGGGCTTCCTACACGCTCCGGATGAACGAGCATGTGCGCGTCGACCTGGTCTACGGGGCGGTCTCCGACCGCACGCGCCTGTGGATCGACGCCATCGGCATGATCTTCTTCCTGCTGCCGGTGACGATCTACATGACCTATCTGAGCTGGCCCTTCTTCCTGACCTCGTTCAGGCAGTGGGAGGGCTCGCAGA
>JAESFZ010000236.1_pt1 | contig 50253 bp, 48 predicted proteins | sample 9269561 | NCBI WGS metagenome assembly JAESFZ01 (sample SAMN14515552, study PRJNA621657) | algae metagenome | isolation source: Tildeniella nuda ZEHNDER 1965/U140 and co-occurring heterotrophs from wet... | place: Switzerland: Stansstaad, Zurih | collected 1965-01-01
CTGGACCCCCCCCCCCGCCCCGCGGGGGAGGATCACCGCGCGGCCGGTGGCTTTCTCTCCCCCCACCCATTCCTGATCCCTCGCTGAGCGACGCATTCATTTGCCGTTCAATCGGCCGCCCCTAGAGGCCGCGCTCTCAACACAACCTCAGCGAGTTCAAGGGAATGGACAAACGCTTTCCGCTCGAAGACCAGATCGACATGCTGGCTTCGAGCCTGCGCGGCCGCGTCGTGACGCGCCGCGATGCGGCTTATGACGAGATGCGCGCCGTCGCAGTCGCCAATTTCGACCGACGCCCGGCGGCGGTGATCCGTGTCGCCAACGTTGCGGACGTGGCGGCAGTGATCAACTTCGCCCGCGCTACAGATCTCGAACTGGCGGTGCGCAGTGGCGGCCACAGCGTCGGCGGCCATAGCGGCACCGAGGGCGGCCTGGTCATCGACCTGCGCGACCTCAACCGCATCGAGATCGACACCGAGAGCAGCACCGTCTGGGCCGGCGCCGGCCTCACCTCCGGCGAGGTGACCCGCGCCGTCGAGCAGCACGGCCTGATCGTCGGCTTCGGCGATTCCGGCACGGTCGGCATCGGCGGCCTGACGCTGGGCGGCGGTGTCGGCTACATGGTGCGCAAGCACGGCCTCACCATCGACTCGCTGCTCGCGGCCGAGCTGGTAACCGCAGCCGGCGACATCCTGGTCGCCGATGCAACCAACCACCCCGACCTGTTCTGGGCGCTGCGCGGCGGCGGCGGCAATTTCGGCGTGGTGACCCGGCTGAAGTTCAAGCTCAATCCGCTGCCGTCCTTCGTCGGCGGTCCGCTGGTGTTGCCGGCCACTGCCGAGAACATCGCCAAATTCGCCGCCCTGGCCGACGCGGCGCCCGATGCGCTTTCGACCATTGCCATGGTGATGCCGATCCCGCCGGTACCGTTCGTGCCGGCCGAGTTTCACGGCACGCTGGCGCTGATCGGCATGATGGCGTTCTCCGGGACACCCGACGCTGCGACCGCTGCCTTGGCGCCGTTCCGCGCCATTGCCACGCCGATCGCCGACCTGGTCGGCCCGGCGCCTTACTCCGCCATGTACGCCATGGATCCGCCGCCCGAAATGCGTCCGGCGGTGTCGTGCCGCTCGCGTTTCGTCGATCGCTTCAGCGTCGAATCCGCCGCAAAGATGCTGGCGGCGCTCGAAGCCTGTCCGTCGCCGATGAAGATGGGGCAGATCCGCGTGCTCGGTGGCGCCTATTCGCGCGTCGCCAGCGACGCAACGGCCTTCGCGCACCGGAACAGCAAGATCATGGTCGCCTTCCTCGCCATGTATGAAGGCGGCGACGTCATCGCGCAGTTCGACCGTTGGGCCACCGAGGCCGTCAACGCGGTGCGCGAGCCGAACGCGGTGGCCTATGTCAACTTCCTCGGCATCGAGGGTGGCGAGGGGCTCCGCGCCGCCTATCCCGGCTCGACCTGGGATCGGCTGCGCCAGGTCAAGGCCAAGTACGATCCGGAAAACCTGTTCCGGCTCAATCAGAACATCCCGCCGGCGGCCTGACGGGCTGGCGCGACGCACCGCGTCCGCATAAGTTCGCGCCTCCTTCGGCCGCCATCTTTCCGGATGGCGGCCGATGCTCGAACCAGACGGCCCCGATGACCAATTCCTCTGCCATGACCGGCAACCGTGCGTTCCACGCCCTGATGGACCGCCCGTACCTGATCCTCATCCTCACCACGCTGTTCTGGGGCGGCAATGTCGTCGCCGGCAAGCTGGCCGTCGGCCATATCGATGCGCATTCGCTGATGATCCTGCGCTGGACCGGCGCACTGCTGCTGGTGCTGCCCTTCGCCATCGGCCCGCTGAAGCGCGATTGGCCGGTGATCCGGGCCAGGTGGTGGCTCTACCTGTTCTATGGCGCTGTCGGCTTCGCCACCTTCAACGTGCTGGTCTACGTCGCCGCCTATTACACCTCGGGCGTCAACACCTCGCTCGAGCAGGTGGCGGTCAACATCTTCGTCATCATCCTCAACTTCGCCCTGTTCCGCACCCGCGTGCGCGGGTTGCAGCTGCTCGGCGTCGTGATCACCATCGTCGGCGTCGCCATCATCGCCACCCATGGCGACCTCACCCGCATCCTGACGCTGGAAGTGAACCTCGGCGACCTGCTCGTCATCCTCGCCTGCTTCGCCTACGCCATCTATTCGATCGCGCTGCGCTGGCGGCCGCAGACCCACTGGACCAGCTTCCTCGTCGCCACCTGCACCGGCGCCATCATCGCTTCGTTCGTCTACCAGGGGGCGCTGGGCAACGGCACGGCGAACCTCCCCGCCAACCTCGCCGCCATCGACCTGCAGGGCTGGCTGATCGCCGCCTACACGATCGTCTTTCCCTCGGTGATCTCGCAGCTGCTTTATGTCCGTGGCGTCGAGCTGATCGGCTCCAACCGCGCCAGCCTGTTCGTCAACCTGATCCCGCTGTTCGGCACCGTCGGCTCGGTGATCGTCCTCGGTGAAGCGCTGCAGCTGTTCCACGTCATCGCCGCGATCCTCGTGGCGGCCGGCCTGGTGCTGGCCGAGTATTCGGCGCGGCGCAGCGCATGAGCGGCATCTCGCTCCGTCCGGCGACGCCGGGCGATTACGACGCCATCGCCGCCATCTGGCACCTGAGCGCCGGCCTGCCCGGCGTCGGCCCGGCGCAGCTTCCCAGCCTCGAACGGCTGCGGGCGCGGGTGGACGTCGAGATCGCCGAGGGCTGGCAGGTGACCGTGGCCGAGGCCGCCCCGGAGATCATCGGCTTTCTCGCCATCAAGCCGGAAGCCGGCATCCTCGACCAGCTGTTCATGCACCCCGAGGCGCGGGGGCTTGGCCTCGGTCTGCTGCTGCTCGATGAGGCCAAGGCGCAGATGCCCGATGGCTTCACCCTGTTCACTCGCCCCGGCAACACGGCGGCGCGGCGGTTTTATGAGAAGCACGGGCTGGTCCATCTGCGCGACGAACTGCACCCGGTCTTTGGCGATCCGATCGTCTGGTATGGGTGGAAGCGGGGGTAACCGTCACGCCGGTGCGCGGGGCTCCCCCCTCCCAACCTCCCCCACAAGGGGGGGAGGTGCCATTCAGCGGTTAAGGCACGATCGAGCCGGATTCACCGGCCCAGCACCTCCCCCTTGATGGGGGAGGCCGGGAGGGGGTGGGGCCACATCCGCGATGCCGTAGCAATCACCCCACCACCGCCGCCAACAGCGCTGCCGTCTCCGCATCCGCCGGCAGGAACGCCTCGATCACCAGCTCGCTGAGCGTGATCTCCGTGGGCGTGCCGAACACCGTGGTGGTGGAAATGAAGCTCGCCACCCTGTCGCCGAAGCGCAGCTTCATCGGCACGAACACCCCGCCATGCTGGTCGTGTCCCTCATGACCGGGCGCGATGCCGGAAATGTCCCGCAGCTCGTCCAGCAGGTCGGCAATGACAGGATCGCCGCTGGCCTCGAGCTGCGCCGCCACCCGGCGCAGGATGTCGCGTGCCCATTCGTCGTAGTTGACGATCAGCCGCCCCAGTCCATCCTGCCTGAGGCTCAAGCGCAGCACATTGATCGGCTCCCGCAGCAGCTCGGGATTCTCCACCTGCGCCAGGAACGGCGCCGCCGCGGCATTGGCCGAGACCAGGTTCCAACCACGATCGACGGCAATAGCGAGGTACGGCTCATACGCCTTGAGCACCAGGTCGACCGCCGCGCGCGCCGGCGCCAGGTCGGGATGGTCGAGCCGCCGCTCCGGATAGACCGGTGCGTAGCCGGCCGCCAGCAGCATCAGGTTGCGAATGCGCAACGGCACGCCGAGTCCCGAGGCGATGCGCAGCACCACCTCGCGGCTCGGGATCGAGCGGCCGCTTTCGATAAAGCTCAGATGCTTCTGGCTGAGCTCGATCTCCAGCGCCAGGGAGAGCTGGCTGAAGCGCCGATGCTGCCGCCAGTCGCGGATATAGTCGCCGATGGAACGGTCGGAGGCCGTGGCTTGTGCGTGTGTCATGCTCCCGACCCTACCCGCTCGCCGCGTCGGTTCAATTACCTCTGCGTTAGTTGAGAGGAGGAAGCGGGAGGTAGAAATGTGTCGCCGTCACCAACGAAACCCGACGGAGAACCCGAAATGAACCTCATCCGCTTTGCCCTCACCGCCGACGCCATCGCCACGGCCGCCACCGGCGCCCTGCTCGCTGTCGGCGGCGCGCTGCTGGCCGACCTCACCGGTCTGCCGGCCGCGGCAACCCTGCCGCTCGGCCTGTTCCTCATCGCCTTTGCGGCCTTTGTCGGCTGGGTCGGCATGCAGCGGGAGACGCCGCGCAGCGCCGCCATGCTGATCGTCATCGTCAACTGTGCCTGGGTGGTGGCCAGCGTCATCGTCGTGCTGGCCGGCAGCTTTCCGCTGACCCTGCTGGGCGTCGCCTTCGTCCTCGCCCAGGCGATCGCCGTCGCCGCGCTCGTCGCCTTGCAATGGGTCGGTCTCGGCCGGGCTCGCGCCCTTGCCTGAGATCGCAGGATCGGAAACCGCCCTCGCGGGTCTCCCGCGGGGGCGCTTCTTCTAGTGCCAGTCGCGGTCGCCCGGGGACGGCCGGCGCGACAGCCGCGGCCCTAGCGAGACGATGAAGTCGGCGACCGCCCGCACCCGCGCGGTCCGCGAGAGGTCGCGATGCATCACCAGCCAGGCATCGATCGAGATCACCTGCTCGGGCGGCACCACGCAGACGAGCCCCTGATCGCCGTCGGCGCCGAAACACGGCAGGATGGCGAGGCCGAGCCCCGCGCGGCAGGCATCGAACAGCAGTCGCGTGGTGTTGACGCGCAGCGCGATGCGCGCGCTGGCCGCATGCTCGGCCAGCCAGGCGCCGCCCCTGAGGTTGGCCATCTCCTCGATCCACGAGATGATCTCGACCTTGCCGAAATCCACCGCCCCCTCTTCCAGCTGCCGCGAGACGACGTAGCCGGGCGAAGCGTAGACGGCGAGATCGACTGCCCCCACCCGCCGCATCAGCAGCTCGCCCTTGTCCGGCCGAACGGTCCTTAGCGCCAGGTCGGCATCGCGACGCGTCAGGCTCGACAGGTCGAGCCGCGCCAGCACCTCGAGCGCGATCTGCGGGTGGTAGCTGCAAAAGCTCGGCAGGGCCGGCACGATCACCATGGTTGCAAGGTCTTCGGTGGTCGCGACCCGCACCCGGCCGGCGAGCCGCTGGTCGGCGCCCATGGTCTCGCGTTCGAGCGACAGCACCGCAGCCTCGGCCTCTTCCGCCTTGGCGAGCACAGCAGTGCCGGTCTCGGTCAGCAGGTACCCGGTGGAGCGCCGCTCGAACAGTTGCGCGCCGAGCTTCTCCTCCAGCGCTTCGACGTGCCGTCCGACCGTCGCGGCGCTGCTTTTGAGCGCCCGCGCCGCATCGGTAAGGCTGCCGGTGCGCGCCACGGCGAGGAAGTGCCGGAGATCATCCCATTCCATGGCAACCCCAGAAATGAAAAACGGCCTATCGGTCTTTGCTGTAGCACGCGAGCGGGTCGCGGCGCGAATGTGGCGATGGCAACAACTTCAACGCCAGGGAGGTCTGAATGCAGGTGGTACGCGAACAATCCAGCGACGTGATGCTCAAGCCGAAGTTCCTGACGCCGGAGGCGGGTCTGCGGCTGCAGTCGGGCCCTGGGCGCGACCTCATCTTCAAGGTGACCGGCGAGGACACCGCCGGCAAGTTCGACTATTTCGTCGTCGAGGTGGCGCCGCATGGCGGCCCGCCGCTGCACGTCCACCATCTGCAGGAGGAGACGCTGCAGGTGCTGAAGGGGCGGTTCAAGGTACGCTGCGGCGATCAGACAGAGATCGTCGAACAAGGCGGCTTCGTCTATCTGCCCGCCGGCGTGCCGCACGCTTTCCTCAACCTCACCGACGAGCCGGCTGAAGTGCTGGTGGTCTATGTGCCCGGCGGCGGCCACAAGTTCTACGAGGAACTGGGCCCGGTGGCGCGCGCCGCAAACCCCGACCGGGCCGCAATCGCGGCGGTGTTCACCCGCCACGGCATGACCCTGCTCGGGCCGCCGCTGAGCCGCGACTGACCGATCCGGCAAAAGCAGCAACATCCCCCGCGGGAGACCGCGGAGGATGTTGCATTTTGGGCCGTGGGACTGCCTCGGGCCGGCGCTCCTGACAGGCTCTGTCAGCAGCGCCGGCGCATGGTTCTGGAGCCGGCGAGGCCGGCACTCAGACAGCGAGGACGACCCGAAATGCCCATCACCCGTCGATCCCTCATCAAGTCCGCCATCGCCGCAGCGCTCGTGCCGGCGCTTGCCCATTCCGCAGCCCGAGGAGAGACCGCCATGACCACCGCCAAGCCATTCAAGCTCGCCATCGCCGACGCCGAGATTGCCGACCTGCAGTACCGCCTCAACAGCGCGCGCTGGCCGGTGGAGGTCGCGCCCGATACCTGGGAACGCGGCGTTCCCGGCGGCTATCTCCGCCAGCTGGCCGGGCGTTGGGCCGCCTTCGACTGGCGCGCCAAAGAGGCCGAACTCAACCGCTACGACCAGGTCATGCTCGAGTTCGAGGGCGCCCAGATGCACGCCTTCCACATCCGTTCGAAACACCCTGATGCCATCCCGCTGGTGCTCTGCCATGGCTGGCCCAGCTCAGGCATCGAGTACCTGAAGCTGGTCGAACCACTGACCAACCCGGCGGACCCAAAAGATGCCTTCCACCTGGTGATCCCCACCATCCCGGGCTTCGGCCTCTCCCCTGCCCCACGCCGGCCCGGCTGGACTGCCGGCAAAACCGCGGCTGCCATCGCCGAGTTGCTGAACCAGTTCGGCTACGACCGCTTCGCCATCCACGGTACCGATATGGGATCGGACGTCGCGGCGCAGCTCGACGTGCTGACCAATGGCCGGGCCATTGGCCTGCATTTGGGCACCGACCTCGACAGCGTCATCGCCGTCGCCTCGTTCATGGGCGGCGACCTCTCGCAGAACCCGGCTCTCAGCGCCGAACAGCAGGAGCGAGCCGGCGCACTCCTCGCCAGGGTGGCCGATCGCAACGGCTACATCGCCATCCAGTCGACCCGGCCCAAGACGCTCGGCTATGCGCTGAACGACTCGCCCGTCGGCCAGCTCGCCTGGATCGCCGAGAAGTTCGAAGCCTGGACCAACCCGAGCAAGGCAACGATCGAGGAGGCCGTCGACATCGAGCAGTTCCTCACCAATGTCAGCTTCTACTGGTACGGCGGTGGCGGTTCCGCCTCGGCCAATGCGCTGTGGGAGGCCTTCAGGGCGATGGGTTGGGCCCCGCCCAGCAATACCCCACGCGGCGTCGCGGTGTTCAACGCCAGCGACCTGGTCCGCCCGCTGTTCGACCCTCAGCAGCAGATCGGCCACTGGAGCGAGTTCATCCAAGGCGGGCACTTCCCGGCGATGGAAGAACCGGAACTGCTGGCGGGGGATCTGCAGACGTTTTTCCGGCCACTGCGGGCCTAGGGATATCCCCGAACGGCCGGAGCGGCGCTTAGGCAAACAAAAAGGCCGGGCAGTGCCCGGCCTTTCCATCTCGACGCGATACCGCGCTCAGTTGAACGCCACGGCCTTGGCCTGACGCACCCCCGGCAACCCGGCGATTTCCTTGAGCTGCTCCGCCGTCACCTCGCCGTCGATCGACAAGAGCGCAATGGCGTCGCCGCCCACCTCGGCGCGGCCGAGGTTGAAGTTGGCGATGTTGATGCCGAGGTTGCCGAGGAGCGTTCCGAGCCGGCCGATATGGCCCGGCTTGTCCTCGTTGGTGACGTAGAGCATCGAGGGGGTCAGCTCGGCATCCATGTTGATGCCCTTGACCTGGATGATGCGCGATTTGCCGTTGGCAAAGATGGTGCCGGCAATGCCGCGTTCCTGCCGCTCGGTGATGACAGTCAGGCGGACATAGCCTTCATACGCCCCCTGCTGGTCGCGGGTGATGATCTCGACATTGATGCCGCGATCCTTGGCGATCTGCGGCGCCGAGACCATGTTCACTTCCGCCACCTGCGGCTTCAGCACGCCATTGATCGCCGCGGCGGTCATCGGCTTGGTGTTGAGCGCGGCGACATTGCCCTCGTACTCGATGCGGATGCCCTTGATCGAGGTCTCGGTCAGCTGGCCGGCGAACGAGCCGAGCGCTTCGGCGAGCTTCACCCACGGGGTCAGCCGCGGCGCTTCCTCGGCCGAAATCGAGGGGAAGTTCAGCGCGTTGGTGATCTCGCCGGTGTTGAGATAGGCCGAGATCTGTTCGGCCACCTGCAGCGCCACGTTCTCCTGCGCTTCGGTGGTCGATGCGCCGAGGTGCGGGGTGGCGATGAAATTGTCGAGTTCGAACAGCGGGTTGTTCTGCGCCGGCTCCTCGACGAACACGTCGAACGCGGCGCCTGCCACCTTGCCCGACTTCAGCGCATCGTAAAGCGCCGCCTCATCGACGAGGCCGCCGCGGGCGCAATTGATGATCCGCACCCCGTCCTTCATCTTGGCGATGGCCTCGGCATTGATGATGTTGCGGGTCGCATCGATCAGCGGCGTGTGCAGGGTGATGAAATCGGCGCGCTTCAACAGCTCGTCGAGCTCGACCTTTTCGACTCCGATCGCCTGGGCGCGCTCCGGCGTCAGGAACGGATCGAACGCCACCACCTTCATCTTGAGGCCCTGCGCCCGGTCGGCGACGATCGAGCCGATATTGCCGGCGCCGATCAGGCCGAGCACCTTGTTGGTGACTTCGACGCCCATGAAGCGGTTCTTCTCCCACTTCGACGCCTTGGTCGAGGCATCCGCCTCGGGCAGCTGGCGGGCCAGCGCGAACATCATGGCGATGGCATGCTCGGCGGTGGTGATCGAATTGCCGAACGGGGTGTTCATCACGATGATGCCGGCCTTGGTGGCAGCCGGGATATCGACATTGTCGACGCCGATGCCGGCGCGGCCGATTACCTTCAGATTCTTGGCGGCGCTGAGGATCTTCTCGGTGACCTTGGTGGCCGAGCGGATGGCGAGGCCATCATACTGGCCGATCACCTCGAACAGCTTGTCCTTGTCCTTGCCGAGATCGGGCAGGTAGTCGACGTCGATATTATTGTCCTTGAAGATCTGGACCGCGGTCTTCGACAGCTTGTCCGAAACGAGAACCTTGGGCATGTCGCCCTCCATGCTGTTGCGGCTCCGGGTTTGACCTCAGACCGCATGAAACTATCGGGGAAGAAGCCGCCCCACCGGGGCGGCCAGATGCTTCGAGCTTAGGCGGCGGCCTGTGCCAGCGCGGCCTTCTCGACGGCGAAGGCGTAGTCGAGCCACGGGGTCAGCGCCGCGAGGTTGGCGGTGTCGACAGTCGAACCGGCCCAGATGCGAAGGCCCGTCGGGGCGTCGCGATAGCCGCCGATGTCATAGGCGACGCCGGCCTTGTCGAGCCGCGAGACGATCGCCTTGGCGAAAGCCGCCTGCGCCTCATCGCTGAGCGCGGTGATCTCGGGGTCCTTGATCACCAGGCAGATCGAGGTGTTCGAGCGCTCGGCTTCGTTCTTGGCGAGGAACGCCGCCCAATCGGACTTCTTGACCCAGTCGGCCAACACCTTGGCATTGGCATCGGCACGCGCCTGCATGCCCTTCAGCCCGCCGACGGTCTTGCCCCACTCCATCGCATCCACCGCGTCCTCGATGCACAGCATCGACACGGTGTTGATGGTGGCGCCCTCGAAGATGTCGGCCATGAGCTTGCCGCCCTTGGTCATGCGGAACAGCTTGGGCAGCGGCCAGGCCGGCTTGTAGGTTTCGAGCCGTTCGACGGCGCGGGGCGAAAGGATCAGCACGCCATGCGCCGCTTCACCGCCGAGCGCCTTCTGCCAGGAGAAGGTGACGACGTCGAGCTTCGAAAAATCGAGGTTCTGCGCAAAGGCGGCCGAGGTCGCGTCGCAGATGGTGAGGCCCTTGCGGTCGGCCGGGATCCAGTCGGCGTTCGGCACCCGGACGCCCGAGGTGGTGCCGTTCCAGGTGAACACCACGTCGTTGTCAAAGTTCACTTCTTTGAGGTTCGGCAGCTCGCCATAGGGCGCCTTCAGCACGCGGACATTGTCGAGCTTCAGCTGCTTCTGGACGTCGGTGACCCAGCCCTCGCCGAACGATTCCCAGGCCAGCATGTCGACGCCGCGGGCGCCCAGCATCGACCACAGCACCATCTCGACGGCGCCGGTATCAGACGCGGGGACGATGCCGATCAGGTAGTCGTCCGGAACCTCGAGCAGCTCACGCGTCAGCGCGATGACCTTCTCGATGCGCTGCTTGGCCGGCTTGGCGCGGTGCGAGCGGCCAACCAGCGCGTTGGCCAGCACATCCACCGTCCAGCCAGGACGTTTGGCGCAGGGACCCGACGAAAAATTGGGGTTAGCCGGTTTCACTGCCGGCGCAGTCAGGGGCATATCAGCCATGGCGACCCTCCCAGGTCGAAAGCCTTGCGTTAGGGCAAGGTGTCCTGAGGCGGGCAAATACTCCTCATCGTGGGAGCGCGTCAAGCGTCCAAAAGTTGCAGGTGACCAGTCTGGGGCACACTTTTCGCCGCTTCCACAATCAGTCGACTGTCGAACGGCTTCGTGCCGGATCAGGTCTGATCGTCTCTTCCTTGCTGCGCGTTCGATCGTTGGCCTGCCTTGGAGAGATGCTCCGATATCTCCGCCTCCTCCATCGGGTGCCCGTAGTAATATCCCTGCACCCACCGACACCCCAGCCCTCGGATGACCTCCAGCTCTTTCCGCGTCTCAACTCCCTCGATGACGCACGACAGGTTCAGGTCTTCACACAGCATGAGCAGCGACTTGACGATCTTCTGGCCGGCGAGGTTCTGGTCGATGCTGGCAATAAAGCTGCGGTCGACCTTGATCTTGTCCAGCGGGAGCTGGTGCACCTGCCGGAGGCTTGAATAACCTGTTCCGAAGTCATCGAGGGAGATACCGACGCCGATGCGCTTGAGCGTATCAACTGCCGCCATGAAGGCACTGACGTCGCTGACCATCGCCGTTTCGGTGATCTCCAGGTCGATTCGGCGGGGGCTCACGCAGGACTGTCCGATGGCAGCGGCAATGCGCAACAGACTTTCGGGTGATGCGATATCGAGCGCCGAGAGGTTGAACGACAGTCGCATGCCATCCGGCCAGCTCCCTGCGGAAGCGAGCGCCTTGCGCAGCAGAATCAGAGTGACCTTGTTGATGAGGCCGGCTCGCTCCGCGATCGGGATGAACTCCGCCGGAGAAACCTGCCCCAGGACCGGGTGGTCCCACCTTGCCAGCGCCTCGAAGCCGATGGTTCGGTCGGTGGTGATGTCGACGATGGGCTGAAACACCATCCAAAGTTCAGCTTCAAGATCATCGGTCTTCAGCGCTTGCTCGACAACACCGCTTCGCTTGATCTCTGCCTCATCTTCGGCCGTAAAGACCCTCACCTCGCCGCGCCCTGCGCTGCGCTTGGCACGGTACATGGCATAATCGGCGCGTTCGTACAGTTCGTTTGCGTCCCTCGCCATGTCCGGACAGATCGCCAGGCCCATCGTGCTGGACAGACGAACCGTGCAGTTCGTCAGCACGAACGGTGCTCTCAGGGCGCTGCACATCGAACCGGCCAACGTTCTGGCGCCCGGAATGTCGGATGACTGGAACAAGAGCGCAAACTCGTCACCCCCCAGCCTGAAAACCAGTATGTCGGCGCCTGCGACGTCCACCATCCGATCGACAACCCGACACAGCAGCGTGTCGCCAACCCCATGGCCATAGGTGTCGTTCACCGGCTTGAAGCCATCCAGGTCGAGGATCCCCAGGATCACCCGCCCGCCACCCGCCTTCTCGCGATCCACCATGGACTGCAACGTAGAAAAAAAGCTTCGCCGGTTGGGTAGTCCGGTCAGGCTGTCGAGGTTCGCCAGCCGCAGGTTCTGCTCGCTCAGGTCGATTGCCTTGCTCCGCTCCTCCTGCAGGACCTGGCGGGACTCCACCAGAGCGTTGAAGTCGCGATAGTTGACCAGCAGGATGACCAGCATTGCGACACACACGAGCAGAACGTTCAGCGCCATGGCGCTGAACGTGGGATGCTGGGTCGAGCCGAAATAGACGACAAACGAACCTGTGCATGTCGCCATCACCGCAAGGGCCGCGGATCGGAGGTGGGACAAGCAGCACATGCAGCCCACGGTCGTGATGGCCATGAAGAATGCGACATGCATCTGCATCGAGAATGAGCCGTACTGACACAGGCCAAGGGCCCAGCCCGAGAACGCCGCCGACAGCACCCAAGCGAGAAAGTTCGTACGGATCAGCTCGCGACGCGCATCGGCTGCGTCCCGTTCGCGGCTTCGGCTGCGCCACCACATCGACAGGCGCAAGTAGCATACGGCAGTCAGAACGAGCGGGAGCGAGAACGTCAGCACCGGCGGCGCCGATCCGACATAGGACGCTGCAAGCACCCAGACATTGCTCAGCAGAATGCAGTAGAGCAGCGGCACTTGCTGTTGAAAAGCGCGGTACTGGGCTAAAGCAAGCGCCGGCTTGTCGGCCGGAACGGAAAGGAAGTCGCGGACTCGGCTGATCAGGGCACCTGCGGCAACCACCAGCCGACGAAGCGAGGCGAGGACTGTCACGGCAATTCCTTGGGGATATGTGCTGCGAGGCGCTGGTTCAGCGTCAGGCGATGGCCGCCTGCACCACGTTGCGCCTGAGCTCCGCATAGCCCTCAAGCTGCACCAGCGCATCAGTCAGTTGGCGCAGGGAAAGCTCCAGCCGGCTGCGTATCTCGTCCGAGATCACCATTTCGTGTTCCTGCATCTCGTGCTCGAGCTGCAGAACCTGCTGGCGCAGCCTGTGCAGCATGAGATCCAACCTGTCGGTGGTCAGGTGGGCGCCGAACGCGTGCAGCGGGATCAGGTTGCTCATGGCCCACCCCGCCTCAAAACTCTTCCCAGTCCGCCGCGACAGCAGCGTTACCGAGGGCTCGATATGATCGGGACAAACTGGAGGCGCCATTGCCGGCCCGAACTTCGCGTTGGCTCGAAAGACCGTTCGTGGGCAGAACTGTGACCGGCTGTGGCTGATCGATGACGAAGTGGTCGACGATGGCGTCCAGTTGATCCGCTTCGCGCTCTGTCTGCTCGATGGCGGCGTTGGTTTCTTCGACCAGGGCAGCATTGTGCTGCGTCATCTCGTCCATTTGGCGCATTGAAGCGAGCACGGCGCTGACCGACACGGACTGCTCCTGGGTTGCCTTGGCAATCTCACGCACGAGGGAGCTGCTGTCCTTGGTACCTGACAGCATGCTGCCAAGTTTGTCGGTCGCATCTTTCAGCAGATCCCCACCAACCCGTACCTCCCGGCCGGATTGTTCGATCAGGGCCTTGATGTCCGAGGACGCGGTCGCCGTCGATTGGGCCAGCCGTCGGACCTCCACCGCAACAACAGCAAAGCCCTTGCCGGCATCGCCGGCCCGCGCGGCCTCCACCGAGGCGTTCAGCGCCAACAGGTTGGTTTGAAACGCCACATTGTCGATCATGCCGATAATGTCGGAAATCCTGATCGAGGACGCCTTGATCCTTTCCATCGCGTCGTTGGCCTGCAGCATGGCATCGCCTGCACCCTCCGCTGCAACGGACACGGCTCCTGCCTGAGAGCTTGCATTGTCGGCCCTCTGCTCGATCTGACGAACCGTCTGAGCGATCTGTTCCATCGCGGCGGACGTTTCTTCAATTGCAGCTGCCTGCTTGACCGTGCGATCAGACAGGTCATTGGCGCCGCTCAGAATTTCCTTGGTGGCAGTCTTCAGGCCGGTAGAGCTGGTGCGCAGGCGTCGCAGAACGTCGCAGAACCGGTCGACCGTCTCATTGAACGTTACGCGTATCTGGTCCAGCTCGCCTGGCAGGCGGTTCGGCATGCGCCCGGCGAGATCCCCGTCGGCCAAACGCCGTATGTGGCCACCTATCTCTTCGACGGCCTGCTTCCTCGCGGTGACGTCAGTTGCGTACTTGACGATCTTGTAGGGCTGGCCGAACGCGTCGAAGATCGGATTGTAGGTTGCCTGGATCCAGACCTTGTTGCCACCGCGCCCAAGTCGCAGGTACTCCCCCGACTCGAACTGGCCGGCCCCAAGCCGGCGCCAGAAATCGCGGTACTCCTCGCTGCCGGCGTAGGCACTTTCCACAAATATGGAATGGTGGCGCCCGCGGATCTCCTCGAGCTGATAACCCAGTGCGCTGCAGAAGTTCTCGTTCGCCGTAAGGACCACGCCACCGAGGTCGAACTCGATAACGGCCTGCGACTTGGAGATGGCGGCCAGTTGCCCCTGCCAGTCCTCGGTCGCCGCCTTCGCCGCCGTGTTGTCGGCAGCGATCTTGACGATCTTCGCGACCCGCCCCGCTCGGTTGAGAACCGGGTTGTAGGAGGCAACGATGTGGACCAGCTTGCCGCCCTTGCCGACGCGTTGGAATTCCCCCGACACAAACTGTCCGGCGGCCAGTTGAGCCCAGAAAGCCCCATAATCGGAACTGGCTGCGTAGACGTCATCGACAAACATCCGGTGATGTCTGCCGCGGATCTCGTCGACGTTGTAGCCCATCACGCCACAGAAATTGGCGTTTGCATCCAGGATGATCCCACGCGGATCGAACTCGATGATTGCCTGGGACTGGCTGAACGCGGTCAGTGTCTCCCGACTGAGGTCGTTCTCCCTGGCGAGCCCCAACCCGACGAACTTCATCCTGGCCTCCTTGGTCCTGGCATGCCCCTCCTGGGGACACTTGGGCATAGGAGATGAAGCGTGTTTCCATCGCTAAGCGGTGCGGCAGCGAGACGTTAACGATCTATTCAGGCTTGCAAACAGCCCACCGGCATGAGCACGTCACCCGCCTCGAGGTTAACGAGAGGTTAAGACTGGACCGCCGTCGGATGACCGAAAATGTTAACCAGTTCGGCCGAACGGTGGTCTGCCGCCCTACCAGAATCTGAAGATGCAGAAGTCCGATAGACTTAGCGACAACGACCTCCTCCTGCTTGAAGCGGAAATCGACGAGATCCTGGGCACCACTCCGCAGGCCGCCCGAGAGCTGTTGACACGTATCGTCACGCAGAACAGCGACCAGTTGGCGTCGCACTTCTACGACGTGATGATTGTGTATCCGCAAGGGGACGTCTTCCTTGCCAACGATAAGGTGCACGAACGCCTGCACAGCGCCATGAAAGGGTGGTTGCTCGAGCTGTTCAGCGCAACCATCCGCTCGGGTGCGCATATCCGCCGGCATCAGATGGAGGTCGGCGCAGTTCACGCCCGCGTCAAGGTTCCGGTCTCCCTGGTGATGCGCGGATTTCGGGAGATCAAGAGCTCGATCATGACCCTGCTCCTGACCTCCGATGGTTCATCGGAGACCCTGCCGCGGTCTATCAATCTGATGACTCGGCTGCTTGATGTCGCCCTTGCCATGATGACGACGGCCTATGTTCGGTACGCCGAGCGGGCCACGAGGTCCGATGAAGCCCTGCGGCTGTTTTCCATCGGACTGGATCTGGCGGCTGAACGCGAACGTCAGCGCGCATCCATCCTGCAATGGACGCAGCAAGTTTTCTACGAGGCGCTGCTTCCAGGCCGTGACCGTTTGATCCAGGCGCTGGGTCGGTCTGAGTTCGGGCTCTGGTTCACTCATCGCGCGGAGATTTTGTTCGGCACGTTGGAGGAGTACAATACGGCCAGCGAACTCATCGAGCGGTGCGACGATCTCATCGACAACATGAACTACGACATCCAGGCCGATCGCCTCGAGATCGTTCGGGCGATAAAGACCGAGGCCGATCGGCTCGGCGTCCTGTTGCTGCTCATGTTCGATCATGCCATAGGTCGTAACAGCGCTCACGACCCACTGACCAAGCTGCTGAACCGGCAGTACCTGACTTCGGCAGTATCCCGCGAGATCGGGTTGACTCAACATGGCAAGCCTGCGTTCTGCCTCGTCACGTTCCACTTCGATCGCATGGACCCACGCCGGCCCCGTATCGACCAACACAGTTGGGACGAGATCTTTAGAAGGTCGGCGCAGATCGTCTTGAGCATGTCTCGCAGTTCGGACTCCGCGTTCAAATTAAACGACGATACGATCCTGGTTGTCAGAGTAGAATGCAACGCCGAAGAGGCCAGGCTATTTTCAGATGAAGTCGCCCTGAGAATAAATTCGTCGCATTTCAGCGCAAATGATCAGACGGTCCATGATCTGACACTGGAGTGTCGGATCGTTGAATACGATGGGCACCCAGATCCACGTTACGTCATTCGGAAAGCCGAGCTGCAACTCAATGACATGGACAACGCATCTTGACCGTCAGTGGGGGTAAGATCCTGGTAGTTGATCGTGCAAGCTTGGTCATCGCCAACGCGTAGAGTGGACGCAGCAACAATCGCCTGATAGCCAATCGTCACTGGGGTCGAGTCTTTGTCTTGGTGAGAAATGCCGATCGCGAGCAAACGGGGCACTGGCAGCCTGGCCGCGCTGGAACAGAAACTCCTGCAAAGCAACAAACGCCTGGCGATCGCGGCGCGCGTCGGCGGGTTGGGCGCCTGGGACTACGATATCAAGCGCGATCTCATGGCCTGCGATGAGCGCTGGTATGAGATAATGGGCCGGGATCCGAGCGGCGAGCGGATCAACACGATCGCCAAATTTCGGGAGGTGGTCCACCCGGAGGACCGCGATACCGCGACCGAAGTGGATCGCACGGCCCGCACTCTGCTGGACATCGACGAGGACTACTTCATCCAGTTTCGGATCATCAGACCCGATGGCGAGGTGCGTTGGGTTAGATCTGCCGCCTGCATCTTTGGTGACAATGCTGGCTTGCCCGTGCGCGCGGTCGGCTATGTGTTCGACATTACCGAACAGCGGAAAGCGGAGCAGGCCCTACGAGAGACGAACGCTGCTCTCCAGGAGGAAAACCTGCTCCTCAAGCACCAGGCGATGGTTGATCCCGTCACCAATATCGCCAACCGTCGAAGACTCGATATCGAGCTGAAACGCGCCTGCCAGCACGCGATCACCACCGGAACCAGCCTGACGGTGGCAATGATCAGGGCCGATCATTTCCGGCTCTACAACGACCACTACGGAAGGCAGCGCGGTGACCAGGCCCTCGCGGCGATCGCCGAGGCCATCGCCTCAGCGGCCTGGCGGCCCTACGACCTGGCGGCCCGCTTCGGAGGGGCCGAATTCGTCGTCCTGTTGCCGCAATCGTCGGCGCCCGAAGCTGTGATGCAGCGCATTTCAGGCGCCGTTGCGTCGCTGCTGCTGCCGCATGGCGCCTCGCCGGACTCCGACTACCTGACGGTTAGTTGCGCCTTCTACACCTCCGCCGTTCCATCCGAACTGAAGCCGTCATTCATGCTGCTCGCCGCCGGCAGGCAACTCGAGCGAACGTAACCGGCTCGTGTCCTGCTCCCGCCAGCGGCGGGGGCCGATACCGGACCGGTTGTACCGTCCGCTGGATGATGACGTTCTCGACGCGCTGGGGCCCGTCTACTGCGGCAGGAGCGGCTGGACCTGCAGCGCATCGCTCAATTTGGACCAGCCCTTGATAGATGCATGCGCATACATATATCTTCTATAACCGCAGCCTCAGGAGGCATGTCATGCAGTTCGGAATCTTCTCGGTCAGCGACGTCACCCGCAATCCGCTCACCGGCACCACCCCCAGCGAAGCCGAGCGGATCGACGCCATCGGGCGGATCGCGCAGCGCGCCGATGAAGTGGGGCTCGATGTCTTCGCCATCGGCGAACATCACAACCCGCCCTTCTTCTCGTCCTCGCCGACGACGCTGCTCGCCCACATTGCGGCGCTGACCCGACGCATCATCCTCTCGACCTCGGTGACGCTGATCACCACCAACGACCCGGTGAAGATCGCCGAGGATTACGCCATGCTGCAGCACCTGGCCAAAGGCCGGGTCGACCTGATGCTGGGTCGCGGCAACACCGTGCCGGTCTATCCCTGGTTCGGCCAGGACATCCGCAACGGCGTGGCGCTGGCGCTCGAGAACTACAACCTGCTGCACCGGCTATGGCGCGAGGACGTGGTCGATTGGCAGGGCAAGTCCCGCACCCCGCTGCAGGGGTTCACCGCCATCCCGCGGCCGCTCGACGATGTGCCGCCCTTCGTCTGGCACGGCTCGATCCGCACCCCGGAGATCGCCGAGCAGGCCGCCTATTACGGCAATGGCTACTTCGCCAACAACGTGCTGGCGCCCAACTTCCACTTCCTGCCGCTGGTCAACTTCTACCGTGAGCGCTTCGAGCATTATGGCCACGGCAGCAAGGAACAGGCCATTGTCGGGTTGGGCGGGCATGCTTTCATCGCCAGGGACTCGCAGGATGCCCATGCGCGCTTCCGGCCGTTCTTCGAGGGCAACCCGATCTACGGTTCGAGCTACAGCCTCGAGGAATATGCCAGGAACACCCCGCTCAGCGTCGGCAGCCCGCAGGAGATCATCGACAAGACCCTGACTTTCCGCGAGGCCTTCGGCGATTACCAGCGCCAGCTTTGGGTGGTCGACGCCATGGGGCTGCCGCTCGAAGTTGCATTGGAGCAGGTCGAACTGCTCGGCACCGAAGTGGTGCCGGTGCTGCGCAAGGAGATGGCGGCGCGGCGTGCGCCCGGCGCTGCCGAAGCGCCGACGCACCAGAACCTCGTCAAGGCCAAGTACGGCGACGCGCCGGCCCGCCAGCCGACGCCCAACGCCAACCGTGGCGACAATCTCACCGGCGCCCGTCCCTACCAGGACACCGCGCCCGAGATCGCCGCGAAGCTCCCTTTGGTGGGCTGAGCCATGGCCAGTGACACCAAGTTGGCGAACGAGGCGTGGGAGGCGCTGTTCCGCGCCCAGATGACCATCGCCGCCGAGCTTCACGCCGGCGACGCCTGGGGCGACCTGGTGCCGACGGACTACGGCGTGCTCTACGCGCTGTCGACGGCGAAGACCGGCCTCAGGATGTCCGAGCTCAGCAAGGATATCCTCATCAGCCAGGCGGGGCTCTCCCGCGCCGTGGCGCGGCTCGAAGCCCGCGGCCTGATCGACCGCCAGGCTGATCCCGAGGATGCACGCGCCAGCATCCTCAGCCTGTCGAAGGCCGGGACGCACCTGCAGAAGCGCGTCGGCGCCAGGCACGGCCGGCATGTCGCCGAAGCGATGACCTGTCGCCTCGACGATGCCGAGCTCATCCAATTGCGCGATCTCTGCGAGCGGCTGCTCGCGACCTCGCCATCCACACCGGAGGTCTGAATGACCAAGCCGTTCCAGAGCCCCGAGCACCCTGCCCGCCTCGTCGTCATCAATGCCGGGGTCAGCGACCCGTCCTCGACCCGCCTGCTGGCCGACCGGATCGCCCAGCAGAGCCTCGATCGCCTCTCTGCTGCAGGATACGCCACCTCGCTCGCCATCATCGACCTCGCGCCTTTGGCAATCGACATCGCCAAGGCTATCGTCGCCGGCTTCCCCGGCGAAAAGATCCAGGCCGCCATCGAAACGCTCGCCGGCGCCGATGCGATCATTGCCGCGACGCCGGTCTACAAGGCCGGGATGAGCGGCCTGTTCAAATCCTTCATCGATCTCGTCGACAACGACCTGCTGATTGCGAGGCCAGTGATCCTCGCGGCGACCGCCGGCACCGCCCGCCACGCCATGGTGGCGGACGAGCAGATGCGGCCGTTGTTCGCGTTCCTCCGCGCCGTGCCGGTACCGACTTCGATCTTCGCTGCGCCCGAGGATTGGGGCGCGCCGGAGCTCGGCAAGCGCATCGATCGCGCCGCCACCGAACTCACCCAGTTCGTCGCCTCGGGTGTCGGTCGCGCCATCACCAATGCCGCCTGGGACGGCTATCAGCACCAGTTCGCCGGCAACACCGCCGAGGCCGAACGCTCGGCCGCCGACGTGAATTTTGACACCGACCTGATGCGGCTGGCTGCCGGGGGTTCGTCGGTAGAACCCTGACGCTCTTGCGGCGGGGCGATCGCAGCCTGAGCACCGGCCTCTCGGTGCTCCTCCACCGTGAAACGGGGGAGGGGGACCGCCGAAGGCGGTGGAGGGGGCGGCAGGAAGCGCCGGTGTATGTGGCCGCCCCCTCCACCAGCTTCGCTGGTCCCCCTCCCCCGCTACGCGGTGGAGGAGCACGGAGAGTCCCGTACGTTACGCCATATGCGATAGGTCCAGCCTCTCACGGCGCCTTGCCGCGCGAACGCTGCACCCAGGCGATGGCGAGCCCCCTTGCCTGCTCGATCTCGGCCGGGCTCATCCGCGCCGTCAGGGTGTCGAGGTCCTTCACCGCGATCGGCAGGCCGTACTGGGCGGCGAGGCTGGTCCACATATAGGCCATGACATTGTCCTGACCGACGCCGTAGCCGTTCCGATACATGGCCCCCAGCCCGTATTGCCCGTAGACATCGCCCTGGTTGGCCGCCAGCGAGTACCAGAACACCGCCTGCTGGTCGTCCTGCGGCACGCCCTGGCCGTGGTCGTAGAGCATGGCCAGGTTAGCCTGCGCCGCCGCATAGCCCTGATCGGCCGCCAGCTTGAACCACTTTGCCGCTTCGACATCGTCGGGGGCGACGCCGCGCCCGCTATGGTAGGAGATGCCGACATTGAACTGCGCCGGGGCGTAGCCCTGCCCGGCCGCCAGTTCGAACAGCCGCACGGCTTCCGTCTCGTCACGGGCGACCCCGTGACCCTCGAAATACATGCTGCCCAAGTTGAACTGCGCTGCCGCGTAGCCTTGCTCGGCCGCCAGACGGACCCATTTCAGGGCCTCGGTGAAATCCTGCGCGACGCCGCTGCCGCTGAGGTGCAGCAGTCCGAGCGCCAACTGGGCATAGGCGTCGCCCTGCTCGGCGGCGAGCCGGAACCATTTGGCCGCCTCGACGCGGTCCTGCGGCACGCCCTCGCTACCGTCCTTGAGGATGGCGCCCAGGTTGTAGCGCGCATCGGCACGGCCCTGCTCCGCCGCCAGCCGGTACCATTTGACCGCCTCGGCCGGGTTTCTCGCGACCCCGAGGCCGGCATCGTAGAGATAGCCCAGATTATGCTGCGCCTCGGCATCGCCCTTGGCCGCGGCGAGACCGAGCCACCGCATCGCTTCGGCCGCATCCTGGGCGACCCCCTTGCCGGTCGCATACATGAACCCGACCGTCACCTGCGCCCGCACGCTGCCCGCCGCGGCGGCGGGCTGCAATTCCCGCAGTGCCGCTTCGAACTCGCCCCGCTGATAGGCGAGCATCCCCTCCGCCTCACCTGCCGCCGCTCCGCCCGCGAGCAGGCCGAGCAAGAGGATCGGCAGGCCGAGACGTCTGGCGAGTGGCATGCCCACCGCCTCAGTCGCGCGGACTGAGCGAGGCAGCCGGCTTGTCGCGCTCCAGCACGTAGAAACCGCCGGCCGCGAGGTCGGGCCATTCGCTGCGGGTCCCATCCGGCCAGACCACCGCGACGCTCGCCATGGTCGCAGCGCCGAGGCCGAAATGCACCCAGCCGAGCTGGCCGCCGGCATGGCCGCCGCCCACTGTGAGCTCCCGACGCATGGTGGCGTCCCCACGCTTTACCTCGATCCAGCCGCCGATCGCATCTTCGTTGGGCGCCGGTTGCCTCGCTTCAAGCTCGATCCAGTTGCCGCCGCCTTCCGCCCCGGTGTTACGCCAGACCTGCGCGCCGGTGCGGCGGTTGACCACCACCAGGTCGAGCAGCCCGTCCATGTTGAAATCCGTCAAAGCCGCACCGCGGGAATTGCCGTTATTGGCGACGCCCGCCTTGTCGCCCACTTCGACGAATTTGCCGTCCGCCTCCTGCAGCAGCAGGTTGTTCGGATCGTGCATGGCGAAATCGGGCATCTGGTCGACATTGCCCTTGGCGACGAACAGATCGACGAGGCCGTCATTGTTGACGTCGTCGAACTGCGCGTGCCAGGCCGTGCTCGGCCTGAGGTCGTCGCCGGTATAGGGTCGGTGCGCCGTCACCCCCCTGGCATAGGCGACATCCTTGTAGTCCGGCTTCGGTCCCGGCGCCGCCAGCGTCTGCAGCTTGTTGTCGGCCATGCTGGTGAGGAAATACTCGGGATAGCCGTCGCTATCGAGATCGTAGCTGGCGATCCCCATGCCCCAGATGCGCAGCACCTTCCAGCCATCGGCGAGGGTCATGAGCTTGGGCGCTTCGCCCGGCAGGATGCGCCACATCTGCTCCTGGCCGCCCTCGTAATACTCGCGGTCGTTGGAGACACGCAGGCTTGGGGTCCCCGACTTGTCCCAGTCGGTGAACAGCATCGACAGCGCGCAGAAGCTCGGCTTCAGCGGCAGGGGCGGTGCGAACCCGCCGGCCTCATCAGGCCGGTGCAGCCAGTTGTCGGTGCACGAGCCCCAGGGCGACAGATCCTCGTTGCGATCGATATAGTTGCCCACCGCGATGGTCGGCCAGCTCGAGCCGCGCTCGAAGGTCAGCGCCGCCGAAGCGGTCCAGGCGTCGCCGCCGTCAAACCCCCAGGCCTCATTGGCCCGCTCGAACTTGCAGGCGCCCAGCCCGCGCATCACCAGGTTTTCGCCGACCCTGAGCACCAGCAGGTCGGTGATGCCGTCGCTGTCGATATCGGCCGGGTAGAAACCGCCGATACTGTCGAGCTCGAGCCCGCTCGCTTCCGGCGCAAAGGTCAGGCTACCGCCCTGCTTGCTGGTGTTGACGTAGAGCTGGGCCTTCGAAGCGCCGCCCGGCAGCGCGATGTCGGCATAGCTGTCACCATTGCAGTCGAAGGCCGCAACGCCGCCGCCGACGATGTAGAACCAGTCGCCGTCATAACTGGTGGCAATGCCGGAACCCGCGGTTTCATCGACGAACACCGGCACTGCCGGCGTCTGCGCCAGCCCGGGTTGCGCGAGGCCCGCGCCGGCAAGAACCAGGGCAGCAGCGAGTTTTTGCGTGGTGCGCATGGCTCTACTTCCTCGTCTTGAGCGCGATGGTATAGGCCGCGATGCAGCGGCCCTGCACCAATCCATCCTCGATGGCGGAGCGGAAATGGATGCCGCCATAGAGCCGCGAGATCCCGGCCTCCTCGGCCGCTTCATGGAAGCTCGCGTACTGGCGCGGGTTCCGGCCATCGGGCGAGCCGGTCTTGTCCTCGAAGGCATAGTTCTCGCCGAAGAACGCCGTCATCACCGCGTCCATGGCGCCCGACACGGTGCTGTGTCCGCTCGGATATTCGGGGAATGGCGGGGTGTTGAGGATCGGCTCCCACTTCGGATCGATCACCTTCTTGATGTAGGTGATCGGCCGCACCAGGTTGTAGGCGAATTTGGCATTCCAGCAGCCGACGAACGCGTCGGACATGGCAATCCCCATCCGGGCCAGGAGGTCGACATTCTCGTCGAGCGGCAGGTCGGCCCGCTCGGCGACCTGCAGGGCGATCGACACCCAGTGCCCCGGCGGGGTCATCGACAGCATCGGATCGTCCGACCAGAACCGGGCGATGGCCGCCTGTTCCGGGGTGGCGTTCTTCACCGTCAGGTAGACCTCGTCGGCCTCCTTGTAGAAGTCCGAACCGGGTTCGATGCTGTAGCTGGGGTTGCCCGGCGTCGGGCAGGTCGCGCCGTCGGGGGTGGCAAAGGTGCGGTTGTTGCCCCATTGCGGCAGCAGCGGCAGCTGCTGCTGCCGGATCAGGTTGGTCGGCACCCACTTGCCGTCGCCCTTGGGCAGCTCGTACTCGTAGGGAAAGCCCATATTCAGCACGGTGGCGCCGCCATCGCTCTGCGACCAGGCAAAGATCGCCGCTGCCACGGCCTTGCCGAAGGCCTCGCTGCGTCCGACCACATCCTCCGGCACGCCCTCGACCGCCAGCGCGCGCCATTTGCTCTGCGCCCGGTTGATCGCCCGCTGCCCGGTCGGCCCGGTATTGCCGAAGTAGAAAACGATGGCGTCCGACATGGCGGCGCTGATCACCACCGTTTCGTCGTAGCTCGCCCCCGCTTCGCGCTGCGGCAACTGCTCGAGCCCGTGCAACTGGCCGACCAGCGACACCAGCTTGTCCGAACCTCCCACCGCCGCTTCGAACGCGGTGATCCCCAGATAGGCAAAGGACCGGCTGGCGACCGGCGGCGAATAGGTCGCCGTATGCCGCACCAGCTCGTTCATCAGGGTATACCAGTCCCTGAGAATGGCGCCCGGCGCCGGTCGCGCTTCGGCGAGCGCTCCCAGGCTCGTCGCACACCACAACAGCACCGCCACGCAAAACGCGGCAAGCCGGTGACCTCGCATGATTCCCCCCAAAGTTCCGGGCCGGCTTTCCCTCGCCGTACCGTCCTCCTGTGCGTTCTATTTCAACTGGCAAGTGCCAATCGGTCAATGCCTTCGCCGAAAGTCGGGATTGACGGAAAGCTGCATAAATATCCGCAGGCAGCAGGATGCAGATTGACTTGCCCCGGAGCCTGATGCAGCGTTCGTGTGCGTACCTCACAGGCAAATCGACACATAAGCTGCGGAACGACGGCGTGGTTTGTCTGGTCAGTGGTCGCAAAGTGCGCCGAGAGTTCCGCACGGAGTCTGGGAGGGCTCTGCAATGAAATTCAAGATTCTCACGCTGCTTGCCGGCGCTGTGCTGATCAGCGCCAGTTCCACCGCCGTCATGGCTGCGGGCAAGACCATTGCCGTATCGTGGAAGACCTTCCAGGAAGAGCGCTGGAAGACCGACGAGGCGGCGATCAAGAAAGTGGTCGAAGCCGCCGGCGACACCTACCTGTCGACCGATGCGCAGGGTTCGGCGCAGAAGCAGGCCGCCGACATCGAAAGCCTGATCTCGCAGAAGCCGGACGTGATCCTGGTTGTCGCCTACGACTCCGACGCCATCCTGCCCTCGATCCAGAAGATCAGCGACGCCGGCATCAAGTCGATCGCCTACGACGTGCAGTTCGAGGATCCGAACGCCCTCTACATCACCTTCGACAATGTCGGCGTCGGCCGCATCATGGCTCAGGAAACCCTCAAGGTGAAACCCGAGGGCCGCTACGCCTTCATCAAGGGCGACAAGGGCGATCCGAACGCCACCTTCCTGTTCCAGGGAATGCAGGAAGTGCTCAAGGACGCCCTCGCCAGTGGCAAGGTCACCAATGTCTGCGAAACCTTCACCGATGGCTGGAAGCCGGACAATGCCCAGAAGAACATGGAGCAGTGCCTGACCTCCACCAATAATGGCGTCGATGCGGTGCTGTCCGAGAACGACGGCATGGCGTCGGGCGTCGTTGCCGCCCTCGACGCGCAGGGCATGGCCGGTTCGGTTCCGGTCACCGGCCAGGACGGCGACCTCGCCGCCATCAACCGCGTGGCGCTCGGCACTCAGTTGGTGTCGATCTGGAAGAACTCGATCGACCTGGGCACCACCGCCGCCAACGCGGCGATAGCGCTCGCCGACGGCACCGACCCGACGGCAATCCCGGGCGTCGCCAAGTTCTCGGGCGGCAAGAACGGCGTCGAGATGAATGCCATCCTGCTCGCGCCGACCCCGATCACCAAGGACAACATCCAGGTGGCGATCGATGCCGGCCACATCACCAAGGAGCAGGCCTGCGCCGGCGTCGCTGCCGGCACGGTCCCGGCCTGCAACTGATCGGTCGGACCTGACCTGAAACCTAACGGCCGCGTCGCCTCATCGGTGGCGCGGCCTTCTCGTTCGGCGTCATGCGAAGGGACGCCGGTATTTCCGGCGGGGACAGGCCTCGCAGACGGCGGCCAAACCGATCGGCTGGAGGATGGGGCATGACTGAGCAATCGAACACCGGTGGCCCGGCGGCCAGCAATGAGGGCTTGCTGACGCGGTTGATCCGAGCCGCCGAGATCGACACCCGCATGCTCGGCATGCTGGCCGCCATGCTGGTGATCTGGGTCGGCTTCGACGTCATCAGCTCGATCCTCAGGCCCGGTGGCGGCGGCCTGTTCGGCGGCTCGTTCCTCACCTCGCGCAACCTCTGGATCCTGCTGGTCCAGACCTCGGTGATCGCCGTGATGACCACCGGCATGGTGCTGGTCATCGTCCTGCGCCAGATCGATCTCAGCGTCGGCTCGATGCTGTCCATCGTCGCGGTGGCGACCGGCGTGCTGCAGGTGTTCGAGCTGGGGCCGATGCTCGGCGTCGGCCATCCCGCCATCTGGATCGTCGCGGTGGTCTTTGCCATCCTGCTCGGCGCCGCCATCGGCGCCTTCAACGGCGTGCTGATCGCCTATGGCCAGATCCCGAGCTTCATCGTCACGCTGGGCGGGCTGATCGCCTTCAGCGGCGCCGCTTTCCTCATCGCCAGCGGCGTCACCGTCGCGCCGATGGACAAGACCTTCAAGCTGATCGGCGGCAACGGTCCGGCGGCCTCGATCGGTCCGGTGTGGAGCTGGGCGCTGGCGGCCGTCGCCTGCATCGGCATCGGCCTCGCCGTCGTCGCCGGGCGGCGGCGCCGGCTGACCTTCAACTTCAAGCCCAAGCCCGTCTGGGCCGAGATCCTCAGCGTCGTCGTCGGCTGCGCCGCCGTGCTCGGCACCACCGCCGTGGTCAATTCCTACCTCTACCCACCGCGTGTCGCCGAACGCTTCGCGCTCGACAACAAGATCCCCATTCCGCCGGGGGTCGAGGACAAGTCCGGCCAGGCGATCTGCCAGGCGGCGGACAAGGTGGTCACCTGCCTCGACGGCCTGACCTTCCAGACCGGCTACCCGATCCCGGTGCTGATCATGCTGGCGGTAGGGCTGGTGATGACCTTCGTCGCCCGCCGTACCCGCTTCGGCCGCTACATCTTCGCAACCGGCGGCAACCCCGAAGCAGCCGAGCTCGCCGGCGTCAACACCAAGCGGCTGACCGTCATGGTGTTCACCCTGATGGGCGCACTGGTCGGCATTTCGGCGATCATCGCCTCGGCCCGCCTCGACGCCGCGACCACCGCGCTGGGCACGCTCAACGAGCTCTACGTGATCGCCGCCGCGGTGATCGGCGGCACGTCTCTCGCCGGCGGCATCGGCACCATCTATGGCGCGATCCTCGGCGCCCTGCTGATGCAATCGCTGCAATCGGGCATGGCGCTGCTCAATGTCGATTCCGCCTATACCAACATCGTGGTCGGCGTCGTGCTGGTGCTCGCGGTGTTCGTCGACCAGATCTATCGTCGGCGCGTCAAGTGAGGAGGCACGGATGACCACCGAACCCATTACTGCCGATACCGCCTCCCGCGCCGCACCGCTGGTCGAGATGGACGACATCTCGATCGCCTTCGGCGGCATCAAGGCCGTCGACCATGCCTCGATCGATCTCTACCCCGGCGAGGTGGTGGGCCTGCTCGGCCACAACGGCGCCGGCAAGTCGACGCTGATCAAGGTGTTGTCCGGCGCGTACAAGCGCGACTCGGGCGCCATCCGCATCGATGGCCGCGATGCCGACATTTCCAACCCGCGCGATGCCAAGGCCTTCGGCATCGAGACCATCTACCAGACCCTGGCGCTGGCCGATAATGTCGACGCGGCGGCCAACCTCTATCTCGGACGCGAGCTGCGTACCCGCTGGGGCACGCTCGACGACATCGCCATGGAGGCCGAGTGCCGCAAGGTGATGGGCCGGCTGAACCCCAATTTCCGCCGCTTCAAGGAGCCGGTGAAATCGCTGTCGGGCGGCCAGCGGCAGTCCGTCGCCATTGCCCGGGCCATCCACTTCAATGCCCGCATCCTGATCATGGACGAGCCCACCGCGGCGCTTGGGCCGCAGGAAACCGCGCAAGTCGGCGAGCTGATCAAGCAGCTCAAGGCCCAGGGCATCGGCATCTTCCTGATCAGCCACGACATCCACGATGTGTTCGACCTCGCCGACCGCGTCACGGTGATGAAGAACGGCCGGGTGGTCGGCACGGCACGTGTCGCCGACGTCACCAAGGACGAAGTGCTCGGCATGATCATCCTCGGCAAATGTCCGCCCGGCGCCATTCCCGGTCCGGGAGCGATCAAGGACGCCTAGCAGCTATCATGCGACGTGCTGGGCGGTAGCCATCGCCCGGCCGATAATTTATCTACAAAATCATGAGCACAGCCAAAGACGATCCCGTTTCCGTGCGGATCAGCCGCGCGCTCGCCGAGCGGATCATCGCCGGCGACATCGAGGCGGGCGCCCGCCTGCGCCAGGACCACATCGCCGAGGAATTCGGCGCCAGCCACGTGCCGGTGCGCGAAGCGTTCCGGCTGCTCGAGGCGCAGGGGCTGGTGGTAAGCGAACCGCGCCGCGGCGTGCGCGTCGCCGGTTTCAGCCTCGACGAGGTGCGCGAAGTGGCCGAGATGCGCGCTGCGCTCGAGGTGCTGGCGCTGCGCCAGGCCGGCCCGCATCTGTCCAAGGCCATCCTCGATGAGGCGGAAGCCATCAGCAAGGCCGGCGACAGGGCCAGCGACGTACAGGCCTGGGAAGAAGCGAACCGCGCCTTCCACCGGCTGATCATCGCCCCCTGCGGCATGCCGCGGCTGCTCCGGACCATCGACGATCTGCACAGCGCCAGCGCCCGCTTCCTGTTCTCGGGCTGGCGCGCCGAGTGGGAAGCGCCGACCGACCGCGACCACATGGCGATCCTCGCCGCCCTGCGCGACGGCGAGATCGAAACCGCCGCCTCGGTCCTGGCGCGCCACATCCGCTGGAGCGGCCAGGATCCCCGCAAACCGGCCACGCGCAAGGCATTGGCCGCGACCAGACTTTAGCCCACTTGCAATTCCCGTGCGGCTGTGGACTCCTTTAGCGATAGATAACCAGAATTATCTATAATTCCCAAGGAGCCCCCTCGTGTCCAATGCCGCATCCCTGACACCAGCCTTCAGTCCGCTCGACCTCCAAAGCCGTCCGCTCGCCTGGCGGGTCGGCGCAGTCCTGCTTGGCACCCTGTTCCTCGCACTCTCGTCCTATGTCGAAGTGCCGATGGTGCCGGTGCCGGTGACCATGCAAACCTTCGCCGTAATGCTGGTCGGCGCGCTCTATGGCTGGCGGCTCGGTGCGCTCACCATCATCGCCTGGCTGGCCGAGGCGGCCGTCGGGCTGCCGGTGCTGTCGGGCGGCGCGGCTGGCGCCCATCACTTTGTCGGCCCGACCGCCGGCTACCTGTTCGCCTTCCCGGTGGCTGGCGCCCTGGTCGGTTGGCTGGCCGAGCGTGGCTGGAACGGCCGGAAACCTGTGCTGGCCTTCGTCGGCATGCTGCTCGGCAATGCCCTCTGCCTCGTCGTCGGCGGCGCCTGGCTTGCCGTGCTGTTCGGCGCCGAAGTGGCCTGGACCAGCGGCGTTGCGCCGTTCATTGTCGGCGGCGTGCTGAAATCGGCGCTCGGCGCGGCATTGCTGGCGCTGCTCGTCCGCGGCAAGCCCCGCACCGCCTGATGACCATAAGGCTGCGCCCGCACCACCTGCTCTGCCTGTTGACCTATGTGGGCAAGGGCTACAGCGCGGCCTTCACCGCCAACTACGACGCCATCGCCGCCCGCATCGGCGATGGCGAGGACCTGCTGATCGTCGCCGGGCCGGACGATATCTGTGCCCCACTGCTTGATGACGCCGAACCACACTGCCACCGCGACAGCGTCATCGAACGCGACCGCCTGGCGCTGCGCGATCTCGGAGAGTTGCTGACACCGCCGCCAGTGCTGGGTGGGTCGGTCGTGCTGGATCCGGCGCTGCTGCGCCAGATGCGCGAAGCGTTCACCACGGGCCGCACTCGCGCCGCCTGCGTAGGGTGCGAGTGGCACGGGCTGTGCACCGGCATTTCGGCGGGTGGGTATCCGGGGGTGGTGATTCCAACCGGCTGAGTGACCCAGCTGGCGCCGGTGCGGGCTGACCCCCACCCTTGATCCCTCCCCCTAAACATGGGGAGGGAGACGACAACCTCGATGCCAGTGCTTTGGTCTCCCTCCCCCTGTTCAGGGGGAGGGGACAGGGGTGGGGGTCAGCCCGCCCCGGGCCATCGGTGCAAGCCTACCGCGCCGTCCACCCGCCATCGACCGCGATCGTCGTGCCGGTGATCGAACGCGCCGCGTCGCTCGCCAGATACCCCGCAAGCCCGGCGATTTCGTCGGCCTCGACAAAGCGGCGGGTCGGCTGCGAGGCGAGCATGACGTCGCGGATCACCGCCTCACGGCTGAGGCCGTGCACCTGCATCTGGTCCTCGATCTGCTTTTCCACCAGCGGCGTGCGCACATAGCCGGGGCAGATGGCATTGGCGGTGACACCGGCCTCGGCCACTTCCAGCGCCACGCTCTTGGTGAGCCCGACCAGCCCATGCTTGGCCGCGACATAGGCGGATTTGAACGGCGAGGCGACCAGCCCATGCGCCGAGGCGATATTGATGATGCGGCCCCAGCCGCGCTCCACCATGCCCGGCACGGCCGCCTTGATGCACTCGAACGACGCGTCGAGGCTGAGGCTGCGCACCAGGTCCCAGTCGGCACGGGCGAACTCGGCCACCGGCGAGACCTTCTGCGCACCGGCATTGTTGACCAGCACGTCGAGCCGGCCATAGCGGGCGATAACCTCGGCAACCAGCGTTTCGCCGGCGCCCGCCTGCGTCAGGTCGGCGCGGAAATAGTCGTCGGCCTGCCGTTCGACGATGTCGTGCCAGGCAACGCGAAAACCATCGGCACTGAGTCGCGCCGCGATGGCCGAGCCGATGCCTCCCAGCGCCCCGGTGACCAGCGCCCTCTTCTGTTCCGCCATCAGCCTTCCCTTTCGTTGAACCACGCCATCAGTTCGGCGCCGTTGCGCACCCCGATGGTCTTCATCAGCCGGGCGCGATGCGCCTCCACCGTGCGTCGCGACAGCGTCAGCTCGGCGGCGATCTCGCCGCTGGTAAGGCCCTGCGCCACCAGCATCAGGATCTGCCGCTGCCGGCCGGTCAGCACATGTTCGCTCGGCAGGATGCCACGCTGCATCGGCTCGAAGCAGTAGATGGCTTCGGCGAACGGATCGTCCGGCGTGTTGGACCGGCCATGCACCCGGCACCACAGCGTGCTGCCGTCCTTTCGCCGCATCACCCGCTCGTCGAAATAGATCGCACCGGCAGCGAGCGGGGTGCGCCACAGCGCGCCCACTCGCACGAAATCGCCGACATCCTGGTAGAGCTGCCGGAAGCTCATGCCGAGCATCTCGGCGCGGCCATAGCCGAACAGCGCCGCGAACGGCGCGTTGCAATCCCTGATGATGCGATGGGCGGCATACACGATGGGCACCGGGATCTCGGCGAGCGAATAGCCGAAGCCTGCCGCACCGGGGTCGGGCTTGCCAAGACTGGGAGGGATCAGGTGCATAGCGTAGAAATACGACTCCTTGTCGAGGCGGCACAAGCTTTAGCGTCGCCGCAAACGGGAGGGGAAGATGCTCTGGCAGATGGACGCGGCGCGCCGGCGCGCCACTTTGCTTTGGCAGTTTGCCGAAGCGACCCGGGCCAGCCACGGCTGTACCCCTGACGATTACCAGGGGCTCCATCGCTGGTCGGTCAGCGAGCGCGGTGCGTTCTGGAGCGCCGTATGGGACTTCTGTGGCGTCATTGGCGACAAGGGCGAGCGGCTGGTCGTCGACGCCGACCTGATGCCCGGGGCGCGCTTCCTGCCCGACGCCACGCTGAACTTCGCCGAGAACCTGCTGCGACGCGACGGGACCACCGACGCCATCGTCTTCCGCGACGAAGCGGGGACGCGACGGCGCTGGAGCTGGGATGAGTTACGACAAATGGTGTCGCGGCTGCAGCAGGCGCTGCTCGGGCTCGGCATCGGCGCCGGCGACCGGGTCGCCGGCATGCTGCCCAATATGCCCGAGACCGTGGCGATGATGCTGGCGACCGCCTCGATCGGCGCGGTGTGGTCGTCGTGTTCGCCCGATTTCGGGCCGCGCGGCGTGCTCGACCGCTTCAGCCAGATCGGCCCGAAACTGTTCGTCACGGTCGACGGCTACCACTACAACGGCAAGGTGATCGATATCGGCGCGACCATCGCCGAAGTGTCCGCCACGCTGGCGCCGGCCCGGACCGTGGTGATCGACCTGCTGGGCCGCGCCGCCGACAGCGTCGCGCGCATCGACGGCGCGGTGACGCTGGAGGCGCTCCTTGCCCCCTACCCGCCCCGGCCGGTGCACTTTACGCGACTGCCGTTCAGCCACCCGCTGTTCATCCTGTTTTCGTCCGGCACCACCGGCAAACCCAAATGCATCGTCCACTCGGCAGGCGGCACGCTGCTGCAGCACCTCAAGGAGCATCGGCTGCATTGCGACGTGCATGATAGCGACCGGGTGTTCTACTTCACCACCTGCGGCTGGATGATGTGGAACTGGCTGGCCTCGGCACTGGGCTGCGGCGCCACGCTCTGCCTCTACGATGGCTCGCCCTTCCATCCCGAGCCGACGGCGCTGTTCGACTATGCCGAGGCGGAACGCTTCACCCTGTTCGGCACCTCGGCACGCTATCTCGACTCGGTGCGCAAGCTCGAGCTGAAGCCTCGGGACACCCACGATCTCGCATCGGTGCGCGCCATCCTCTCCACCGGCTCACCTTTGGCCGCCGATTGCTTCGACTACGTCTACAGCAACGTCAAAGCCGACGTGCACCTCGCCTCGATCTCGGGCGGCACCGACATCGTCTCGAGCTTCGTGCTCGGCGTGCCGACGCTGCCGGTGTGGCGCGGCGAGATCCAGGCGCCGGGCCTGGGGCTGGCAGTCGACGTCTTCGATGAAGCTGGCCAGCCGATGTCCGAGGGCAAGGGCGAGCTGGTATGCCGGGCGCCATTTCCCTCGATGCCGCTCGGCTTCTGGAACGATCCGGACGGCGCCCGCTACCGCGCGGCCTATTTCTCCCGCTTCGATGGCGTCTGGGCCCATGGCGACTATGCCGAGCGCACGGTGCATCGCGGCATCATGATCCATGGCCGCTCCGACGCGACACTGAACCCGGGCGGGGTACGCATCGGCACTGCCGAAATCTACGCCGTGGTCGAAGAACTGCCCGAAATCGACAGTTCGCTCTGCATCGGCCAGGAGTGGGACAACGACACCCGCGTCGTATTGTTCGTCAGGCTGGTGCCGGGCGCGGTGCTCGACGACGCCCTGAAACTGCGCATCCGCAACGCCATCCGCAGCGGCGCCAGCCCGCGCCATGTGCCGGCCAAGCTGATCGCCGTGGCCGACCTGCCGCGCACCCGTTCCGGCAAGCTGACCGAGCTGGCGGTGCGCGACGTGGTGCACGGTCGGCCGGTGCGCAATGTCGAGGGGCTGGCCAACCCCGAAGCGCTGAAACTGTTCGAAAATCTTTCGGAGCTCACCACATGACCAGCCCCGTTCACATCGTCGCGGCCCGCCGCACCCCGATCGGCCGCTTCATCGGCGCCTTCGCCGATCTGAGTTCGACCGCGCTGGGTGCCGTCGCCGTCCGGCAGGTGCTCGCCGACAGCGGCGTCGACCCGGCAGCGGTCGATGAAGTAATCATCGGCCAGGTGCTGACCGCGGGCGCCGGCATGAACCCGGCCCGCCAGGCGGCGATCGGCGGCGGCCTGCCCATCCAGGTACCCGCCTTCACCGTCAACAAGGTCTGCGGCTCCGGGCTGAAGGCCATTCACCTGGGGGCGCAGGCGATCGGCGCGGGCGCGGCGGAGCTGATCGTTGCCGGCGGACAGGAAAGCATGACGCAGGCGCCGCACCTGCTCGCCGGCCGCCGCGCCACCAAGCTCGGCGACATCGCCGCCACCGACAGCATCATGGTCGATGGCCTGGTCGACGCCTTCAACCATGTCGCCATGGGCATTACCGCCGAGGGCCTTGCTGCAAAGTTCGGCATCAGCCGCGACATGCAGGATAGCTTCGCCCTAGCCTCGCACAACAAGGCCGTGGCGGCGGCAGCGGCGGGCCGCTTCGCGAGCGAGATCGCCCCCGTCGGCATCACCGAACGGCGCGAAACCCGGCTCGTTGTCGCCGACGAGCAGCCGCGCGCCGACAGCACTTTGGACGCGCTGGCCAAACTGAAGCCGGCCTTCGATCCCGAGGGCTCGGTGACCGCCGGCAATGCCGCCAGCCTCAACGACGGGGCTGCCGCCGTGCTGCTGGCCTCGGAGGCAAAGGCCGCCCAGCTCGGGCTCCCCTCGCTGGGCCGCATCGTCGCCTGCGCTTCGGCAGCGCTCGAACCGATGGAGATGGGGCTCGGCGCCGCCACCGCCGCCCAGCGGGCGCTCGACCAGGCGGGCTGGCGCTCGGCCGACCTCGACCTGATCGAACTCAACGAAGCCTTCGCCGCCCAGGCCCTCGCCGTGGTCAAGGTGATGGACTGGGACCTCGAGCGGATCAACGTCAATGGCGGCGCCATAGCGCTCGGCCATCCGATCGGTGCTTCCGGCTGCCGGGTGGTGGTCACGCTGCTCAACGAGATGCAGCGACGCAACGCCCGGCGCGGCCTCGCCACCCTGTGCATCGGCGGCGGCCAGGGCGTCGCCATCTGCATAGAACGCTGAGAACGCTGGCTGATATTTTGCTGACATGACGCATAACGCCGGCGTCACGAACCCGGGCCTAGCATGCGGGATGCATAGGAAATTCGGGTCCTGTGCCCTACTGCTCCCTCCCCCCACCAAGCGGAGGGGGCAGTTTTTGGTTACCTGATTTGCCTGAGGCGAATCCGGGCAACGAAAAACCGGCGCACCAGGCGCCGGTTTGAGATATTGTCGCTGGCGATGTCAGGAAACGATCTTGGCGCGCCCGCGGGCGGCTGTCGATTTGGGCTTGCGGCCCAGACCAATGGTCTTGGCAAGACGCGAGCGCGCTTCCGAGTAAGTCGGCGCGACCATCGGGTAGTCCACCGGCAGACCCCATTTCGCGCGGTATTCCTCCGGCGACATGTCGTATTCGGTCCTGAGATGACGCTTCAGAGACTTGAACTTCTTGCCGTCTTCCAGGCAGATCAAATACTCCGGTGTAATCGATTTCTTCACCGGAACTGCCGGCCTCAGCTCCACCACAGCTTCCGGCTCGGGCGCGCCACCCAGACCACTCAGCGTTGCATGTACGGTTGCAATCAACTTGGGAATGTCGCTGGCGCTCAGTGCGTTGTGACTCACGTAGGCGCTGACGATATCAGCGCTGAGTTCGATCAGTTGGGAACCTCTTGCGTCCGCGATTGCTGCTGCAGCCAAGTTCGATGTTCCTGATTCCATTCGTCCCTCGATATTGTTGCCTAGGTTTCGGGTCCTATATGCGGGACACTGCGGCCCACCCTCCGCGCCTCCTCGCAGTTATTGTGCTAGCGCGTCACGCATGGGTAGCTTACTTCAATGCGTTATCTAGCCGTTACGTGGCTACGCTTTGCCCTTTACTTCGTCAAGTAAACTTCCACCAATTTCGTTGGATCAACTGAGCAATGCCGATCACTTCTATGCGTGAAACGGTCACCCTGCAGCTTTTGGGGACACCGGTCCTCCGCTTGGCGGATGGTTCGGCAGTAAAGTTGCGCCAAAAGGCCTATGCCCTTGCAGCAGTGCTGTATCTGGACTTTTCGAGCCGCGCGCGACGCTCGGCTTTGGCGGAGCGGACCTGGGAAAGCAGCACTGCCGAACAGGCAATGACCAACCTGCGTCAGACCCTGCTGCATACGCGTGAACTCGAAGGTAAATACGGGTTTGACCTATTCGACGCCGACGCCACCGAAATCGAGCTGAATCGTGACGTCGTGCTCGACCTGCGCGAGATCGGTCGGGTCCGCACCGCCGAGGACGCCCCCGAACTGGAGCGCCTGATCGGTCTCTATCGCGGTGAACTGCTGGCCGGGGTCAGCGGCGTCGGCAGCGAGTTCGACCAGTGGCTGGCCCTCGAGCGCACCCGCATCGAGAATCAGTTCGCCACCCAGGCCACCGAGGCCGCACTGCGCATCGGCGGCCGCGGTGCGCATTCGGCGCTGTTCCGCCTCGCCGAGCGCCTGCCCTACTCCGATGTGGTGTGCCGCGCCACGGTGGAGTTATTCCGCTCCGAGAACAATGAGAGCGGCGCCCGCGCCGCCTTTGCCGCCTTCCGCAACCGGCTGCGGCATGGCCTCGGCATGGAGCCGGCGGCCGAGACCGCCGATCTGTTCGGCGGCGAAGAGGACACGGCGGCACCTGCCCAGCCGCACAGTATCGAGCGCCGCCGGCCGATGGCAGACGAAGACCGGGCGCGCGTGAGCTTCGTGCCGCGTGTCGTGCTGCTGCCGCCGTTGCAGGATTTCAAGCAGGCCAGCATTCCCAAGCATCTGGCGCCGGCCCTGGTCGAAGATGTGACGATCGGCCTGTCGCGCCTGAAATCGCTGTCGGTGATCGCGCCGCATACCGCCTGGCAGCTCGACCCGTTCACCGCGCTCGACGAGGTGCGGGCGCACCAGATCGATTACGCGGTGGAAAGCCGCATCGCCCCGCATTTCGCCGGCGACGGGCTATCGCTCGCCATCCGCCTGGTGCGCGCCGCCGGGCGCGAAATCGTCTGGGCCGACAAGTTCGCCTTCTCGGCTCTGACCGCCCCCGAGCGCTATTGGGATTTCACCAATGGCGTGGCCCGGGCGCTGGCCGAATCGATCGAGACCGCCGAGCTGCAGCGCGAGCGCACCCTGCGCGACGCCAACGCCTATTCGCACTACCTCGCCGGCCGGCAGAACCTCAGGACCTTCGATCTCCCCAAGATCCGCCGCGGCCGCAAATCGCTGCGCATCGCCCGCGACATCGAGCCGGAGCAGGCGACGATCGAAAGCGCGCTGGCCCGGTCCTACGTGGTGGAGTGGGTATTGCGATCGGGGTCGGACAAGGCCCTGCTCGACAAGGCAAAACTGCATGCCGAGCGCGCCGTCTCGATCGACCCCAATGACGGCACCGCTTATCGCGAACTGGGCCGCGTCGCACTGTTCGACCGCGACCTCGATCAGGCGCTTGTCCACATGTCGACGGCGGCCGAACTGGCGCCCAACCACGCCGACATCCTGGCCGATTTTGCCGACACGCTGGCCCACAACTCCAACCATCGCGAAGCCCAGGAAAAGATCGCCGCCGCCATGCGGCTCAACCCGATCCCGCCGGACGAGTACCTGTGGACCCTGGGCGGCATCAACTTCTTCCGCGGGCGCTTCGAGGAGGCGCTGGCCAACCTGGGTCAGATGCGCAACCCGGAGCCGGCCTATCGCCTGATGGCCGCCGCCGCCGCCATGGCCGGGCAGATGGACCTCGCCCGCCGCTATCGGTTGCAAGCACTTAGATTGCAACCGGATTTCACAACCGCTCGTTGGCTATCCCGAGTGCCGCAACGCGATCCCTCCGATGTCGATCTGTATATAGACGCATTGCACAAGGCCGGTTTCAAGTAGGCCGCAAGGAGATGTACTTATGCGTTACGTGATCATTGGACAGAAAGACTCTGAGCAGCTGCTGGTCGTCGATACCCAGCTGATGACCGTTACCCCCGTTGACCAGGACGCCGTGGTCCCGGCTAACGTTCGCTCCGCCCTGCAGTCCGGCAATGCCCTGGTCGACGGCATCGATATCGCCGTGGCTGCCGGCAATCGCGCCGACGGCAGCGGTGCCTGGTTCTACACCTCCAAATAAGTCTTGCCTTTCGGAGCCCAGCTCCGCCCGGTAGCCGACCCGGCTCCGGGCGGCACGCACAATCCCGCGGCCCTGCTGCGGGATTTGTCGTTGCACTTTGCGCAACTGGGCATCACCCGGTTGGCCCGCCAGACCGGCCTCGACCGCATCGGCATCCCTTGCTACGCCGCCATCCGGCCCAACTCGGCGACGCTTGCCAGCCATCAGGGCAAGGGCATCGACGATATCTCGGCGCAGCTCTCGGCAGTCATGGAGGCGGCCGAATACGCCATTGCCGAAGCGCCGGAAACGCCGCAGCAAATCCTCAGCATCGCCGCGGCCAGGACCGCCGGCTTCGAGATGCTCGACGTAGCGCACCTCATGCCGCGCGGCACACTAGTCGACGAACAAAGGCCGATCCGCTGGGTCGAGGGTTTTGCGCTGGCGACCGGCGCACCGGTACTGGTGCCCTATGACGCCGTGGTGCTCGGCACCGCGCCGGCCGATTTCATCGGGCTATCGCAATCGACCAACGGCATCGCCGCCGGCACCCAGTTGTCTGGCGCGGTGCTGCATGCCTTGTGCGAAGCGGTCGAGCGCGACGCGGTGTGCCTGTGGAGCTACAAGCCGGATGCAGCCGCGCAGGCCACTGCCGTCTCGCCGGCAGCCTTTGGCGATGTAACGGTCGATGCGCTGGTCGACCGGATCGCGCACGCCGGCTTCCGGCTGCGGCTGTTCGACCAGACCACCAATATCGGTGTGCCGGTGATCTATGCCGCACTGTTTCCCGCCGATGGCGCCGACAAGCATTTCGACCTGACCACCGGCGCCAGCTGTCACCCCATCGCCGCCGTCGCGGCGCGCCGCGCCATCGTCGAAGCGGCGCAGACGCGTATCACCAATATTGCCGGGGCGCGCGACGACATCGTCGAAGGCGAGTATGACCAGCAGCTCGGCCGGTCCATCGCGGTCCTCACCGAGGACAAGCCCACCCTGCGACCGGCTCCCGCCGGCCTGCCGGCAGGCAGCAGCGAAGCGGAGTTGATCACCGCGCTGCAGGCGGGTCTCCGGCGCGCCGGCCTCGAGCGCATCGTCGTCATCCCGCTCGGTGGCCGGCGTCTCGGCATCGACGTTGCCAGAATCTACGTGCCGGGCCTCGAAGACCGGCTGACCAATACCAACTGGCGCCCCGGGGCGCGCGCCACTGCCGCCATGCTGGGGTTCCTGTGAAAGTCCTGTTTGCCGGCCCGTCGCTCTCGGGGCAAGACTACGATCGCAGCGGGCTCGAGGTCCGCCCGCCGGCGCGCAAGGGCGACCTCTACCGCGCCGTGCTCGATGGCGCCGACGCCATCGGGCTGATCGACGGGGTGTTCGGCTTCGTGCCTTCGGTCTGGCACAAGGAAATCCTGTTCGCGTTGAAGCAGGGCATCCCAGTGCTCGGCGCCGCCTCGATCGGCGCCTTGCGCGCCGCCGAATGCGCGCCTTACGGCATGGTGCCGGTCGGCCCGATCGCCCAGAGCTATGCGAGCGGCGCCCGCAACGAGGACGCCGATGTCTGCCTCGCCCACGCACCGGCCGAACTCGACTTCATGCCGCTCAGCGAGCCGCTGGTCGATGCCGAAGCGACCATCGCCGCCATGGACGTGACCCCGACAGAAGCGCTGGCGCTGCGGCTGGCGGCCAACGCCATCTACTTCGCCGACCGCACCGTGGACGCTATCGTCGCCGCCGCGGGGCTCGACCCCTCATTTGCCGACCGCTACCGCGCCGCCCGGGTGCGCGCCAAGACCGCCGACGCCCTGTTGCTGGTCGAGCAGTTGCGGGCCCTGCCCGCGGGGCGTCAGCCGGTTCCGGACTGGGTCTTCGTCGAGTCCGAGCCCTGGCGTCTCTACCTGGGTGAGCTGGCGCACCAGGCCGCCTAGGAGATTGCAGGAAGGTCGCAGGCCTTCCCGCTCGACAGCCGACGATCCCGGAGAGCTGGCGCGGCGACCGGAGGCGGCGCTATGCTGGCGGGACGGACTTGGGAGGGGCTCATGACCATCCGCCGTGCCGGTTTTGCGCTTCTGCTGCTTGGAGCATCCGGCGTCGCCAACGCCGCCGACCCCATGCTGGCGCAGGCCGAGATCGAAGCGCGCGCCGAGGCCGCCGCCCGCTACCTGGTGGCAACCGAAACTGCCGAGGGGCGGTTCTTTTACGAGTTCGATTTCCTGCGCTCGCATTTCACCCCCGACGACAACATCGTCCGCCAGGCCGGTGCCGGGTTCGTCCTCAACCAGTACTACTTCCTGTCGGGCAAGCCGGGCTTCGCCGAGCCCGCCGCGCGTACCATCGCCTATTACGAGACCGCGTCGGTTGCCGTCGGCGACGGTCTGCTCCCCAGCGAAGACGGCACCCCGGCCGGCGCGCGCGCCGGCGCCGCAGCGCTGGCGCTGCTGGCAGAGCTGTTCCACAGCCGCGCCACCGGATCGGACTTCCGCCCGGATTTGCGCGAGCAGTGGTTCCGCGGCCTCGCCGCCCAGCAACTGCCCGATGGCGGCATTGCCCAGATCCCGGCGGAAACCGATGCGGACTCCTATGCCACCGGAGAAACCTGGCTGGCACTGGCCCACTATGCCGACTTCGCGCCCGACGCTGCCGAGGTCGGCGCGATGCTGCAGCGGCTCGAGGCGGGCGTCATGGCGAAATACCTGGCGGCGCCCGATCGGATGTTCGCCCATTGGGGCATGATGGCCGCGGCGCAGCGGCTCGCTACCACGGGCGATGTCCGCTATCGCGATTTCCTCGAGCGGTTCGCCGGCAACTATGTCGATGCGCTGATGCCCTCGACAGATAGCGGCAGCAACACCTGCGCGGCGCTCGAAGGCGTCATCGCCGCCACAACGGCGCTCGAGCGGCACGGCGTCGCCGAACTCGCGGCAACCCTGCGAACCCGCATCGAAGCTGATCTACCGGAAAACCTCAGGCTGCAGCTCGCCGCCGACAGCACCCGGCTCGCCTTCGGGCCCGGCCAGTATTACGAGGACCCCAAGCTGAAGAACCTCGCCGGCGCCTTCCGCAACGGCGCCTATGTGCTGCGTGCACGAGTCGACTCGACGCAGCATTGCCTGTCGGCCCTGTTGCTCTACCGACAGTTGATCGAGGGCCTCCGCGGCGGCAAGATGTGAACTAAATCCGCGTTTTGCTGAATTGTCGCCGCGCCGACGAAGTGATTTACTTCAACCGGGGGGCAAACTCGTACGAAGGAGACTTCGCATGCCTCCAGTCTCGTCCACGCTCACCCGCCGAATTCGTATCGGAGCCATCGCGGCGCTGGCCGCCAGCGGCCTGCTGCTGCTCGCGCCGTCCGCCAGCTCGCAGACGGTCACGCCGCAAAGCGTCGACCCGCTGCAGCACTTCATCGACTGTGCTGGTGTGCTGATCACCGCGCCGGACATCCACGCCGCCAACTGCCTGCCCAGCAATGTCGCGCCCGAGACCAAGGCGCTCGGCGCCGCCGGTAGCGGTGGCGGGCCCGTGATCAAATGTGTCGAGGATGACATCCAGATCGACGGCGACAGCGATTGCCGTGCCGACGACACGGACAACATCCGCGATCCCACCTGATTGGAGCAGCGGCTTGTCTAGTGGAGCCGCGCATCCCTGAGGGTGCGCAGTTCCACCGGATGAATCAGCCGGGCGTGTGCGACGGTGACCGAGTGCAACGGTCCCTCGATCTTTTCTTCCCAGAACGCCAGGAACTTCCGGAGGCTGGGGAACTGCGGGAACACGTCATATTGCTGCCAGACGAAATCCTGCAGCAGTTCGAGATGGTCGGGTACGCGATAGATGATCTGTGCGGTCGTGAGGCCGAAACCTTCAGGATCGGCGTCGGGGCGGGTCAGCAGCGACATCAGGCACCTCCGATGGGCGGGCGACCGGAGGAGCATGCGACCAAGCCGCCCGCATGACAATAGCGTGGCACGAATAGCTTAACGATTTCAATCGCATAGCAGCAAACGACGGAGAGTGCTGACAGCCTTGGGCGGCTGTGCGAGGCTATATGCCCGAGGAGCGATCATGCCGGTGCCGATACCTGAGACCACCCGCAGCTTCCTCGCCGCCCTCCCCACAGCGCAGCGGCAGGCGCTGGAGCATCTGAGGCAGGTGATCATCGCTGCCGCGCCGCAGGCCGAGGAGTATGTCGGCTATGGCATCCCGGCCTTTCGTCAGGACGGCGCGCTGGTGTCGTTCGGCGCCGCCAGGAACCATTGCGCCTTCTATGTGCAGAGCCCGGCAGTGATGGAGGCGCATGCAACCGAGCTGGCCGGCCTCGATATCTCCAAGGGCACGGTGCGGTTCACTCCCGATCGGCCGCTGCCGGACGCCCTGGTGACCCGGCTGGTGCAGGCGCGGCTCGCCGAGAATAGAGCGCGAAAGGCCAGAAAGGGCTAGACTGAGCCCGCGGCCAGCCCTGAAGGAGGCAGCGATGGCAACACTGGTGCGACTGACAGAGGAGCAGATCGAACGGCTGATCATCGACATGGAGGAGATGGAGGAGCGTCTCAAGGATATGCACGAGGAGCTGATCGAACTCCGCGTTCCCAAGAACACACTCACCCGCTTCGCCAAACTGCACGACCGTTACACCGAGGGTGTGGCCTTCATCCTCAAGCAGCGCGACCTCGGCCGCTCCGACCACCGCTCGGGGTGAGCCCGCTTCAGCGTAGCGAGGAACTGCCGCCGCGCATCGCCAGCGCCGGCGGATAGCCGAACTGCGCCTTGAACGCCCGGCTGAACGCGGCATCGGAATCATAGCCGACACGCCGTCCCACCTCGCTGACCCGCGTCTCCGGCCCCTTCAGCATTTCGTTGGCCAGCAGCAGCCGCCAGCGCGTCTGGTAGTGCAGTGGCGCCGCGCCGATCAGTGTGGCGAAGCGTTCGGCGAAGCTCGAGCGTGACATCCCGGCAATGCCGGCCAGTTCGGCCACCGTGCGGCGGCGGAACGGCGCGTCGTGGATGGCTTTGAGCGCCCGGCTGATCCGCGGGTCGGCGAGGGCGCCGAGCCAGCCGCGCCTTTCCGGCGGCGCGGTGCGCACCCAGGTGCGCATTGCCCGGATCACCAGGATATCGATCAACCGCGAGATCATCAGCGCCGCGCCGGGGTTCGGCGCCCGCGCTTCGGCGAGCAGGAAATGCGCAATGCCCTCGACCCAGGCCTCCTCCTCGCTGCGTAACGCCTTCGAAATGTGGATCAGCGACGGCAGCACCGCGAGCATGGTCGGCATATTGTCGCCCTCGAAGCGGAAAGCGCCGGTGATGAGCTCGGTCGCTGCGCCGTTGCCGCCGAGCCGGATGGCGAGTTGTTCTCCCATCTGTTCGCCCAGCACCTGGCGGATCGGCGCCGGTGGCGCGTCGCCCACCCAGATATCGTGGCCACTGCCCTGCGGCAGGACGATCAGGTCGCCGGCTTCTGCCAGCACCCGCTTGCCGTCGCTGGCCCGCACCTCCATGGCGCCGTCGAGCACGACATGGAAATAGGCCGAACCGGCCTCGAACTGCAGTGCCCAGGGCGCCGTAAGCTCGCTGGAGAAAATCAACTCGCCACGCAGCCGGATCAGCGTCAGCACCTGTGACAAGAGGTCGACGCGCGACGCCATCATTGGGAAGGCGGCTTCGGATTCCGGAGCATGAACTCCGGAGGCGCGATCATGGTCGTTCACGGTCCCCGCCTCTATCTCTACGGCATCACTTGGCGAGGAAGTTCAACAATCCTCGGCCGAAACGCAAGATCAGAACTTTGAAGCTCGGCATCAGCCAGCGGCAATTCGACTTTGCCGATCGTCCAGCCTCGCCCAACATCTGGAGATGAAAATGAAGTCCGTTCTGTCTGCCCTGGTGTTCACCGCCGCTGTCGCTGCCGGCAGCGCCACCCTCGCCGAGGGCCCTGCCAGGAACATCGTCCTCGTGCACGGTGCGTTCGCCGATGCCTCGAGCTGGGACAAGGTCGCCGAGATCCTCTCGGCCAAGGGCTATCACGTGACCCAGGTCGCCAACCCGCTGACCTCGCTGGCCGACGACGTGGCTGCCACGAAAGCCGTACTCGACGCCCAGGACGGCCCGACTGTGCTGGTCGGCCACTCCTGGGGCGGTGTGGTGATCGGCGAGGCCGGCGCCGACGCCAAGGTCAAATCGCTGGTCTATGTCTCAGCCTTCGCGCCGGACAAGGGCGAGACGCTGACCAAGCTGCTGGCGGGCGGTGCACCGAGCGAAGGCGTCAAGGCGATCCGCCCCAACGCCGAAGGCGGCCTGATCTTCGATCCCGCCCAGTACCCCGCCCTGTTCGCCGGTGACGTGCCGGTGGCCGAGGCCGAAGCGATGGCGAAGACGCAGTTGCCCTCGAACCCGGCCAACTTCGAAGCGGTAACCGAGGTTGCCGCCTGGCACGACAAGCCAAACTTCTATGTCGTGACGGCCGAGGATCTGGTGTTGCCGCCCGATGCCCAGCGCTTCTTTGCCGGCCGCATCGGCGCCACCGTCACCGAGATCAAGGCCAGCCATTCCGGCCTCGTCTCGAAGGCCGAGGACGTTGCCAAGGTCATCGAAGCTGCAGCGCAGTGACGAGCCGTGGACGAGGCGCCGGCAGCCGTCGGCGCCTCGTCAATTGCGAACAAAGCGAGAATGATGCTTCCTGATCCGGAACTCTTTCCGGATCGATTCGCGTGCAGACTGCCCTTGCCCCCCACTATCTCGACAAGCTCAACCCCGAGCAGCGACAGGCGGCGGAGCATCTGGGTGGCCCGCTGCTGGTGATCGCCGGGGCCGGATCGGGCAAGACCAACACCCTGGCGCACCGGGTGGCACACCTGATCGTCAACGGCGCCGACCCGCGCCGCATCCTCTTGATGACCTTCTCCCGCCGCGCCGCCAGTGAAATGCAGCGCCGGGTGGAGCGGCTGGTGGCGCAGGTGATGGGGCCCAAATCCGGGGTGATCACCGATGCCCTGAGCTGGGCCGGCACCTTCCACGGCATCGGCGCGCGGCTGTTGCGCGAGCATGCCGAACAGATCGGCCTGACCCCAGGCTTCTCGATCCACGATCGTGAGGACTCGGGCGACCTGATCAACATCATCCGGCACGAAATGGGGTTCTCGGAGGCCAAGAAGCGCTTCCCCACCAAAGGCACCTGCCTCGCCATCTACTCGCGCGTGGTGAACGCCCAGGACGATCTCGACGCCGTGCTGAAGGAGGCCTTCCCGTGGGTCGCCATGTGGGGCCCGCAACTGCGCGAGCTGTTCGCCGCCTATGTGGAATCGAAGCAACGCCAGCAGGTGCTCGATTACGACGACCTGCTGCTCTACTGGGCCGCCATGATGCGCGAGCCGACGATCGCCGCAGATCTCGGCGGGCGTTTCGATCACGTGCTGGTGGACGAATACCAGGACACCAACCGGCTGCAGGCCTCGATCCTCTTGGCGCTGAAGCCCGCGGGTGACGGCCTCACCGTCGTGGGTGACGATGCGCAATCGATCTATTCGTTCCGCGCCGCAACGGTGCGCAACATCCTCGATTTTCCCGGCGCCTTCACCCCGCCGGCCCGCATGGTGACGCTCGACCGCAACTATCGCTCCACCCAGCCGATCCTCGAGGCGGCCAACGCCGTGATCTCCGAGAGCAAGGAGCGCTTCACCAAGAACCTGTGGACCGAGCGGCAGGCCACCGAGAAGCCGCGGCTGGTGACGGTGAAAGATGAGCCGAGCCAGGCCCGTTACGTGGTCGAGAGTGTGCTCGCCTGCCGCGAGGGAGGCACGGCCCTGAAGCAGCAGGCCGTGCTGTTCCGCACCTCCTCGCATTCGGCCGAACTCGAGATCGAGCTGACCCGGCGCAATATTCCGTTCGTCAAATATGGCGGGCTGAAATTCCTCGACAGCGCCCATGTCAAGGACATGCTGGCGCTGTTGCGCTTCGTCGACAATCCGCGCGATCGCGTCGCCGGCTTCCGTGTGCTGCAGCTGCTGCCGGGCATCGGGCCGGGCGCCGCCGGCAAGGTGCTCGACCGCATGGCGGACGCCGCCGATCCACTGGTCGAACTGCTCAATGCCCCGCCCCCGCCACGCGGCTCGGAAGGCTGGCCGGCTTTGCTCGAGGTGGTCGAGCATTTGGGCAAGGGCGGTGGCGGCTGGCCGGCCGAGCTGCTCCGGGCCCGCATGTGGTACGAGCCGCTGATGGAGGCGGTGTACGAGGATGCCGAGGTGAGGAAGGAGGACCTCTATCAGCTCGAGCAAATCGCCGCCGGCTACCCGAGCCGCGAGCGCTTCATCACCGAGCTGACGCTCGATCCGCCCGACGCCACCTCCGACCAGGCCGGTGTGCCGTTGCTCGACGAGGATTTTCTGATCCTCTCCACCATCCATTCGGCCAAGGGCCAGGAATGGAAGAACGTGCATGTGCTGAACGTCGTCGACGGCGCCATCCCGTCGGACCTCGGCACCGGCTCGACCCATGAGCTCGAGGAGGAGCGGCGGCTGCTCTATGTGGCGATGACGCGGGCCCGCGACGAGCTGCACCTGATGGTGCCGCAGCGCTTTTACGTGCACCAGCAGACGCCCTATGGCGACAAGCACGTCTATGCGCAGCGCAGCCGCTTCATCACCAAGGCCATGCTGCCACTGTTCGACGATATGTTCTGGCCGGCGGTGAAGCCGGCGGCGATCAACGGCCTCGCCGCCCCGGCGGCGCCGCGTATCGATGTCGGCGCGGGGCTCCTCGCCATGTGGAAGAAGTGAAAGCCTGACATGCCCTGGCAGGATGATGCGTTAGGCTTGTCAGCATGAAAAAGCCGCTCAACCTCACCCTGCCCCAGGCCCGCCGCATCTGGCTGCACGCCCAGCGGCTGGATAGCCGCGAACCGTTCGGCGCCGGGCCCGAAGCCACGCGCCTGGCGGTAGAGCATCTTGGCTACGTGCAGATCGACACCATCAATGTGATCGAGCGGGCGCATCACCACATCCTGTTCACCCGCATTCCGAACTATCGGCGCAGCGACCTCGGCCACGCCCAATCGGTCGACAAGTCGGTGTTCGAGTACTGGACCCATGCCCTGGCCTATGTGCCGGTGCGCGACCTGCCGTTCTATGTCGACGAGATGAAGCACCACCGCAGCGAGCCGATGCGCTGGTACGCCGATGCTGATCCGAACGACCTCAAGAAGCTGCTGCGCCAGATCCGCAAGGACGGCGCCATCTCGATCCGCGACATCGATACCGACGAACTGGTCGAAAAGGATCACCCCTGGGGCAGCCGCAAGCCATCCAAGCGCGTGCTGCAATACGGCTTCTACTCGGGCGAACTGACCATCTCCGAGCGCAACGGCATGGTGAAGACCTACGAGCTGATGTCGCGGCATTTCGGCAAGCTGCCCAAAGCCGCCACGACGCGGCAGATCGATGGCTACCTGCTGGATCGGGCGCTGACGTCACAGGGGCTGATCAGCGGCCCCTCGGTGATGCACCCAAGGCTTCGCTTCACGTCGGAACTGGCCGCGCAGATCGAGACCCGGAGGCGCAAGAAGGCGCTGCTGCCGGTAACCATCGGCGACGACCCGACGCTGCACTTCGCGACGCCCGAGGCATTGGAAACGCCGGAGCCCGAAGGCCCGCCGCTGGTGCATATCCTGTCGCCGTTCGACCCGTTGGCCATCCAGCGCCGCCGTACCAGCCTGTTCTTCGGCTACGACCACGTGTTCGAGGCCTATGTCCCCAAGGCCAAACGCAAGTTCGGCTACTTCACCCTGCCCGTGCTGGCCGGCGACGAGATCGTCGCGGCCCTCGACCTCAAGACCGATCGGGCTGCCGGCAAGGTGCTGATCCAGGCTTGGCACTGGGTCGGCAAGGGCAACGCCGCCGAGCACCAGGCGATGCTCGAGGAAGAACTGGGGCGGTTCGAGCGGTTCCAGCTCGGGGAATAGATACCCCACGCCTTCGGGAAACCACGGACAGCGCCCCCATCGCCCCCTCGCCCCTCTGGGGAGAGGGTCGGGGTGAGGGGCGCAAAGCGCTCGTAACCTGCGACTGAGCAAGCCGCAACTGCACGTCCGGTGTGCTTGGCTACCCCTCACCCTAACCCTCTCCCCAAAGGGGCGAGGGGACGGGCGTTGCACAGCCGGTGCCGTCCAAGCTGATCTCCCTACCGCGCCCGCACCCGGAGCCCGGTCTGGCTGAGGATCAGTTCGGCCTGCGCCGCCGAGACCACCGCGCCCTTGAAGCGCCCGGCCTGCGCCAGGATGGAGAGCCCCCCGAGGTCAGCGCCCCTGAGGTCGGCATCCTGAAAGCGAGCCTCCTCGATATTGGCCTCGCGGATCGAGCAGTTCTCGAACGAGGCCTCGCGGAAATCGCACTTGGCGAGGTCGGCGAGACTCAGGTCGACACCGACCAGTGTTTCCTTGCGGAAGTTGAAGCCGGGCAGCTTGGCCGAGACCAGCAGCGTATTGGTAAAGCGCACGTCCATCGACTTGGCGTCCGCCATGTCGCAGCCGGTAAGCTTGCAATCCTCGAACGAGGCCGATGACAGCGTCGCGCCGCGAAAGCTGGCATTGTTGAAATCGGACGACCGGAACGCCGCATCTTCGAGATTGGCGCCACGAAACAGCGCAAACGCGCCGCGGCAGTTGAGGAAGCGCGCCAGCTCGAGCTCGGTCTTGCCGAAATCGGTGCGCGCCAGGCTGCAGCGCTCGAACACCCAGCCGGTGAGGTCGAGGTCGGCGAGCTTGGCCTCATCGAGATTGCAGCCGACGAGGCGCACCGGATCGTCGCCTGCGAGGGCGGTAACGTCGGCCCGGACGAGGCTGCGGTCCTCAACGGTGATGGCAGGAGGATTCATGTCACTCATTATAGCGATTGACTTTGAGTCGGTCGACAAACCGCCAGAAAAACCAAACTCAAGTAATCACTTAGCTCGTTGCTCGGCTTGTTCCCGCAGAAGCTTTGGCGATAATGCCGGTGTCAATTTGGGGCAAAATCACCATGCGCTTATTGTTTTCAGCTGCGGTCGCCGCGGCAGTTCTCTGCTCGTCGCCCGCCTTCTCCGCGGTCGAGTATGTGAGGGTCTGCAACGCCTTCGGGACGGGTTGGTTCTACATCCCGGGCACCGAGACCTGCTACAATCCCAATACCGGCGAAACCAAGAAGGACAGCGAGTTCGGCGTCATCAACGGCGAGAGCGAGATGCTCGAGCAGGTTCGCGACGCCAATGAAGGCGTGGCGCTCAGTCTGGCCTTGCCGACCGCAACCGTCGATACCGGCAAGACCTTCGGCGCTGCTGTCAACTTCGGCACGTTCAACGGCGAGAGTGCCATCGGTGTCGGCGGGGCCATCGTCGCGACGGACGGCTTGACCATTACCGGCGCCGTCGGTGTCGGTCTGGGTCGCGGCACCGCAGGTGGCCGGGCTGGCGTCAACTTTTCCTGGTAGCCGAGAAAACAAGAACGGCGCCCTTCTGGGCGCCGTTCCGGTCGGACTGGTGTCGTCCAACAGCTGCTTAGTTGAAGCGGTAACGGACCGTGCCGCGCAGCTCGTGGATCCAGTTGTTGTCGATCTCGTAGTAGCTCTCGGACTCGGGATCGGTAGGCGCGTTGTTGATCTGGTTGATGTAGAGGCCGCGATAGCCCACGTCCGCCACCCAGTTGCCCATGTCGTAACCGACACCGACCATCACTGCTGCAGCAGCGCTGACATTGCCACCGGTCGGAACCGGCTGGGTCACGCCGAGCGGCGAGTTGATTTCGGCATGGTTCCAGGCAACACCTGCGCCGGCGCCGACATAGCCGAAGGCGCCACCGGCACCCGAGGAATAGGAGAAGTCGCCGCCGAGACCAAAGTCGTAGTAGACGTTGGCAAGCGCGACGGTCGAACGCAGCATCAGCGTGTAGTCACCGGCATCGCCGGCCGGCGGAAGCGGGCCAGTCTTGGTGATCATCAGGCCCTTGGTCTCGACCGAGTCGATCGTGCCGTCGAAGCGGAGACCCGTGCCGGTTTCATAGCCAAAGCCGGCGCCCCAGCTGTAACCGTAGCCGTAGTCGACGGTTTTATGGGTCTCGTCCAGCCACGGATGCACCACTTCGGGCGCCCAATGAATGTTCAGCGCCGCCGAGCCGCGCAGGTAGAACGAGCCGCCGATGTCGTAGTCGACTTCGGGAATTTCGGGATATTCAGGCATATCGGCCGCCATCACGGGGCCGGCAAGCAGCAGGGCGGTTCCTACCGCAGCCGCTGAGGCGAGATATCTACGCATATTGCAGGGTCCTTGTTGCCACGACGACACCAGTCGAGTGGACCCACCTTGCCTGCCTTTTCTTAAAACCCACTTAACCCTAACGGATAACCCTAATATCGGGTGAAGGAGATGCGTTAACGAAGTCTTGGCGTGAGGGGGCGGTTACTTGATGGATCAGTGGGGGCTGACCCCCGCCCCTGTCCCCTCCCCCTCAACAGCAGGGCTATCGCATATGGCCTTGTGCACCGCACTCTCAGTGCTCCTCCACCGTAAAAACGGGGGAGGGGGACCGCCGAAGGCGGTGGAGGGGGCGGCAGGATGCGCCGGTTTGTGGGGCCGCCCCCTCCACCAGCTTCGCTGGTCCCCCTCCCCCGCTGCGCGGGGGAGGAGCAAGGAGAGCCCGGTGGCCGTTCCTAAGCGATA
>JAESFZ010000240.1_pt1 | contig 49853 bp, 45 predicted proteins | sample 9269561 | NCBI WGS metagenome assembly JAESFZ01 (sample SAMN14515552, study PRJNA621657) | algae metagenome | isolation source: Tildeniella nuda ZEHNDER 1965/U140 and co-occurring heterotrophs from wet... | place: Switzerland: Stansstaad, Zurih | collected 1965-01-01
GCAAGACTATGTGGTCTTTGATGAACGTTACTTGCGTCCCGCTGAGGTGGAACTGCTGATTGGCGACCCGACTAAAGCGAAGGCTAAGCTCGGTTGGGAACCATCAGTGACGTTTGAGCAGTTGGTTCACCTGATGGTGGGAGCTGACTTAAAGGCATTAGGCTTAATTCCCTTAAACGGTCATGTTGTGCCATCGGTACCGGACATTGCAACTGTTCGCCAAGTGGCTGGTAGTTCTCTTTCTTAAGAGGCTCAAACTTTCTTAAGAGGCTCAAAGATTCCTGCACAGTTACCTGGTTGAGAAGCTTTCTTGATGACAGAGACTGAATTTGATCTGACTGACAAGCGCATTTTGGTTACTGACGGTGCAGGTTTCCTGGGCAAACAAGTCATCAATTACCTTTGTAAAGCTGGGGCAGATCCAACCAAGATCACGGTGCCACGATCGCATGATTGCGACCTGCGACTGATGGAAAACTGCCAACAAGCTGTCGATCAGTAAGATGTGGTGATTCATCTCGCGGCACATGTAGGCGGCATCGGCTTAAATCGGGAAAAATCGGCTGAGTTATTTTACGACAACCTAATGATGGGAACTCAACTGATTCATGCTTCCCATCAAGCTGGCATCCAAAAATTTGTCTGTGTGGGAACGATCTGAGGCAAGGACTGCAAAAGACAATTCATTGGTATCGGAAGCACTCGATTGGCGTATGAGTTACTTAGTTGAAGACTGCAGGTTGAAGACTGTAGGTTACATACGAGGTAGTCCTAAATAGGTAAGGATGAGCATACGTCTTAGCACATAAGGCTTTCAGAGCTTAGAGTCAACCTTACAGGCTTGAAGCATCCTGGCTTTTTTGATGCCTTTGCAGCTACCAGCTAAGACATTAACAAAATAATTGGCGCTGTGGCTCCTGTCTTGGGCAGATACTTAACGCTTTTCACGCGGCAGCAAATCAATGGACTCTATGCTACTGGGGATTTCCAAGCATCCTTACTCGTTTAGGACTACCAGGTTTTTTAGATTCGATGGATACCAAGGTTCCTGCCAAAAATCATGGGGCGACCATCGTCTTGCCAGACAATTGGAAAATCTGAGTTGTTGATTAAGGTCACTTGGACAAGACGTGCAGGCATGGAATTACTCCTTGGATCGTGCTGATCTAGCTTTTAAGCTTCATAGTCGATTGCACTCAGCAACGGGTCTTGGGTTAGTCCGCACCTTTTTCAACTTGTATGAATCTGCTACGAAGATACGTTGCGATCGCCTACAAAGCAATTCGTCATTTGACCCATGCGATCGTGAAGCGATCGTTACAGTCAGTCTGAGTAGAAGCATTTGGCAAGCGGAACTTATACTGAAATGACGGAGGGAAATTGACATGGTTAACACACTGCCATCCCCACAAAACCTGATTACCGACACCTGGGTACGTGCAACCTGGGAGGAATTTTTGGCAGTGTGCGATCGCCTTGACCTTCCTTCAGACGATCGTCCTGCCTTAGAGAAAGCACGGTGCTACTACGATGCGGGTTGGATGAGGATTGAAGCTGTGGGTATTGGTTCAGCTCATGGGCAAGATAATTCGCTTCTAGCAGCCGTAGTCACGCTCTACGGAACGCTGCGAAATATCCCTCAGATTGCGTTTACGAATGGCAGTTTTCGCAAAGTGGGTGAACGAGAGTGTCAGCCCGATCTGGCTTACTACATTGGGGCTGGAGTGCAACGCCCGCCGAAGAATAACCAGCCTGTGGATGTCAATGCCTATGGTGCGCCAACTTTAGCAATTGAAATCGCGTCTACCACGTTAAACGATGATTTAGGGCAAAAGCGCTTACTGTATGAGCGTTTAGGAGTGCAGGAATATTGGGTGGTGGATGTGCAAAATGCGATCGTGATTGCCTTTGCAGTCGCAGAGGGAGGCAGTCGGCAAATTCAGGTATCGCAAGTGCTACCGGGGTTGGCGATGAAGACGGTTGAGGAAGCCTTGCAACAGAGCCAGACGGCTGATGATACAGAGGTTAATCGCTGGCTCATGCAGCAGTTTCAAGCCTTGGGTTGATTGTATTTCCCCACAGCCCAGCAGACCTCACTCAAAAATGACAGTGATTCTTATACGGATGGCAGGCTCCCAGTCTACTTCTCCCCTTACTATGAATCGGTTGTTCAGTGGAACGACGTTATAGACCTTCATGGTAGCGTCCCCTTGAAAAGGAGTGCCATTTCTGTCAACCTCGGTAAGCGCCGCAACCGCACTGTTTCCGGGTGTCACTCCAGTTCGATCAATTGATTCAGTAAATATCCTACTAGCTGTTATGACCTTTTGAACTGATGCCATTCATTCTCTCCTTTTGTTTTTGCTGAGGACTGCTACGAGGATAGGTTGCAGGCACTGATGAGGCAATTCGTCATTTGACCCATGCGATCGTGAAGTTTTTGTTACAACTTCTGGAAAATTTATTGCAATCAGGGATTAATTTGAACAGCCTCCAAATTAGCCCCCAAAATGTATGGAATCTTTGTCGCTTAGCGATACGCAAAACCTCCATCAAGGCATTCAGAAGCTCTACACCCTTCACAATCTTGATACGTTTGGTGTAGATGCGCTTTCAATCTTGAATCAGCTTGTTCCCAGCGATATTCCAACCTTTCATGTCACTTACGTTCGGACGCGCCAAACTTCAGATACTCACCTACCCGGCTTTCCTGGCTTTACCCCTGAAATGAAACGGGTACGTCTGCAACATTTTGATGAGCATCCCGTTATCCATCACATGCCGCAGACCCTTAATGGAGTCTATAAAGTCTCAGATTTTGTTAGTCAGAAAAAACTTCATTGCCTTGAAGGATTTTATCAGCAGTTTTTACGACTGGTTAACATAGAAGATCAGATGGTCTTTTTTCTACCAAATGCTAATTCGGGCAATTGGTGCAACCTTGCTCAAACAGATGCAACCCTGGTGGGATTTGCACTGCATCGCACTCAGCGAAACTTTATGGAACGCGATCGCCTCATTCTCGATCTCCTGCGTCCTCACTTGTTCCAGGCATATAGCAATGCTCAACACTATCAGCGATTGCAACAAGATCTAAGCCAACTTCAGCAGTCCCTCAATCCTCTTGGCTTGATGATTTTAGATACTGAGGGACAGGTACAGTTCGTCACGCCCCAAGCCATAGTATGGCTGGAAGCCTATTTTGCCAAACCGACTGGCAACTTTCAACTGCCTGACCATTTATGGGCTTGGATCAAGCATCAAGTCACTAGCGCTCAAACAGACCTGCCAAAGGCGTGTTTGCCACTGCGAATCGAACAGACTGATAAGCAGTTGGTGATTCGTTTAGTCGTCGAACCTGGGAATCAATACCTGCTTTTTCTGGAAGAACAGACGCTACCCGTGTTGAATTCACTAAAGCTATTGGGCTTGAGTCAGCGAGAGACTGAAGTTCTCTTTGAGGTGATGCAAGGCAACGATAACAAAGCGATCGCAGCCCAATTGAGTGTTGGCAAAAGCACCATCCGCAAGCACCTGGAAAGCATTTATCGCAAGTTGGGGGTGCAAAGTCGCACCGAGGCGATCGCGCAGGCATTGACAAAACTAGGGCTTTTACATGCTTTGCCATTGAGCTGAGGGTTTGAGGGTGAAGGGAAGGCTCACAGCGATTACTAATCGGGTAAGCTACAGTCCTGTGAAGACGGGTGTGGGGTGTAGGGTGTGGGGTAGCACCTGCTGACAGTTTTTCTAGAAGCCACTACGCCTCAGCAAGACGTTGAGTAGCTGATGACAGATAGTTTCTTGACTGTGCTTTCTCGATCTACGGTTTGCTGACTCATTTTGACCATTTGCTGACTCATTTCAGTAGTTTCCGCAAGCAAAACGGCAATTTGCTGTCTCATTTTGACCATTTGCTTTCTCAAACTGCGGTTTGCTGTCTCATTTCAGTGGATCGCGCATTCATTTTGGTGTTTTCCGCAAGCAAAAGGGTTGCTTGCTTTCTCAAACTGCGGTTTGCTTTCTCATTTCAGTAGATCCCGTATTCGTAACAGCGATCGCACTGTAGCAAAAGCGATCGCAGATTTGCCGAAATTCGCTCAGGCTGATCGACACGAAAATTCTTTAACGTGAGGGATATTAACCCGATTAAATCACAACGTACCCGTTATGGCTCGTCGTAAAAGAACCTCTCAAGTATTAGAAAAAGCCGTCCGCCGTGCGGCTGGCATGACTTCCATCGATCCTCATTTAGATGTTGGAACCGGACTCACTCTACCGTCCTTTTTCACTCTGATCGAAACCATGCGAACCAGAGAGAACGCCTATAATACTGCTCTTTCTAACGTGGATAAGCTCTACCGTGAAATGCTGGAAACCGAGCGCGAGTTGTCCGATATGGCAGAACATATGCTGTTAGGCGTTGCCACCAAGTACGGCAAAAGCAGCGCAGAGTATGGCATGGCAGGAGGCGTTCCCAAAAACCAACGCCGCAAAGGGCTGCGAGGCGAATCGCCAATCTCCAGCTCTGAGCAACCTGCTTTCGTTGCCAATACAAACGGCAATAGCAACACAAACGGCGACAAGAACGGCAAGCCAGCAGTTGCAACAACGTAGGCTATGTGCAAACTGATGCAGGATCAAACGTGCTTGCATGTAACGCGATCGCCCTCTGACAGCACGGTTTAAAAACAGCTTCAAACCATCATTCACAAGGGACGCTGCGTAGAACTTGGGCGATCAACGGAAACTTCTGCATGAGTCCGACAGTCTCAAGTTGCACCCAGGTAGCTGGTCAACTCCTTTAGGGGAGGGGTTTTTCCTTTTTCACCTTTGACCGCCAGCGACGGTGCATCACCCTGAAGCACTCTGCTTTCAGTCGAACCCAACGTTAGGAAATTGCACTATGAAACGAATAATGCTTGCAGCGATCGGGATCCTTCCGATCGTTGCTCTGGCATCGTTGCCCAAGCCAGCCTCAGCCGGGGTGGTCATTCGGGAATCGAATGTCCGGTATCCTGTAGTCGTTATCGATCGACCTGACTACTCCGATCGACGAGGCTACGACAACCGCAACGACGATCGGCGTGACTACAACAACGATCGACGCAACAACGCTGGCTGGCGCGACAACGACAATCGTAACAACGATTGGCGTGATAATCGCCGATGGAACAACCAGCGCCGGGTTTGGATTCCCGGTCATTGGGAACGCGGTTTTCTAGGGATTGGTCGCAAATGGGTGGCTGGTCGCTACGAGTATCGTTAAAAGTTCTCTGAGGCTGATTTAGGCAGCAAAAGGGGCTGGACATCAGCCCCTTTTGCAACACATCAAAAGACTTCTTGCATCAATCATTTCGCCCTCACCCTCACCCTCACCCTCTCCCTATGGGAGAGGGAACATGATTTCTAGCTCCCTTCTCCCTGGGGAGAAGGGCTGGGGATGAGGGTTTGAACGATTCGCGCAAGAAGTCTGATGATTGAATGATCAGTAACGTCGCCGCTTTCTAAACCTGAGGTTCAAACAACGCTTGAGTTACTTCGAGAGCACCGGATGGGCAATCACAGGACAGTTGATAATTGCCTGGGTGGGTCGCAGTCCAAACAGCCAGGGATTGCCAGGTCCTTCAGGATTAATGGACGCACTGGTTACCAAGCCTGCTTCCACCAGTCCTTTGAGGTCTTCAAACGACGTGATTCGTCTGACCTTGTTTGCCTTGATAGCAGCATCCGTCCACATATTCACATGGGCATCCCACAGAGGGCTGTAGTTGTTAGCAGCGGAGCGATCGTCGTTGGAAGGCGGAATGGGGAAGATATTGATGGGGTCAATCCCCCCGTTTGCCAGGGATGCAGTAAAGCCCTGATCTTGACCCGTGCGAGTGTCAGTAATCCCATTCAAGACAGGCGAGAAACCCAATAAAGCGGAGCGATCGGTTGCTCTTGATTTGCCGATCTCAGGCAGATTGGCAAGCCGAGGTGCAAAGACCCCTTTTTCGAGCACCGATGGTACTTCTGCCGAGACATCCGTCACCAGATGGTAGAAGTACTGTTTGCCACCCTGGAACCCATCCAAAATCGACATGGTTACCGTCTGCTTCTTGAGGTCTAGCGCGATCAAGCGATCGTGGCTCCCCGAACCGTTATGCACCATTTGTACATTGAGTACGACTTGGCTGGGCATCACCACCATCGAAGACCACTGTGCATCACCAATCGCCCCTGGCTTTGCCACTTTAGGTGGAAACGGATTAGGGGAACCCGGCTCGACTTGATACTCCGGGGAAAAATCCACATTGCCCTTGAATTGAATCAAGCCACCGTTCATAGTGACCGTTTGCGCTCCAGCAGAGCCGATCGCATTCTTCATTTTGGGCGCAAAGTTGATGCCCAGTTTCTTTGCAACATTGAAATCAGATGCTTCGGTGATGATGTAATAAACTGGCTCACCTTTGGGTGAACGACCCTTAAACAGGGGCAGCGTAACGGTTGCCTTGCCTGGTGTGAAATTAACTGCTAAAGCGCTTTTAAGGTACACATTGTCGCTTGCCTTAAACTTAACGGCTGTTGTTTCGGAGTAGCTGGGGCGACCGGATTCCTTCGCGGCGGTTGACAACAAAACCTGTGCTTCTGCTACTCCACTTGGTGCAGCTACAACATTGGTTGACACGAGCGGTACCATCAAAGCAAGCAAAAATGCGATCGTCAAGCCTATTTTTTTGTTCATGTATCGTTCCTTTAAGGGCGATTCAATTCATAAAGGTCTTCTCCATTTGGCGACTGCAAGCTGAGAGTGGTCTGAGAGAACATAGAGAATGACTTAAAAGTTGCCATTGTCAGCCTGTAGCATTCACATCAGACATCTAACAGGGCAGCGGTTGGTCGATTAGAACAGAAATGATGCATTTGACCAAAACCTCGGAGGTTTAAGCGACTATGTTGGTGACGATGCTCGGTTCCGGGTCAAAACCTCCGAGGTTTACGTAAGTCCTAAGAGGTTGTTTGAAAAGTGTCTGGTGGTTAAAACCGCGACTACGTAAACAAAGTCCGCCTGCGCGGACTACCGCAGAGTAAGGGTTTTATCACCTGCAACGGCAGGTTTTGCCTCTGTAGCCGCGACTTCAGTCGCCAATGCTACAAGCATCTGGACTTTTAAAACGTCCTCTAAGGCAACGGTTGATAGATTAGAGGTGGAAATTGATCTGCCAACTTGTATGACTGCACCACCAAAACAGAAGACTGCCCTACCTTCAGCATTCATCATTCGGTTTGGTCGTTTCGTCTGGACGACACTCTGGCGCTTGATGATGTCTCGCTTAGCCCCGCGTGATGATTCTGGAGCCTACACTCGCCCCGCCAGTACGTTTAGAGGCACCGTAAGCGCAGAGGCAGGACAGCCATATTTGCCTGCTGCACAGCGGTATCGCCTCTATGTTGGCTGGGGCTGTCCCTGGGCACATCGCACGCTTATGGTTCGCGCCCTGAAAGGGTTAGAAGCTGCTATACCCATCACGATCGTTTCACCATCACCGGAAGCGGGCGGTTGGGTGCTCGATGAACCAGAGGCAGGCTGTCAGACGTTAGCTGATCTGTACCGCAAAGCGACACCGGGCTATTCTGGACGATCGACGGTGCCCGTGCTGTGGGATGACCAGACGCAGACGATCGTCAATAACGAAAGCGCCGACATTATCGTCATTTTGAACGCACAGTTCAATGACTTTGCTCAGCAGCCCGACCTCGACTTGTATCCAGAGCACCTGAAAGTAACCATTGACCAGTGGAACGAGACCATTTATCATGCCGTCAACAACGGTGTCTATCGCTGTGGCTTTGCCCAAACGCAAGCGGCGTATGAGGTTGCTTGCAACGAACTATTTACAGTACTTGACGAGCTTGATGCGGTCTTAAAAACCAAACGATACCTGTGTGGCAGTAGTTTGACGTTGGCAGACGTGCGACTCTTCACAACGCTCTATCGGTTCGATCTCGTCTATTACGGGCTTTTCAAGTGCAACCGCCGCCGCATTCAGGATTACCAGTCTTTGGGCGCATACCTGCAAGAGTTGTATCAACTGCCCGGTATAGCTGATACCTGTGACCTCGAAACGGTGAAGCGGGACTACTACGGCAATTTGTTCCCGCTCAATCCCGGTGCCATTATTCCTTCAGGTCCAGATCTGAGCTATCTCACAGCACCACCGCAGCGATCGCTGGTAACTCATGAGAAAGTTATACCTTAAATTGCTGCCTGTATCAGCGATCGGTTCATTCAAACTGCGATGACGATGTACAGATGACTGGAGTTTCGACTACCAGGGCAGGTTATCCTGGAAGTCTGCGTATTACTGGTTGCCTATGCTTCCGCTCCGTCGATCGCTCCCGTCCCGGCTCTATGCTCGTGGGCTGACGTTCAAACAGTTTGCTAGAACGATCGCTTTGCTGCTGACGCTTTTACTGAGTTGGAGCATGGTTCCTGCTGTTGCTCTGGCGCGCACTGAGGTACCAGCAGTGAAGCCGTCGCAGTCGATTCAACCATATCTCGATCGGGTGATTCAACAAATCACAGAATTTCGTTTGGCGAACGGTATGAAATTCATTGTGCTGGAGCGGCATCAAGCACCAGTCGTCTCCTTTCTCACCTATGCGGATGTTGGCGGTGCAGATGAGCCAGAGGGCAAAACAGGAGTCGCGCACTTTCTAGAGCACCTGGCATTTAAGGGCACGACCCGCATTGGTACCACCGATTACAAAGCAGAAGCCCCACTGTTAGACAAGCTCGATCGGCTCTCGGAGCAGATCCAGGCAGCAACCGCACAGAAGCAGAAAGCAGAACTTGACAAGCTAAAGGCAGAATTTGCTCAGGTGGAAGCAGCGGCGGCAAAGCTAGTCAAGCAAAACGAACTGGGGCGGATTGTGGAGCAAGCAGGTGGTGTCGGGCTAAATGCCAACACTTCAACCGATGCAACGCGCTATTTTTACAGTTTTCCGTCTAACAAGCTGGAACTGTGGATGTCGCTGGAATCGGAGCGTTTTCTGGAGCCTGTCTTCCGGGAGTTCTATAAAGAGAAAGACGTGATTTTGGAAGAGCGGCGACTCCGAACCGATAATTCACCGATCGGTCAGATGGTGGAGGCGTTTTCAGATGTCGCCTTTAAAGTGCATCCCTATCGTCGTCCAGTCATTGGCTATAACCAGGATATTCAGGGCTTAACTCGTAAAGATGTGCAGACGTTTTATGAAACGCATTATGCACCCAATAATTTGTCGATCGCCATTGTTGGCGACGTAAATCCAACTGAGGTCAAACGACTGGCACAGCTTTACTTTGGTCGGTTTAAGGCAAAACCTGCACCCCCGGAAGTTGTAGCCACTGAACCCGCTCAAGCCGAGCCACGATCAGTTACCCTGCGGCTAGAAACGCAGCCGTGGTACCTGGAAGGCTATCATCGTCCGGCAGTCAAGCATCCCGATGATGTGATTTACGACATGATTGCGAGCATTCTCAGCAGTGGGCGCACCTCGCGGCTGTATAAGTCGTTGGTTGAAAAACAGCAGTTGGCGCTGAATGCGGCTGGTTACAGCGGTTTTCCGGGCAATAAGTTTCCTAATTTAATGTTGTTCTACGCGCTCACGGCTCCGGGACATACCGTTGATGAAGTGGCAACCGCTTTAGGCGCTGAAATCGATCGCTTGAAAACTACACCTGTTTCGGCAACCGAACTCGATCGCGTAAAAACTCAGGCACGAGCAGGCTTGCTGCGATCGCTCGACTCGGATACGGGTATGGCACAAGCATTGTTGGAATACGAAATTAAAACCGGAAGCTGGCGCAATTTGTTTAAACAAATCGACCAAATTGCAGCCGTAACAACCCAGGATATTCAGCGCGTCGCGCAGGCAACCTTTGTGCCCCAAAATCGCACGATCGGTAAATTGTTACCAAAAGCATCATGAAGTCAATCAATTGATCATCCCTTCCACAGCTTGGTAGAGAAAGACACTAATGCAATTCGCTTTGTGCATTAACGCTAAAGCTCTTCCAGGAAACAAAGTCGAGATTCAAAACTTATGACACTCACTTCTGTAGTCAAAACGTTAAATGTTCTTTCTTTAGAAGACTGGATGCAGAATCCTCCTCAAGGGAAAGAATGGGTTGATGACAAATTGGTTGATAAGCATCCTCTTGTGTGGATAGATAACCAGGGGAGCGAACAGAATGGTATGACTTTAGAACACAGTCGTATTCAAGCCAATCTGTCATTTTATTGGCGAAGTTACCGAGATTCTAGTGGTCAGGGCGGTGAGATTTATACAGATGTTCCGTGCCGTACCACGAAACAGGGTCGCTCTCCGGATGTTGCCTATCTCACGCCAGCGTTAGCCAATCAATATGGTGCTGCTAATGTTCTCCCTCAAAGCTTTCCGTTGAGCGCTGAAATAATCTCGCCAACTGACTTTGCTGACGATGTGATTGCGAAAGCATACGAGTATTTGCAGTCTGGTGGTGAAGAGGTCTGGCTAATTTTTCCGGCAAATCGATGGGTAATCGTTCTTACTCAATTCACTCGACAAATCTTTGTCTCAGGTGAAATCGTAACAACGCAAACTGCTCTCTCTGGTTTTAGCATAGCCGTTGATGATGTGTTCGCTTAAAACTAAAACACTGAGCGTTAGTGGTTGAAGTGAAAAAACTATCTATGAAAGCAAAGATTATGAAAGCAGAGAAGCGTCAGCAAATTGTTAAGCTATTTACTCTCATTTTTTGCTTTTTGGTGATTCCTATTTTGCTCTTAGTTTTGGCGCTGCGCCCAGCGGCAGCAGAAACGCCGAAACACTATACAGACTTGACGTTTTCGTCACCACCAGCAATCAAACTGCCGGACTACACGCGGTTTAAATTGGCGAATGGCATGGTAGTTTATCTAGTCGAAGATCACGAACTGCCGTTGATTAACGGGACTGCCATTATTCGCACGGGCGATCGCTTGGAGCCGTCGGAGAAAGTGGGTTTAGCAGAACTGGTCGGTACGGTGATGCGATCGGGTGGTACGCAGCGACGCACAGCCGATGCGATCAACGAATTTCTAGAGCAGAGAGCCGCATCGGTAGAAGCCGCGATCGACGAAGATGCTGGTAACGCGGGGTTCAATACGCTGACAGAAGATCTGCCAGAGGTCTTTAGCCTGTTTGCAGAAACCTTGCGGCAGCCTGCGTTTCCGATCGATAAGCTCAACCTGGCAAAAACACAGCAGCGGGGCGGCATTGCTCGTCGAAATGACGAACCAGACTCGATCGCCGATCGTGAGTTTCGCAAGCTGGTGTATGGCGACAGCAGCCCCTACGCCCGTTTTGTCGAGTACGCCACACTTACCAATATTTCTCGTGACGATTTAGTGAGTTTTCACCAACAGTACTTCTATCCCAACAACATTCTGTTGGGCATTGTTGGTGACTTTGACACCAAGGCAATGCGTCAACGGGTGGAAACCACATTTGCTGACTGGAAGCCTTCGGAGGCAAAACCCGCAGCGTTGCCAGCAGTCACTCAAGCAAAGCAAGGCGGTATCTTTTTTGTCAATCAGCCCCAACTGACGCAGAGCAACGTGCAGATTGGGCACTTGGGCGGACAGGTGAATAGTCCAGACTATCCAGCGCTATCGGTGATGAATGAAGTGCTGAATGGGTTTGGCGGACGGCTGTTTAACGAGGTGCGATCGCGCCAGGGCTTGGCGTACTCGGTCTATGCGTATTGGGGTTCACAGTACGACTATCCAGGGCTGTTTGTAGCAGGCGGACAGACGCGATCGGAGGCAACAGTCCCCTTCATCAAAAGTGTGCGGACAGAGATTGAAAAAATCCGTGCCGCTCCCATTGCCACCGCAGAACTTGCCTTTGCCAAAGACTCAGTACTTAATTCCTTTATTTTCAACTTTCAGCAGCCCAGCCAAACGCTGTCTCGTCTCTTGCGCTACGAATACTTTGGCTATCCTGACGACTTTATCTTTCGCTACCAAAAGGGTGTGGCTGCAACCACGATCGCCGATGTGCAGCGCGTTGCCAAAACCTATTTAAAGCCCGAAAACATTGTGACGCTAGTCGTCGGTAATCAAGCGACCATCAAGCCACCGCTGAATACGTTAGGACAGGCTGTCACCGCTGTTGATATCACTATTCCAGGATCAAGTAAAAGTTAGGGGACTGCTCTGTGTAACGCTTTAACGGGTTTTAGCCTTGCCAGGGCGATCGTGGTTCTCACGGCACTGCAAAAGTTTTAACTTGCAAAGCCTTAACTTTAGACAAGCAGATGTGCAATGATAACGGCGAGGACTTAAAAGGCAACAGTGTCCCCTAGACACTCACAAACATTTCAGGCTTGAAAATTTCACGTTCGAGTCTTATCCCTCAGAGAACGATGTTTAGAAAAAACACCCCACCGCCATCAAAAGTACTACCAACCTACATTGCGCCCAACAGTGAATTTCAGGGAACGCTCCACGTAGAAGGTGATCTGCTTGTGGAAGGTATCATTCACGGCACCGTTGAGGTGAGGGGCGATATGCAAATTTCTGAAAATGGGCTCATCGAAGGACCCGAAGTACGAGCCAGAAACTTGACCGTCCACGGAGTCCTCAAAGCGCGAGTCATGGTCGAAGGGAAGCTCACCCTCAGTCGTACTGCTCGTTTAGAAGGCGATGTGAATGCCAGCGCACTCAGCGTTGAAGAAGGCGCATTCTACGTTGGTTACATCGAAACGGGTGAAACCAAAGCCTTGCCCAGTGTGAGAACGCGACCAGAACTGGCAGGCAGCGGTGATGCCTATACTGGCGGTCTCGGTAGCTAACTAGCTCCCTGACTTCTTCCTTCAATCATGATTGGATTGCCTCAAGAAGCGATACAGATCCCCGACTTCTTTTTTCAGCCCTGATTGATTGCCTGAACCTGATGCAGAAGTCGGGGATCTCATTGACGTATGACACTAACGCAAGTTTGGGGTGCGCTGTTACTTTTCATCGTCTGTCCACTGTTGGGCGGGCTACCCCTCATCGCCTGGATCACCTATGCCCTGACACAACGATCGCTAGCAACGCTGGGCACTGGCAACATCAGCGTTTCAGCGGCTTTTTATCACGGTGGACGAGTTGTAGGCATTCTGGCTGTCTTGTCAGAAGCGTTAAAGGGCATTGCAGCGGTTTTGCTGGCGCGATCGTTTTTTCCATCTGATCCGGTTTGGGAGCTGGTGGCACTAATAGCACTGGTTGTCGGACGCTACTGGTTTGGCAAGGGCGCAGGGACAACCAACGTCGTGTGGGGCTACGTCGTGCATGACCCGATCGCGGCTGGCTTTGTCTTCCTCATCAGCGGCATCAGTTTTACGATTCTGCGCGAACGGCGACAGGGACGACTCAGCGTTCTCGTGATCTTTCCGCTCATGACAGCGCTACGCCATCCATTAGACCAGGAACTGATTGGAGCGGCGATTATCCTTTCAGTCGTGCTGGGCTGGATTTATACCAAGCTTCCCGATGACCTGGATCTGCCTTCAACATCGGCGCAAGCGGATACTCAGTCAACGTTCAAATTTTTTCGGCGCGATCGTGCCATTCGTTCGTTGAGTGATCCATTGGATGCCCGCAAGGTGGGGCAAAAAGCCGCGACACTCGCACGGTTGAAGCGATCGGGCTATCCCGTGCCAATGGGCTGGGTGCTTAGTCCAGGTGATGACCCAGAGCCGTTAGTAGAGTTGCTCAAGCCGACACCCAAAGCGCCGCTCATCGTGCGATCGTCGGCTGTAGGCGAAGATTCCGAAACAGCATCAGCAGCAGGGCAATACGAATCCATTTCGAGCATCATTCGCCGCGAACAATTGTTGCCTGCCATTTCTCGCTGCTTTGCCTCGTATAACGAATCCGGTGCGGTGCAGTATCGACGCGATCGCACTCTGCCTGATGCCGCGATGTCAGTCTTGATTCAACAACAAGTACGGGGAGTCTTCTCTGGTGTTGCTTTTAGCCGCGATCCAGTCACGAGGCAAGGTGATACGGTAGCGATCGAAGCTCTACCGGGCAGTGCCTCTCAGGTTGTGTCTGGTCAGGTAACGCCTGAAAGTTATCAGGTGATCGTGCCTGCGATCGATGTTCAGCCCACGACAGGCTCGGCTAAAGCCGATTGGGTGTTGCTGGACGATCACACCTTCACGGTTAACGGCATCGGCACCGTGCCATTGCGTCTCATTCAACAGGTCGCGTTTCTGACCAGACACCTGGAAGCGCAGCACCAGGGCATTCCCCAGGATATTGAGTGGAGCTACGACGGTCAGCAGCTTTGGCTTTTGCAAGCGCGACCCATCACCACGCTGCTACCCATCTGGACGCGCAAAATTGCGGCTGAAGTGATTCCTGGGTTGATTCATCCCCTCACCTGGTCGATTAACCGTCCGTTGACCTGTGGCGTTTGGGGCGATCTCTTCACCCTCGTTCTGCGCGATCGTGCTCGTGGGCTGGACTTCAACGAAACCGCTACCTTGCATTACTCCCACGCCTACTTCAATGCGTCATTGTTGGGACAGTTGTTTCGGCGGATGGGCTTGCCACCCGAAAGCCTGGAGTTTTTGACGCGAGGCGCAAGGTTTAGCAAACCACCCCTGCAAGCTACCCTGCGGAACGTACCAGGACTCTTGCGCTTAGCTAGTCGAGAATGGCGGCTAGAAAAGGACTTCCGGCACGATCATCGTCGTCACTTTGCACCCGCACTGGCAGAGTTTTCCCAACAGCCAGCCTCTGACCTTTCTCCGGTAGCGATTTTAAAGCGGATCGATCGCCTCCTCAACCTGCTGCAAACCGCCACGTACTACAGCATTCTGGCTCCTCTTAGTGCAGCGTTGCGGAAAGCTATTTTTAAGGTCAAGGATGAGCAGTTGGACAATAGCGACACGCCAGAAATTGCAGCATTGCGATCGCTTCAGGAATTGGCACAAGCGGCGAGAGAAGTCTTAGAGAGGGAGTCGGGAGTCAACGTTTCTAGCTCCACAAGCGAAGCAGGAGATGGAAGCGTTGAAAGGAATCGGGAATCGGGAGAGGCGGCGGAAGTAGGGGAGGCAGGGGAAGCGGCGGAAGCAAGAAGAAGACAAAATGTTTCCACTCCCCACTCCCCACTCCCCACTCCCCTTACGCTGCTGGCTCAAACCTTTGAGGGACAAACAATCCTGGCGCAGTTTGATGCACTGATGGAGCAATACGGCTACTTAAGTGAAGTGGGAACTGATATTGCCGTGCCAACGTGGCGGGAAGATCCGCAGCCTGTGCGATCGCTGTTTGTCCAGTTTTGTGAGCATCCACCTGCGATCGCGTCCCCAATCGATCGTCAAAGTGGCAACGTCAAACGGGTACAGCGTCGTCTGGCGCTTAAAGGTCGAGTGACGGAGGTATACAGCCGCTTGCTGGCAGAACTGCGCTGGAGCTTTGTGGCGCTAGAACAGAACTGGTTGGAGTCAGAAAAATTGGTAGCTACAGGCGATATTTTTTTCCTGGAACTGGTGGAAATTCGGCGTTTGGTGGAGAGGGGAGAAGAGACACACGTTCGGGCACTGGTGGAGCAGCGACGATCGCAACTGGAAGCCGATCGCGCACTCGAAATAGTGCCGTTTTTGGTCTATGGGAATGATCCACCCACACCAATAATGAGTGTTCACAACTGGCAGTCATCGCAGCAGCTACGGGGCATTGGCGCGAGTCCGGGACAGGCTGAGGGCATTGTTAAAGTGGTGAGGAGTTTAACCGCATTGCCAGAGATCGATCGCGACACCATTCTCGTTGTGCCATATACAGATTCTGGTTGGGCACCACTGCTTGCCAGAGCGGGAGGGCTGATTGCAGAGGTCGGGGGAAGGCTATCGCATGGCGCGATCGTGGCTCGTGAGTACCGCATCCCGGCTGTGATGGATATTCACAACGCGACTCAATTGCTCCAAGACGGTCAGCGCGTCCGCATCGATGGTCAACAGGGCACCGTAGAAATTGTGTAATTGAGGTTGCAACGTTTAGCTTTCAATACTTCTATGTTTCTCATAACGATTACCAGAAACAAGGGATGTTGCTGAACTCTCTCTACTCTACTTTGTCCGTCACGCCTTCAAGGTAGCCGATTACGCCTTTGCCCCACGGAGTTTCTTCGGCAAGATGTTCACCCACTTTGAGTAGACCTTTTTTGACCCCGTTCCACTGTCGTTGCAGGTTCAGAAAGCTTTGCCAGCGTTGAGGCTGCGATCGCTTGATTTCTTGAAACTCGATATCGACGATCGCCGGAATTTGTGCCTCTGTCGCTTGAGGATATTTGTGCTGTAAATCAGCGCCGCTTCGACCTGAGTTTGAGTCAGTTCGTATTCTTGCATCACAGCTTCTTTGGACATGCCGCCTGCAAGGGAACCAAGAATGATGGCAATGGGAACGCGAGTACCCGTGATGACAGGCGTACCGTGGTGAATCGCCGAGTCTACGCTAATATGGGGTGCGATTTCCATTCCCTTACATCTCCCTATTCGCCTACTTCTCGCAGACTATATTCGTATAGTGTTCGCTCAACACGGAAGCCTGCTTGGATAATTAATTGATCGAGCAACGGTTTTAAGGCTGGGATCAGTCCTTGATCTTTTGCATTGATCAGAATGCCGAGAATTCCTCGTATAGAAAGTCCGTACTGCGTAGCGATCGATCGTCCCAACCGCTCATCAATCAGCAGACGATCGACCTTTAGTTGAAGAGCAAGGGCGATCGCTTCAGATTCACCATGATCAAGCGTTTGTTGGAGAATTTGAATCAGTTGAAAGTTGGTGGGTGTTTGAATTTCTAACCACCCCGCTGATACTGATGAAGTAACCATAGGTTGGATTTCGCGCAGGCGCATGAGTTCATCATAAACAGCAGGCGGAATGACGATTTTTGGGTAGATCTGCTGAAGTAGAGCAATCTTGCCAATGACAGCAAAGTTACTCAATGGCGAAGTATTGCTGACAACACGCATTACCAACCTTCTTCTCGCAGGCTTTTTAGGTCTTGCTTAAGGTCATCTACATCGTAGTGAATGTTAATGCCGCGACTGGCGATTAATCGTTGAAATTCAATTTGGTGTATCCCAGCGAGTTGGCTGGCGCTGCCGAGGGTGATGCGTTCTTGCTGAAAAAGAGCAATGGCAAGTTCCTGTCGCAAATCTGCTTCGGTGAGTTGCAAATGGTCTGGTAGGTCGATCGTGATTTGCATATTTAATCTCTTTATGAAGGTATATCGAAAGCTAGAACTGTCAGGAGCAATTTACGATCGTGGTCGTCTGGATGGTGAACAATAAACCGAAACTGAGTTTCTGCGTCAATAGCCACTTCTCGCACAAAATTGGGGTGTTCCCGAACTGCTTGGGTTGTCTGATTCAAAACAGCAATAAAGTTTTGTTTTGATTAAATATTAGCATTGCAAGCTTTGTATCATGTCGCGCATCAAGCAGTATGATTGCCCGTCGAATCTAACCTATGAAGCGGGCAACCGTATTGAGTTAGCCGATTATCGATCCAACCTAGCTCAAAAACAGCGGATGGATTGATATCAGAGACTTTGGGTATATTTTGAAGGCTAACTTTAAAGTTTACCTTCGGATTTTCTCTTCTTAAGGCGAAATATAAACTAAAATGATATGACATTTGAAGGATTAAACCATGAATGAACATATCACGGAAGAGAGTTCTGTAGTGAATCTAGAGCGAGAAACAAAAGGTTGGTCTCTTCAAAAATTTCTTCCAAGTCTACAATTATTAGTGACGATTGGGATTGCAGTAGGTGGATTTCTGGTAAGTACGAAAGTTGATACAACCAAATTAGAGATTGATAAGGCAAATCAAAAACTCACTGAAATCACAACTAAATTTGAGAAAAACAAAAAATTTGCTGATGAAGTCAATACTGCCATTGATCAACTTTCAGGAGAAAAACCAGTCAAGGCTAAAATGACTCTAATCAGGCTTTACACATTTGCTGATACTGAAAATCCGACTTACAAATATGTTCTAGTTAATCTCGCTTTAGCTAGCGATAAGCCTGAACTTTTAGAAACAATGACTGCCTTGCTTGAAGGAGATAATCCGCAAGGCATTGATGAAAGTGTCTTTAAAAAATATCCCGTTCTTGCAGCAGCAAGAGCTAAGCTAGCTAGAAAAATCGAAAAAGAGGGTGCAGTTACTCAACAAGAGTTGAATACTGGTCAACCCATAACTAGTAACAGCCAGAATAAGCCTTCATCAAAAGCAGAGACTTTGGTCAAAGCAGAGGCTAGTCTTTTAAGTCAGTTGACTTCCAAAGATCTAAAAGGTTGGGTTTTTCTAGGTCGAGCAAATCGTAAAACGAAAACGCTTGAGAGCGATATCATTTCTGGCAGTCAGCTTGATCCCAAGATTAATCAAGAGGTCACAGTGACACAAAGTATCAATATTAGACTGAAACGCCCACCAAATAACTACACTCTTAACAACCTACCAAAGCTAATCGGCACCTCAAGAAAAGGTTCAAAAGTAAAAATTATTAAGGTTAGCCGAGTTTATTCTGAGAGTGGAAATATTGGCGTTTGGGCTGAAGTTGAGGTCATCGAAAAAGTTTAGATTGCATAAAAACTGGCTTCCTACAGTCGATTTGATTTGCATTAACTATACCTGTCCCTAAATCTACAAGACTGTGGCTTACTGATTAGAGAACTGTTGTTGTAGGCGCACACCCTATGTCTCGCCAGCACCTTAAACCATTTCTGCTTTTGCGATTCCTATTAGCGTTGAGCTATTGAGGTGTCTGGGCATTCTTGTACGATCGCCCTCACCTTCAACGGCAACTCAACCTGCGTTGGCGTGTAGCGATCGCCCCAGTCTTGGTTTGCTGGATCGGGAAGGATGGATTTGAGGTAACGCTGAAAGTCGATCGCATCCGCCATAAAGAACCAGGCAGCAGAATTTTTCTCCTATCCTACGCATTAAAGTCGGGCACCTGCCACTTATTCTCGTTCGATCGCGCTTAAGACGGTATGCCTTGTCCGTTTGAATGTGTCGCCTACGATTGCTGCTGCCGTAGAGGCTATTCAAATGGCAGCACGAGGCATTAGGACTACGCTTCATCACTGTGCGAATGCGTGTAGTTGCATTACAGGTGTGTCGCCTGCGATCGCTGCTGGCATAGAGCACATTCAAATGGCAGCACGATACATTGTGAATGTACTCTATGGTTTGGCGAAAGCGCGTACTCACGCCAAGCATCTACGGCATGACAACACGAAGGTATCATCTGCTCTCAATTAGTTGTGAACCAGATGTGGCTACTTGAGCAATCAACCGTCAATGGTCAGCGCTGAATCTAGAGTTGAAGGCTAAGCCCAAGGCATGAACTTGAGCATCCATTTAGTCGCACGTTGGATCGCAAGACTGTGCGCCCCGACAAGGGGTCAAACCAAGTCGAGCTGGGAGCGCTAGGGCGATGATTTTAGCAACGGAGAGGGGGAGATTCGAACTCCCGTTGGGTTGCCCCAAACCTGATTTCGAGTCAGGCGCATTCGACCACTCTGCCACCTCTCCAGAAGGGGCTTAGTTTCAGTTGTGAGGTACTCCAACAACTAAAAACTAATGGCTAACGATCTATTCTACAGGGCAGACGGCGAGTTTTCCTGCGATTCTAAAGTTGTCTTGAAGCCATCGGCAGGTGTCCACTGGAGCGCACCATCCCGATCGATCGCGTAAAGCTGAATACCGAGTTGCTTAAGCTGTGCTTCGGCTTGGGGATGGATTCGACTGGTGGCGATCGCCACTTTTGGTCGTAATACTTGAATGATTTCAGGTTCTAGCCGCTGACCCGACCACAAAAGTACCTGCGTTTCGGACAGGCTCACCGTTTGAAGCAGCGTTGCTTGTTCTGGTGGCAGAGTGCCTAACCATGTCCATGTTTGCCCATGTAGATGCAGTGACGCGATTAACGGTGCGGTGCTGAGCAGTTTAAACTGACTGGAGCCAATCTGAGCGGTTTGTCCGATCGTCAGTGGCGTGGGTTTTACCGTCAGCGAGGCTCCCTGCATTGCAGCTTCATTGACGCGATGCAGTTGCGTGATGGGGAGACGCTCCGCAATTTTGCCCCAGCCGCTTGGTCGCTTGGATGGTGCGTCAGCCGCGATCGCCCAGTTAATTTCGTTGATTCCTGCCTTTTGTAAAAACGGCAGTACCGCAAAGCCAGCAGTAGAGGCATCCCCACTATTGATGAGTGCTGTGCGTCCAGCATCCTGAAGCACCAGAATGGGCTGTCCTGCTGCCAGTAGCGTGACGCGGAAGATGGAAGCGTTTGCCTGCCATGCGGGAACGATCACCAGCCCGATCGCCACCAGCAGCGCCACCCACCATTGCCTCTGCCACCAGGGTTGAAGCCAGGTCAGCAAAAGCAGCGCGTAGAGAGCGATCGCGATTACGGTTGGAATGGTGCCCACCGCATAAGCATTTCCAGGCAATTGGCTGAACCCATCCACCACAAGCATGAGTGCCTGCGTAGGATACTTCAGCAGCCATGCGAGAGCGCTACCAGCAGGCGACCAGAGCAATGCTGCCAGGGCGCTTGCCATGCCGCCAATGCTGAGAATGGAAATCAGGGGCGTTGTAATCAAGTTGACTAGTACGCTGTAAGGCGACAGCACTCCGAAGGCAGCAAGCTGAAGCGGTAGTGTCCACAGGTAAGCGGCGATCGGTACTGCAAACAGAGGCGCGATCGCGCTGGGCATCCAATCCAATTGCTTCGTTAGAGCAGGAACGGTAACCATCAATCCGATCGTTGCCAAAAAGCTGAGCTGAAAGCCCAAGTTCCAGATCCAGAGCGGATTAAACAATAGCAAAAGGACTCCAGTGACTAGCAGTGCTCCAAGCGGCTTGACTTTGCGTTCCAACCAGAGCGCGGTTAAACCACCAAAGCCCATGATTGCCGCACGGAGCACCGCAGGCTGAATGCCCGTGAGTCCGACAAACACCAGTAGCGCCGCTGTACCTGCGAAGAACTGTACCTTGGTTGAAAAGCGACGGGTTAACGCCAGCACGACACCCAAAATGAGCGACGACTGGAAGCCTGATGCTGCCAGCGCATGAGCGAGTCCCGCACGAGTAAACTGATCTTTCAAGTCAAAGGGCAGATCGACTCCGCGACTACCTAACACCATGGCGCTGACCAATGCTCCAGCGGGACTACCGAGCCAGAGAATCTGCGATCGCATCACCCGTTGCCGGATCTGCCACCAACCCCAGCGCGATCGAGCCTCCATCACCTCGGTCTGTTTGCCCCGCATCCCCGCAAAGCAACCTTCTTGCCTGAGATACGCCTGAAAATCAAAGCCACCGGGGTTCGTGGCAGGCTGCGGCAAGTACAAAGCACCCATCACCTTCACCAGTTGTCCCGGATAAAGCCCTGTTGCCTGGAGTAGCGGCACCGTGACGTAAAGCTGACCCGTTGGAGCTTTATCATCCACGTACTGCACTTCGCCGCTGACCGAATTGACCTGCCTCACCGTCAACCAAAACTGTGCCTTTTGACTGCGGGTTAGCTGTGGCACGCTGTCTACCTCACCCACAACAACCCATTCCTGCTTCGGCGCATTTGCAGGTGGAATGAGGCGACTAATTTCGGTAGCGGCTGGTTGCGGTGTGCGCATCTGAAAATATAGTCCAGCAACCAGCCCTATCAGCCCAGCCGCCAGCCAAACCCATCGCTTTGGTGCCGATCGCCAGACGTGCTTGATACCAAACGATAGCCCTACGCCCAAAACCAAGATGCCATAGCTACCGTAGGGCACCTTCGTCAACAGCAGCCCTAAGATGTATGCCAAACACAAAACCACTGCACCCATAGCAGTCATGAAGCACCCCGATCGCAGCAAGAAAAACTACGTTAAGAGTGCCCAACAGGGATAGAAGGTTTGAGTTTTGAGCGGAAACAGTTTTTGGTTGTTAGTGGTCAGTGCCTGAGTCATTCCTGAGCACTTACTCCCCACTCCCAATGCTGTTGCTTCTTCTGCCCTACTCCCTACTCCCTACTCCCTACTCCCCACTCCCCACTCCCCACTCCCCACTCCCTACTCCCTCTCTGCCTTCAAAGTGACAGCCCTAGCTTCACTCCCAGCACGGTATGAATGATGAGAAGACCAAGCGTTACCGTGCCTAAAGAGGCGTGGAACATGCGTAAACCAGGCTTGTCACCCCAAAAGTCGGCAAGTGAGAGTGTGCTGCTGATTGATAGAAGGGCGATCGCGGTGGTACCCGTCCAGAAATGAGGGCTTTCGAGAATCGGTTCTTGCTGCATCACCAGCGATAGCACCCCGCCCGTGTAGCCCAGGGCAAGAAACAAAAACATCAGGGGAGCCAGTTTGCGGTGGTCTGCCCGATGTTTAGCAGCAATGTCTTTATCACTGGCAAGCCGTCCGCGCCAACCAGCATACGCGACGTAGCTACCCATCACGAAGATCACAATGCCCATCATGGCGGGATGTCCCCAATGGGTGATGGGTTCGGGAATGCCCAGAGCGCGAAACCAGGCGGCGATCGGCTCCAGCAGTTCACTCAACGTCGTCATAGATTGCGCTCGTTCGATGGGGTAAGGCTTGTTAGATTAGTTTACATTTTTAACTTGCGATCGCAGAAGGCAGAGAAGAATTGAGTGGCGATCGCTGACTTACAGCCGTTTTCGTTTGCATTCACTACACCCCATACCCTACACCCTACACCCGTGGTTACAGGCTATGGCTGACCCAATCAGTAATCGCTGTATTTGCGTCTGTCTCGTGACATCAGGTATTCTCACACCATCAACATTAGTCTTGGTTGAGCGATGCGATTTCGGCGACAACTGCTTCAGCTACAAATGGTATTCAGCGATCGCATGGTTCTGAAGGCACTGCGAAGCTTTGAAGGGGTCATTTCTAAGCTGCTGTCGATCGCAATGGTCTTTGTGATTTTGATTGCAGTCTACGATCTGGCAGATTACCTGGTTACAGATGTCTTTAGTGAACCTCAGGAGCGTTTCAGCACTACATTATTTACCATTTTTGGCTTGTTTCTGAATATTTTGATTGCGCTAGAAATTTTAGAAAATATTACAGCCTATCTGAAAAATCACGTGATTCAGGTTGAGTTGGTCATTGTCACCTCGCTGGTAGCAGTGTCTCGAAAAATCATCATCCTGGATTTGCAGAAAACGGCTGGCTTAGACCTGATTGCACTGGCAGCAGCCGTTCTCTCGCTTTCCATCAGCTACTGGCTGGTGCGGGGAACGAACCGTCGTTCCAAGCCTCATGATGATGAGACTTGAGTTGGAGGTGAAGAATAAGTTTTGGGGTGTAGGGTGTAGGGTGTAGAGAAATACAGCTGGCGTATGACTCAGTTTTTTCAATTTGAGGCAGATTTTGTGGAGTCGCTGCGTTGCATTCCAATGCAGGTACGACTAAAACTTGATACCTGCGGTGTGAAGCTGAAACTGGCGCACTGGCATCAGTTTAACCAGGACGATCGCCAAGCGCTGATTGAGCTGCCCTGCGAAACCGCAGCAGACGTACAGAGCTATCGCCAGTTTCTGGAGCAACGGCTGCAAGAGCGCACAGGCACAGCGGCTTCAATGTTGACGATCGATCCCGCTCCGGCGTGGCTCGATTCAACCATCATTCCAGAGAGCGTACAGGCAAAAGCTGAAGCAAGTGGTGTTGCGATCGCGATCGATCAGTGGGCACAACTGATTCCTGTAGAACGCTTTGCACTCATCAAGCTCAGCCGTTCCAGCCACGAAAACGCAAATTTTCTACCAGCGCTAAGGGAATTCCATTTAGTCTGATGGCAAAGGCAGAAGTTTCCTGTCAGCAGCAACAGGCACAGCGATCGCCTGCGATCACAGTCGTTTACAACAACCGATCAAGAACGTCGGGGTTTCGAGTTAGGTGCAAAGTCAGTCAAGCCTGCGATCGAGGTCAAAGCTAGCTACACCAACGACTGGAACGATGTCAGCAAAGCGAAAGAAGCCACACAGGCATTGCTGGCAAGTGGGGTTGATGTCGTGTACAACATGCTCGATGCCGCAGCAGCGGGTGTCATCGAAACGTTGGCAGAGAAGAAAGCCTACGCGATCGGCTATTTTGAGGATCAGCTCACACTCGCGCTCAAAACCATCCTTACCAGTGCGGTACAAAACTATGGATTGGCGATCGAAACAGTCGCTGCGATCGCCAAAAACGGACAGATGAAAGGCGAAATTTATACGCTCGGTCTCGATAAACCCGCCATTCTCAATGTGGGAGACTTCAGTACCGCCGTCCCTGAAACGACAAAGCAGAAGGTGTTGCAAGCAAAAGACGCACTCATCGCGCAGAACGTGACCTTTGAAGATTGCAAAATCAACGGCAAAGCCAGTTGGTGCCTTAAGGTCGCAAAAGCCGCCTAGACGATCTGCTGCTTACAATCAGCACCGCCTTTAGCAAAGAAGTGGTTGCTTTAGCGTCGGTTCCTGACGTAGAAGCGTTGCGTAGAGGCGTACCATTGCCATGACCTTGCAAAATGTGGTGCCTCAACGCCACTAAAATTCCTTGTGCAAGGATTTCCTGATCGAACACGATTGAGCATGAAGAAAGAAGGAGAAGCTCAAGCCCCCGCTCCAGGATCGCTACAGACTGCTGGTGCATCTACAGCCACAGCAGCCATTTCAACCATTAAACAACCCTACATCAAGCGGTTTGAAGAAGCTGTGAAGCACCGTAACTGGCTCAATCTTTCGGAGTACGCACTACTTGTTGGCGCAGGCATTGGCTCATTGGCATCCGTTGCCTCCCAGCAGATTTTATTTACAGCAGCGCCTGTATCGGCATTGCTGCTGGTGAACCTGGTCAATCGGCGGCGCTTAGAAGAAACAGCGTTAGCACACACTGAATCGTCTGTAGCACAGCTAGATCAGAAGCTTTCAGCGGATCTCAGCGCACTGCGACAGCAAATTCAGGTGCTGCCTAACTTTTTAGACCTCGCCAGCTTGAGAAAATCTGTCTTGCACGAAACGGCAGAAAGTACAGCAGGGCTGTCTCAAGATGTGACCCAACTGAAACGCGAACTAGCGAAGCCTGAATGGCGTTTGCTGGCGCAAGATGTGCGCCAAATGCAAATCAACTACACTGATTTAGCTGATTCGGTGAACGCTGTAACAACCTATTTGGGAAGCTTATCTACGATCGATCGCGTTGATGAGTTGGCTTCTACACTGACCCAATTGAAAGCAGAACTGGCTCAACTGCGAGGCAACCTGCAAAAACTGGGTGACGAGCAGCAAAACAATAATCCTCGCGTCATGCAGGATCAACTGAACCATATCAACCGTCGTCTGAACACCTTACCAACGCCATTTGATGCCAGCGCCCTCAAGCAAGATGTCGATTCGCTGGTGAAGGTACTGGGCGAGATGGTATCACGGCGCGAACTGGCGCGTTTGATGACGCAAATTGAGCAAATTAGTCAGCAGCAAGAAGCGTTAGACCAGACCGTCACGCCAATCAAAATGGCAACGACGATTCTCAAAAAGCAGCTTGATACGGTCACAACCAAGCTGAATATGACCGAGGAGAGCTTTGGTCCGCTGATGGACAGTGGCTTGCTGCAACCCGATCCAGCGATCGTAGAAGGGCTAAAAGCCACGATCGCTGCTCTGGAGCACCGTTTGAATCAGTTGCCGATCGCCACTGACTTGACCCACCTGCGATCGGATATCCAGCATATGGTGACAACTCAGGTGAGTCACCTTCAACAGCAACTTGGCGGTGTGCAGCAGTTTGCCCAAACCCTGGAGCATCAGCAAAAGTCCCTACGTGATTGGGTCAATCGCCTGCCGCAGGTACTCGACTCCACCGCCCTCGAAAGCCAGGTGAAATACTTATCGGCGCGGGTCGAATGGGCGGAGAGCAACGCAATAGATGTGGAAGCGCAAGTGGATGCAGCCGTGAAGAGCCACCTGGAAGACATCGCGCAGGTGCTGCAAACCACCGAAGCCCCTGTCTACGAGTTGGTGTTTGATGTGAAGGGCGCACAACCGCAAGGGGACGCGACCGTTGGATCTAGTCGCTTACTGTTGGAGCAGGCGCTAGACAGCGCACAAGCACGGCTGATTGTGGTCTACCCCTATCCAAGTTCGCAAACGCTAGATGCAGCACTGATTCAGAAATTTAGGGAGTTTCTCGATCGCAAAGGGTGTCTGGATTTTGGCTGGGGGCACCTGGGCGACATGAGTCAGGGTTATGCGTCACGATCGATCGATCGCCGTCGTGCCCTTGACCCAACCAACAAGCAGTTTCTCCACAAAACACTCAATCAGTTGACCCAACTCAAGCGAGAATATCCCGCGCAGTTTCGCTTTAAGGTGCTCGGTACGGATGAACACTTTCTAGTGTGCGATCGCAGCTACGCCGTTTTGGGTACGCAATCTGTCGCCATCGCCAGTGCTGTTTTTCCTCAAGCAGCCGTTGGTTTACGTACGACTGACAGTGATGTCATTCAAGGCTTAGTCGATCGGTTTGATCACCCGACACTGGATGCTAAGGACGCGATCGCCTACTTCAATCGCGCCTCTACCCGCTATGACCTGGGCGATCGTTTGGGCGCGATCGCGGATTATACCGAAGTGGTGCGGATTCAGCCTCACAATGATGTGGCGTACAACAACCGGGGACTGGCTCGCTATGACCAGAACGATCGTGCTGGTGCCATAGCCGACTTTGAGCAAGCGGTGCAGCACAATCCCGAAAACTTTATTGCCTACTGCAATCGAGGGTTCGTGCGGTCTGAACAGGGCGATAAACTGGGCGCGATCGAAGACTATACCTACGCGCTCCAAATTAACCCTGACTTTGCCACCGCCTACTTTTACCGGGGCTTGGCGCGCACTCGCCTACAAAACAAACTCGGTGCCATTCAGGATTACACCGAAGTGATCCGCCTGAACCCTCAAGACGCAACGGCACACTTCTACCGGGGGCTTGCCTGCGTCAAAATCGGGCAGCGCCTTGATGCGATTCAAGACCTTCGCCAAGCCGCGCAACTGTTCTCCGAGCAAGGTGATACCACTAACTATCAGCAAACCCTTAACACAATCAAAAAGCTACACAAAACGCTGACGATCGCCACCTCAAGTCAGCCCCTGGTAACCAGCGAAGCACGATGAGCCGTCCTCGGTTTGCAGTGCTTTGTTGATTCACCCCATTGGGTGAGCCTGCCCGGTGATGGCGCTCCATCCATAGCCCAGTACTTTAGTCAGTATCAAATGGCTCTGGAGGCTATGTGCTGCCTCCTTTGTCCAGCGCTGAGTGTTACCTTGTGCCCGTGACTTCTTATCCATCGCCTCCCCAACCGCTGCTACAAATCGGCTCTACCGATGTTCAAGTCGTCGCCATTCAAAAACTGCTAACCCACTGGAACCTCTACGATGGCGCGGTGGATGGTATCTTCAGCGTGCAGCTTGAACACGCCCTCAAAGCCTTTCAGCGGCAGGTCTTTTTGCCCGAAACTGGCGTTGTAGACACGTTGACGTGGCGATCGCTCTATGCGGGAAGCCCGATCGACATGCCCATCCTGCAACAGGGTAGTCAGGGCAAAGCAGTCTTTTTGCTCCAGCAAGCGCTACAGGCTGATGGATACACGGCAGTGGCACTGACTGGCACGTTTGACCACCAGACAGAAACAGCGGTTCAAGCGTTTCAGCGGCGCAAAGGGCTAGTCGCTGATGGCATCGTAGCTGCCTGCACATGGCTGGCGTTGAGCAAAATTTCCCGCTGATGGTCACTGAGAGCGTAGATGTAAAGAGCAGTGTAAGGTTGTAGAGATACAATGCCTGTTCTTTGCTGCTTTGCGGCACTCTTCTAGCATGATCATGAAACTGACTTACATGGGTCGCTTTGGTTTGGCGATGCTGGTGGGAGTCTTAGCAGCTTGCTCTCGACCAACCACCGATCGAGCTTCAACGGCGATCAATCCTTCGACGGTGCCTTCAACGCCAGTGGTTGAAAACCCGATCGCCAAAATTATTGAAATCCAAAAGCTACCAGTCTTTGTACGCTTGCTCAACGCACCTCAAGAGCAGCCTGCGAAAGAAGGTATGGGCTTACAAGCAGGCGAAACCATTCGGACTCAAGGCAAAGCACTGACTCAGATTGATCTGATCAACGGGCTGGCGTTTCGGTTGGCTGGGGATGCCGTCTTGACGCTTCAGCCTGATAATCGCCTTAATCTCACCGCTGGTGACATGATTACCTGGGTTCAACCTGGCAAAAAGGTGCCCACAGAAATTGTTACACCTGTAGCGGTCGCTGGCATTCGCGGTACAACAGTGTTTGTCAAAATTCCGAAAGACCCTAAGGCAGGGATATTGTTTTTCGCGTGGGAAGGCTCCGTTACCGTCCGACTACCCGGTCAGACAGAAACCGTGCTGTTAAAAACAGCGGATGAAGTGCGAATTAAACCGGGCGATCGTGACATTCGTCAAATCCGTCAGCGAGTGCGGCGGCTGAGTCGGGCAGAATGGCGACAGAAACGCCAGACCGATCCGCTTTTACGCAGCTTTAAGAAAGGGAAAATGTCTACACTGTCAATCATCGAGCGAATCAAACCTGGAGAGGTGACATTAGGCGCACTCTCTGAATCACCTCTACAAGTGAAGACACTCATTGACAGTAACGCGGACATGCGTAAACAACGCGATCGCATCAAACAAAAGCTGTCTAAACGAACAGACAAACCAGGCAAACCAGACAAAGCAGACAAACCAAGAAACCCAGGCAAACCAAGCAAACCAGACAAACTAGACAAGCCAGACAAAGCCCTGAAGCTAAAGGTTGTGCCCGGTGCCCGTAAACCCGATGCGTCTAGGAACAATCATTCCAGACCAAAGGATAAGAATGATCGTGCTCCAGCAAAACCTGAAGCATCTCGAAACGATCGTGCCCATTCACATCGTCGTCAAGCTGACCCATAGCCCTGATCGACTGACAAAAGTCCTGAACGCCAACGGGGTCGCAAACACGGCTCTTGATCAAGCGAGTACTAACTGTTCAGCAAGCAACCTTCGTGGCAATGTTAGCTCTGACACTGGTACGTAGACGCATCAAGATTGTGTAATCTTTATTGTTTTCGATCAGTACAGCGCCTTTCCTCACCAAGAATTTACTGAAAATCCCTCCTGGTCGGAACTAAGCTAAGTGTATAAGTTTGTTAACAGGGTTTGCACTCACTTCAGATCACACTTGAAGGCGCTATAGACATTCCTCTTCGGTAGCAATTGTTTAGGTTAGCCATCGATCGCCATCGCAATCCATTACTTCGCGAACGTTGGCAGATTGTTCCGTTTTTAATTGGGTGCGCCGATTAAATCAGCCTACTTAGGAGTTGCACAGAAATAACAGCACAGTCTGTAGCCGTCAGCCGTCAGCCGTCAGCAAAAAGCTGATCGCTGATCCAAAAGTGTGCAGTTATTTTTTAGCCAGCTCTTAGTGGGCTTGTGCGTTGGCTAGCCTGAGTTTTTAGATGCTTCTTAGCTATTGAGGATTGCGCCTCGAATTAGCTGAGTTTCGCTGATTGTACTGACGATAGATAAACCGAATCATTAATTTAACGAGGAGCACTAGGCAAGTAATGCAAGCACCAAGCAATCTCGTCAAAGAAGCCTGGGAATTATTAGAAGACGCGATCGTATACTACCGAGGTCGCCCTGTAGGTACCGTAGCAGCACGAGATCCCTATGTCGAATCACTCAACTATGACCAGTGCTTTGTGCGAGATTTTGTGTCAGCAGCACTACTGTTTTTGATTAAAGGCAAGCCTGAAATTGTGCGCAATTTTTTGGTTGAAACACTGGCACTGCAAAGTAGCGATAAGCAAATGGATTGCTTCAATGCGGGACAGGGACTCATGCCAGCCAGCTTTAAAGTGGAATCATGGGATGGGCATCAGTACTTGACAGCTGATTTTGGGGAGCACGCGATCGGGCGAGTGACTCCAGTTGACTCGTGCCTCTGGTGGCTGCTGCTGCTGCGAGCGTATGTCAAATCTACAGGCGATATGACACTGGCGCACGAGCCAGAATTTCAAAACGGCATCATCTTAATTTTGAAACTGTGTCTTGCCGATCGCTTTGATATGTACCCCACCATGCTGGTACCCGATGGCGCGTTTATGATCGATCGACGCATGGGTGTCTATGGGCATCCGCTCGAAATCCAGGCGCTGTTTTATGCCGCACTCCGAGCCGCGCAAGAACTTTTGGCTCCTGGTCGTCGTGGTGATGTCTACATTCAGGTGGTGAATCAGCGATTGAGCATTCTAAACTTCCATATTCGGGAATATTATTGGCTGGATCTCAGTCGGCTCAATGATATCTACCGCTATCGAGGCGAGGAATTTGGCGAAGCGGCGGTAAACAAATTCAACATCTATCCCGATTCCATCCCCTATTGGTTGACAGAATGGATGCCCGAAAAAGGGGGGTATCTGGCAGGCAATCTCGGTCCGGCACAAATGGACTTTCGCTTTTTCTCTCTAGGCAACCTGATTGCAATCACCTCTTCTCTTGCAAGCGAACACGAAGCGCAGTTGATTATGGACTTGATCGAACAACGCTGGCAGGATCTAGTGGGCTACATGCCGATGAAGATTTGCTTTCCCGCTGTCGAAGACCTGGAATGGAAAATTCTCACGGGCTGCGACCCTAAAAACGTGCCCTGGTCTTACCATAACGGCGGTAACTGGCCCGTATTGCTCTGGAGTTTGGCAGCCGTTGCCCAAAAGACAGGTAGACCAGAACTCGGCTGGCGGGCTGTAGAAATGGCAGAGCGGCGGCTCAGTGAAGATGAGTGGCCCGAATACTATGACGGTAGAAACGGTAGACTCGTCGGCAAAGCGTCACGCAAGTACCAAACCTGGACGATCTCGGGCTACTTACTTGCGAGAGAGTTTCTCGAAAATCCACAGCATCTGAACCTGATCACCTTTGACGAAGATTTAGAGATGCTGGCACTCATGGGTAAAGTGCGTGAGTTGCGATAGTACAGTGACGATCGGCGGTCTCATTTTCATTGAACGCTTCATAGACATTGATCATAGACATTGATCACTGAAGCGTTAGCTAAGCATGATAGGCATCAGCCCTGCTAGCCAGCTTGAGCATTAGTGCAAAGGCTACTTAGTTAACGTTTAGTCGTTGTAGTTGTTTATGTCAGGAAATGCTGACGGTAAAAAATTCAGTCAATGAACCTCATCCTCCGCTAGAATCGGCACTACAAGCATTTGTTCTCTAAAGCGAGATGGCTCGACAGGGATCACAATCCGCACTAGACTTAGGTTCTAGGCTTCAATGCATCGTTCGATACAAATCTATTCAGGTTGATGAGGTTTTCTAGTGCAACTGCAACGTGTAGCTGTAAAGCGGGTAACTGGCGCATTCGCATTAATTGACAGCTTGAAGCGCCACGGAGTTGAGCACATTTTTGGCTATCCGGGCGGTGCCATTCTGCCCATCTACGACGAAATTTATCGGGCGCAGGCTGATGGCGGTTTCAAGCACATTCTAGTGCGACACGAGCAGGGTGCTGCTCATGCTGCCGATGGCTATGCTCGCGCTACAGGGCGGGTGGGGGTTTGCTTTGCCACTTCTGGTCCAGGAGCCACAAATTTAGTGACGGGCATTGCTACTGCCCATATGGACTCAATTCCGTTGGTAGTCATTACAGGGCAGGTTCCTAGCTACGCGATCGGTAGTGACGCGTTTCAGGAAACTGACATTTTTGGGATTACGCTGCCGATCGTGAAGCATTCCTATGTCGTCCGTGATCCCAAAGACATGGCACGGATTGTTGCTGAAGCGTTTTACATCGCCACGACGGGTCGTCCCGGACCAGTGCTTGTGGATGTGCCTAAAGATATCGCGCAGCAGTTGTTTGACTATGAACCCGTTGCTTTAGAAGATGTCAAGCTACCAGGATATCGTCCGACGGTTAAAGGAAATCCTCGCCAGATTGCTCACGCGCTGAAGCTAATCAGACAGGCGAAACAACCCTTGCTGTATGTCGGTGGTGGCGCGATCGCCTCAAATGCTCATGCCGAAATTAAAGAACTGGCTGAGCGCTTCAGTTTGCCTGTGACAACGACGTTGATGGGCATTGGCGCATTCGATGAGCATCATTCCCTTTCGGTGGGCATGTTGGGGATGCATGGTACAGCCTATGCCAACTTTGCGGTTACTGAGTGCGATCTATTGATTGCTGTGGGTGCGCGTTTTGACGATCGCGTCACAGGCAAGCTAGACGAATTTGCGGCACGTGCCAAAGTCATTCACATCGACATTGACCCTGCTGAAGTGGGCAAAAATCGAGCGCCAGAGGTGCCGATCGTCGGCGATGTCCATCACGTGCTAGTCGAACTGCTGCGTCGAAGCCAGGAGGACGGTGACGTGCGCGATCCTCAGCGCAACCGCGCATGGCTAAACCGGATCGCCCGCTGGCAAGAAGATTACCCTCTGGAAGTGCCGCACTACGCCGACAGCCTTTCCCCTCAGGAAGTTATTGTTGAACTGAGCATTCAGGCTCCCAATGCGTATTACACCACTGATGTAGGACAGCATCAAATGTGGGCAGCGCAGTTCCTGAAGAACGGTCCGCGTCGTTGGATATCCAGTGCAGGTCTGGGTACGATGGGTTTTGGGATGCCAGCGGCGATGGGTGCCAAGGTGGCATTACCCGATGATGAGGTCATCTGTATTAGCGGTGATGCCAGCATTCAGATGAATATCCAGGAGCTAGGTACGCTGGCGCAGTATGGCATCAACGTGAAAACGGTGATTATCAACAATGGCTGGCAGGGTATGGTGCGTCAGTGGCAGCAGGCGTTTTACGAAGAGCGCTATTCTTGCTCCAATATGGAAGTGGGAATGCCGGATTTTGTCAAGCTGGCAGATGCGTATGGCGTTAAAGGTATGATGATAAGCCAGCGAGAGGAGCTGAAAAGCGCGATCGCCCAACTGCTGAATCACAACGGTCCGGTGCTGCTAGATGCCCGTGTTCGCAAGGATGAAAACTGCTATCCCATGATTCCACCGGGTAAGAGCAACGCTCAAATGGTGGGGTTACCAGAACGCAAAACGTTAGAAAGAGCAGCCGAACTCATTTACTGCGGCGGCTGTGGCTCTAAAAACATCAACAACAACAACTTCTGCCCGGAATGTGGCACAAAGCTGTAGTGGAAGGGTGTGCTGCAAGGCATGTGTAGTTGTAATTAATGACAGCCCCTAGAAGGTTCTTCTAACCTGAGATCGGGACGTTCTTGAAGGCTTGCGTCTTTGGAATCAGGATGTCGATCGCAGTCGTACCTTCAGGAATCTGTATCCATACGTAAGCATCGGCTGTCGCATTCGGGTTCAGTTCGCTCACTGAAATGTTGCTCGTTGCGCGGTTGATGCGATCGACGGCTGGGTAGGTCTCTCCTGTAGTGGGATTGCGTGCGGTTGTGCTGCCAGGAAAAATCACGCCCTGGTCGTAGCTGATCGCGTCTGTCTTCGGCGCAACTCGACGCACACGAAATTGAATGTTGACAAAATCACGCAGTTTCGTATTCGGATTTTGAATGCGGTTCACAGCGACGATTTCTACCTGTGCTTTTTGATCGATCGCTGGTTGAGTGATCTGACCAGCCTGACCTGATGTGCTGCCAGATGTCTGAGGCAACGGTTGTGTTGGCTGTATTGCTGGCTCAGTACTGGGACTGGTCGTCAGGGCTGGATTCTGGTTGAGTACGCTATCAATACCCGAGAAAGCTTGCTGCAAATTGAGAAAGCGGTATGCGAGAAAGCCGCTTACGCCCAAACTCAACAGTGAAAGTAAAAAAGCCAATGTCGTCAAAAACGAAAGCCCTGCATGACCGTGCGATCGCTTGGCATAAGCATTTGATGCACTATCCATCGCTTGAGGATCTCGTGTTCTCATAGAGCAACTATAGCCGCTTGCTATAGAATTATCTGACCTTACCAGCGTTCCACTTTAACCCGTCACTTCTCCTCTATCGCACGAGAGAAATTTTGGCGATCGCGCTGACCGACGCTGGAACTTTAGCAGCACCGAGACACTCAAAAAGGATAGCTTAGACTCTTTAACCTTTTGCAACTGGACTCTATGAATGTTGCTCTTGACTATCTCAAACGCGCTCTAGCAGCCTTACTGCCGACTGCTGGCGTGTTGATAGCAATAGGGTCTGCCAGCGCTGCTCAACCGTTGGCTCAACCGAACCCACGATCGAGTGTCCTGGCACAGGCAGGTGCAACCGATGCCGTTTGCCCAGCGCAGTTAGGTGGTGCGATCGATCGCATCACCAAACGTACGTCTTTGGCTGGCGTGCGTTGGAGCATTTTAGTCCAAACGCTTGGCGCTTCCAACAAGACGCTGTTTGCCAGCAACGCCACAACTCTGTTGATTCCAGCCTCTAATAACAAGCTGCTGACAACCGCAGCAGCCCTCAAAGCGTTGGGTGCTCAGTATCGCTTTCGCACGACTGTGTATGGCGATCGCTCTCAACCTAACCTGACGACCTTACGCATTGTTGGAAATGGTGATCCCAGCTTGACGACATCACAGTTAGTTACCCTCGCCCAACAGTTAAGCCAGAAAGGGGTGCAGCAAGTAGAACAACTGATCGGCGACGATACTTACTTTCGCGGCGCTGCAACGAATCCCTACTGGGATGCCAGCGATACGCTACAAGGATATGGTGCACCAGTCAACAGCCTGATGTTGAACCAGAATGGCATTGGGCTGACGCTCTTTCCACAACGAGTTGGACAACCGCTGCGAGTGCAGTGGGATGATCCAACGGATGCAAATAGCTGGCGCATCAGCAATCAATCGGTGACGGTTTCTGCCAGCGGTAGTGAATATGTGGATGCAGTACGCGGGACAAACCAGCGTCTCATTCAGGTGAGCGGACAGCTTCGCGTGGGATCAGAAGCCGAACCGATCGCCGTTTCTATTCCCAACCCTGGCAATTATTTGATCGACAAATTTCGCACCGCCCTGACGAATGCTAGCATTACGATTCAACGCTCTACCGTCGTCAAAACCACGCCTGCGCCACTAGGACAACTTGAACTGGCGGCGATCGAGTCTGCTCCCCTGGCTCAGCTTCTAATTGAAACCAACCGAGAAAGCAACAACACGTACGCAGAAGCACTGCTAAAGACGCTGGGAGTCACACGGTTTCCTGGCAGTCAGGATGCAACGGTAAGCGGCATTGCTGCTGTCAAAGCAGCTCTAACGCCATTGGGTGTGAATCCGGCTGGCTATAGCATGGTGGATGGCTCAGGACTGGCAAACCGCGATCGCGCCAGCGCAGCCGCCCTGGTGCAAACCCTTCAAGCGATGGCACAAGCTCCTGACGCAAAGGTATATCGCAACTCTTTAGCGATCTCAGGCATAAACGGCACCCTCAAAAATCGCTTTCGCAACACAGCAGCACAGGGCAAGCTGCAAGGTAAAACTGGCACCATTTCAGGCGTAGTTGCCTTATCTGGCTACCTCACGCCACCCAATCATCCCGATGTCGTATTGAGCCTTTTAACCAACTATTCTGGTGCTTCTACAACAACTGTTAGAGGTGCCGTGGATGAAATTGTGCTGGTGCTGACACGGCTGCGATCGTGCTAGAGAAGAAAGGCTAAAGGCTAAAGGATGAAGGATAAAAGACCAGCTAAACCCGCGCGGTGCTCAAGCAGTAGTAAACATTTACATGCAGTGCGTAAATCATGCCGATTAAACCCCTGACTCCTACCTCCTGTTCACTGAATCATCGGTCTAACGCGTTGTTCAAGTAGGAACCGTCAACGGTTGACCGTTGTTTTCTGGCTTGAGGCTGAGCAAAAAGGGAACCGCTTTAGTAACCCAATCTTTGAGTGCAGTGTAATTGGCTGCATCATCGCCGTAGCAGATTTCTAACATTTCGGTGTGAATGATGCCAGGGTTGAGGGGAATAGCCGCCATACCAGGAGGTAATTCTTGAGCAAGGGCACGCGTCAAGCCCTCGATCGCCCATTTAGAGGCACAGTACGAGGCGACGTTTGGTGAGGTCGATCGCCCCCAACCAGAACTTAGGTTCACAATAATGCCCTGTTGCTGAGCGATCATGGCGGGCACAAAATGGCGAATCACGTTCACAACGCCCTTAATGTTGATGTCAATTAACGCCGAAAAGTCCTCAGAAGGAACTTGCCAAAGGGGAGCAAGCGCATTAATAATTGCCGCGTTGTTAATCAACAGATCGGGCGCTCTTTGAGTTGCAAGCACACGTCTTGCCCAGGCTTTGACCTCAGCTTCATTGGCAACGTCGATCGTTTCAAAGCCGTGAGGAGAACCGAAGCGCTGGCGTAGCGTTTCGATCGCCTTGTTAGAACGAGCACAACCCAGAACTGTATGACCGTCTTTGACAAAGCCTTCAGTTAAAGCTAAGCCTAACCCACGACTTACGCCTGTAATGAGAATCAGTTTTGGCATCCGCTCCTGCTTGTAACGCTTTGCTAGCCAGAGTGGTTACTTGCCTGATCACTCCAAACTAACAACCAACGACTAAAAACGACTCAATCTCCACCCACGCTGATGCCGCTACCTTGAACGAGTGCGCCCGTGATGTTAATGCCAGTTAAATTCGCACCAGTGGTTTCAGCATTGCTCACATTAGCGCCCTTCAAATTGGCATTTTTAAGGTTTGTCAGGTTCAGGCTAACGTTACTGGCAAATGCACCTGCTAGATTAGCATTCTGCAAGTTGGCTCCGCTCAGGTCTGCGCCTTCGAGATTGGCGTTGGTTAGATCTGCGCCTTGCAAGTTAGCATTTCTCAAATCGGCACCCGTCAGATGGGCGGCTGTCAGCGTGGCTCCAGCTAAATCGCAGCCAGCGCACGATCGCGTTTCAAGCAAGCGTTTAACGTGAGTCGGGTTTTCAGCCCGTGCTGGCATTGCGAATGCTAGAGCAGCGAATGCTAGACCAGTAGAAAGAAGTTTAACGTTCATCATTTGCCTCCTGGAAACTGAAGTGTCAGTTGGCTACTACATGAGAAAAGGTACAGAAATCGGAATCAACTCAGGTTTGTGTTCATTAAACCCAGATTTGAATCACAGCACTCACGACAGGAACATCAAAGGGGTTTAAGAGTCTTCGTTGAAGAACAGCCCTGCAAAGAATGACTGTATGTTTTGTCAGTAGTAACTTGTGCTTTTTTGTACAACTGCTCATAGGTTGACACAGTGAGCGACGATCGCCCTCTGACCAAAGAATGAACTGTTAAAGCCATAGGAAGGAACCGTAACAGCTTCCTATGCCATCGGTTGATTCAAAGGCGATCGGTCTCTCTTTATTCTCGCGCTAAAAACGGGCGCGATCGTGGGGTTCGTTAAAGTTAATGAGTGGTCCTTTCGGCACGATCCGGTTTGGATTTACCTGTGTTTGGCTCATGTAATAGTGACGTTTGATGTGATCAAGATTGCAGGTGTCTTCGATGCCGGGATACTGGTAGACATCCTTCAGATAGTTCCACAGATTCGGGTAGTCAACGATGCGCTTCAGGTTGCATTTGAAATGTCCGTGGTACACCGCATCAAACCGCAGTAAGGTTGTGAATAGGCAAATATCGGCTTCAGTCAACTGATTGCCGCAGAGATACCGCTGCTGCCCCAACACCGCTTCCCAACGATCGAGGTGCTCAAACAATTCCGTCACGGCTTCTTCATAAGCTTCCTGAGAGGTTGCGAAGCCTGAACGGTAAACCCCATTATTGACGGGCATGTAAATGGCATCGATTGTCTGATCAATCGTTTCTTGCAACGCTTGCGGATAGAAATCGGTGTTGGGTTTAGCGATCGCTGCAAACTCGGTATCAAACATCCGGATGATTTCGCGCGACTCATTGTTGACGATCGTCTGCGTTTGCGTATCCCACAACATGGGTACAGTGATGCGCCCAGTGTAGTGCTTATCGGCTTTGACGTAGATCTCTTGCAAGAACTGAGTGCGATTGACCGTATCAGGAACAGCACCCGGTGCGTCTGAAAAGCCCCAACCTTTGTCGGTCAAAATGGGATCGACGATCGACAGCCCGATCGCGGTTTCCAATCCCTTCAACTGACGCATAATCAACGTCCGATGCGCCCACGGACATGCCAGCGAAATATAGAGGTGATAACGTCCCGCTTCTGCTTTGAAGCCACTGGAACCATCCGCCGTAATTTGGTTCCGAAACGTCGTTGGCATTCGGTTAAATTTGCCCGTCTTGTCGCGCTCAGTCCATTCAGTCGTCCATTTGCCATCCACCATCATTCCTAGTGCCACGAGATACCTCCCTTAAAAGTGTTGAGTTTTGAGTAATGCTTTGCGCCGTGTTGCTAGAGAGTTTTGAGTTGATGAGCGGTCAGCGGTCAGCAATCAGCTTTTTTCTAACCACTCCTTCTGCCTTCTGCCCTCGTTCGACTGAGCGCTCACGCCAAAGTCTGCCTTCTGCCCTCTCACCAAAGCGTTCTAGCTCACGGGGCAAATTGAGCGATCGCGTCACCGTTCGATGCTCAAATTCACCCCACGCGTCACGCGGCACACACCAGAGAATTTCAAAGCCATTGCCATCTGGATCTTCACCGTAAACAGACTTTGATACACCATGATCGCTGGTACCCCGTGCATACCCAGTTTGCTGCAAAACCTGAGCGGCAGTTGCCAGAGCTTCAATGGTCGGGACTGCCCATGCCAGATGGTAGAGTCCGATCGTGCCAGATTTGGGTACAACGGCGTTTGAGCCAAGTGCAATCAAACCAAGATCATGGTGATTGCTGGAACCTGCGGCGCGTAGGAATGCCATTTGTTCCCGTATGCGATCGACCTCCTCAAAGCCGAAGACCGTTGTGTAGAACGTGAGCGATCGCTCCAGATCGCGGACAAACAGCACCGCATGATTTAAGCCTGTAATTGGAATCATGGTGTCACCTCTAAATTGGTGATGTTCTAGGCATCTTTTTCCTGTTTGGTAGGGACGTTACGTGTAACGTCCCTACGGAATGTTGCGTCTCCACCGTGTTATGCCAAATCAAACAACAGAATTTCTGCATCGGTACTGGCATCAAAGACCAGCGTGGTTTCGTTGCTAATGGCAGCCGCATCGCCCTTATCAAGAGTCGTACCGTTGAGCGTTACTTCGCCCTGCACAATTTGTACCCAGGCATAGCGATCGGCTTGCAGAGCATACTCACGTCGCTCACCGGGTTCTAACAGAGTGGCGTACATTGCCGCCTTTTGATGCAGTTTAACCGCACCATTGGTTGCGTCACGGTTTGCCAAAGCTTGCCATTGACCGCGCTTGGTTGCCGCCGGAAACTCTTTTTGCTCGTAGCTGGGCGTGATGCCTTGTTGTTCTGGCAGAATCCAGATTTGCAGTAAGTGGAGCGATTCTGCGTTGGATGGATTGAACTCGCTGTGAGTAATGCCTGTGCCAGCCGAGAAGCGCTGAATACCACCTGCACTCACCGTCTCGGTGTTACCGATACTGTCCCTATGAGCGACAGCACCAGAAACAACATAGGTAATGATTTCCATGTCCCGATGAGGATGGGTTGGGAAACCAGACCCAGGGTCGATCGTGTCTTCATTAATGACCCGCAAGCTACGAAAGCCCATATGCTGCGGATCGTAGTAGTTGGCGAATGAAAAGGAATGGTAGGAGTTCAGCCAACCGTGGTTAGCGTGCCCCCGATCGTCAGCCTTACGAACTGTTAACATAGCGTCTTCTCCTGTTGAAACATACTAGGACATACATTTCGCATGCAAACAGAATAACACATTGATCGTTTGAATGCAAACTGTCTTTGCGCCTGTTCTTGAAACGAAGTTGGCTATCAGCTATCAGCTATCAGCTATCAGCCATTGGGCTTGTCGCTGCATAATGACTCCTGACTCCTGACTCCTGACCGCTGACTCCTGACCGCTGACCGCTGATTGCTGACCGCTGACCGCTGACCGCTGACCGCTGACCGCTGACCGCTCTCGCTCTAACTCACAACGATCGACGCTTGCCATCCCTCGTTCTCGTGATGTTCTGCTTTTATTTAAAGGAATTGTGAGAAGTCTTGTCGTTTTACGCTAGGTTTATGGAAGGTTAGTAGAATCTACGGATTACTAGCTTGCTCGTTTTATTGTAAGAATCGCGCTCGGCTCCCTGTTTGTTTGGATGGGTACTGGATTTCAGGAACTTGAGCCATGCTTGACACAGGTCAACTCCAACTCAGCGGCGATGCTCTTCTGTGGTTCAGACAGGGGCTTGCAGCGGCTGCGACTGAGGCTTACACGTTGGCAGTCGCAAATTACGATCGCGTCATTGATGTCAGACCCGATTTTTACGAAGTTTGGTATGAACGTGGCTTAGCGCTTGAAAAGTGCGGCTCTTATGTAGACGCGATCGCCAGCTTTGATCGCGCCCTCAGCCTGCGACCCAAAGGCGATGCATCGGTGCAAATTTGGCTCGATCGCGGTAATGCGTTGCAATACGGTCTTGGCAGCTATGCAGAGGCGCTCGACAGCTACGATCGCGTCTTGCAGATTAACCCAAGCCACGAAGAAACCTGGCAAAATCGAGGGAGCGCGTTGCTGTATGGGTTGAGCCTGCCCACAGACGCGATCGCCAGCTACGATCGCGTGCTGCACATTAACCCAGACAACTATCTAGCGTGGCGTAATCGTGGGAACGCGCTGGTCGAGCTGCACCGCTACACAGAAGCGATCGCGAGCTACGATCGTGCCCTAACCATCAAGCCAGATGACGAACTTTCTTGGCAAGCCCGCCAACTGGCATCCGAGCGATCGGGTCTAAGCTATCGACCGCCAACCACCAATCCAGCCTGGTATGGCAATGGTTTCAGCGATCCGCCGACGTTTATCGACGGTGACGTTGACACCCACGACAGCTTTACCGCCGAGCCTGATACCGATGATGCTTACGGACGCTCTCAGGGAAGACCCTTCCTGGTCATTGAGGACGATCGCGGCAAGCGCGACCTGATCTTAGAGCGTGATCAATATCAATTAGGACGCGATCCAAAGAGCGACATTTGTCTGCATTCTCAGTTTGCGTCCCGACATCACGCCATTATCACCAAAATTTTTCAGTCCGATGGCAGCTACACCTACCAGATTACCGATGGCGATTTGGACGGTAAGGCTAGCACCAATGGGCTACTCATCAATGGGCAGAAGTACCGCACGTGGATATTGAAGCCCGAAGATGTCATCGTGTTTGGTCCTAAAGTAAGAGCAACCTATCGTTCCTCTGCACCGGGAGCGAACGATCGCTAACGGTCGCTGCCTCAGCATGCACTATAGGGAGATGTCATTGACGCATGCTATGCCAATGCCTGTACACTGAGAACTCAATTGAGAGACGCGATGTCTGACCATTGCTGCCAAAAAAAATCTAGTGAACTCAAAAAGCTAGCCAAGCAGCAAGGGAAAGTTTTATGGATCGTACTCAGCATTAACGCTGTCATGTTTGGCATTGAGTTGCTTGCAGGGGTATGGTCAAACTCGTTGGCATTGACAGGCGACTCACTGGATATGTTGGGCGATGCGATCGCCTATGGTAGCAGCCTCTACGTTATCAACATGGGCAGCAAGGCTCAGGCTCGCTCTGCCGTGCTTAAAGGCGGCATCATGTTTTTATCGGCTGTCGTTGTTTTTGCAAGGGCTGTCTATCAACTTGCCTTAAGTACACCTCCAGAACTCAGAGTCATGAGTGGTGTTGGGGTGATCGCTCTTTGTGCTAATTTAATTTGCCTGTATTTCCTCACGCGGCATCGCAACGACAATATCAATATGTCTTCCGTGTGGCTCTGCTCTCGTAACGACATCATTGCCAACACCTCTGTATTGGGTGCAGCGGGGCTAGTTTATCTGACGCACTCGCCTTTGCCTGACATCGCGGTTGGCGTTTTTCTTGCCTTTGTTTTTGCAAGGTCAGCAGGCTCAGTGCTCTCAGAATCATGGCAGCAGTTGAAGTCGGCATAACTGAGGCTGAACACCATACTTTTCAACGAGCTGTTGATGCTCGTGTGCAAGTGTCAAGGTTGAGCAACAAATGTCCGATTCCCGAAAACGAGTTTTTGAGTCTCATTTCTGAATGTTGAGCGCTCGATCGTGGGTATTAGAAGGTCACATCTTGCGATCGCCCTAAGCATTTCTTAATTTACTTTCGCCCAAGTCGTCATTGTAGTCATAATGGTGTCTTGTTTGACTACTCTGCTGGTTCCTGGGAATGCTGCTCCGTCTTGAGACCATGAAAATACTGACGGCACCAAAGCTGGTTTATCGGTTGCTGGCAGGTTTGTTCTGTTTGTTTTTTCTGGTGGGTGTGATCGCTGTGAGTCAACCTGCGATCGCGCAGGGCAGTTCAGTGCAAGACTTGCAGCGGCAGCGGCAGCAAATCGAGCAGCAGCGATCGCAAATCTCCAAAGAGCACGATCGCCTGAAGAACTTAGAAAAAGCAGCGCAGGGAAACCTTCAAGGACTACGCCAGGGCATCAAAGCCACTGCTAGCCAGATCAAAACCAGTGAAACGCAGCTACAAACAGCAACGGCAAAACTGCGAGCATTAGAAGTATCGCTAGTAGAAGCAGAGCAACTCTATCGACAGAAGCAGTTTTCAACCGTCGCACGGCTGCGGTTTTTGCAACGCCAACAGACCGATCGCGGTTGGGCAGTGCTGCTCCAAAGCCAAAACCTGAACGAGTTTCTCGATCGTCGCCACCAACTCAAACGCCTTTATAAAGCCGATCAACGGTTACTGAGTAATTTTAAGCAAGACACCGATCGCATCGATCAACAGCGCAATCAGGTGGAACAACAGAAGAATCAAATCGCCCTGCTCAAACAAGAGCTTCTGGCACAAAAGGCAGAATTTGAGGCACAGGCAGGGTCACAGCAAACGATGATTGAACGCTTACGGAGCGATCGACGTGCCTTAGAGGTTGCCGAGGCGCAGCTGCTGCAAGATTCTCGCAACATCGGGCTACTCATTCAGCAGCGCGTTGGTAGTGGTGGTGTGGTCTTTCGGGGTACAGGACAAATGATCGCGCCCTGCCTGGGCGAAATCACCAGCGGCTTTGGCTGGCGGACGCATCCCATTCTCGGTTATCAGCGCTTCCACTCTGGCATTGATTTTGGCGCTGATTATGGCACCGCGATCAACGCTGCCGACAGTGGTACCGTCATCTTTGCAGGCTGGTATGGTGGCTATGGCAATGCCGTCATTATTGATCACGGTGGCGGCATTACAACGCTCTACGGTCATACCAGTGAACTCTACGTCTCTGAAGGGCAAACAGTGCAGCGCGGACAGGCGATCGCTGCCGTTGGCTCTACCGGACTTTCTACCGGACCTCACCTGCACTTTGAAGTGCGACAAAACGGTGACCCCGTTGACCCAGCAGCGTACCTTTAGAAAAGTTAAAGGGTGCAGGCTAAAGGCTTAATATTTGACTTTAGACTTTAGACTGTAGCCTTTCCAACAGTGCTATACTCGCGGAAGAGACAAGGGCATGTAGCTCAGTGGATAGAGCATCAGGTTCCGGTCCTGAGGGTCGGGGGTTCGAATCCCTCCATGCTCGTAGAGATTAAAGCCTTGAAACGCAAGTAGTTTCAGGGCTTTTGCGTTTTTGGGTGGGTCTCGTTTTCTGCTTTGCAGGCACGGACGATCGCTAAATTTTGACCTTTTTTGAGTTGTTTGTCCCTTTTATTGGGGTAAACTTGGGGTAAACTATAGAGCATAAGAGTTTACCCCAATCGATGTCGTCATGATGCAAGCCCAAGACGCAAAACATAAGGCTCGTAAAGGCTCGGCTCAGATTAAGGTCTCCAATGAGCGCTTACAACTCGTTTTCAGCGTTGGTGGGAAACGACACTATCTTTCTACTGGCTTTTCGGATACCCCTGCGAACCGCAAACTGGCAGAGATGAAGGCGCGGCAGATTGAGCTGGATATTCTCTCTAACAATTTTGATCCGACGCTGGCTAAATACAAACCCCAGCCAATCCCTACCCCAATTACCCCAGCACCAGTCGCACAACCAGCACTGGATGAACTGTGGGAGCAATATACCGAGTTCAAGCGTCCTAGCCTGTCGCCGAATACGCTGATAAAAGAATTTGCCACGACTAGACGGTGTATTGAGCAGTATCTGCCGACGAAAGCGTTGGCTGACGCGATCGCCATTCGAGACTGGGTCGTGGCAAACCGTAGCCCTGATGCTGCCAAACGCTTTCTGACTCAGATCTCTGCTTGCTGTCATTGGGCTATGAAGTCTGGCATCATCTCCCACAATCCCTTTGATGGCATGGCGTTAGAGGTGAAACTACCCAAGAACCGTGCAAACAATCGAGAAAAAGAAATCGATCCTTTTACCGCAGAGGAACGGGATGCCATTATTCAAGCCTTTGAGCAGAACCGCTATTACCGGCATTACGCATCGTTTGTGAGCTTTTTATTCAAGACAGGTTGCAGACCGAGTGAGGCGATACGTGCGATTGCACAGGCTTTGCCACCGCGCTTCAGTGGAAGCACATCAGTCACGATTTTTGCTTAATTACGTTTGAGCAATCCGTTATCGTTTCTGGAAGTGGTTTAATTTGCAGACAGGGACTCAAAACGCAGGAGTTGCGTAAGTTTCCAGCCAATCGATCACTCCAAGCTCTACTTAAAGCGATTCAGACTGAACGGCATGATCCAGAGGCGCTAGTCTTTCCCAGTCCCAAAGGCAAATATATTGACTTCCACAATTTCCGCAACCGAGCCTGGTCAAGCATCTTGCAAACACTGCCTACTGTTCGGTATCGGAAGCCCTACCAAACTCGCCATACCTTCATTACGCTGGCGCTGGAAAATGGTTTGGAAGCAAAAGATGTCGCCCGACTTGCTGGGAATAGTGCAGAGATGATCTATAAACACTACGCAGGCAATAAACGAGAATTGTCTGTTCCAGAGTTTTGAGATGTTGATCCTTCAACCGGACAAAGGTGGGAAGCAGCAAGGGATGCAAGGCTCTGTCGTTTTATCTTGACACTACTACCGCTTCCCAACGCTGCTTAGATTGCACTCTTACCACTCCTGGCTGCGCTCAGTGTTTTTGCTTTTGACCAAAGTCCGGAGCTGGAACTCGAATGCTTTGAGCACCCATACGTGTGAAGGAAGAAGACTATAATCCAAAAAGCTTTCCAGGAAGGGGGCTTTAAACCCAACTACTTCTTCTGATAGTCAAACGTACTCCCTATTCCTCTAGTAATTTTCTGGAGACGGTAAAATCAAAACATAAAATCACAGAGACATTTTAGTTTAAAACCGTTGAATTTAAGGTTCTACTCCGACTATTCCTACGAGCGATCGGTAAATTTCTACCATTGCCAAAGTGTCTAGTTGACAATAAGCGCAGAGGTCATTAGCCAGCCCTTGCTTCTCCGTTTGGTTTGTGCAGGGAATCATCGTTTCCCAAACGGTCTGTGCCTGATCGCCTCGCTGAATAGTTAAGGTTTTGTAGCTCAAGGATGGCACGAGGACTGGCAGGACATTTTTGATCGAAGTCGAGCCTCGGCAGTCAGGATGCTTGTAGTGATGCTTGAAGATGTCTTCGAGATCCCAAAGTCGGGTCGCGATCGACTCCAATTGAAATGCATAGGCAGGGAAGGCTTGAGCCAATTTTCGCAGCAGGCTCGCTTCAAAGGACTGGTGGTAGACAATGACGGAACCAGCAGGTGCAATGTCGCTGACTAATGCGACAACGAGCGGCGCTCTTGAATCGGACGTGTCGGTGTGAAGGTATTCGCGATGTTCGACCTGCCCCTTTGCGTGGAGGATGTGGCAACTGTACTGGAAGGGGAACTGCTCGTAGGGTTTTAACCCATCAAATCTAGGAATGGCAGGGTTTTGTGCCTCAAAGTCAAGAAGTGAATGGGATAGGTGAGTTCGGCGAGATTGGCAGCGATCGCGGCTCTATCCACGGCAGGCTGATGGCTGAGCACGCTATCAACGTAGGTACGCTGGTTTTCTGACAGAGGGTAGCTGGGTGACAGGTCGGCGGTCACGGAGTGTGTGCGAAGCACGTATTGCCAGCACCCCTTGAGTAAGTAGTGCGTCTTTTTTCTTCCAGTCTAGGCGAGGGATGGTAAAGATCGAGACTTCAGGGACGTGCTGCCAGCAAGTTTGCGTGAACGGGCAAGGGTTGGGATTGGCACAGTGTTTGCCGATGGCGATAGCCTGTGCGTCAGCACGCATCACCAGTGTTAGTTCGAGGTTTTCAGTTAGGGTTACCTTAAATTGCTCCAGTCTCTTGGGTATTTCAGGCAGGAGGCGATCGACCTCTGCGGTGATGTCCGCGACCGTGAAGAGGTTTGCCAAGTCTGGAAAGACGCAGGTCTGAGTGTTAATATGCATCAACTTGGTTCCACTGATGGCTAGCCCCGCCCCAGTCAAGACGTATTTTTGAAGGGCTAAATCCCATTCATGCTCATCTTTAACCTTGCTGAAGGATTTGACTTCAATCAGTTCCTAGGTGCCTGCTGGAGTTTTTTAGAGAATGTCGCAGCGGATGAACAAGCTATCGAAACTGAAGGTGACTTCAAATAGACAGGCGGCTCTAGCGGCGATCGCCTTTTGAGTTGCCTGCATTGCTTCAGTTCCGCTTCCCTCAATCGGTTGCCCAGCGGGAAATTGCTGACGGGCGTATTGCTCCACTTCGTTGCCCTGGTCAATGATCCGCTGTTGGGCTGGAGCTAGGGCAGTGGCTCGGTGTGGCTCCTGCACTTCTAGCCAAAGCTGCTTGTGGCATTGCAGCCCGCTCATGAAATTGGTTTTTGACAGGATGGCAGCCATACTCTGTAGTGAGGTGTTTTGAGTCTCTGTTCAGAGTTAGGGTGCCCGCTTCAGGAGGCTTGCGCTTGAATGCATGAAAACTTGTTGGGGAAGTATCTGACGTTGCAGGAGTTTTGCACCTGTACGCAGACGTACCGGAAGTATGATGACCGCATTGACCCGTACCCGAAAAACCTGGAGGAGACGCTTCCAGCGTTGGAGGCTTTGTGTCAGCACATCCTTGATCCGGTGATTGACCACTTCGGCAGGGAGCGGTTTCAGTTGACCTACGGGTTTTGCTCGAAGGATCTGAAGCGGTTTTTAAGCCAGAAAGACCCAGAGACGGGGATCAAAAATGGGCGAGTTGATTCGAGCCGAGATCAGCACATGGCACATGAGGTGAATCGGAATGGCAGGTATTACTGCGATCGACTCGGTGCTGCCTGTGATTTTCAGCTTGTGGGGCTGGAGAGCGATCGTCTCGTAGAGTGGATTCTGGAGCAGCGCTTGCCGTTTGACTCGCTGTACTACTACGGGGATGATCAACCCATCCACATCAGCTACAGCCCGAACCAACGGCGAGATATTTGGGCATTTACTACCAACAGGATGCCTACGAGGAAAGGGCTTGAGCCGTGGATAGAAGCTGTGAAGCGATTGGACTGAAATGTTCATTTTACTGATGAACAATCACAGAGTCTCGACTCAATTCGATGTAAGTGTGCTGGGAGAGCAGGTCAAGAATGGTTGATAAGTTTGTCCAAAAAAGCCTTTCCAACTCTGAGTTTTTGATGTTCCCTGTTGTCACGAGCAGAAGTTTATAGGGCTGCTGCACGGTAAGAAAAGAATCGACAAAATCTGAGTCTTTGGTAATGACAACTCGTTCTTGCTGAAGGGAAAGTGCATTAATGCTTGAGTCTGGAGTCGCATTTTGCTGGGGAAGTTCTCTGGTGTGGATGGTGTCATGTCCCGCTTCTTGAAGCAGTCGGGCTGACCGAATGGGAAGTTGAGCATCGACGAGAAACTTCATGATGCCAGTTTGTAGATGCTTTTGACCTGGCTCAGGCGGGCAGCGAAAAGGAGGACAGCAAAGATATCGTCTGCTTCCAAATCGTCGTAGTCAGCCAGAATTTCTTCAGTCGTCATGCCAGAACTGAGAAGTTCAAGGATGAACTCAACATGGTAGCGCAACCCACGAATGCAAGGTTTGCCATGACAAATATCTGGATGATGGGTGATGCGCTGCAATAAGTTGTTTTCCACGGTTGACTTGATGTTGATGGGGCATTTGTACTGAGACGCGATCGCAAAGACCGCTCCTCCAGTCTAAATCCCATAGCCTCTGTGCTGCCTGTGATGTTCGGATTGCGGGACTGGAGGGCGATCGCCCTAGCTCATGGTTGAACACTCCACCTTAACAGATTGATACTGCTAGCCAAAAAAATCCGTCTAGCTCGTAAGAATTTCGTCCCAGGCGTCTTGTCGATTTACAAAATAGCGTTTAGAATAACGATTAAGCTAGACGGGCTAGCCAAAGCGGTATTCGTCCTGACAAGCTTGGTATGTTGCAAGAGAGTCACGTCGCCATATGTAGCGTACCAATCTGAAGAACAGTCTTTAAAACGCTCTAACTAACATTTTTGCTTGTCTGGCAGGTTAACTAAATTGAGGAAACTAGTTATGACTAATGCAACCCCTAGTGGGAATAGTAACGGTGTATCTAAGTCTCAGGAGAGCGCATCTGATGGTTCTAGACGCAGAAGTATCCCTCACCCTCGTTACACACTGAGACAAGCTGAAGAATTAGCCAGACAAGCCTTTAAGTTAGGGGCAAATAAGCGTGATCAAGATGATGTTGCTCAAAAGGTTGGATACACAGGCGTTAAGAATGGAGCTTTCAGGGGATTACGGGCTACCGCGAATCAGTTTGGACTGATTGAGTATGAGGGGGACGATTATCTCTCAGTTTCAAGCAAATGGATTAATGCTTTTCACACTGAAGACGATAATCCGGAGCAACTTACACAAGCAAGACAAGAAGCAGTTCTTCTGCCAGACCTCTACAAGCAGTTGATTGATCAGTATAAAGACCATCAGCTACCAAAGCTTGACAAGTTAGCTCGCGAACTATACTTAAATCCAAAGCATGGAATCCTCAAAGAAGCCGCAGAAACAGCCGCTCGTGTTTTTCTTGAATCGATTGACTATGCAGGCATGATTGACTCAAATAGAAATCTCAAAGTTGCTACTTCACAGGGTAACGGTGAGACGCTTACAGAGAAAATTAAAGAGCTGCCTTTAGAAGAAGAAACGAGGACTAATCAGACTAGAAGTCAACAACCTAACGCTAGTAATTGGACTTCTTCTCAAGTCTCTAAATCAAGAACAAACACTGCTCCAGAAACAAACCCTTCTGAGCTTGAAGGGCTAGATCGACATGAGTTTACCCTTTCTAATCATAGAAAAGTATATCTTTACGTACCTGTTCCACTACCTGCTGGGGAGAAAGAACGGCTTAAGAAATATCTTTCTCTAATTACCGACTTTATTTTAGAAGAACCTCAGCCTCCTTCGCCAAAAAGCACCGCTCAAGATGAGAAAGACTATTGGCAATGAAACTTTCTCAATTCTATTGGAATGTACTCAGCGGATGCAAGTTGATTGCCTAACCTAAGCTTATTTGTCGAGAACACCATGAACGTAAAGGATAATCAGTCTGACTCCCAAGAGAGTACACGAGAGACTCAACCCGTAACTCAAGATCCAGTAAGTTCATCTGTTGGTAGTGCTACACAAGTAATGATGCATTGTAGTGATGGATGAAGTACCAAATGGCACCAATGTGATTCGCTACTGATTTTGAGAAGGATAAGGTTTTGCGGACTAGCCGCGATACCCGTTGCCTCAA